>Ga0179587_10000022_pt1 | contig 81980 bp, 77 predicted proteins | sample CZODoug2_1_08_16_FD_185932 | JGI IMG/M metagenome (GOLD analysis project Ga0179587, IMG submission 185932) | Vadose zone soil fungal communities from Angelo Coast Range Reserve, California, USA - CZODoug2_1_08_16fungal | ecosystem: Environmental > Terrestrial > Soil > Vadose zone | place: USA...
AGGTGCGCGCATGGCTTGCATCACTGCCGCATGATGAACTCGCCAAGGCGCTCGATGCGCGTGAACTCGAAGCTCTGGATTTCGGGAATAGGGAGCGCGTCACCGACCTGCACTTGCCCCACATCCACGAATTGCCCCTGCAGCTGCCGGTGCTGTTCGGGGATGCCGCGCGCCGCGCCCGCGAGGCTGGCTTTGACGGCGTCGAGCTTCACTATGCGCATGCCTACACCATGGCGTCATTTCTTTCGCGGCGCAATTCGCGAGATGATGGCTACGGCGGCGACGCCGCGGGTCGCGTGAGACTGCCCCTTGAGGTTTTCACTCGCGTGCGTGGCGAAGTGGGCGGCGACTTTGCGGTGGGTTGTCGATTTCTTACGGATGAGTGCATTGATGGCGGCAGTAACGTGGACGACGCTTTGTTTTTCGGATTGCAGTTCGCCCGCGCGGGGATGGATTTCTTGTCACTCTCCCGTGGCGGGAAATTTGAGGATGCCAAGCGGCCCAAGATCGGCGACGCCGCCTACCCCTACACCGGCCGAAGCGGCTACGAGTGCATGCCCTCCTACTACTCCGACGCGCAAGGCCCCTTTGGCCGCAATCTCGAGCCCACCGCGCGAATTCGTGCCGCCATTCGAGACCAGGGACTGCCGACGCCAGTCATCGCCGCTGGCGGCATACACAACTTCGAACAGGCGGAAGCGGCGCTCGCCAGCGGCAACGCCGACATCGTCGCCTTCGCTCGCCAAGCGCTTGCCGACCCGGATTGGTTTTGCAAGGTAATGAGCGGCCGCGGCCATGACGTCAGGCTATGTCTTTACACTAACTACTGTGAGGCGCTCGATCAGCGACATCGGCAGGTCACTTGCGAGCTATGGGATCGAAAGGGGCTCGATGAGCCGGGCGTGAAGCTGTCGACGGACGGAAAGCGCCGGCTCACGGCGCCGCTTTAGTTGGCAGTCAAAGGCATGTGCGCGGCGGCTGCGCCAGGCCGAATTGGGGAACCTCGCCGACAAGCCGATTATCGATGCCACCAATCCGCTCAGTACTGGTGGGCCGCCGACAAACAATGTCAGCACTGCACCTCGCTGCGAGCGCTCCGGGGCAAGAATCCGAAGTGCTTTCGAAACGCAGCGGAGAAACTCGTTTGGTGGCGATAGCCGACTTCGTGCGCAAGCTTTGCCGCACCATCGAGCCGCTAGCCGCGTATGGTGCGGTAAAAGGCGTCAGTGCCTACCAATCACTCATCTGCCGAGTGCGACTCAATCGAGGTCGAACATTGAGGCCAGGTCATACTGTGAGTAAGCTCGAAACGCTATCAACGTTTGTGAGCCGCGAATCCCGGGCACGCCGCGGATTCGTTCCGTGACTATCTCGGCCAACTCTTCATTGTCGCTGACTCTGATAATCGCGACAAGATCGAAGGTACCCGCCACTGAGTACACTTCCGAGACTCCTTGGATCGCCGCTACGGTCTCCGCGATCTTCTGGGTCTCCTGCGCTTCGACGTTCAATAAGACAATTGCTGTCGCCATCTTGTCGCTACCTCAGTGATTGATAATCATGTGCGTCTTAGCTGCCAAGTACATCCATTAACGGCAATCGGAGCTTGGTGATCATCGCTCGATTCCCGAGAGCAAGTGGCAACAGTGAACGAGCTCGTCATCCCCGTCAACGCCCCGGTTTACTTTCGAACTCACCTCCGGCGATCCGGACGAACGCAATCCTAGGACCATCGGCTTATGTATCACCTCGTGATCGTCTAGCTCCCCTCGCTGCGGCTTTAACTTCCTTTCGCATTCGGCTTGCTAGACCTTCTCCCTGGGGGTTGCACTATCCGCCTACCGATATGCGTCCGCAGCCAAGATAAGTCCGCGGCTCGCGTCTAACGTCGCGACCGAATGGCGCTCTGCCGGGGAAGCTACCTTGATGGGCTCGTTTCAGACGTTCACGAGCCGTAAACATATGTCCTCATACACCGCCCATGTTGATACCTTCACACTCGAACGCCTTCCACCGCGCCACACCTGGCCTGAGTTCCGGTTCACGCTTCCGGAGTTGAACTACCCGCAACGTTTGAATGCCGCCCAGGTGCTACTCGACAGTGCTCTCGAAGAAGGGCACGGCTCACGGGACGCGATTTTGTCAGACGAGGTTCGCTGGACCTATTCAGAGCTCAAGCAGAACGTGGATCGTATAGCCCACGTACTACGGTCAGATCTGGGGCTAGTCCCCGGTAATCGCGTACTGCTACGTGGCCCGAACAGTCCGATGCTGTGTGCTGCCTGGTTGGCGGTCATCAAGGCAGGGGGCATCGCTGCGACTACGATGCCCATGCTTCGCGCGGGAGAACTCTCAAAGATTGCCAAAAAAGGCGCCATCCGTTTCGCCCTCTGCGATCACCGTCTGATGGAAGACCTAGAGGCCGCCGCCGCTCTTTCAGGCCACTTGGGCGTGCGTGTGGCGTTCGGAAACGGCGACCTCGAGACGCGCATGTCGGCTCACACACCCGAATTTGCTGCTTGCAACACCGCGCTCGAGGACGTCGCACTGCTGGCCTTCACATCGGGTACCACCGGACAGCCCAAAGCGACAGTGCACTTTCACAGGGACGTGATAGCGAGCGCGGATGTCGTGGGACGCCATCTCCTGCACACTTCCATCGGCGATCGGTACATAGGCAGCCCACCGCTGGGATTCACATTCGGCCTGGGCGCGCTCCTTGTGTTCCCCTTGCGATTTCGGTCGGCCACGATCATGGTCGAAGCGCCCCAACCGAACAACCTGTTGACGGCCATCCAGAAGCACCGCGCGACGTGCTTATTTGCGGCACCTGTCGCATATCGGGGCCTCCTCTCTCAAATTTCGCACTTCGACATCAGTAGCCTGAAGCGTTGCGTATCCGCCGGGGAAGCGCTACCTCCGGCGACCTGGGACGCTTGGCTTCGAGCCACCGGCCTGAAGATCATCGACGGCATCGGGGCTACGGAGATGATGCACATATTCATTTCAGCATCCGGTGACGGCATCCGCCCTGGGTCGACAGGCAAAGCGCTGCCCGGCTATGAAGCGTGCATCCTCGATGAATCGGGTCAGCGATTGCCGCTTGGGAGCGTGGGAAGGCTCGCGGTGAAAGGGCCGACAGGCTGCCGCTACCTCGACGATCCACGCCAGCAGGAGTACGTACAGAACGGCTGGAATCTAACCGGCGATATGTATCGGCAGGATGAGGACGGCTATTTCTGGTTTCAAGCCCGCGCGGACGACATGATCATATCGGCGGGCTACAACATCGCTGGTCCGGAAGTGGAAGCTGTGCTCGCGGCGCATCCGGCTGTCAGAGAGTGCGCAGTCACTGCTGCTCCAGACGAGGAGCGCGGCCAGATCGTGAAGGCGTTCGTCGTGTTGAACTCGAACTACGTCGCCGGACCCGAACTGACCAAGACTCTGCAGGATTTTGTGAAGGCCTGCATCGCGCCCTACAAGTACCCGCGCGCAGTCGAGTTTCTCGAAAAACTGCCAAGGACCTCCACCGGAAAAATTCAGCGGTTTTCCTTACGGCCAAAGAGTTAGAAAGATTCCTACGCGTAATTTCTATGGGACGCAGACACTTGTAGGGCGCGCTGTTCGAATTTTTAGAGGGCTTTTGAATTCAACCAGAGGTTCCTTCTACGGTACGGCACGCTAGCCTCGCCTCTCGAGGCGTACAACCGACTCGCGCTTTGAACATTCGGTTAAAGTGCGAAAGATCGGAAAAGCCGCAGTCCGTGGCAATGTCCGCAATCTTTCGTTGCGCGGCTCCAGGGCTCTGGAGTAGTCGCCGCGCATGAGTGACGCGCGCGTCAAGGATCCATTCGCTGAACGACTGCCCCGTATGCTGCATAAGATTGTGGAGGCTCCGGACGGACATCCCGACCGCCTTGGCGGCCTGACTCGGCGAAAGTTCCGGGTCCAGTGCGTTCCGCCGCAGATACGTGAGCAACACGTCTTTTCGAATCTGGCGTGAAGATGCGGGTGGCGATTCGACGCCCAATTGACCAGCAGCGACAATTCCGAGTAGAGCGCACAGATGCTCGCTCATCACATCACCGGCTACCCCCCCGATCACACACTGCGGTTGGGACAGCCGTATGACGTAGTCACGAATTATCTCGGCGCAAGGCTGAAGCGGATCAATCTGAAGTGCCGCCATTTGAGTGACGCGCGGAAAGTGGCTCAAGACCAACTCGTAAGGAAGAACGGCAACCATCCGACGCACCTCGCCAACGAGCACCACGGAAAACGGCAGCCCTGCATCCACCAGGCCCATGCTTCCCGGCGACAGGACAATGGAGCGGCCTCCCTGGGTGATATGCGCCCTCCCGCTCAACTGCAGACTCAGCAGGAATTTGCGCTCGGTCTGATTACGAATGTGACTCTCTGACCGAATGATCTCGTGGCCCCCGGAGTCGAAGCAATTGAACGTAATGTCATTGAACTTGCGACAAGTGATCTGCCCAAGGAAATCGCCGCTATCGCGCTTGGAGACCGACGTAGCGATAACCGCCTTGCTGATAACTTCCCGCCAATACTCGAGGCGTTGACCGCGAGCCACCCCCGCGGTGGACCAGCGATCAAGCCGGGGGGCCGGCGCGGTGGTCGACGCTGACGGTCGCGCTTGCATATCTATCTTGGCCTTGTAGGTCGGATGAGGTGCGCCCGCGCCCGGCGGCGGCGTTCCACTGTATATGTCCCACTCCTTGCCCTCAAAATTACCAGCATGAGGCGGAGGGCGCAACTACTCGCCGGCGGCGAGCTATTTTCGGGTTTCACCGGCCGGCGCGATACCACGACTGCGCTACGCGCCTACCAAAATGCACTCGCTGCCTAGATGGCTACAAGAAGTGCCGCGAACATCCAGTGCAAGCTGGCTACCCTGCGAGAGCGGTCAAAACCGTGGGAGATTATCGTGGGTGGACGGCGTCAGAATACGTTGATCTACCGTCTCTCCCCCTCAGAGGTTGCCCAGATGAGCCACGACGCGACGAGCCCGGTATTCATTCCGAGGGAACTGCAGTGACGCCAGAGGTGCCGAGATCGAATATCGCGAGCATCGCGGTGCCGATCCGCGCTCCTGGTGCGTTGGGGTTTCTGACGTTGGTGTGTCTCGTCACGAGTGCGCATGCACAGTCCGGACGTAATATCTCTTCGGACTCAGTAGTGCCGGGCAGTAGCCAACCCTGTCCGAGGACGCAAATGTCAATGGCTGGAATGCCAAAGCCCGCGATGCCGACAATTCCGGTTGCGACGTCGGTCGCTGCAAGCGACACCAGCACGAGCCTAGTTATCCGGCCGGATCCAGCCGATCAGATCACATGCCGGCAGGATGCGGTGCGGACGCTCAGCGATGTGGTTTTCAGCACGCGTGCGCTTCCCGACGGGAATCAACTCAGGCTGTTGATGGACATCCAGATTCCGACGTCGCCACGGATGCGGCGCCCGCTGATTGTATACGTCCCGGGTGGGGGGTTCATGGCAGCGCGCAAGGAAGGCGCGCTTGACCTGCGGACGTACGTCGCCGGGGCGGGCTTCATTGTCGCCAGCATCGAATATCGTACCATGCTGAACGGCGCAACCTTCCGCGACGGGGTCGCGGATGTAAAGAGCGCGATAAGATATCTCCGTGCAAACGCCCAAACATATGGTGTGGATACCAAGAAAGTCGCTGTGTGGGGGGAGTCTGCAGGCGGCTATCTTGTCTCGATGGTTGGTGTAACAAATGGGGTCAAGTCCTACGACATCGGAAACGATCTCGATCAGAACAGCGACGTACAGGCGGTCATCGACAAATACGGCCCATCCGAACTAGTGAAGATCGCGGAGGACTTCAATCCGGAATTACAGGCGGCATATGCGACTAATAACCCATTTCTCCGCTATATGGATGGAGTTGAGAAGACTGTTGCCAATCCGATCACCTATGTTAAGGCGTCCGATCCCCCCTTTCTCATATTTCATGGCAGTCAGGATAAAATGGTGTCACCGACGCAGACCTTGATGCTGCACAACGCGCTCAGGCGCGTAGGTGCGCGCAGCACTCGCTATGTGCTCGAAGGTGCCGGGCACGGTGATTTGGCCTTCTTTGGGGACTTTGAGTCCGGCTTGCCGTGGTCGACGCGGCAGACCACGGGAATCATGCTTGATTTCCTGAAGCATGCACTTGCGGATGGAACCTACTAGCTTACCTACTGGGGCGCATGCGGACTGAAGCGGAGCACCCCAAAATGGAATCGTATCGTGGCATGAGCCGCGAAGAGTTGGACCGCGAATATCGCGTTACCGCCAGAATCCCTGATCCCCAGTCAGTGATGAGCCGAATCACCGGGGAAAGCGAGCTATTCCGACAGCAACACGCGGGACTGCTGGACTTGCGCTTCGGCCCAACCGTTACCGAGGCGCTCGACCTATTCATCCCGCCGTGCTCGATACGGCGGGCACCGGTTCATCTTTTCGTTCACGGGGGGTATTGGTATCAATTTCCCAAAGTGCATTGGAGCATGATCGCACGTGGCCTCACCAAGGCGGGGATACTGGTAGCAGTTTGCGATTACTCGTTGTGTCCAGCCGTAACGGTGACGGAGATAACCCGTCAGGTCCGCGAGGCGGTCGCTTGGCTCTACGCCAACATCGCCGCGTACGGTGGCGATCCTGGCCAAATACATCTCTCCGGACATTCCGTCGGCGGGCAGCTTGCGACAATGGCAGCACTGGCGCCGTGGGCCGATACATATGGTATCCCTCAAGATGTCGTCAAAAGCGTTCTCGCCATCAGCAGCGTTTTCGATCTGCGACCCATCCGGCAATGTTACGTACAGGACTTTGTGAAGCTGAGCGACCACGAGGTCCTTACTCTCGCACCACAAACAAACATCAGCCGATCGGCGACCCTGCTTCATTGCGCCGTCGGCGATGGGGAGACCGATGAGTTCGTGCGCCAAAGCGTCGACTTCCTGGGCGCCTGGCGAAGGTGCGGAAATAAGGGTGAAGCCGAAGTCCTACCGGGAGTAGATCACCTCACGATCCTCGATCAGCTGGCACAGCCTGACGGACGGCTGTGCCAGCTCGCTCTGCGGCTTTTGCGCGGCGGTCGCGCAGTGTAAGGCGGCACCACGCGTGCGCGCTTGTCCGACTCAGATCGCGCTATGGCCCAAGACAAGGTCTCTCGTCTTGTAGTCAACTTGGCATCATGAATTGTCGTTACCTTCGACCATGACGACCGCAGAAAACGGCCCTTCGGCCGCCCGAGACGAAGTCCTTGCGATTGCCGCATCCTGCAATCGCTTCGGACTTTGCATCTCCGCGTGTCCCACGTACGTGCTCACACAGCAGGAGAATGAATCGCCCCGCGGGCGAATTGAACTGGTCCGGCGTATGTTCGAAAAGGGCGGGCGCCCAGACGCCGAGACGGTCGCTCACATCGACTCGTGTTTGTCCTGCCTGGCCTGCACGACTACTTGCGGCGTCCCGGTCGACTACATGCATCTAATCGATCGGGCCCGTGCCCATGTCGAGGCGAATTATCAGCGTCCGATTGGCGAGCGCGTGGTGCGTGCGCTCGTTGCGGCGCTTGTACCGCGCCCCCCGCTGTTCGGGTTCACGCTGCGCGCCGCACGCCCGCTGAAACGGTTCGCGCGGTGGATGCCGAGGCGGCTGAAGCCGCTCTTGGATCTCGTCCCGGCGCAGGACCCATCTCCCTCCGAGCCGCTGACACCAGGTACCTATGCTGCGGAGGGATCTCGCAAAGCTCGGGTCATGCTCGTTCCGGGTTGTGCTCAGCAGGTTCTCGCACCGTCGATAAACGCAGCCACAATGCGACTACTCAGACGCGCCGGTTGTGAAGTGGTGGTGCCAAAGGGCTTCCGCTGCTGTGGATCTCTCACCCTTCACATGGGTAGAGATCGACAGGCGCAACAAAGTGCGCGAGCGCTCGTCGCGATCTTACGAGCGACAGAAGCGACCGAGGCAATCGACGCCATCGTGATCAACGCTTCTGGCTGCGGGTCTACGGTCAAGGACTACGAGCACCTTCTGGGAGATAGCCCGGCGTATGTCGTGGGAGGGCGGCGCGTAGGACAACTCGCTGTAGATGTGACCGAGTTCCTCGCGCGCATCGGATTGCCGGCAACCGCGCCCAATCGTGCGCTGACCGTTGCCTATCACGACGCGTGTTCGCTGCGCAACCGCCAGCGCGTTACCACTCAGCCACGACAGCTATTGGAAGCTACAGGGTTTGCCGTTCGGAACATTCCAGAATCCCATCTGTGCTGTGGATCCGCGGGAACATATAACATGCTGCAGCCCGCGGCCGCACGGCTGCTGGGCGAGAGGAAGGCTGCACATATTGCTCTCACGGATACAGCCGTCGTCGCTGTGGGCAACATAGGCTGCATCACGCAGCTTGGCCGGTATTGCGAGCGTCCCGTGATCCATACAGTCGAGTTGCTTGACTGGGCGACTGGAGGACCGAAACCGGCTTCCATTGCGCACATTGATCCGTCCCCCGTGAGTGCACCCAAGATCGAACAATCGCCGAGCCAGGAGGCCATATGGTAAAGGCTGTCGCCGCATTTCTCACCGCAATTGAGCGCGAGCTGGGAGCAGATGCAATCGAGCCTTCCGTTGAAGCGGTTGAGCGCTATGGGGATACCACGATGCCATCCGGGGGACGCCGTGTTGATGCCGTGCTCCTACCTCGCAGTGTAACCGATGTAGTTACGACCGTTCGTCTTGCTAACGAGTACCAGGTGGGCCTATATCCGGTGAGTGCCGGTCACAACCTCGGTCTCGGAACCCGTTCTCCAGTGAGAGATGGTCAGATCGTGATCGATCTTGGCCGTCGCATGAATCGGATTCTCGAACTGAACGAAGAGCTCGGGTACGCGGTCGTCGAGCCCGGCGTGACTTTCCAGGCTCTGCATGACGAATTGGTACGGCGCGGCGACAAGTTCATGATTTCCGCGACGTCGGGACCGCCGCTCGGTAGCGTCCTTGGCAATGCATTGGACAAGGGTGCCGGTTACAGCCCTTACTTCGATCATTTTGGCACGCTGTGCGGGTTTGAGGCTGTCCTGGGGAACGGTTCCACAATTCGCACTGGGGACGGCAGCCTGGACAATGACACACTGCCTAACTGGCCGGTTTCGAAATACACCATTGGGCCGATCCTCGACGGGCTGTTCGCCCAGTCAAACTGCGGAATTATCGTCCGAGCTGCCATCTGGCTGATGCCGAGACCTCCGGTCATCCGAACATTTCATGCCACTTTCGAACGTGACACGGATATCAGCGCGATCATTGATGCTATCCGCCCGCTGAAGCTGACGAACTTCGTTCCCACTCTATTTCGCGTCGCGAACGATCTCTACGCGATCGGCCCCGAGGAGCGGGCGGAGAATCTCGGTCGACGACCGGGCGCCCGCGAGATCACCGCCGAAGAGCGCCGCCTATTGCGCGAGAAGCACGGTCTCGGAGCATGGCAGGCATCTGCCGCGTTCTACGCCGGAAGCGAAGGAGACATCGCGCCGATGCTTGCTCGCGTCAGTTCTCATTTTTTGAACAAGGGCGCTGTGCGTATTATAGACCACGCGCAGGCCCAGCTAATTCCTTCGCTGTTGATTGCCTCCGACGCGTTCTCCGGTCGACCGAGCACGGCCGAGCTGCGCTTGCTGAGCTGGCGCCCCGGCGGCGGCGCAATCTGGTTCCTCCCGGGCACACCTATGTCGGGTCGCACCGCTGCGGAGCTGGATGTCTTAGCTCGCGGCCTGTTCGCACAGCATGGGTTTGACTACATCATCATGCACGTCGCGGGAGGACGTTTCGCGCGCAGCCTCTACCTCATTCTGTTCGATCGCCGCAGCGCTGAAGAGTGTCGTCGCGCCGATGCGTGCTATCGCGCTCTTACGAGCGCCTACGCGACACGTGGCATCGGAGTCGGTCGCGCAGCCATAGACTATCATGGCTTGCACATGGATTTGCAGATGCCTGCCTTTCAGCAGGCTGTGCTCGCTGTCAAGAGGGCGCTCGATCCGAACGGGGTCATAGCACCGGGGAAATATGGTATCGGTTGAGCCCGGTCCATAGGTGAGCCGAACGACTACCCGCGTTGCATTGGCCGACGAGAACCTGCCAGCTAGTTTGTGAGGTTTGCTAAGAAGCAACTGTTCTCGATAGGCTGATAAAAAACAACTCCCCTGCCCGAAGTTGCGTGACTTGCTCCGGCGCCATATTCGTAATTCTCGCTACACGTTGACTTAGAGCGAAACCATGCGATCTCAAATCGGTCGACTCAAGAGAAATTGGCGCGTGGCGTCTCGGATCTGTGCGAATTCGGCGCTTCCAGGCGGCTGGCTGGCAGCCCAATGTCCCAGCTCGCTTTGAATTGGTACGACCGTAGAATTCGGAATGTTGTCGTTCATCAGTTGGACCGCACTCGGCGGTAATAAGATGTCTGAAGTACTCGGCATCAGTAACGTTGCGCTGGTTAAGCTACGGAGCGTCGCTTCTAGATCTCGCGCGAGCGGCGCCACGTCATGCGAAGCCACGCAAGCATAGCGGCTGATTAAGTCTACCGGTTGCCATTCAGACACCCAGCTGTTTGCGACGATCTCTGCAACCTCTGCCAGTTGAGCGGCCGACAGGCGCTCCAAATAATCGTGAGTCACTAACAAAGGGAAGTACGCAAGACCTGCTGCGTGCAGACCGTTGTTCGGTAATATCGCGATCTTCGCGATTGCATTGGCCAGCACTCGAAAAATGCTGGAACATCGCGCCGAGGGCGAATACAGGAGCAAATTGGCGACGAAATGCGGAAATAAAATTCCCAATTCCAAAGCAATCATTGCCCCCATGGATGGTCCTGCCGCCACCCAGATCGAAGAGACGTTCAATCCGCAAGTAAGCAATAAATGGATTGCGCGCGCGTTATCGCGAATGCAGTACTGGGGGAACTCAAGCAAGTATCGTTCGCTGGGGCGGGACGAGAGCCCTCCCCCGATCGCGTCTACCGAAACAACGACGCTCTTGCTCGGATTGAAGGTGGCGTCGACCCCTACATGGGCGAAGCCCCAACGTTTGAGACCGCTTGCACTTGGCAGCAAAAGAACTATGTGCTCGGGGTGTGATACCGGGTCGCCACTGATGGAATACGATAAATGCAGCGGCGATATCTCGCCCCCTGCTTCCAGGGAAAATTTGTCGACCTCAAAAACTTCCTCGCGCCACGGAAGCGTCATGATTTCCGTGATCTTTCTTGCGTAAAATATTCGATGAGAGCTGTTAAATCCTTCGATTCCTTGCCCGCGGCGCAAACCAATCTAAATACGCGCGCGGCTTCGGCACCGATTGGGGCACTAGCCCCTGCGGCGCGCGCCATGCCTAGGGCGTTGTCGATGTCTTTGAGCATGGTCCCTATCGCCCCAATTCGAGGTTCTACCTGCCGTGCTGCCATGCGGCGGCCAAATATTTGCAACAGGGGGGAGTCCACAAGGCTGTCCTTATAGGCATCGATCAGTTGACTGGCCTCAAGTCCCATCGCTTCCGCGGTCGCTAGGGCCTCTGCAAGCGCCACCAGCGTCGGGGCCGCAATGAGCTGTGCAACCAGCTTTGCCGCCTGACCGGAACCGACGGGACCCAGCAATGTTACGCGGGATGCGAGCGCCCCGAGAATCGGCAACGCATTGTCGAAATGAGCGGTTTCTCCTCCACAGTACGCAATTAAGGTTCCGGCGCCGGCGCGCGCGACCCCGCCGGAAACCGGTGCATCCAGCCAGGAACCGCCGACCGCTTGCCGGTAGCGATGCGCCAGGGACCTCGAGGTGTCGGGCGAGGACGTAGAAAAATCAATGATCAGAGGTGGAGACTGACCTGCGAGCCGGCTTATCACACCGTGGGGACCGAAAAGGACCTCCTCCACTGCATGCGAGTCGGTTAAGCAAAGGCACACGGTGTCGACACCGCAAGTCGCTTGAGAAGCAGAAGTGGCAACTACTGCGCCGGCAGCAGCCAGTCGCTCAGCTTTCTCACGGGTGCGATTCCAAACAGCCTTCAGATATCCGCGGTCCAAAAGTCGCTTCGCCATCGGCTCGCCCATGAGCCCAATGCCGAGGAACGCCACACTCATCTTATGCATGGCCGGACAGTGTTCGATTCTTGCGCTACCCGGTTTTCAATCGCACCAAGACCATCGATTTCCACCCGAACGACATCGCCAGGCCGCAGAAATTGCGGCGGACTCATGACCGCACCCACGCCAGATGGGGTGCCTGTCGCCAGGATATCTCCCGGCTCGAGCGTGCAGACCGTCGTCAGCTCCTCGATCATTTCGCCGATGGAATAGATGAAATCGTCGGTATTTCCATTCTGCCGTACTTCTCCGTTAACAAGCGTACGCAATTGCCGACGATGAGCGTCAGCCAGAGACATGTCGAGCGTCAGCCACGGACCCGTGGGTCCATGCGTGTCAAACGATTTTCCCAGGGTGGCGGTCGGCGACCGCATCTGCCAGTCGCGTACGCTGACATCATTGCAAACCATATAGCCGCCGATCACGCCCGCCGCGTCTTCGCGACGCACGTGCCTGCAGCGTCTCCCGATGACCACAGCCAACTCGCCCTCGTAGTCCAATTGGTCCGACACCTCCGGCTTATCGATCGGATCGAAAGGTCCATTTACACAAGAGACCTGTTTATTAAACCAGACCTGATGATTTGGGAAGACCATTTGAGGCATCTTGGCGCGAATCTCCTCGACATGCGCTCGATAGCTAAATCCCAGGCCGAAGAACTTAAGCGGATCCGGAATCGGCGCCGACAAGGATATCGAATCGAGTCGAAGCCTTTGTTTCGCGCCTGCGATCGCACGACGGACCCACTCCCGCCCCTCCGCCCCTGCCGCTAATATTGCGCGCACTGACAAACCATCCATGCCGAGCGTGCTGCCCACGTCCACAACTTCGTCATCGGACAAGAGCGCCCCGACAGCAAGACTTGTTCCGCGTCGGAAGGTGAGCAACTTCATGGGCGAGATTCCATCTTGGGGGTCAAGGAGAATTCCACCATCGGAGTCAAGGTACGTTTCAAAAAACGATATATCCCGCTTGTATTCCGCACCACGACGTCCGTTTGATCGCCTACGAGCAAAGCACCGAGCGATGCGTGGGGTTGGGGTAGCGCCATGGCTATCATCAAATGCCGAACTTCAAAGCGATTTTCATCTATCGTGACGATTCGAACGTTCAAGTTTCCATGACGTGAGATGTGACCCTCGGCTTTTCGCGCCGCATGAATCGATGCAAATAGTTTGGCAATCGCCGCGGGACCCTGAGTGGGTCCGCGAGGCGTGGCGAAGACGGCCGATTCGTCGAATAACTCCTCAACTGATATGCCCGTATCAACGCGATAGGTGAATTCCGCCAGTAATGCCAGAATTTCACTGCGCACTTCAACTAGTTGTGTCTTGGTCATGATCTCATCAGGTCGTATCGGCAAGCAGCCACTCAGCAACCTGACCGCACGAGGCAACCCATAACTCGTTATCATGGAGCGCTAAATTCACCAGAGTCATCAGCGCCTCGATCCGTTTGGGGTCCTGGCCAAGCAACCAAGGATGGAAGATCAGAATCGCATGACCTCCGTTCCGGCGGGCATTGAGAATTGCAGTTGAAAAGTTCTCCAGTACCGCATCGACGCCAGTAGCGCTCCCATCCCCACCGGTGGAAAGTCCAATGGCTTTGCCAAGCTCGGGTTGCAGAAAAACCCCGTCCACTCCGCGCCACGCAAATGGCAGCCGAACAATACCGTCATCGATGGCATCAGTCTCTCCAACCTCGGAAACGTAGATCAATCCATTTTGTCGCAGCAGCGTGGACACATTCGGTGAACCGGCGCCCCCCGGAGGTCGAAAGCCACGCGGTGTCAGTCCGATGCGTTGCATCGCGGTCACGCAGCGGTTCAGGATGCTCGTCTGGGACCCGTTGTCGAGTCGGCTCCAAATCTCGTGGCGCCAGCCGTGAATCCCCACTTCATGCCCATGGGCCACCATCGCACGCAGTGTATCCGGGTAAGTTTCGGCATTCCACGCTTCAGTGAAAAACGTCGCCGCCATTCCCTTTATGCGTCGCAATAATTCTGGGACCACTTTTACGACCGTGTAGTGCGAACCCACGGGCGTATCCTTCGGCCAGGTGCCGAATTCAAGATCCGCAGCTTCGCCGAGATTGTCGAAGGTAAAGCTTACAGCGCCGCGCTTTCGATCAGGACCCCACCCGGAGCCGCCGAGACGCTGTCTATCGTCACTATGAGTCGTGCTGGCTACGTTCATTACGGCTCTCCGCCGCTACCGCTGGATGGGCGGCCTTGCAGCCACCGGGTAAGCTTGTGACGGGCCGACAAAATGATCTCTGTTAGGGAATCCGCCGTATCGCCGGAAGATGGCGTTGCGGCAGTATCCGCCCACGCGAGAGCTCTAGATACCAGCGCAAAGCCCGATGCCAGCGATACCAGGATTTTCAAATGCATCGTATCTCCCCCTCTTATCACGTACGGCCGGTTTGATCCGATCTGATTCACAACATATATCATTTATGATGTATCATAGGAGGAGTTTTGAGTCAATTCGGAAGCGATAATCAGGTACGTCATGTCACTAACAGCCTGAGATTGGGCTTGAAAAATGCTCCAAATCTACACAGTCTCTGCACCCGGAGGCGCCCACACGATCATCGATGGCGCCCTTGCTCAATTGATAGAAAGCGTCGGGGATGGGCGCTTCTCTGCCACCCTGCTCAAAGCGACTCATGAGTCCATTGGTTGCACGCACATCAACGCCTTTGCCTGTGACAAGCATGGCCGCCCCACCCTGATCTTTGCCGAAAACACCGGACAGCACCCCGTTGCGCGGCAAATCGTCGAACGTTATGTCGAACGATATTGGAAAATGGATCCGCTGCGTAGCTGCATGCTGGTGGATTTGCCCGGGCAGCACGTCATAGAAATTTCGGCGGATGACATCAGATATGCCGACTATCGGCACGACTGTTACACGGTTACCCACATACGGGCGCGTATATCCGTCTGCGAGGTTCGAACGTACGGCATGATCCGGCTGAATTTCTATCATCAGGCGGATCTGCGACCGGCGGAGAAAATCGCGATTGCAAACTCCGCGAGCCTCCTGATGCCGCTGCTGTGGCGGCATGGACGGAAGCATTTCGAGCCGCTGCGGCGGTGGCGGGAGTCCAGTTTCGAGACTCTTTTAGGGCAGATCGCGCCGGGCCTGTCGCAGCGCGAACGCGAAGTGTGCGCGCTCATGGCGGCCGGCCTCACTTCCGAGCGTATTGCGCTGAAGCTCGGTGTCAGTATGAACACCGTTCTCACCTATCGAAAGCGCGCCTATCGGCGGCTCCAGATCAGCAGTCAGAACGATCTGTTGCGCCTGCTGATGCAATGACGAGGCTTATTTTGAGGCTCGAGTTCATGGCTCCCGGTCCAACAACGCCGCATCGCTAATTCGAGCCGGAATAACGAGTACTGCGAATGTGGTTTCGCAATGACTTGGAAAGTTGCTCGAGGTTCCGGTCCTTCAAAGACTTTATGATGATTTCATGTTCGGCCGTAAGCCGTTTGATTTCGATAGGTGCGGTTTCCTCCCGAGCCATGAACAGGTCGAAGGACAGCACATCGAAGAAGCGCACCAGATAGGGATTCGCGGAGGTACCCACGTAAGTGCGATGGAACTTGTCATTCAAACGAAAAAAATTCTGGGGTCTCGTCCGGGGTTTTCCGGAGAGCTTGCGCATCCCCTGGTTGAGCGAAGCCAGTTCAGCCATTTGCTCGTCGGTGCGGTGCTCGACCGCAAGGGGCGCAGCCGCGAGTTCGAGTAGTTCGCGGGCCTCAAAAAGGGCTTCACGGCCCTCGGACGTGAGGCGTGGAGATACGCGGTACCCCCGATTGGGTTTGAACTGCAACAGTCCCGACGCGCTCAATCTGGCGAGCGCTTCTCGCACCGGCACCAAGCTGACGCTGGCCTGCTTGGCGATGGCATTGATGTTAACCGGGGCGTCTGGTGCCAGTTCCCCTGTCAGAATCATTTCTTTCAGCTGATCCGTAAGACGATCCACCAAGCTGGTCGAAGGCAAGGTATTGTCGTTCAATCTCCGCCCCGTTCTTCGATCAATGCCGACGGCATATCAGTTAGCTTTCTATCCGCCTAGGCTAACATAAAGAAAAATATAGTTCACACCGCCGTATCCAGGAACGCCCTCGTGGCGTCTCACACGCGCCGATGCTCTTGAGTACCCCGCAGCTGACTTGTAGCCCAATGGCCCGTTTCTCCCTCGATCGTCTCGAGCCGGCTGCGCGGTATCGCGGCGTGCATTGCCAATACCTGCTCGATCGGCAAGAGGTGATCCCATCGGCTCGGCATCAACAGGCAAGGGGACTGAAGTTTCGAGAGAATATTGAGATTGTTGCCCTCCCGGACGGCGGTGCACATCGTGCAATGTCAGAGAACGGTACCGGCTCAGGAGGTCATTGGCATCCCAGGACTGGCGATACATCCGGAATCTTGCGGGAGTCGACGCCGTTCGCGGAGCTGAGCACGCTGGCTTTCCGTTGTGCGCCCCAACCATTCATCGTGATCCCATCCGCTCGCAGTATTGATCTGATTCAACTGAGTGGCACCCGTATCTTATCATAGCAGATATATCATAGATGATTCGTCAATGAAGTCAAGTTTTCGGGGCTTTTCATCGGCCGGGCAGTCGATCTTGGGAGAGCGTCGCTCAACGGCGCGCTCGCCGAAATACTTGATCATCGCGGCAGCGCATTGACAACGACAGACTATAATCTATCATCGATTATTATCAAACACTATCGCCTACTGCGAGTTCACTCGTTATGTCTCCACTCCCCTCTCGTATAATTACGGATGGGCTCGACCGAGCTCCTCACCGTGCGTTTCTTCGCGCCCTCGGCCATGATGACGCCGCGATGGCGCAACCCTTCGCGGGCATCGTGTCCACGGGCGGATCTGTGACACCGTGCTCCCTATCGCTCGCGCCCCAGGTTGCCGCGGCAAAGAAAGGCCTGCAATCGACGCAGACGACATGCTTCGAATTTTCGACCATTACGGTTGCCGACAGCGTCGCGATGAACCATCCCGGGATGCGATTCAGCCTGGTCTCAAGGGATATCATCGCGGATTCCGTCGAGGCGGTCACGCTGGCTCACGGTTACGATGGTCTCATCGGCTTCGCGGGCTGCGATAAGACTCTGTCCGGCCTCATGATGGCCATGGTGCGCATCAATCGACCAGCGGTTTTCTTCTATGGCGGCGCGGCACTGCCAGGGCGCCTTAAGGGTCGGCAGGTCACCGTGCTGGACGTCTACGAAGCAGTGGGAAGCGTCTACGCTGGGGAGATGCAGCCTGCCGAGCTCGGGGAGCTCGAGCGCGTTGCCGTGCCCACCTTGGGCTCCTGTCCCGGTCAATTTACCGCCAACACGATGGCAATGGTCGCCGAGACACTGGGCCTGGCGCTCATGGGCACCGCGATGACGCCCGCCGTGTATTCCAGCAGACTCATGCTGGCAGAAGAAGCGGGCCGTACCCTATCGCGGCTCATTCGAACTGGCGGTCCGCTGCCGCGTGAACTCGTGACGCTGCGAAGTCTGGAAAACGCGGCGGCCGCGGTGGCGGCAACTGGCGGGTCGACCAACGCGGCACTCCATTTGCCGGCAATCGCGCATGAGGCCGGCATCGAATTCACTCTTACCGACATCGGCGCGATTTTTGCGCGCACGCCGCTGCTTGCCGACCTCAAACCCGGAGGCCGATTCTGGGCATGCGACCTGCACGAGGTAGGCGGCGTCGGCACGGTACTGCGCGCACTCCTCGAAGCGGGCCTGCTGCACGGAGACTGTCCGACGATCTCCGGCAAGACCATCGGCGAGGTTGCCGCCTCGGCGCCGCAACCGGACGGAAAGATAGTCCGTGGGGCAAAGGATCCGCTCACGTCGAGGGGAGGAGTGATTGTACTTCACGGCAATCTCGCGCCGGAAGGGGCCTTGGTAAAAATCGCGGGCCTCGCCCGTCTCGTGCACGAGGGCCCGGCACGCGTCTTCGATGGCGAGGACGCAGCGGTCGAGGCCGTGCGCTCGGGAAGCTACGCTGCCGGCGACGTCATCGTAATTCGGTACGAGGGACCGCGAGGCGGCCCCGGCATGCGCGAGATGCTCGGCGTGACGGCTCTTCTCGTGGGGCAGGGCATGGGTCAAAAAGTGGCTCTCATTACGGATGGTCGATTCTCCGGCGCGACACGCGGTATGTGCATCGGCCACGTGGGTCCCGAGGCAGCACGTGGCGGCCCGATCGCCCTTCTGCGTGATGGCGACCGGATTCGCATCGACGCGACGCAGGGTACGATCTCTGTTCAACTGAGCGACCAGGAGTGGGCTCAACGTGCCAAAGAATTGCCGGCCCGCGAACTTCGAACATTGCCTCCGACGCTTGCCAAGTATGCGAAGGTAGTAGGGCCGGCTGCACGAGGCGCCGTTACCTATTAGAGAAAAACCCGCATGCCCACTTCAACGCCATCGTAGATTGAATGCGTCTGTCGCGGCTAGCTGGCTGCCGATCCGCATGTCAAATTTGGGTTCCGGACTTGACATCCTGTGGATTAATCGACATGTAGAGGTCGTCGCCTTCGATTCGAATCGGATAAGTCCGCAACTTCCGGCACGCCGGCGGACTCTTGGCTTGCCCGGTCGGGATGTGGAATCTTCCCTGATGTAAAGGGCACTCGATGATGTCACCCATTACCAGTCCGTCGGAAAGATGCGCACCGCCGTGCGTACATAAATTTGCGGTGGCATAGAAGCCGCTCTTCGCGTTGAAGATAGCGTAGGCGCGGCCGGCGAAATCGAAGCGCAGCACGTCTTCCTGATCGATATCCGTGGTAGCGCAAACGCGAATCCAGTCTTGTTTTGTTTCCACAAAGCTCACTCGGCAGCCTGATGTCTAAAGGTTCGCAGCCACCATGCGTGGAAAATATCTCTGGTCGCGGACAGGATACCCTGGGGTTCCGGAAGGTGATTCCTGAGCCGCGCATTGAGCGTGGGTAGCGCGAAGAATGGCACAGTGGGATAGATATGGTGTTCGATGTGAAACGACATGTTCCAATAGAACAAATCGATCAGCCAGTTGGGTCTTAGCGAGCGTGTAGATCGACGCAGGTCAGTCGTATTCTCTTCCTTCTCGAAGTGCTGGGAACCTGCGTAGGCCAGCATGACGGGATCTCCGGCAAGCTTCGGAAGCAACCAGATCCACACTAGGAAGGCGGTACTGAAATACCAGGACGCGGCCGCTGCCATGGCGTAAATCACGATAAAAAGACGGGTGTTGCGAGCCATTCGCGGCAGCTCTTCGGGTGGAGTGAAGCTGCGAGTCTTGTCGCTGAATCGCCCGAAGCTGTGAAAAAAGAGAATCTTCAAGAACTGGGTGTGATAAATGAGGCCCGTGTACCACAAGAGGTAAGTCTTCAATCGAGCCGGTTGTGGGAACGGCAGCTGTGCGTCGTAGCCCACGAACATGGTGTGAGTGTGATGAGCTGCGTGTGAGTATCGGCGGTATAGAACTTCCTGGCCAAACATCAACGAAGTCGCCCAGAAGATTGCCTCATTCAACCAGCGACTACGGAACACCGTACCGTGAGAGCATTCATGCGAAAGCGAATACACGGTCAGCGAAAGGGTGCTGCCAAAAAGAACTAGTGCCGGCAAGAACCAGCGAGTGCCAATTGCACCGACATAGAGATACCCCAAGAACCCGAGGGCAGTCAGACACAGGGCAAGTCGGCGCAATGGAGCCACATTACTGCGACGCATTAGTTCTCTGATCGTCTTGCGGTCGAGACTGAGTTCCGGGATCGGCATCGGTCCTACTGGGCTGATGCCGATGTTCTCTAGCAAAGTATTCGGCATTGATCGATGATATATGATTTAATTTCTCAGTCAAGACGACTGAGTATTGACGCTCGCTTCGCACATCGCCAATGGGCGAACATTCGAACCGACGTCCACGCCGCTTGAACGAAATCGCCGGATCCTGATGCCTTGAGTTAGCACCGGGGTTGTTCGTCTGCGTTCCCTTTTTTTGGGGCAACAAACGCCGGATTTCCACGGCAAAATTGGCATGTCAGCTGTGCGGCGACCGCGCGTGGTATTGGACCGCGTTTGTGACCATAGGCCGTTTGTGGAGGTCGCGTGGTTAGCGCAAAGGCTCGTTGTCGCGACACCGTAGGGACCTAGCGGTTAATCAACCTCAGTTGGCGGACCCAAGATTGGTACCAGGCAGTTCATCGGGAATCTTGAAATGTTGTGATCGGCATCGACGAAAACTCGTTCTCGACGAACGAGTTGGTCATAGTTTGACGTTGCCCATGCCTCCATCGACGGCGAACTCCTCGAATCCTCTGTGCCCGGTCGATCGGCGCCGATGCAAGATCGTGCGCTCGATGCGGCTACGCTGCCGCTTTGCGCAAGAGTGATTCGAGCGCAGCGAGTACCATATCCCCCACCGCCGCAGTGGACATGGCCGGTACGCCAGCGGATGCGATATCGGGCGTGCGCGCGCCCGATGCCACAGCCGTGTCCACTGCCTGTCTCAGCAAACGCGCCTCCTGCGGCATTGCGACTGAGAATTGAAGACACATCCCGAAGCTCAGTATCGCGCCAATCGGGTTGGCAACGCTCTTTCCGGCGAAGCCCGACGCGCTGCCGTGAATCGGCTGATACAGGCCGCGGCGACGCTCCTCCGCATCGGCAATTCCCAACGATGCCGCGGGGAACATGTCAATGGAGCGCCCCGCTATGGCGGCGCTGGCGGACAGGATATCGCCGAACAGATGCTCAGTCAGCAACACGTCAAATTGCTGCGGAGCGCTCCCGAGTTGCACCGCCGCAGCTTCAACATGCATGTGCTGCAGGGCGACGTCGGGATATTCGGCGCCGTGCAGGGCTTGCACTACCTCGCGCCAGCGCCCGGTCACCTGCGATGCGTTCGCCCTATCGACCGCACACATGCGGGCGCGGCGGACACGAGCCATTTCAAAGGCAACTCGTGCGATGCCCTCGATCTCGGCGCCGCCCGCGAGGCCACGCACGATCAGCAGGTCCGTCCCGCGGACGACGTCGGGACTCAGCGATGACATTTCGCTCAAGCCTTCCGCTATTCTGATGGGACGCAAATTAACGAATAGGCCCAGCTCTTTGCGAATCCGCCGCATGGTCTCAGCCGGCCACTGCGCCCGCGGGATCTTCGCGTACGCCGGCGAACCGGCCGCGCCGAACAGAACTGCATCGGCGGTCCGGATCTCGGCCCACGCCTGATCGCGCACGACTGCACCATGCGCATGCCACGACGAGATGCCGTAAAGATCTTCCCGCAATTCCAGATCCAGGCCGCGGCGCGAAATGTACCATTCGATGACGCGCCGGACCTCGCCCATCACCTCAGGGCCAATGCCATCACCGGCCAGCAGAAGCACTCGGGCCGCTCGCCGCCGTGCAACCCCCGCATAAATCCATGGACGCGACTTGCGGTCGGTTGCTTCAAACGCCGCAATTGCCGGCGCTAGATTCAATAGCGTCTGGCTGATTTCGTCCAGGCCCCCAAGAAGTGCCGCGCGCTTGCCGACATCGATTGTGAACGGCACTATGCGCCCGGAAGCGGACGTAATTCTATGGTCGAGAAGATCAACCGTCATCGCAGGGTCTGCCGCTGCGGCGAGCTCCGCTGCCAGCCGCTGGACTTCCTCGATTGGCATCACGATGGGCAGCAGCCCGTTTTGCAGGCAGTTGGTATAGAAGATATCGCCGAAGGACGGACTGATGATGCAGCGGATCCCCCGATCGAAAAAGGACCAGACCGCCGCTTCGCGCGAACTGCCGCAGCCGAAATTCTCTCCCGCGATCAGGACGGTGGCTTCGCGATAGCGTGGTTGATTCAGAACAAAATCGGCATTCTCGCTGCCATCACTGCGAAAACGCAGTGCTTCGAGACAATACGGCCCGAGCTCGCCGCGGTCGAACGTCATGACACGCTCCACCGAGATGATGACTTCCGTATCGATATTAGGCTGTAGCAGCGCGGCGCCCGAACCGCGGATGACTGAGACTTTTTCCATGTTTAAGTCATGAGCTGACGTGCGTCGCAGATATAGCCTGTAAGAGCAGCAGCCACCGCCATCGACGGACTGGCGAGGTGGGTGCGGACCCCGGGTCCTTGGCGCCCGACGAAATTGCGGTTACTCGTGGAAACCGAACGCTGTCCCGGAGCGATGAGCTCCCCATTGGCCGCAACACATAATGAGCACCCCGGCTCTCGCCACTCAAATCCCGCGCCGCGAAAAATCCGATCGAGACCTTCCGCTTGAGCCTCGCGCTTGACCGTCTCCGAGCCAGGCACCACCCAAGCCCTAACGTTAGCAGCCACCTTTCGGCCAGCGACCACCTGGGCCGCCAACCGCAGATCGGACAGGCGGCTGTTGGCGCACGATCCTATGAACACCCAGTCGATCGGCGTGCCGGCGATCGGCGTACCCGGTCGTAAACCCATGTAGTCGATCGCTGCCCACATCCGCCGCCTCCGCTGCGGATCGGACTCTTGGTCGGGGTCCGGGACCCGCTCGGTCACTGCGATGACGTCTTGCGGGCTGGTTCCCCAGGTAACCTGTGGCGCGACTTTCCCGACATCGATGGTATGTTCGACGGCAAAGGTTGCATCATCGTCGCTAGGCAAACGCCGCCAGCTTTCTATGGCTCTCTCAAGCGAGGCGCCTTTGGGCGCCAAGGGACGCGAGGCTACATACTCGAATGTCTTGTCATCCGGCGCAATCATTCCCATCTTCGCGCCGAGTTCTATAGACAGATTGCAAACGGTCAGCCGCGCCTCGACTTCCATTGCCCGAATCGCAGCTCCTGCATATTCCACCGCATGACCGCGACCGCCTGCCGTGCCAAGTTTCCCAATGGTATGAAGGATCATGTCCTTGGCCGTGACGCCTGCCGCAAGGGTGCCTTCGAATTGAATACGCATCGATGCGGGCTTTGTTTGGCGCAACGTTTGGGTAGCCAGCACATGCACCGCTTCGCTCGATCCGATCCCGAAGGCAAGCGCGCCAATACCCCCGTGCGTACACGTATGGCTGTCGCCGCATACGATGAGCATGCCCGGAAGGCTCAAGCCAAGCTCAGGCGCCATGACGTGCGCAATGCCCTGGCCCTCCCGGCCGATATCGAACAATCGGATGCCGGCTTCGGATGTGCGCTGACGCATCTGCCGCAGAAGTCTGCCCCCCAAGGGGCTGCTGTCGGTATGCCGGCCGGGCGCGCTCGAAACCGCGTGGTCGACCGTAGCAAAAGTCAGCTCCGGATTACGTACCACGTAGCCTCGCGCGGCCAGATCCGCCAACACAGGTCCCGCAGCCAAATCATGTATCAGATGGCGGTCGACGTGCAGTAGCGCCACCCCATCGTCCAGATCGGCGGCGCAGTGCGCGGCCCAAATCTTATCGAAGAAAGTACCGGCCATATTATTTCTCGTGCAAGAACGCCTACGTTCTCACGAATCGATGAGCATACTCGTCACAAGGACATGTGACGGTGTGTTTTCGCAGACGTCGTACCATCCTTGCATTTGTGCACGTCAGAGTTCAGCTAGGTATAACTGATTGGTCATGCGAGGTGCTAGTTAGATGAGTCTCCCGGAATTACGACGCTACCCCCCCGGTACAGACTTCATCGGGTTTGGTGACCGGGTACCGGTCTTTGCTCCTGAAGTCGTTTTTGTCAAAGCGGGCGACGGCGTGCCCTCGCGAAGTGTTCTGTACACGAGCGGCAGGGAGAAAACGGTGGTGTGCATCATGCACCCTCGCGCCGATATGACCCGCCACTATGCAGTTCCCGACATTGTTGCAAACGGCTTTGCCTTTTATGCGCAACAGGGTCGATTTCCAGGAGATGATATTTCGGCGGGCACGATTCACGAGCCATTGGTCGCCGACGTCGCCGCAGGCATGGCGTTCCTGAGATCGCGGGGTTTTGAACACATCATCCTACTTGGCAACAGCGGGGCAGCGCCGCTGTATGCCCTCTACCAGACTCAGGCGTTGACCGCGGTGCCCGGGCGGCTTACCGATACCGCCGGTGGCGATCGGTACGATCTCAATGAGTTCGAAATGCCCGCGGCGGATGGATTCATTTTCCTTGGTGCGCATCTGGGGCCCGGCATCACCCTTCGAGACCACATCGACCCGTCGGTCATCGACGAAAACGACCCGCTCTCCCGTGATTCCGAGCTCGACATGTACGACGTCAGAAACGGATTCAAGGCGCCATCCCGGGAAAGCAAATATTCGCCCGATTTTGTGGCTCAGTTTCGGGCCGCACAGCAGGTCAGGTCATCACGACTCGATGCAATCGCGTGGGCGTTGATCCGTGAACAGCGGCAGGCCGCGATGAGCATCGAATCGGCGGGTTTCGACAAGCTCGATTATAACGACCAAGCCCTTGCCCTGCGCCGTGCGGCGATGTGGCGGCTCATGCAATTGCATCGGCTCGACGCTGACCCGGCGAGCGTCGATCTTTCTCTCAGACCGTCGGACCGCGGTTACGGATCGATTATGTCGTTGCGCCCCGACATCAACAATTACGCCAAGGCAGGCTCGAGGCTTTTCAGCCCCGAGGTCTGGTTGAGCTCATGGTCGGCCCGGTATTCGCGCGCTCGATTGCTCGATTGCCTGCCGCAGATAACCGTTCCATCGCTCATCCTCACCTACACCGGTGACAATGCGATCGGTCCCGAGGTAGCGGAATTCGTTTATCGTGAATCGCCCGCAGCAGACAAAGAGTTTGCGGCCATCGTGGGGGATCACTTCGGATATCCCGTTCTGTCCAAGCCAAATCAAGGAGGCCGGGAGGCGGCGCTAAAGGTCATGGTCGATTGGCTCCGTAATCGCTACCCAAGCACTTAGGACGCGCCATCGTAGGCGCGATCCATGTCAACGCTTCCTGGTTTTCGCTGTTTCGAATTTCGCGGTCGACTGCGGACCACCCAGCGCGCCCTTGCCGTTGGCGTGGCCGCATCGTGCGGGCATGAGACGGGGAAGCGGACGACAAGCAATTTCATCCGCTTCTTCGAACGTGGCACCCAGCGCCTGCAGGGCCATCGCAGCCACGAGTTCTGGCGAATAAGGCGATACGCGGTGCGACAGATTGTGACGAATCGCCATGATCATCATCCCGAGTCCGAGGTCGACGCTCGCCGAGATCGAGCGCACGCGAATCCGGCCGGTCGCGCCCGCGGCCTCGATGCCCACTCGCGCTCGTGCGCCCATTTCGAGCGCCAGCGAACTACCCACGATGGGTATCATTCGAATGAGAACCCATGCCCGTGTTTTGTTCTTCGCGGCCTGTATCAAAAAGTACCGAACGGCGACCGACAAGCGTTCCACGGGGTCCCGTACGTTGTCCGTTGCCGCATCGATCCAACTCGAAATATACGCTATGAGGTCCGCAGCAACTGCAGCCATCAATTCTTCGCGCGTCAGGAAATAGTTGTAGAAGGTCCCGCGGGACACTCCAGCCTCGGCGATGAAGTCATCAATCGTGGGCGAGTCGAATCCCTTGCGAGCATAGACGGTAAAGGCTGCCTGAATAAGATTGGCGCGCGTCCTGTCGCGCTTTGTGACCGTCTCCGAAGAGTGTCTAAGGTTGGTGATCATTGTCCCTATATAGCGCAATTCGCATCCTCGCACCATAGCACTCTTCGGTGACAAAAATTGACAATAATGTCACTTTTGTTTAGAGTCATTTTGAATCGCGTGAAGACGCTTGCGCGAGTCACGCATTGCGCTGAACTCCAGCTTGGTGTCTAACGCTCGAGTGGCCTTTAAGGGGGATTCATCGATGAGCGCTTATTTGAAGAACGCTTGGTATGCAGCGGCTTGGTCGCAGGAGATCGGTCGGCAGCTTTTAAAGCGTGTAATCATGGACGAATCAATTCTGTTCTACCGCAAGGAAGACGGGACCGCGGTCGCGGTGTCGAACCGTTGCGCGCATCGGTTTGCGCCGCTGCACCTGGGTAAACTCGAAGGCGATACGGTTTCTTGTCCCTATCATGGGTTGCGATATGACTCTTCCGGCAAATGCGTGTTTAACCCCAACGGCGATCAGCGGGTCCCGGTGGGAGCACGCATCAGAACCTATGCCCTTGCGGAGCGCAGCGGCATGTTGTGGATTTGGCCCGGCGACGCCGATCGAGCCGACACCGCCTTGCTTCCGGACATCAGTTATCTGGAAGATCGCACCCGCTACGCGCCGGTGACCGGCTACCTAAACGTGCGCTCGAACTATCGGTTCATCCTCGATAACTTGCTGGACAACGCTCATCTAAACACGGTGCATCACGACACGCTGAGCTGCGAGCCCTTCCGACGCGGCGTTCCTCACCTTAAGCCCTCGGCGGGTAACGCCAACGAGATATTGACCTCTCTTATCTGTCCGCCGGGCTTGCCTGGCGCGATCTGGTCGCAGATCTGGGCGGCGGAGCATGATGGAGTCGCTCCCGGTTCGATGGATCATTGGGTCGAACTCAGCTGGGAGCCCGGTGGGACCTGCTTGCAGGAAACCGGCATCACGCCGGAGGGGCGGCCACGATCAGAAGGGATTGCAACGCTCAATTGTCATCTCGTGACGCCGGAGACCGGACAGACGAGTCATTATTTTTGGGGAATTGCCCGTCCCTTCCAGCTTAACAATCCCGAATTCGACGAGCAGATGAAGTTTGGTGCGAACTATGCTTTCCAGCATCAGGACGAGCCCATGCTGGAGGCCATTCAAAAGGAGTCCGGAGCTCAGGACTTCTGGAAGATGAGGCCGGCTCTCACTGTCGAGGATGTGACCCTGTCGAAGGTGAGACGCCGGATGGATGAGCTGATAAGGGCCGAAAACGCAACACCCGCTGCTGCAACAAGCTCCACTGGGTGATTCCGTCAGAACGCTTCCCGAGCACGAGAGGGTGGGTTGTAAAAGGCGCAGCCCTTGTTTTCAACGATATCGGAATAGACTTTTCAGGAGTGCGGTATGGCTTATCTGCGCAATGCTTGGTACGTGGCGGCGTGGTCCAATGAGATCGGCGATGGGCTGCTCAGCCGTACGATCTTGGGTGAGAGTATTGTATTTTTCCGGGATAAGCAGAATGATGGCCGGGTCATTGCGGCCCGCAATCTATGTCCGCATCGCTTCGCGCCCTTGGATCGAGGCAAGCTGATCGACGGCACGCTGGAGTGCGCCTATCACGGATTGCGGTTCAACACGCAAGGGAAATGCGTTTTCAATCCGGATGGCGATGGCCGGTTGCCGGCGGGCGCCAAGCTGACGATTTTCCCGGTGGTGGAACGCTGGAAGGCGGCCTGGATCTGGATGGGCGATCCGGCCAAGGCCGACGCCTCGACGATTCCCGACTATCCGTTTCTCGACACCCCGGAATGGCACCCGGTGTGCGGCCTGCTGAAGATGCGTACCAATTATCGATACGCCATCGATAATCTGCTCGATGTCGCGCATGTGCGGATGGTACACCCGACCTCCGGCATCTATTGCGAGTCGCTGTCGAAAGGGAAGACAGAAATCAATCGCGATCCCAATGGCGCCATCTGGGTGAAACGCCTGGGAGTCAACGGTGCACCACCGCCGCTGTTCGCGGGGATGTGGCAGGCTGCTGGCTTTGGCGAACTCTCCACGCACATGGATCACTGGGCTGACGCCCGATGGGATGCGCCCTCGCTGATCTTGAATCACGTCGGCATCGCGGTACATGGTCAGCCGCGCGAGGCCGGCCTGGAGCTGAGGAACACCCACTTCGTCACGCCGGAAACCGAAACGACGACTCTTTATTTCTGGAGCACCAGCCGCACCTTCGCGCTCGATGACACCGATCTGGATCGCTCGGTCCACTCGGGCACCGAGCACCTCTTCGTCGACGAAGATGAGGTGATGTTGAATGCGGTGCAGGAGGCAATGGGCGATCGGGACTTCTGGGCCCTGAAGCCAGCCCTGTTACAGGCGGATATCGGGCCGGTCGCGGCGCGCCGCGCACTGGACAAGCTCATTGCCGATGAGCAGCGAGAGGTCCAAATCGCGACCAAAGCTGCAATCTCTGAGACCGTCAGCACTTAAATGGCATGATCCAGGAGAGGCGTTATGATTCATCATCTGTCGATATCGGTTAAAAACCCCGCGCATGTCGCGGCAGTCCTCGCGCAACTGATGGGGGGATACTCCTACCGCTTTCCGGCGTTCCCGGGCGCCTACATGGCCATGCAGCTGGATGACTATGGAACTATGGTCGAGGTGTATCCGGCGGGCACCGAGCTGCATCCGGGGAAAGTCGAAGACGGCTTTGGCATCATGCAGCGCCAACCGCGCGACCCGCCCTATGTGTCGACCCATTTCGCCCTGAGCGTGAAGAGTTCATCCGAGGAAATCTTTGCCATCATGGCAAAGGAGGATTGGCTGTGCCGCCGCCACGATCGCGCGCAATTCCCGGTGATCGAAGTGTGGATCGAAAACATCATGATGTTCGAGCTGCTGCCTCCCGAATTCGCGCTGAAATATCTGGAAGTTGCGGAGACAGGAAAACGCAAGGCGCTGGCCGGACAAGACCCCTTTAAATTCGGACCGCCGCCCGAGGCAGCTCACTGATTGCAGAAGCGCAAGTATGATGTGATCGTGGCGAGGCTCGGCCGCGTGGGAGAGGTGCTGGCCCTGTTGTTGGGCCGGGGAAGCCTTCGAAGTCGGCGGCGAACCCGGCTTTGAGGTCACCGCCGCCTGGCTGATCGGTTGCGACGGCGTGAATAGCTTCGTACGACGTACCCGTCGGAATAACGCATCGACGATGCGGAGTTCGATGAGTGGTGGGTCGTCGTCTATCCGAGCAGCCACATTCGCCCGAATCAACCGGTCGTGCGGCTCTCGCACGGAGCCTACACCAAGCTTTGCCTACGCTCGCGGGCTGTGCGTGATGACTGTGTTGATGCTGACGCTGACTGGCGGCGAGCTAAGGCTCATACCCTAGCCGCCGTGTTTGGAAGTCCAGGCATCGAGCAACGAGCGCGCGACCTTGCGAGCCTTCACCTCATGCTCCGCCGTACCCTGGGTCTTATACGTGACTTCGAGGTTAATCCCGTTGGGATCGTTGAAATAGAGCGAATGGTACAAGCCATGATCAATGTATTTCGAATCCACCCCGGCAGCCGTAAGCTTCTTTCGATATGCCTGCACCGTTTCATCGTCTGCGACCTCCATCGCCACGTGCTGATGCCAGCCGCTCTTGGGAACGAAGTCCTGGGGTTTGAATGCCTTTTCATGGGCGAAGAAAGCCAGGAAATTGCCGTTTGCCATCTCGAAGAAAAGATGGCAATACTGCGTCCCGTCGTTGCTGAATGGATCGTCCAGCACCAACGTGTTGACGAGCGGCATACCCAGGAGATCCTCGTAGAATCTACGGGTTTCTTCGGCATTGCGGCAGCCAAGCGCGTAATGGTCAATGTGTAGAATGGGGTTTCGCCGTCTGGCTTCCTTCACGGCAGCGTAATCCTCTTCTGTGAGCTGGATATGTGCGACCGTTGCGCGGACGATATCAGCGTCCCTGACCAGATCTTTGGTTTCCGTCATACCGCTCTCCTAGTTATGCAGTGCGAGCCAATATATCATCGATGACTATACGTTCGCAGATGGGCATCGCAACCATTGTGCGACGCCCGGTACCGGTGCGGGTTGAGCGGGACAGCTCAGCATTTAACGAAGTTGTACGCGGGTTGACAGGATCGTCGAGCGCGAAGATATAGCCGGGGCTGTAGTGAAGAAGGCGGCATTAGGAAAACTACTGTGCCGATCGTGGATTCACGCTGCACGCCATGACTCCTTACTTTGGGCTACGCAAATTGCGGTCATCCATCTGGAAGCGAGGCCACCGAGATGACTAGTTGACTAGGGCTTTCAGCTTGGTCCATGCAGCCGCGCCGAGATCGCCGAAGCGTCCGATCTCCCCCTTTGGAAAATACGCTAGGATCGCGCGTTCGTAGTTCGGACGAACTTTGATGCGCTCCAACCAACCCGCTACGCGCGGACCCCACAGACCAGCCATGCCGAGCATGGAGAGGCGTGAGATATACGGTGTCAGTGCAACGTCGGCGAGCGAATAGTCATCGCCAGCAAGCCAGCGTTGTTCTGAGAGAACCGCTTCCATGCGCAACGCGGCCTTGAAGTAGCTCCGTATCGCTGCCTGCACTATGGGCGCATCGAGTCCCTCATCGATCGCCTCCCTCTGCCGTTCGCGGCGAGCAGGATCGGGTAGGCTGTCGAGGTGACGGTCGAGCTCTTCTCTGGGTTTGGCGAGCCATGCATCGCGTTGCAGGATGGCGAAGCTCAGCGAGCCAATTGCGTAGTGAAGGCCCTCGTCGATCGACTTTGTCCATAAACGCATATCCACGCGCCGCTTCGGATCTCTCGGCTTCAGCGGGTTATGCGGCAGCACGTCGTCGAGATATTCGTTGATTAGGGTAGACTCAATAATCGGAACGCCATTGTGTACCAGAGTCGGCACGACGCCGTTGGGATTGAGCTTTAAATATTCCGGTCGGACCTGATCTCCAAGGCGAAGGTTGAGTTCGTGCCCCGTCCAGGGCTGTTGCTTCTCCTCAAGCACTAATCTGACCTTCTGGGCACAGACTGCGGTGTTGTGATGATAGAGCTCGAACATTGGTTTAGTCCTTTCTCGGAAGAGCACCAGGGTCCCGCCACATCAGAGACTCAATGCTTGATATTCACTACTTGGATGCTCGTATATTCTTTAAGGCCATCTACATTGAATTCGACGCCCAAGCCCGATGATTTCACGCCGCCGAAGGGAGCCAGCGGGTGAAGACCGCCGTGCTGATTAACCCAAGCTGTACCGCATTCGAGCCGAGCGGCGTAACTGCTCGCCTCATCGGCGTCGTCTCCCCACACCGATCCGCCCAAGCCTACGTCCAATGCATTGGCGCGCGCAATTGCAGCGTCAATACTGGAGTATTTAATGATCGGAATGACGGGACCAAACTGCTCTTCCTTGACGACCCGCATTTCATCCGTGGCGTCCGCTATGACGGTCAACGGATAGAAGTAGCCCGCTTTATTCGGCCGGACACCCCCCGTCACCACGCGCGCGCCATTTGCCTTTGCGTCCTCAACCAGAGAGGCGACTTTTTCGAGCTGCATTTTATTCGACACCGGCCCAATGAGGTTCGCCCGGTCCATTCCGTTGCCCACCGGCACCTTCGAGACATACTCTGCGAACTTCGTAACGACCTCCTCGTACTGACCCTCATGAACGTACAGACGCTTGAGGGCCGCGCAGGTCTGACCGGCGTTCAAAAAGCAGCCCCAAAACAAATTTTCGAGCAACGGATCGATCTTCGTTCCCGGCAGAATAATGCCGGCATCATTGCCACCCAATTCGAGCGTTATACGCTTAAGAGTTTGTGCAGCCCCCGACATGATCTTCTTGCCCGTCGCGATCGAACCCGTAAACACCACTTTATCCACGTCCTTGTGCTGGGTCAGATGGGTACCCACGTCGGCATCCCCAGTCACCACGTTGACCACGCCCGGCGGCAGCACTTGATTCATAAGCTCGACCAACCGCAGCGTAGAAAGCGGGGTGTACGGAGAGGGCTTGCTTACGACGGTACAACCGACTCTTATGGCCGGCATCAGATGCCACGTCGCGATCATCAACGGCCAATTCCACGGTGTCACCGACGCCACGACCCCCAACGGTTTGCGGCGCATGACGATTTTGCCGCTGGCGTCATCCGCAATGGTTTGTTCCGGCAGCGAAAGCCCCGCCGTCACTCGCGTCCATGTCTCGGCGCCGCCGGCCTCTAAATTGGCGCCGGGTCCGCTTTGCGTCTTCCCCTGTTCGCGCGTCACAAGTTCGGCAAGTTCGACGTGATGTTCTTTGATGAGATCGGCGATGTCGTTCAATTTCGCCGCGCGCTCCGCATCAGCAGTGGCTGCCCAGCCGGGAAACGCCGAACGCGCGGCCGTCACCGCATCGTCCACGTCTTGAATTGTCGCTTTTGGGCACATCGCCACCACGGACTCATCGGCGGGATTTATCACGCTCATCGTCGCATTCGTGGAGATCACACGACCCCCAATGATCATTGAATAAGCAGTCACGATGTTCTCCTGAATGTATAGTTTGCTCTTTAACTCCGCTAAGCGTTTCGTCTTAGAGGTAGGTATTTGATTCCGGCACTATCATTCATCGCCGCTCAGTCCCAATGATAGTTCCTTCTCGATAACATCGTTGCGAAGGTCCGTTGCTCGGCTCTTATGTTGCGCAGTGCACTCTTCCCGTTGTCCAACCGTCATCAGCACCTGCCACTCGGGTATTTCGAGTCCAAAGCGCTCTTGATAAATCTCCGGACGCGCCTTGGCTTAAGTGGATCGCGTGTTCACACTTCGACACTGGGGTGCGTCGAATGCTGTCCCGGCTCACGTATGCAGTTTTCAAGGACGCGTGCCGCACATGACGAACAATGCGGCTCGTGAATTGATGCCGAGCTTCAAGGATCCTCGTGACCTACACCCTTTGTCCGACTAATCCAAGACCCGGGAGTTTCGGAGAAACACCGAGTTCAATACACGATTCTCGCTCTCCATTTACCATCTTATGCCCCATTGAAAAATCGCTCTATTCTGGACGCCAAATACAACGGCACTTCCAACATCGGATAGTGTCCGGAGTTCGGTATCGCTTCGACAGTAGCATGTGGATATAGTTGACCAAAAACAGAACGCACCATTTCATCGGGAAGGCCCGCGTCATGCTCACCCGAGAGAACAAGCATTCGGGCGGTAAGCCGTCTTGCTTCATCTGAGAAATCATCCTCAATAAACGACCGCATATACTTCCTGAATGCCTCGGGGGATGCCGTTTGCCGAGTACTCCTAACCAAATCGCTAATCCACCTCGCCGAAATCCTATGGCCGACCGACCAACCAATGATGGCAGCGGCCGAGGCATCCTCCTCACACGCAGCATCAAATAGTGCACGCGTTGGCTGGTCCAATGGCAACGCGGAAGCGGGAGCAGGTGTTATGGCGACAATCGATAGCAGACGCCCGGCATTTCCCATCGCGAGTCTCTGCGCCGCTTTGCCACCCATGGAATGGCCCACCACATGAAAGCTTTCCCACCCGAGATCATTTGCAACACCAATCGCATCGTCTGCGACTTCTTTAACAGTATACATACCCACGATATTCCTGGATTTACCATACCCGCGAATGTCGAAAGTGGCATAAGTGAATTGATGACTATCTACTTCCTTAAGCAATTGTGAGAAAACGTGATGATCCCCAAACCATCCATGAAGAAAAAGTACCTTCACGGGGCCGTTGCCCGCTGTTACATGCGATATTCGATCCGACCACATAGGCGCCCACCCTTACATTGCTGATTGATCAACGGCCGCGCCGGCCCTCTCAAGATGTAGATTCTCTTTAGTGCTCGATCCACACGAGTGCTTGATCCACATGTCTTTTCTCGCCGTCGACGACCAGTTCGGATTGGCTGACTCTACCGCACGTCTTGACGAAGCCCTGTCCCCATTTCATGTGACCGCGTACCGCGCCTCTACAAGTTACCGTAGGAATCGATGAAATCGAATGCGGCGTGCAGGGCCATCGATCGAACTTCGTGCTTGGCGGTTACCGATCGGGGCGATCGACCCGACGGACTGTGCGCGAGTATCGCCGCATTTCAACGTCTGCCTGGACACCGCGCTTCGCCTCACGTTATGCGTGTTATCAAAGTCGCCACACGTCAGTTTCTTCGAAATGGGTACACCCTAACCAATGTCGCCACAATTGCAAAGGGGGCGGGCGTCTCGACGCGTACAATCTATAAGACTTTCAAAAATAAGGCCGGCCTATGGGCCTCTGTTGTTAGTTGGCTGATAATGCACGATGCGGAAGTCGTTCTTGCGGCAGCGCGCATTGACACAATGCAGCCGAGACCGGCACTCACTGCAATAGGCCAATTCATTTATACCAGCGCTTGCGCACCGGATGCTGTTTCGTTGTTCCGAATCTTAGCGACAGACGCTCAGCGATTCCCAGACCTCGTCGCCGAGATCCGCGGCCACACCAAGCTGCAGCTCGAGGATGCCGTTATCAATTATCTTCACAGCGCGATTGCGCGCGGCATTTTGACCGTGGCAGATCCGGCGCGCGCTGCTTCCTTATTCGTACAAATGGTCTGCGCTGAATTACGCGAATGTTTGCTTTTTGGGCGAATTGAAGAAATCGCTCAACTCGCTCATACGAGGCGTTTGGATCTGGTTGTCGAGATATTTCTGAATGGCGTGGGGAATCCTCGAAAGTTTTGAATGAGCATCCACCGTAACGGGCTTGCGCATTCTCCGATCGCGTCGTTAGGGATTCTGGATGTTACGAGTTTGACGTCCAATGGAAGCCCGGGAGGAAGTCACCTTAACCGAGCTGTCGTAGCGCGCGGGGGTGCCATCACCAGCACGGGCCACGTCTTGGCTATCCAATCTATCGCACCTGGGGGCATTTTTCATCCAGGGCATCCTCCTTTTCCCTCGATGTTGGCCCGCTAACCGAGGACCGTTAGCGCATCGAGGGCAATGGCGCCTTCACCCTGCGGATAGATGGTATGCGGTCGGTTTGTCACCAGCAATGCGAAGACCTTCCGGATTTCTCGTGGCAGCGGCCGCCGCGGTGCTTCTGCGGGATCGCGTCAACGGTGGCGTACCTCCGCTCACATTCGCGAACCCATCCGGATGCCTATCGCGATGCCGGGGGCGACGAGATTGACTGCTGGCAAAAAGTGTTGAAAGCCCGAGCTCTGGCCGTGGGCTTGTAGTCCTTCGATGCGCACAGCACGACGGATACCGCATGCTTCGACAGGTCCAACCGGCGAGCAACTAGCTCGTGACCATCGTACGTGAGATTCGACACGGGAAGCTGATACATGATCGCGAACCCCTCTCCTCGCCCAACGAGGGCGCGAACGAGTTCAAAATTCGGTGACCTATACCGTATGGGTGGTGCAATTCCGCTGAGTCGGAGAATCTTTTCGACGCGCTGGCGGGAAGGGGGCACGTCGAGCAAAATCATGGGCTCGTTGCCCATATGAGCCAGTCGCAGATTTGGCTTTTTGGCCAACGGATGGTCTTTGCCGAGCAGCACGCTCGGCGCGATGGCAAACAGGGGTTGGGTCATCATGTCGCGGGCGATGTCGACGTCGTAAAGGAGCGCGACTTCGCAACTGCCGTTTCGCAGGGCGCTCTGTAGTTCGGGTAGTGAGCCCTCTTGCACATCGAGTATGACATTAGGCTGCGCTCGCGAGAACTGCTCGAGGATAGCCGGCAGAAGGAACGGCGCTAAGGTCGTGTAGATGCCGATGGGCAGCCGCCCGGTAAGGGAATGCCCTTCGCCACGGGCTCGCTCCTGAAATCGCTCTGCCCGAAGCAGTATCTCTCGAGCTTCAGCCAGCATGCTTTCGCCTAAGGGCGTCAGCTTCGCTCCGCGGGATTTTTTGCGCAACACCAGTTGCACGCCGAGCTCGCTCTCCAGGTCGGAGATCGCGCTCGACAAGGCTGCTTCTGACAAATGCACGCGCTGTGCCGCGGCGCGCATCTGGCCGGTTTCCGCGACGGCTACGAAGTAGTGGATCTGCCTTAACGAGAACGCGAAGTTCGCCACAAGCCGTCCCAAAGTTCGATAAAAGCGAAGTAATACTTAGAGAAATTCCATTTTACTCAAGTATAGCGCGTAGCTAAAGTGGTCGCTACGCGGCACCCATTTGACCGCGATTCAGCCGAAGGGGGGGACGACAATGACCCAACCAGCACCAGGACTTATATCTGCCGGCCAAACCGCAATGCAGCGGATGGCGGATCGCGACACGCCATTCATTACCGCTTGCTGGTACGTAGCAGCCCTCTCTGGAGAGATTGGTCACGCGCTGGTTCGTAAGACCATCCTCGGAAAACACGTTGTCATTTATAGAACTTCGACAGGTGAGGTCTCGGCACTTGATGATCGATGCGCGCATCGATCGTTTCCTCTCTCCGCCGGCAAGTTGGATGGCGATACGATCGTTTGCGGCTACCACGGCTTTCGGTACAACGCTTCTGGCGACGTCATCGAGGTCCCCTCTCAGGGAGGTGCCAAGTGCCCGAAGGGAATCGGCGTCCGCCGATATGCGATTCTTGAGCGCGGGCCTCTCCTGTGGATTTGGATGGGAGACGGAGAAGCAGATGAACGCAAGCTCCCGGCCCAGGCTTGGATGGAATCGCCCAAGTGGCAGTATTCGGTTGGATACATGCTGTTGCACGGCAACTACGTAAGCCTGCATGAAAATCTCCTTGACCTGACGCATCTTTCATATCTGCATGCCGGTACCTTCGGTACCCCTGACTATGCGCGGGCACCATTTGACAGCGAAGTGGGTGAAGATCAGATCGCGGTAGTGCGACGTGCCGTTCCGACTCAATTGCCGGTCCTATGGGCGCAAGCCACCAATCTCGTCGACACAAAAACAGCGGCCCGCATAGCGCGCTCTGCCTTTCTGAGCCCCGCCCTGCATCTCACCAGTGTGGATTTCTACGAGAGCACGTTGCCGTCCGACACGCGCCCGGAATATCACATCAATGTCGCGCACCTTCTGACCCCCGAAACGCAGGGCTCAACTCACTATTTCTTCGTAATTGGGCGTGACTTTGGCCTGGGTGACAATACTTTGCAGGGCTTCATCCACAACAATCTGATTGAGGCATTCAAGGAAGACAAGGCGGCGCTCGAGATGCTGGAAGGAGTTCTCGAGTCTCGCGGCAGAGATTTCTTCGAGATCTCGGTGGCGAGCGATGCCGCCTCAGTCGCCATGAGGCGCTATTTGAAAGGAAAAGCGGACACGGAAGCTCGTGCATGAGGGCCACCTTAGCAATCGAGCCCGCTGGGCATTTGCAGCGGGTTCGCGCCTTAGAGCGCCTGATTTCTGCCGCTGGAGCGATCTATGTCGCCCGCCGTTAGCTCCGGCCCAGTGGCCGTGGTAGGGGCGGGTCCGGTGGGCCTCGTGATGGCGATCGAACTCGCTCGTCGCGGCATCCGGACTGTAGTATTCGAAGCCAAAAAGGAGGTTAGCTGGAGTAGCCGCGCGATCTGTATCTCGCGACGGAGCCTCGAGATCTTCAAGCGAATCGGCATTGTGCCGTCATTTTTCGAGAAAGCGCTTCCCTGGAATAGTGGGAAGACGTTTTATCGAGATCAGCTGGTCTTCGAACTGCGGATGTCGCATTCAACGGAGGATGCGTTCGCGCCCTTCGTCAACATTCAACAGTTTCACACCGAAAGTTTTCTCTTGGATACCCTGCATCGCCTCGGGGGGGAAGTGCGGTGGGCATCTGACGTGGTGGACGTACACCAAGATGCCTCCGGCGTGCAGCTTGGGGTGAACACCGATGGCAACGTGCAGGAGTTCGCATTCGACTGGGTTGTGGCCTGCGACGGCGCAAGATCCCAAGTTCGGCAAGCGTTGGGTTTGAATCTACGCGGAACCTCCTATGAAGGACGCTACCTAATCGCGGACGTTCAGGTCGAGGGTGTCAATCGACCGGCCGAACGTCACGTTTGGTTTGATCCAGTGTCAAACCCGGGCTCCACGGTCATTCTGCACGTTCAGCCGGACAATATCTGGCGCATCGACATACAAATCGAAGGCGACATCGATGATGCCACGGCCTTGGATGAGCGGACGTTGATCCCGCGAATTCAGAGCCACTTCGACATGCTGGACATGCGCGCCCCGTGGCGTGTCATCTGGAATAGCGTCTACCGAGCTCACGCGCTTTCGCTTGACAGCTATCGCGATAAGCGGGTGCTCTTCGCGGGCGATGCTGCGCACCTGGTGCCCATATTCGGGGTCCGAGGGCTCAACTCGGGCATTGACGATGCGCATAACCTCGGGTGGAAAGTCGCTGCAGTAGTTCGGGGAAATGGGATGCCCGCACTGCTCGACAGTTATACGGAAGAGCGGCGAGCGGCGACGCTCGAGAATCTGGCTCATTCGACCAAGAGCACCTGGTTTATGTCGCCGCCGACCCAGGGATTTCGTCTGATGCGCAACGCCGTACTCGCACTGGCGAAGAGTCAACCCTGGGCAAACACGCTGATCAATCCGCGCCAGAGCACCGCGCACGTGTATAGGGCCTCTTCAGTGATCCGCTATGAGTCCGCTGCCGGCGGATCCCCAGGGATTGAACCGGGTGCGATCCTCCCATCAATGATGGTCGGAGATCGCCATTTGCAGGATCTTCTCCCAGATGATGGATTCGCGCTCCTCATCTTCGGAGCACACCTATCACCCGACGCATGTCGACGGACGGTTTCGCTAGCGGATGCGCTCGGTATCGCGCCTATTCAAATCGGGGGAAGTCAGCAAGTGGCTATGACCGTCATCGAAGACGCCGACCAGCGGCTTGCGACCGTGTTTGCAGCCGAACGATTTGCTTGCTACCTCGTTCGCCCCGATGAGCACATCGCGGCCCGATTCAAGTCAGTCGATGAAGGGGTGCTCGCTCAAGCGCTAAGGCAGGGGTTGGGCCATACGCCTTCATCGGCCGCTGTCGAATTTGTGGAGGTGACCGCGGCGGATCAAATGGTGCCGCGAACCAGAATGGAGATGGATTTCGAAGACCTTGCCCGGGCATTCGACCGGCTAGGCGACATCGGCCTGGCCTGCGTGGCGCTGGAATTCAGCCACCGCTTCGCAGAACGCAGTGATCAATACGACGCGGTACTCATCGCCAAGGACTTGTCCAAATGAATGTGGGAACTGGTGGCGACGCCCTCGTCGCCGGCCTCAAGGCACACAACATACACACCGTATTCGGCCTACCAGGAGCTCAAATCTACGGGTTGTTCGATGCCTTCCACCGTGGCGGGATGCGCGTCGTAGGCGCGCGACACGAACAGGCCTGCGGCTATATGGCGTTTGGGGCGGCCCGCGCGACCGGCAGATCGGCTGCCTTTGCCGTCGTGCCCGGCCCAGGCGTGCTCAATGCGGGGGCTGCCGCCCTCACCGCATTCGGTTGCAATGAGCCCGTTTTGTGTCTGACCGGTCAGGTCCCGCTCACCTTTCTGGATGCGGGCTTGGGTCACCTTCACGAGATGCCCAATCAGCTGGCGACGCTGAGAAGCTTCTATAAGCGAGCGGAGCGCGTGGAACATCCCAGTGTCGCGGCGCACGTACTTGCCGATGTCATGCGAACCATGAACTCCGGCCGGAAAGGACCGGGCGTCTTGGAGATGCCGTGGGAAGTGTTCAGTCAGCGAGCCGAGTTGGGTCAGGCGGCGAGGCTCGACGTGCCGCCACCCCCCGCCGCAACGCCAGACGACGTATCGAAGGCGGCCGCGCTCATTGCGGACAGCCGAGCGCCGATGATTTTCGTAGGCAGTGGCGCCACACATGCACACGACGCCGTCCGTCGCCTGGCCGAGCGCATCCAAGCACCGGTTGTGGCGTTCCGTAGCGGTCGTGGCATCGTAAGTAATGCGCACGCGCTCGGTCTCACCATCGCTGAGGCTTATGAGTTGTGGTCGCAAACAGACTTGGCTATTGGTATAGGCACGCGCATGGAAGTCCCGCGTTGGCGATGGCCCTATCAGCCGCTCAACCAAAAGACGATTCGCATCGACATTGACCCGGCAGAAATGCGTCGCGGCCGCCCGGATGTCGGCCTTGTCGCCGACGCGGCGGTGGCGACAGAACTTCTGCTGACAGAAGTCGAGAGAGTGGACAAGCGCCGCCGCGATCGGTTGGGTGATATCCAATCGGCGCGCGAGAAGGTCGCTCTGCAAGTCGCGCAAATTCAGCCTCAGGTCGACTATCTCAAGGCGATGCGAGACGTGCTACCTCCGGAAACGATTGTGACCGATGAACTGTCCCAAGTGGGCTTCACATCGTGGTACGCGTTTCCCGTGTATGCGCCCCGAACTTTCCTGTCCTCCGGTTATCAGGGAAACCTCGGATCTGGGTATCCGACTGCACTAGGCGCCAAGGTGGCCATGCCTGATCGTCCCGTTGTTGCCATCTGCGGCGACGGCGGCTTTTTGTTTGGCGTTCAGGAACTCGCGACCGCGGCGCAATACGGCATCGCCGTCGTTGCACTGGTGTTTAACAATCGGTCGTATGGCAATGTACGCCGTGATCAGCTGACGCGCTTTGGCGGACGAGTCATCGGCGCGAATCTTCAGAATCCGGACTTCGTAAAGCTCGCTGACGCTTTTGGCGTGCAGGCAGCCAGGGTATCGACTCCCGACCAGTTGCGGCAGACCCTTGAGCGGGCGGTTTCGGCGAACGCTCCGTGGCTGATAGAGGTGGATACGCCCATTGACTCGGAAACAGACCCGTGGCGATTCCTGCATCCATCGCGCCCGCCTGGAGTCACGGGAAATCCCACACTCAGCGGCGTCTTCACGCGTCAATGAGCTATTCACTCTCATCCGTTGAGCCGGGAAGCTCTTATAGCGAGGACGGTCCGATCAATTGGAGACAGCCAATCGGGTGCGCTGGATTTTTTGACGTAGCCGGACGAGGCCGGCCCAAAGTCATCGAGCGAGGCTCAGTCGTTGGCTCGCAACATTCATTCGATCGCTAGAAGAATGTTCAACCTGGGACATTCAGCCATGAGTAACACGCCGCAACGCTCTCGGATTCACCATGAGCGCGTACGACGACCTCGACGCTGTCTGCAATGACCTCACGCAATACCAGACTCATGCGCATGCCGGGATGATTGATCGACGTACAGTCGGGGGCCGAAATCGTCGCAAAGGTAGTTACCGTTTTCGAATTGACTGAAAACACTTCCTATGATACATCATAAATGATATATGCTTTGAATCAGATCGGGTCAAACCGACCGTACGTGACAAGAGGGGGAGATGCGATGTACTTGAAAATGGTGGTATCGCTGACATTGGGCTTTGCGCTTGTATCTGGAGAACTCGCGTGGGCGGATGCCGCCGCACCGCCATCTTCCGGCAATGCCGGGGATTCCCTTGCAGAGATCATTGTGACCGCTGAGAAACGCGAAGAAAATTTGCAAATCGTTCCAATTGCCATCACTGCAATTTCTGGAGACGCACTGCAAGCCTCCGGAGTTCGAACCACCGCGGAACTCGGATTGGTGACGCCGGGATTGACTGTCATAACGGCCGCTGGTTTCGTACTACCCCACATCCGAGGAGTCGGCACAACAGCCTACGGCCCAGGCCTTGAGAACTCCGTGGCGACCTACCTCGATGGTGTTTATTTCACCTCCGGGTTGGCATCTCTCATCTCGCTCAACAATGTATCCCAGATCGAAGTGCTCAAGGGCCCTCAGGGAACATTGTTCGGGCGCAATGCAACCGGTGGGCTCATCCAAATAACCACCAAGGATCCGCAGTTCACGTTTGCCGGCCAAGCTGACATCGGCTATGGGAACTACCAGACGAGCGTGGGCGACTTGTATTTGACCGGGCCTGTGTCAAGCAGCCTTGCGGCAGATGTCGCAGTGCGCGCATCCACCCAGCAGCAAGGTTATGGCAGAAATATATTTAACGGTGAATCCGTATACAAGACCGATCGCGATATTGCGGCGCGCTCAAAGTGGAAGTGGGTCCCTGGCGACTCAACTACCGCGGTACTATCTGTGGATTACGAAGAGACTGCCGGAAGTAGCAATTCCACTTACACCGATGCGCCCGGTGCCACCAATCTGTTCGAGTTTCTGGGGGTCGTCCCTCCGCTTCCGGCACTCGGGCACTATGATATCAACGCCGACTTGCAGCCCTACGATAGCTTTAAGGGCGGTGGCGCCAGTGTACGTTTGCTGCAGGATGTGGGATTCGCGCAGTTACAAAGCATCACCGCCTACAGACACTCGCAATACTCGCTCGGCTTCGATGCAGATGGAACTCCTGAAGCGTTAGAAACTATTCCGTTGGTCCGTCAGCTGGATACGCAATATTCTGAAGAACTGAACCTATCTTCTAATGCGGGGGGCCGCGTTCAGTGGGTAACGGGCTTGTTTTATCTGCATGCCAAGGCTCAATACGATCCCAGCGAGGTCTTATTGGGTGTACCTCTGCAGATTCCGCTGCCAGGCGGTTTGCCGCCCATCGATCAGATCAATATTCAGGGCAAACAAACCACCGATGCTTATGCGGCATATGTTCAAGCGACGATCGGACTGACCTCTAGCGACCATCTCACCCTTGGCGGTCGATATTCTCAAGAGCGCAGGGGGCTCACGGGTTCGGAGCCCGCATTCTTAGTGGGAGGCATACCCATCGGATCCCTAATACCTCAAGTCGACGCGAGCGTGACTTCCAAACGCCCCACGTATCGCCTCTCGCTCGACCATCAATTCAACGACGACATCATGGCATATGCCTCCTTCAATACCGGCTTCAAAAGCGGTGGATTCAACGTCGGAGTTCCCAGCGATCCCGCCTATAAGCCCGAGGTATTAAAGGCCTATGAGCTAGGACTAAAGACGCGCTTTTTGGACAATCGAATCCGACTCAATACCGCCGCTTTCTACTACGACTATAAAGACATCCAAGTAGGCCATTTTGTATTGGGACAGCTGGGCTACTACAATGGCGCCGCGGCCAAACTCTACGGTCTAGACTCGGATATTGAGGCACTCGTCGCCCCTGGTCTCAGCCTGACGGCGGGCGTTTCGCTGATCCACGATTACTTCAGCGATTTTCCAAACGCCGTGACCTACACTCCAGTCCCGGTTTTCGGACCCGGTGGGCCCACGCTGCTCACCTCGGCCTCGGCAACAGGTCACAATCTACCGATTACTCCGAGCGAAACTTTTAATGTTGGCATCGATTATCGTCATCAAGTGGCCACAGGCGTCGGGAACCTCGATGTCACCTATGCGCACAATGGGGGGTACGCCTTCGCTCCTGACAATATTTTGCGACAGAGCGCGTTTAATACCGTCAATGCGTCGTTAGCCTGGTCCACTGCCAACGATTGGCTCACGATATCCCTGTGGGGGAAAAATCTTACCAATAACTTTGTCGCTAACGTGGTGTTAACGGCGGCACCGGGGAGCCTCGCTGCGTACTTGCCGCCACGCACGTATGGCATTTTGATTGGAACGAAGTTCTGATATGCCCCCCCTCGTGTCAAGTGATGCGAGGGGGCTTCTCGCAAGGGCCGGCCTGGGGAAAATGCACAAAGGGTATGAATTTCCGTGAAGGCACTCTCGACGGGGAACCGCCTACACGACCAGCAGCTGCGGCGGAGTGCCGCAGTGCGACAGCGCTTTCTCGACTCCGGCAAGAACCGCGCGCGTGGTTCCCAGGAACCGTGGCGCCGCTCGGCCGCGTACTGCGGCCGCAGTCGCAACGGAATCTTTGTATACATCTTCACTCACAGTCTGCCTCCTGTGGCCTGTGCAGATCACGCTGACCGGCGTTCTGTATGTGGCTCGTCACACTTCGGTGCGCAACCCACGATACGACAAGAGGCAGACTCCTTGCTTTCATTCATTAACGGCCTCCGCCGCAGCGGCGGGGGCCATGATGTCTAGTATGTCCGTACGCCAGATCGAAGGCGCGACCGCTTCTCGCACGCTGCGAAGGTGTTGGTACTTTAATTAAATCACAGCCCATCATGAGCCGCGTGCCCTACATAGCCGTCCGCCGCGAAAAAGAAAAGGAACGACGCCGCTCCGAGATCCTCGACGCCGCCGAAGCGTTGTATGCAAAAAAAGGCTGGAATGCGCTAACCGTCGATCAGGTGGCGCGAAGCGCACGACTGTCGCGCGCCTTGGTGTACGTCTATTTTCGCGACAAGGAAGATCTGTTGTTCGCCATTGGCGAGCGCGCCATGCGGCTGCTTAGCAACCGCTTCATAGCCGCCACGGCGGGGACGGCTCGGGGCACGGATCAGGTTGACGCGATCGGCCGCGCCTATTTGGGTTATGCGTATGAATTCCCACATTATTTCGATTTCTGCGTGCGATTTCAGTCGCATTCTATGGACGCGGACCCGAGCACCAACGAAGGCGCCTGTCAGGTCGCGGGCGATCAAGCGATCGGCGCGGTAGTACACGCCATCGAAACCGGCATCCGCGACGGCAGTATTCGAGCGGAAGTCGAGGACCCTTTGCTTCTCGCCCTGACCCTTTGGGCTTCCACGCATGGGATCATTCGGATGGCAATGGCCAAGGGAACCGCCCTCGCCCGGCGCGGTGTCGTGATCCACGATCTCACGAATTACGCTTTTCAGTTCCTGCGAGAGGTCACTCAATGCAAATCGGCTGGTTAATTCCTTGTAACGGGGAGCACATGTCTATTGCGAATGCCAGGCCCGACCCGCGGGCCATTTGAACTCAGCCACACATACAAACTGGAACGGATGTTATGCCTCTGTGACCCCTCTATGGATTTCTCCGCTTCCGATCGATTGCGCTCCGGGCCAAGAACACCCGCCCAGGTGTCGCGCGTTTCTGTCACTTACGGCGCCGCGTATGTGGATGTCACACCTGCGAGAATCGGTTCATCGCAGTACCGAATCCAAGTGCCACAATACCAGTGTCGTTGGCTACGACGGTCATCGAAAAGCGGGCATTCCGGACGATCAGCTGCCCTTGAGTATGGCCAAGGCCATCTCCACTGCGGCGCAGCTTCGTCTCGGATATCAGGTGAGCGGAAGCAAGCAGATATCGGCCCGATTGCTCTACGGTCTTGAGAAAGCGATCTAGGCTCTCTGTCGTTGCTGGCGACATCGTTTGGTTTCGCGCCACAGTCACAATAATCGAGTCAGACTCCTCCCCTGCCCCCGGGGGTATTCGCCCGCTCTCTGCACGGGTCGTGTAATTTCAATGCCGCAATCGACTCGCGCGGGTTGGGCGTCGGTGCGCCTCTGTAACCGGTCAGACATTCCAGCCGGTGAGGGTCTGCGAGTCGAAACGCCCTTCGGCGCCGTCGCTGTATTTGTCATGAACGAGTTCGTTTATTCGGTCCAGGATCAGTGCACCCATGCCGGTGCATCGCTCTCCGACGGCCGCTGCCGAGACGGACGGGTAGAGTGTCCGGTTCACCGCGGACGCTTTGACTTGGCCACCAGCGCGGCAATCAAGCCTCCCTGTACGATCCAGATCAAGACTTACGACGTAAAGCTTGTCGGCGACGAAGTCTACATCGACAAGGAAGTAGCCGACAAAGCGGTATTAGGTCCGGACGGACACTTAAGTCATATCTTGAGCTTATCTCCGCGACCCCGCCTCACACGGCGCGTGTGCGTCACATTCTCCATCGCCATTTTCTTCAGGGCCTGTACGGCCGACGACGGTTGGTCAATCCTCGTGATGGCAAAGATATCGACGTGCGCTGACACTTCGAGCTCAACGAATGAGACATCGCGCGAAAATAGCGAGCGAGCACTATCGGGCACGATTGCAACACCCATGCCGGCTGCGCAATACGCGACCACGACTGGCATCGACTCCCCCTCCACGGCAATCCGCGGACTGAATCCGACGGATTGACAGAGGGCGATAATTTTGTCGAAGAACGACGGAAAGCTGGCACGCCTGAGCATAACGAAGCCGTCATCGCGTAGCGCCCGAAGAGAGAGCGTCTTTCGAGTCTCCAGTGGGTGCCCCGATGGTAAGGCGATCAGGAGCTTCTTCCGTAACGCGAGTTGCGCGTCGATGTTATCGCGACGGAATTGTGGGTCCATGTCGGACGGCACCAAGTCGACGAAGCCGATATCGATCCGACCATCAACCAGTGCCTGATACTGCGCAGCTGATGATAGTTGCGTGAATGACAGGCTTACATTGCCGAATCGCTCGTGGAATTTCCGGAGGAATGGCGGGAAATCTGCCAGCATGATCGCGCTCATAAAGCCCAGTTGGATCATCTCCTGCTCACCGCGGGCCATCCGTTGTACTTCTTTTATGGCGATTTGCGAAGAATCGAGAATCATATGTGCACGATGCAAGAAGGCCGTTCCCATGGCCGTCAGCCTGACGTGACGCTTATCGCGCTCGAACAAGGTTACGCCAAGCTCGGCCTCGAGCCTTCGGATTTGTTGCGATAGCGGGGGTTGCGAAATGTGGAGCTTTTGAGCCGCGCGGCCGAAATGAAGCTCTTGAGCCACTGCCACGAAATAGCGCAGATGCCGCAGATCCATAGCATTCTCGGGATTGGTTCAGAGGCCTTTAATACTACATGCATATCAAACATGCGGTAGAAATATATTGGACCATTGTCGAATCTGCGGCATATCGTTGGTCAATTAGCTTAGGGATGTAATTCTTGAATGGTGTCTGTCGAGCACGAACTCGCATCAGCGGTTCGATCGCCCGCGATGCGTCTTTATAATTTGAACCGGGAGATAGCAAAGATGGCAAGCAGTAACCTCGCGCCCGCGCTGGGGTCGTGGATTTTCGCGCTGGCAGTGCTATCACTAGCGGAACACCCCGCGTCGGCGCAAATGGCGGAGACCAAACTGACCACCGATAATAGTCTCCAAGAAATTGTTGTCACCGCCGAAAAGCGCGAAGAACGGCTGCTGGATGTACCCGCCGCGGTCTCGGCACTGTCAGGCAATGCGTTGGCAGAAAGGCATTTCGACTCCATCGAAGATTTCACGGGGGCCGTGCCCAACTTAGCCATCAACAACTACGTTGGCGAGGCACGAGTGACAATACGCGGTATTGGCCAGACGAGCTTCTCGCCAGCCGCCGAAGGCTCGTCCGCGTTTCATGTCAACGGCGTCTATGAGGCACGCCCTGGCGATGCTGCCGCGGATTTTCTTGACGTCGACCGGATCGAAGTAATTCGAGGTCCTCAGGGGACGTTATACGGAAGAAACGCTACTGGTGGATCGGTTAACTTGATCACAAAACGTCCAACCGACAAGACGGAGGCGGATCTTCGACTCTCGTTCGGCAACTACGATGCCTTCTCAACTCAAGCAGTTGTTAGTGGTCCTCTCATCAACGATATGCTCCTCGGACGCATCGCCTACGCCTCGGAAGTTCATTCCGGCTACTCTAAAAACCTGTACGATGGACGGTACTTCGACAATCAAAACGCCCACTCCGTCAGGGGCACGCTGGTGTTCAACCCACACGGTGAGGTGACCGCCACTATCATTGGCGACTACCACGAGGAAAACGACGGCGACTACGCCACGCATTTCCTCGGGAAGGGAAATCCGTCAGTGCCTCTCGTGGGCGTAACCGCTGGCGGCAGCACAATCCCAGTATCTCCAGGTGGCTCCGCAATCGACCCGCGGCTGTTGAACGTGGATAGCATTCCGGAGAACAAGAGGCATTCTGCCGGTGTGCTTGCGGACGCGTCCTGGAAGATCAGCGATTCTCTCTCCGCCAAGTCAATATCCGCCTATCGAAACTCTTACTACTTCGTTCAGGCGGACCTCGATGCGACAACCACGCAATTTCCCACGGATATTCCCGGTACATCCGGATACGTCCAATCCGAGGATGCGAAGCAATACAGCGAGGAGTTGCAGCTATTGGGCGACAGCTCGCGCAACCACTGGATCGCGGGCCTTTACTATTTCGATGAAAAAGTGAACCCAGGCTACTATGACATCGGACTCGGACCGACAACGGCAGCGTTCCCGCTTTTTGCGGGTGGAAGCACGAACACCAAAGCCTATGCCATATTCGGACAGGACGCCTTTTCAATTACAGATCAGATCTCATTTACGCTGGGAGGTCGTTGGAGTCATGAAACACGCTCAGTCGACGAGCGGTGGACATCCGATGGCGCGTTGCTGGGCGGTTTCGGCCCGTGTGCGACCCTGCCGGGGGGATTGTGCCATCAGGTGTCCGATGCCTCGTTTCAGGCATTCACTCCAAAGGCGGTGTTGGAATACAAATTTCAAGAGGGTTTAATGGGGTACGTGTCGGCGGGACGCGGCTTTAAGAGCGGCGGCTACAGTCTTGGTGATCTGGGCCCGCACTATCAGCCTGAATATGTATGGGCTTACGAGGTCGGCATCAAGGTTCGGTCCGACGACGGGCGCCTTCAGGCGAACGCGGCTGCCTTTCACGACAACTATAGCAATTTGCAGATCACGGAGATCAATAACGGAATTCTGCTGACTCGCAATGCTGCAACTTCGAAGATCGACGGATTGGAGTTCGAGGGTTCTGCGCTTCCCAACAACACTTTCGAGTTCACGACCGCGCTAGCGTATTTGCACGCGAGATTTACGCAATTTTCAGAAGCGGACCCGGCATACCCCAATCTCGGGGCCCAAGACTTGGAAGGCAATCAACTGCCCAACGCGCCGAAATACTCTGCCGATGTCACAGGTGCAGCGAAATTTCCTGTGGGCGGTCTTGGAGTCCTGCGATTCTCGGCAGAGTGGAGTTGGCGCGATAAGGTATATTTCACGGAATTCAATCGTTCGAACGCCGAGCAACCTGCTGTCGCTACAGTCAACGCCTTTGCGAGGCTCACTGCTCCGAGTGACCGATGGTACGTCGAGGTTTTCGGTAAAAACCTCGCGAATCGCACGATTGTCTCCCAGAATTTCGTCAGTTCGGGCTCGTTTGGCTTTCCCCGGAACGGGCAGCTGGAGCCTCCGAGGACCTGGGGCGCTGCGATTTGGTTCAAATTTCTATGATTTCGAACAAACAGATAGCCATGACGGCAGCGCGGTAGCGCTGCCTATTCGGCACGGCATTTTGGATTCTTAGCCGCCCTTCTCACTTGCACGATTTTCGACGTCCAGGGCTTCCTTACGGACACTACCGCCAACTGCCGCCCTCGCTGGCATTCATGCGAGCCGTCCTGGCAATGTGGAATCTTGGCGACGGCGGAAAATTCTGGCAGCAAATCTGGCTGCACCGAGTGGTGCGGCGAGCTAGGTAGCGGAAAACTGTCCTTCCTGATTAAAGGTAACTATGTGCCCGGTAGGACACTCTCTAATGTTTTTCTTGCCGTGAACTGAAAGGCGGCGCTCCGTATGGTGCGAGCTTGAGTTTCAGCATTGACGCATGGGAGCCGCTCGTGCCGGGCCGCAACGCCGGGCGCCGCGCGACCAAATGGACCGCCCTCGAGCTCTCCCTGTGCGCCGTGCCCGTCGATCCGAAGGCGATCGTGACCGAGCGCGCGCGCCGTGCCCTGGGCGGCCTGCAGGGCGCTATGCACGCCGTCGACAGCGCGATCGATGAGCACCGCGCGATGGCCCGTCATCACGGCGGGATGACTGACGCGCTCGAGCGCCTGGACGAGCACCGCCGGCAGGGTGGAACTCATCTGCGCGCCCTTAGATCGATGCTCGAGGCGGAAGATCAGAACGACGAAGAGGACGACGGCCATGAGGGCGAGGACGATATGCAGAAATTGTTTCGCCCGTTGCCAACGCAGCCTTCACGGCATGGGGCGCGAATTGAAAGCGATTGCCGATCGTCACGCCGACGCCATGGAAGCTCACGGCGCCCTTACACGCGCGATGCGTGAGGCGGAGTCCGCCATCGGTGGCATGCCGGCCCAGCCACCCGGCAGCGAGGCCGACGGCGCGCGCGCTCGCAGCGGCAGCGCGAGGCCGACGCGCTCCTGCTGGCAGCACCGCACGATGAGGATTATCTCCGCCGGCAGCGAGCGCTCGAGGCGATTCAGTTAGCCGCAGTGCAGAGTTGAGGGACGATGGCGCGTTTTTTTGAGCTTGCGCGCCCATGGGATAAGCCACTGAGTGCCCCGTATGTCGCCGAAAACCGTGGCAGTCGTCCGTTCCATCACCCGATGTCGGGGGGACTCCTGGGACCGAAACGACCGTTCGCCCGCCGCGTGAAGGCGGGCGACCTTCATGTCTGCCCCGGCGCGGCCGGCCGTGGGGTAAACGATAATGCCATCGAGCTAGAGCAGTGCACGTGTGTGCTCTCTGAGCGCCCCTCGACCCGCTGCGAGCGGAGCGAACTGGCGTGTCAGTAACAACACGCTGCGGCCAGCGCTCCCTTTAGGGGCAGATAACTCATAGCGGCTTCTTACCGACTAGAATGCGGATGGCGCCCATGTTGTCTTTTTCCGGCAGATTTCCAATCTCGACTTTAGTGGGTAAGCCATCGCGCTCCAGTTCTGCAGCGAGTGCCTGCAAGATAGGTTGGAAACGCAGTGTTTGGCTCGCATCGGCCTGGACGTACAGCCCTTCGACGACGACATATCCGATGGCCGCTCGATTTGGCGCTGGGGTAAGCACGATGTCCCCGCCCCCCTGCCACCGCGCGTCCTTCCAGCCGGCGGCAAGAAGCGCGCTGGTAATCTGCATCATCAGATCGATAGGCTCTTTGTCGTTGTAGACGCCCGCCGTGAACTCAGTGCCCGCATAGCCGTGCATGGCGGCCGTAATTGCAGCAACTTGCTCTGGGGAGAGACGGCGAGGCGCCTTGTATCGTTCGAGCGCAAGCTGGGCGTCCGCCGCGCGCTTTTGCGCTTCTGCGGCGCGCGTGTTTGCGTCGGCAGCTTGCTTCTCCGCCCCAGCAGCTCGCGTGTTGGCATCGGCGAGATGCGTATTCGCCTCCGCAGCCTGTTTCTGCGCGTCTGCCGCCGCCCTTTGGGCGTCAGCTGCCTGCGTCTGCAGATCCAAGTTTTCTTGCTTTACGATTCTCTGTAACTGACTACTTCGAATGTAGTTCAAAATGCCATACCACGATCCGCCGACGGCTCCTATGGCGACGAGGACACCGAAGAAGATCAACCATTTTCCGTAGCTGTCGATTGCAATTTCCAGCGCTTGCTTGTCCATTCGATCATCTCCCGACCTTCGGTCGCGGCTACGCTCCGGAACTGGCGCCGTCAGGTGGCGCCCTGGTCGACTGCCTGAGCGATGCCAGAAGTTTTTCGGTGACGATCTTCATATTCGCCAATTGTTCGGACCACAAGCCCGAGTACCACTCTGCATCGAGCGGCAAGTCCATTTCTGAGCGCACGGCCAAAATTGCCGGAGGCAGCAGTCGGACCAACCTGTCGGTAAGCTCTAGAGAGTGATGAACGATCGCGAAAATTCCATCAATCTGTTCGCGCCACAACTGGTCCTTTCTCGCTGCGTGGGATGCGTAAGTTTCCGCCTCGACCTCGCTTTGCCGGCGTATCGGGTCCCACTTGGCCGGGTCGGTCACCCTATCGAGATTAAGCTGCTGCATCATTGCCGTGAATCGCTTTCGTTCGGCTAGAGCCGCATCAAGGAAGGTCCCCTCGAGGTCGATCGCCGCCTTTCTGATCATCAGAGGAACTCGCTCCGCCACCAGCTCCGTGAACGCAGGACCAAGCACATTGACGTAATTCATAATCGCCTGGACCGTCTGCTTGGAACCGACGATATGAACCTTCGCGATTTTGGATAGATCGGCCGCGAACTCGTCTCCCAGCGTTTTTTGGTCATTTTCGATGTTGGTAGCACGGCCGATCAGTGCGTTTGCGTGGGCCAGCGCCGCTGCTGCCTCCAGGTAGACTTCTCGGCGTAGAGACATTTTTCGCTCTCGATCGCGCTCCTCGGCCTCGGCCGCCAATTTCCTTTCTAGCTGCCGCGAGTCGTGATCTAACTGGTTTCCAAATTGGTTCGAGCTGCGCTGGAGCTGCTGACGAAGGTTCTCGCGCGCCAAACGGCCGTAAAAGCCCCAGGGCACCGCGGAGTCGTGAGGCGTCACAAGCGTATGTCTGCGAGCTCCGGTGCCTGGGCGCGCTGGCGCGGTTGCGCGCGTCGTGCCGGTGCGGCGTGCTGGTCAGAAGTCGGCCGCCGCCTCGCGCCGGGCCAATGCGCGCCGGCGATCGATCTCGGACAGTCGCCGCGGGGCTCCACCGCGCAGTCGCTCGAGGATCGCAGCGTTCGGCTGACGAGGGGCCCAGCGCCAGCGCTTAGGTCCGCATTCCAATCGGGCAAACAGCGCGAAGGCCTCGCAGCAGATCAATTCATCGGTGCACCGCTGATGATGGCGGCAACCGGCACATGGCCCGGCCTCCTGGTCTGGCTTCGGTGAGGCGCGGAGGTGTCGGCGATCTGCCGTGTGCCGGCTGGGCGGTGTTCGACTGGCTTGCCGTAGCGCCCGGCGCTGGTCCCCGAGCTATTTTTCGGTGGTGGGGGGGATCGCGAGAGGCGAGGTGGGCAACATCGCGGGAAGGCTCGAGTAGAGGTCGTCGTCGATGGTGCCGGGCATCGCATCCCCCGCGTTGGATGCGCGAGTGTAGCCGTTTTTTTTGAAAAGAGTCCGTAAACGGGTCAGTACACGGAGGTTCTACCAAAGTGCGAAAGTGGGCCAAATGGTAACACCGGCCGCGCCGCGGGCCCGGCTGGAAGCTTTGGGCCGCTCCTGTTGGCTTCTCCGTGCGTCTGGCGCAATTCGTCGCTAGCTAAGATAGAGCGCGCCGAAGCGCTCTGGGAAGTTCCTACCGTCTCTGCGAGCTCTCGGCATCGCGCTTGGCGACGGACTCCTGCAGGAGTTGACGGATCGCTCTTGCCCGCGCGCGCGACATCCCTCCCGTCGCGCCGAGGCACACACGGACCGCGTCGGACTGGCGACCAAAGAGCTCGTTGGACATCGTCGCGCCGACGTTGTCGCCGAGCCCGCGTAAAGCAGCCTCGGCAAGCTTGAGATCGTAGCCTCGAAGGCGGCTGTATATCCGCACGACCGGAGCGCCCGCCTCGGCGTGGTAAGCGAGTCGCGCTGCCGCTTGCCGCACCGCTGACCGCGCTAGGGTCACGCGCTCCTCCGACGATACCCAGCCTACCGCGCCATCCGTGCGCAGGATCTCGATGGCGCGCCGCCGGTCATCCCAAAATTCCCGCAAGGGCTTCGCGATCGTGTTGGTGATCAGCCAACCCACTGCGCCGGCGATGGCCAGCGCGGCCCATTCGAGCCAATGCGATCTGATGTAATCGACTGCCGTCACGTGCTGAACCTCCTTGGTACTCGCCGCCGCCCTCGCCGGCTTCCTGTGTTTGGTCGTCGACAGACGCGATAGTCGGGCCCGGCCGCCTCATCTCGCAGCGTGTTCTTGATGTTAGGCGACTTCATTTCCGTGTGACGGTCAAAGCTTTTCGGAAACGTCGCTAAGTGATTGATTTTATGGTGGGACGGCTGGGACTCGAACCCAGGACCAAAGCCTTAAAAGAGCTAAGACACCGTATTTTTGGTTCATCATTCATCATCATTAGTCATCGTAACTATTTGACTCTGCTAGTGGTGCGTCCCAGCGCGTTTTCGCGCGTCCACAGATGTTTTTCCGTATGGCGTCCGTACGGAATCGGATAACATGATTTCCGAGTGTCGCACACACAAACGACGTCATCGTGCGCGACGTGAGGAAAATCAGGGAAGCACATGACCGCAAATCCGCCAGTCATCAAGCCGATCAGGTTGAACTCAGCATCGCATCAACTTCAAAAGGCTAGCGTCTTACGGGCGCTCACACCTCGCAGGGAACCGTATTGGGCCGCCCCGCTCTCTCGCGGCCGATTCGTCGGCTTGCGCAAGATCGATATGCTGCGGGCGACGTGGATCGCCAGGCTCAGGGACGATGCCGGCAAACAGAAATACAAATCGATCGGGATCGTTACTGCTGAATTCGGTTTTGATCAGGCGAAGGCGGTGGCAGCGGAATGGTTCAAACTCCAAGAATCAGGCGTCAAGACAACCGAAGTCCGAAGCGTGGCCGATGCGTGCAAGGCGTACGTTAAAAGCCTCACCCTCACTAATGGCACGGCCGGCGGACATGACGCGGAATTGCGTCTGCGGCGAACTGTTTACCAGAGTGATCTTGGCAAGAAGTCGCTTAGCTCCGTGCGTATCACTCACGTTAGAAGTTGGCGCGATGGGCTGAAACTCAAGGCGGCAAACTCAAACCGCACGCTCACGTCGCTTAAAGCCGCACTCAATATGGCGGTCGCCAATCGGCAATGCGTCGCCGCCTTAGCTATCGAATGGAACGAAGTGCAGCCGTTGCCGGGCGATAAAAAGCGGCGGACCCTATTTCTGGATTTGGATCAGCGGCGAAATCTGCTAGCGCACTGCGGGAAAGGTTCATTTTATGATTTTATGGAAGCAGCCGCGCTTACAGGCGCTCGCGGCGGCGAATTGGCGGGCGCAACGGTTTCTCAGTTCGACGCTCGCACTGGGTCGATGACGTTTATCGGCAAAACACGCTTGAAGGTTGAGCCGAGAACAGTTCCCATCTCCGTCGGGGCTGTAACTTTGTTCAAGCGCATGGCGGAAGGAAAGAAGCCAGACGATCTGCTATTCATGCGGGGCGAAAGCATAATGGGCGCGCAATATTGCGAGGTTGCAACCCGACGATACTGCGGCTTGGCGAAAATCGATCGGCCTGTCCGCTGGCGCTCGTACGATTGGGGCGACATGGTACGGGCGGCGGTAACCGCAGCGGATTTACCTGCGAAAACCGTGCTCTACACTTTACGGCATTCCTGGATTACTACAGCGCTCACCAGTGGCATGAGCACGCTTGACGTGGCCCGCTTGGTAGGCACAAGCCTATTGATGATCGAAAAACACTACGGTCATCTCGTATCCGATGCCGCACGATTGCGCCTCGCGAATGTGGAAATGTTGTAGGCACGCTGCCGAGGTTCACTCGACCGCGTACCGGGGGGGACCGCAACTGACAAAAATGCTCTCGCTCGAGGGCGAGGGCGCGGGCGCGGGACCATCACTTTCGGCCGAAATACCTGACGGGCACGGTTGTCGGTTTCCCTTTGAGCGTAGACGCGGGCGCAGGCTGGTTGTCGGCGCGCCCCCACCACGTATACTAAATTCGGCATTGGCACGATCGGATCATCGCTCGTAAGCGCTGATAAAGGTGCCGACTACCATCGCCGATGGCGAATACGATGAACGGATAAGACGATTTCCTTCGGCATTATTGGCGCCGCTTTAGCGGTGGGACCGATTCTGTGTGGGCGATAGTCGATCGAAAGTCCACATGACGACGGATAGGTAACATAACAGCTCATCTGCGAGTTTCGATTGGAAGAGTGTCTCCGTGAATCCACGGCCAACTCATTAGTCGCAGTGAAACACCTCTTCCATTGTCGCCCAATGCTCCCCAGTCTGACGGCTGAGTAGTGGTGACTGGCAGGGCATGCACACCGCCCACCAACGTTGGGTCTCGGGATCTGCGGCCATGGCAGCCATATCGGCCGCGAAATCATGACCGTGGTATTCGAAGTGGCTGAACAGCAGGTTTTCCGGCTCGCGCAGATAGATACTGTAGTTGCGGATATGGCTGCGTGAAATCTGCGCCAGCACGGCGGGCCAGACTGCCGCGTGCAGTTGCTTGTACGTGACAATCATCTCGGGCTTAACCCCAATCACCAAGCCGTAACGCCGCATATCATTCTCCTTGACCACGGTCATTTAATCTCGAACGTCGCGATACTGCGCTCCGCGATGCTCGCCCAGTCCCACTCAATGCCCAGACCGGGCTCATCGGGCGGCATAGCTTGTCCTTCGTGAATGCTCAGGCGACTAATGGTGATCGGGTCGAGCTGAGGGATATATTCCACCCATGTGGCATTGGGGACCGCACACGCCAGGCTAATGTGCAATTCCATCAAGAAGTGCGGGCACACAGACAGATTGTGGCATTCCGCCAGGTGTGCAACTTTTAGCCAGGGCGTGATGCCGCCCACTCTGGCCGCGTCAACTTGCATGATATGGCAGGCGTCGGCACGCACATAGTCGGCGAATTGGCCGATGCTGTAGAGCGATTCCCCTACCGCGATCGGCACCGCACAGCTGCCGCAGAGCCGAGCATGGCCCATCACGTCGTCGGCGGGCATAGGTTCTTCTAGCCACGCGAGATTCAGGCTCTGCAAGCTCTGCGCGCGCCGCAGCGCTTCCGATAGGCTGAAGGCCTGATTGGCGTCTACCATCAGTTCAAAACCGTGGCCCACGGCCTCGCGCACGGCTTGCAGGCGCTCGAAGTCTTCACTCACATGCGGGCGCCCGATTTTAATTTTGGCGCCCAAAAAGCCGCTCTCTTTGGCCGCGGCGGTCTGCGCCACCAGCTGTTCCGTCGACAGATGCAGCCAACCGCCCTCCGTGGTATAGATCGGCACTTGGGAGCGGGCACCGCCCGCCAACTTCCACAGCGGCAATGCGAGTTTTTTGCAGCGCCTGTCCCACAGGGCAAGGTCGATGGCGGCCAGGGACAGGCTGGTGATCGCCCCCACGTGGGTGGCGTGGGTGTGAAAGAGCAGATCCTGCCAGATCTCCTCGATTCGCTCCGGGTCAAGCCCGATGAGGCGCGGTAGCAGATGGTCTCGCAACAAGGCGACGACGGAAGATCCTCCCGTCCCGATCGTGTATGTATAGCCCACGCCTTCTGAGCCATCGCTGCAGTGCAGACGCAGCACGGGCGTTTCCTGACTGACAAAGCTTTGGATGGCATCGACCCGACGCACGGGCGGCGTAAGATTGACCAAGTTCACCGTGGCGCGTTCGATACGAGTCGCCACGCGTTAAACCTTTCGTGACACTACTATGTCTGTTCGAATTGGCGCCTCGTGAACGACAGGGCTGCGGGACTGCTCTCGTTTTATAGAGAAGAATGCGTAAATAAAAACCACTGCAAAGCATGCGGCTGGGACGAGGTAAGCATCCATCAGGCTAAATCCGTCGGCGACGGCCCCCATGATTGCCGTGATGATCGCTCCACCAATGATGGACATGATCATGAGCGCAGTCCCTAAACGCGCTTCCTCCTCGTGGCCCGACAATCCCATGGTGAAGATCGCTGGAAACATGACCGACATCATGAATCCCACGCCCACCAGCGACCACACACCGGGCGCTCCTCCAACCAAGGCTACGATGGCGCACAAGGCCACGTTTGCGAGAGCCGCCGCCGCGCAGATCCTTGCCAGCGAAAACCATCGCAAGCAGATAGTGGTCGCGAAGCGGCCGGCAATGAAAGCGCACAATGAGTAGATCAAATAGGTGGCAGCCGTGCGATCCGTTATGCCGGGTAGCTCCGCCTTGGCGTACAAGATCAGAAAGCTCCAGCACGATATCTGTGAGCCAACATACAGAAGTTGCACTAGCACACCGCAGAGGTAGTGAGGGGCCCTACACAGCGTGGCCAGCTCGCGCTTGAAGCTGGCGTTCGCTCGCCTTTCGTCCACCTCGCGTGGAAAGGGAGTTATTTTTACCGCCACGGCGCATAGGATCACGCAGATACCTATCATCAGATAAGGCCATCGGACCGCGTTTGCCTGAATTGCCGAGTAGTTCGCCGCTTGCTCCGGCGAAAGCAGTATTCGCTGTGCCGCAGTGAGCTCAACAGAGGGGAAGATGAACTGGCGGCCTATCAATATGCCGGCGATCGAGCCCACTGGATTGAACGCTGCCGCAAGATTGATTCGCCACTCGTAGCTATGTCTGGGTCCCAATGGGGCGATCATTGCCATGCCGGATGTCTCGAGAAAGACGATCCCGCATGCAATGATGAATAGAACAGCCAGAAATGCCGGATATTGATGGATTGCGGCTGCTGGCCAGAACAGCATCGCTCCGACGCCGTAGGTGACGAGTCCGCAAAGTACGGCGTTTCTGTACCCCAGTTTGTTCATCACGATCGATACCGGCAACGGCATCACCAGGTATGCGCAGTAGAAGGCGGACTGAACCAAGCTTGCCTGGGAATTGCTCAAGCTGAACGCGCGCTTAAACTGCGCTATCAAGATATCGTTCAGGTTGTGCGCCATTCCCCAAAGGAAGAATATGCAGATCGTCATAGCAAACGGCACTACGGCGTATACCCGTCCGTGGGATTGCTCTTCTTTCATTGGTATCACTGCAATACCGGCATTATCGAGTTCCGTACCAGATCGAAGCCTGCTGCTCTGACATCGGAACAGCCTGTTAGAATCATCGCCACCCGCAGCTCATCACGCGAAGTGCCGAGCAGACGCCGAACGCCCCTCTCACCGCCCGCCGCCAACGCGAATGCCCAGCTTTTTCCCAGAAGGCAACCTTTAGCGCCGAGCGCAAGCGCCTTGAGCACGTCGAGCCCGGAGCGCACTCCGCCGTCCATAAGTATCGTCAGGCTATGGCCCACGGCTTCTGCGACTCGCGGCAGCACGCGTATTGAGGACTCCACGCCATCGAGCTGTCGGCCGCCATGATTGGAAACGATGATGCCGTCCGCCCCCACTCGGACGGCCTCTTTCGCGTCCTCAGCATCGAGAATCCCTTTCACCACGATGGGTCCAGACCAGTTCGACCGAATGTACTCGATATCCGCCCATGTGACGGATACGTCAAAGTTGGTGCGGATCCAGTCCCATGCCTCGCTGAACGTTTTTGTTTTCCCAGAGACGGCGGTGAGATTGCCGAATGTATGGGGCCGGCCCTGGACGAACACGTCGTACAGCCAACGGGGATGAGACAGACCGTCCACAAGTTGCCGCATCTTTCCCAGGCCAGTTTGCTGCGCCATCATGCCCGATCGCAGGTCGCGGTATCGGGCACCGGGCGTTGGAAGATCCACCGTAAGCACCAGGACCGGACAACCGGCCGAACGCGCGCGGGAAAGCAGTTCCCGAACGAAACCACGATCTTTGATCATGTACAGTTGGAACCAGGGGGGAGTCTTCACCGCCGCACACACATCCTCAATAGAGCAAATGCTGACGGTCGATAAGCAGAACGCTACGCCCGCTTCCGCCGCCGCGCGCGCCGCTTTGATTTCCCCCCTTCTCGAGAGCATCCCGGCGAACCCAACGGGACCCAAGATCACCGGATGCGCAAGAGATTGACCAAAGAGCTCTGTCGAAAGACGGATTGCGCTCATGTCTCTCATGACGCGTTGCCGAAGGGTCAGCGCCGCGAAATCCGCCGTGTTCCGTTTGATCGTGACTTCGGCATAGGACCCGCCGTCGACATAGTCGTAGAGTACCGTGGGGAGCCGGTGCTTTGCGGCGTCCCGATAGTCCTCGAATGATACGGTCCGGGCTAGCGTCATTCGAACGTCATGAGCGTGGAACCCTTCGCGACGGGCAGCCTCCGTCACAGACACCCCCAGAGGTTAGTCACCCGCGCCAATGCGCTATATTCTCGCATCAGCTCCCGAGCAGGAAAAAATTCACATAAGATCGTTAGAGGGTTCAAAATGACCCGCGGAGAGCAATGGCGACGACCCGGGGCACCGTATAATAGTTGAGAAAGTTAGACCTATTGTTCACGTAGTCTCGCCGGCCTGCTGCGGTCAAATTTGTAGCAGCAACGGTAAGTTGCAAGTTGCGGAAAATCTTGTAACTTGCACTGGCATCAAGCCTGGTGGAGGCGTCTGTCGAGAGATTATAATTAACCACACCTGCCCACGGCAGCTGACTCAAGTAAGCACTGCGATAGATGAATGCGAGTCGGGCGTCAAAAGGCCCATTGTCGAAGTACAGCGTACCATTGACATTGTTTCTCGAGGCGCCCGGGAAGGTAACCTTATAGCCATTTTGTGGCGCGTCAATTGCACTGTCTACATACGTGTAGTTGGCCTGAAACCCGAATCCATTTAAATAGTCCATAATAGCCTTGAGCGGCTGATTAAATCCCAACTCATAACCATAAGCATGGCCGTCCGATACGTTTTGCGGAACGGTGGTATTGAACAACTGCGCACCCTGACCCGGCAGCGTCGTCTGCGCCACCGCATTCGGAGCGATGAAGTCGGATATTCTCTTTACGAAAATGCTCACCCCATAAAAAGCGCCGGTGGGCTCGTAAAATTCGAGGCTGGCATCATAGTTCCAAGCCGTCGTGGGCTTGAGCGCCGTATTTCCGACTGAGGCGCTTCCCACAGTCGTGGTGCCAAGCCCTAGTTTCGGATCTGGAATGCCGATGGAGTTTTGAGGTGAGAGGTCCTGGTACTCCGGTCGGCTCATCGTGCGGCCGATGGCAAATCGCAAATTGATGTCCTCGCGGGGATGCATATTCAGATTCGCCGCCGGCAAGAAGGTGTTGTAGCTATTGGTTTGCGATACCAGTACGTCGGTGGAAATGGGTCTGGTCTCAAATCCGTTGACGTCCTGGAAAAAAGTGGACTGGAACCCCTCGGCGGTTTCACTCGTGTGGACCAATCGCAAGCCGGCGTTACCGGTTGCAGGGATGTTGAATAGCTCACCTTTGCCGTCCAACTGCAGATAGCCAGCCAAGGTCTTCTCGCGGACATTGAAATCATAATTCGGTTGAGGGCCCCAGTTTCCGCCCTGAGTTGCACCGATGATGTTGCCGAAGGGACCCGTAAACGGTGGAGCGTTTAGATTTATACTGGGCAAAATTCCGTGAGCGACGGCATAGGTGTAAGCCCCGAGTGCATTAGTATGCGGTTGAGCATTGATACCCAGATTCTGTCCAGGGAAAATGCTGTCGATACCACCGGGATACAAGATGGCGTTGATCGCTGCCGCGTTCGCGGGAGATACACTGGGGCCGTTGGTAAAATTGGCCGCCGCGCGTGTGTCATCTTCATGCGTGGTGAAACGCCCACCAAATTTCAACGTATACCTGTCGCTGAATTTGTCGGAGAAATCGAGCCGCGCCGCCTCACCTCCATTGACGGTATTGAAGAATCTCTGGAATCCATATCCCAGCGACGAATTGAACAACGCCGGATTGGTCAGCGGTGGCTGGCCGGCATCGATGGTGGGCGTGCCCGAAGTGTTGCCGGAATAGGTTGCATTGGTGAGATTGACTGGATTGGCCGACAAAATCGCCAGATTCTGCCAGGTAACCAAGCGATCGAAGGAGAGATCGAGATTTGCTGTCCAGCCGGCATACGCCCACTTGCCGTTCAGACCCCCAATCTGTAAATCGTCGTCATTGTTATATATCAGTGGGTACTGCAGATCATAGGGTTGCAGCCCCGCGCCTCCCACGGGTGGTTTGTAATTGGCATAGTTCAAGCCGGTCACCGCGCCGTTTTGCACCGTGATGCCGCCGGGCTGAAACACTCCAGGCAGAGCACCCGCGACGCCACCATCCAGGAAATAGGTGTCGTAGTCACGGTTTTCATCGCGATTGTACTTGCTCCTGGTGTAATCGGCATTGAAGGTGAGGGAATCATTCGGCTTCCATTCGAGATCGGCACTCAGGGCCGTGCGATGCGTCTCGCGGAATATCCGGCCCAAGTCGATGTCGTTCGGAAAAATAGCAGATACCTGTGAGACCTGACCGGCCGCATTGGCGACATTGGCAACGACATTGGTGGGCCGGGTCTCGATGTAATCCTGGATTTCGGGACTGTTGTTCCACAGACCGGCAAAGTACACGCCGACGGTGTTGTCGAAGAATTTATCGCCGATGATTGCGCTCACGCCCCGACCCCAGTCCCCCGTGCCGCTGTAGTTGGTGCCCTTCACTGTCACGTTGCCGTAATAGCTGTTGCCGCTCTCAGGAACGTAATCGAGCGGCCTCAAGGTTTTATATTCCACTTCGCCGCCGATGCCCGATTCGAGCAGCTCGGCCGACGACGTTTTGTAGACCTCTGCGCCTGCCAAGATCTCGGTCGGCAGGATGTCTACGGCAAATTCACGCAGATCTCGAACGCCTTCGTAACCATAACCGCCGGGCTGGCGGCCATTGACCGTCGTCGTAATGTATTCGGCTCCCATACCGCGGATGGCGACGTGATCGCCCGAGCGGCCATCGGTACCCGGATCGATCTGCACGCCGGGCAACCTCTGAAGTTGGTCACCGATGTTGTTGTCCGTGAATTTTCCTAAGTCTTCGGGGGTGATTGCCTCGATGACCTCGGCGGAATTTTTCTTTTTCCGTTGAGCCGATTCCAACGATGCGCGCAGACCAGTCACAACGATCTCGTTGAGATCCCCGTCGCTCGTGCTTCCATTGTTTGTGGTCGCGCCGGTGGTGCTGGTCGTGACCTGGGCGGTCTGTGCGCGGAGGCTCATCGTGGAGATCAAACCGCGGATGCCTAAAGCTGCAGATGCGCAGCGCCATTGCCAACATTTCATACCCAACCCCCTTCCCTTAGCGAAATAATCAGATGCTTCTTGATCGAAATAGATTAATTATTTTCAAAATACTCACATATTGGACTACTAGTGTCAACATATAAGAATATTATTTGTTTTCTCCAAATTATGCATTGTATTTTCTCGTATGTTGATACATTATCGTGTCATAAATGAGACAGTGCGTCGCTGATCGATACTGCTGGGAGATTTAATGGGACGGCTGGAAGGAAAAACGGTACTTGTAACGGCCGCGGGTCGGGGAATCGGACGAGCGTGCGCTCTCGCCGCAAGTGCAGAAGGTGCATACGTCATCGCCACTGACATTGACCCGTCAGCGCTCGCGGGTCTCGACTGCGCCACTATCAAAACCGTATGGCTGGATGGGACGGATTGGGAGGCAGTTCAGTCTCTAGTCGAGAACTCGCCCGGTTTCGACGCTCTGATACATTGCATCGGCTATGTACACGCCGGAACCGCGCTCGACTGTGACCTGAAGTCATGGCGACGGTCCTTTGAGGTTAATGTTGACAGCTTTTTCTTCGCCTGTTGCGCCGTTCTACCTGGCATGCGCAAGGCCGGTCGAGGGAGCATCGCGTGCATTTCATCGGTTGCGTCCAGTTTGAAGGGGTTGCCGCAGCGGGCTGCATACGGTGCCTCAAAGTCGGCGGTGAACGGCCTTGTAAAATCCCTCGCCGCCGATTACATCGCCGACGGAATCCGCTGTAACGCCGTATGTCCTGGTACGGTGAGTTCACCCTCTTTGGAGCAGCGAATCACGGCCCTGGGCGAGGAGCTTGGAGGGTATGACAAGGCTCGAAACATGTTCATTTCTCGCCAACCCATGATGCGCTTCGGCACGCCGGAAGAAGTCGCATCACTATGCGTCTATCTGGCGAGCGATGAGAGTAGCTTCGTCACCGGCCAATTGCTCGCCATCGATGGCGGCATGACTATTTAATAGGAAAATTGTCCGCATGAAGTTCGTTCGCTATGGGGAAAAAGGAAAGGAGCGCCCAGGTATGCTGGACGCCATGGGCCGCATCCGTGACATCGGCCATCTAGTACCCGACATATGCGGCGGTACGCTGGCGGAGCTCAGGCAATTCGACTCCACCGACTTGAATTCATTGCCCTTGGTCGACGGCAAGCCTCGTATCGGGCAATGTGTCGCCGGAGTCGGGAAGATCATATGCGTCGGTTTGAACTATGCTGACCACGCCAAAGAAACAGGGCAGCCGCTTCCATCTGAGCCGGTCATTTTCATGAAGGCGGTCTCCGCCCTCACGGGACCTTATGATGATGTGGTACTTCCCCCGGGCTCGGAGAAGTCGGATTGGGAAGTGGAGCTGGGTGTCGTGATCGGTAAAGAAATTCGCTACGTCGACGAGAGCTCGGCCTCCAAGGCCATCGCAGGTTACTGTGTGGTCAACGACCTTTCCGAGAGAGCATTTCAGCTCGAACGGTCAGGCCAGTGGTCGAAGGGAAAAAGTTGCGATACATTCGCTCCCATCGGTCCGTGGCTAGTCACTGCCGATGAGGTGCGGGATCCGGCGAATCTTAAGATGTGGTTGGATGTCGATGGTCACCGCTATCAGGGCGGCAGTACTGCCACCATGATTTTCAGCGTGCTCTTTCTCATCAGCTATATCAGTCAGTTCATGTCGCTACAACCCGGCGATATCATCTCAACCGGCACGCCGCCGGGCGTGGGTCTGGGACAATCACCGCCCGTCTATCTCAAGCCGGGACAAATCATGCGGGTCGGCATCGAAAAACTGGGCGAGCAACTGCAAAAGACGGTCGCATACCAACCCCAGTCAAGTCCGGTCCCTTAGCGACTGGGCAAGCTTCGGGAGTTATCGATGCCATCGTCCGTTTTGCAAGGAATCACCTGGGGCCACACGCGCGGATATCTACCGATGGTGGCAACGGCGCAGCGTTATAACGAGCTGCATCCCGATGTGCGGATCGACTGGCACATTCGCTCCCTCCAATCGTTTGCGGATGAGTCCATTGCCACGCTGAGCGCCAAGTACGATCTTCTCGTGATAGATCATCCCTCCATCGGCGAAGCCGCGTCTCGCGGCATTTTCACTCCCCTGGACAATTTCCTGCCAGAGAATTTCCTACAGGACCAGGCGAAAAACAGCGTGGGTGCCTCCCATGGCAGTTATCACATCGCCGACCACCAGTGGGCGCTCGCGATTGACGCGGCCGCTCCCGTTGCCGCCTCCCGACCGGACCTACTCGAGGCGAACCGATTCGCAGCACCGGAAACATGGGAAGACATGCTGGAGTTGGCTCGCGCCGGACTGGTCGCTCTCGCGGGATTGCCTCTCGACTGTCTCATGCATTGGTACTCGCTGTGCATTAATGAGGGACAAACACCTTTTGTCTCGCCGACAACCATTGTGGACGCAGAAGTGGGGATGGCGGCTCTCGCGGCAATCAAAGAGCTCGTGACGATATGCGGTGAAAGCAGTATCACGCGCAATCCCATCGCTGCGTACGAATTGATGACCGGCGACAGTTACGCGTACAGTCCGCTGGCCTACGGGTACTCGAATTATTCCAGGATGGGATATGCCATCCGCTCTCATAGCCCCTTAGTCTTTGGTGCCCCTCCCAAACGACTCGGTAAGTCGCTATGCACGACCCTGGGTGGCGCTGGATTGGCGGTTTCCGCTCGCTGTAAGGGCCTCGTACTCGACACTGCGCTGAATTACGCCCAATTCGTGGCCTCGGGCCCCGTCCAGACGGGGTTGTTTACTGCCAGCGGCGGCCAGCCCGGCTACCGTAGCGCATGGCTCGACGCCGAGAATAACCGCATCACTCGGAGCTTCTTCACGGATACCTTGGGGACGCTGGATCGTGCGTATGTGCGGCCACGGCACGAACGGGCGATAGAATTTCAAACGTGCGCCACCGTGGTGATGGACTCGTACTTGCGCAGCCGATCGTCGTCTCGGGAAACTCTCAATGCGCTCGACGACTTGGATCGCCGACTTCGGCGAGTAAGCTCACACAAACCCGAAGGAACTCTATGAACGACGAGGCGTCCACCTCAAGGCGCGAAATACCGAGGCGCGCCGAGTTGCCTCTTGCCGGATTGCTGGTACTTGATTTCAGTCAGTTCCTGTCCGGGCCAAGCGCCACCCTGCGACTTGCGGACATGGGCGCCACGGTGATTAAAATAGAGCGTCCCGTCGTCGGCGATTCCTGTCGCCAGCTTTATATCAGTGATTTAAAGATCGACGGTGACAGCACGCTCTTCCACACTATCAACCGCAACAAGCGTTCCTATGCGGCTGATCTTAAGTCCCCGCACGACCTTCGCTCGATTCGACATCTCATTGCCAAGGCAGATGTGATGGTCGAGAACTTTCGCCCCGGTGTCATGCAACGCGTCGGACTCGACTACGAAAGTGTCCGAACACTCAATCCACGACTGATCTACGGCAGCGTCACCGGCTACGGTCCAGAGGGGCCGTGGATGGAATTCCCCGGCCAAGACCTGCTGGCGCAGAGTCTGTCGGGCCTCGTCTGGCTGAGCGGCGATCGCGATCAGGGACCCGTGCCGATGGGCCTGGCGATTGCAGACATCCTCACGGGTGCGCACCTGGTACAGGGTTTGCTTGCCGCCTTGATTCAGCGCGGCAACACCAACAAGGGTCTATTGGTCGAGGTGAGTCTGCTCGAATCCATCGTCGACTTCCAGTTTGAGGTGCTGACCACTCATCTGAATGACGGCGGCAAAGAGCCGAACCGTTCCTCTGTCAACAATGCACATGCCTATCTGGGCGCTCCCTACGGCATTTACGCGACGGCAGACGGGCACCTAGCGGTGGCCATGGGCTCCTTAGCCAAGCTGGCGCAAGCTCTGGAGTGTCCGGCATTGGCCGGCTTCGACCAAGAAAAGAGCGCCTTTGCCAAGCGCGACGAGATCAAGGCCGCGCTCGCGTTGCATCTGTCCCAACGGTCAACGGAACACTGGCTACAGCGCCTTCGCGCGGTTGATTACTGGTGCGCTCCCGTTCTGCACTGGCATGAGCTGCTGGAGCACGAGGCTTTTCGCTGCCTCGACATGCTGCAAACAGTTCGGCGTGACCATGGTGGGGAAATACGCACGACGCGCTGCCCGATTCGTTTTGACCGAGTTCGCCCGGAGTCTCCAAGAGCAGCTCCACGAGTGGGGGAGCATAACGACTGGGTGAATCGAACATTCTTAGGGGAGACGATCTGATCATGACCACACGTCCGAAAAACACGCCACCGGAGAGCCACTCGGGCATTCCCATATGGAACGCAGAGGATTGGTACTGGGAGGACATCACGCCCGGCCGCCAGATTCGGTCGATTCGCCGCACCTTGTCCGAGGGCGAATGCATGATGTTCAATGGTCTCGTGCTCGACATGCACCCTTACGTCGCTGACGAACCTTTCGCCCGTTGCGGCCTATTCGGCCGGCGTTTAGTTGCGGGCGCCATGGTGTTCAGTGTCGGCTTGGGCTTGGTAGCCACCAATTGCAAGAACGCCTTTAGTTACGGCTATGACCGTCTGCGCTTCATTGCGCCGGTCTTCATAGGCGACACCATCTATACGATCAAGACGGACATGGACAAGGCGCCGAAGAACGACACTCTAGGTCTATACCGGGCGTCCTACGAGATCTTCAAGGATGACGGTGCATTGGTCCTTTATTGTGAGCATTTGCAGACCGTGAAATACCGGAATCCGCTTTCGTCAACGGTGTGATCGCTATGCGGCAATGGCTGGATACCCATCTGCATTTGCTCTACCCGGAACGGCTACATTACGATTGGACGGCAGAGCTGCCGGCTCTCCAGCATCCGTTTCATTTACAGAGCTACCTGAATGAAGCGCGGTCCCTGGGCATCGGTCCGGCACTGCACATGGAAGCGGACGTGCGCGAAGCGGACATCGAAGCTGAAACCGAATTGCTGCAAGAACTCACCAAGGGGCCGTCCGGACAGATCATGGGGGCCATTTCGTCGTGCCGTCCGGAATCCACCGATAGCAAGGCATTCGCGTTGTTTGTCGAGCGCACGACCGCCAACCCGCTGATACGCGGCTTTAGGCGCGTGTTGCATACACAGCCGGATGAATTGGCGTCAAGTGAACGTTTCCGCGCCAATTTGCGGCTCCTGACAGCGCAGGGTCACCCCTTTGACCTTTGTGTTTTGCCGCGCCAGTTGGCGCAGGCCGCTGAACTCGCAAGGTTCCTGCACAGCACCACGTTCGTGCTCGATCACTGCGGAATTCCTCCTATTGCAAGTGGTGAGTTCGAATACTGGCGTACGCAAATTCGCACTTTGGCAACGCTTCCGAATGTTCACTGCAAGATTTCCGGCGTCATCGCATACGGTGATCCCGCGCGCTGGCAGGGAAGCGACGTGGCGCCTGTTGCCGGGGATTTGCGCCCATATATTGAGCAGGTAATTCATAGCTTCGGCTGGCAGCGCGTTGTTTGGGGTAGCGACTTTCCTGTTTGCAATCTGACGAAGGGGCTTACCACTTGGAAACATGCAACTGATCTTTTGATGCGCGGAGCCAGCGACTCAGAGCTCGACGCGCTGGCGCAAGGTAATGCGCGGCGCATCTACAGGTTAAATTAACAGAGAAGCCGTAATGAGTACCGCCCAGTCCTTGCAACAAGCGTGGCCGCTGCCGAAAAGCCCGATCCCTATCGCTAGTATCGGTGCGGGCGGCATCGTCAATGATGCGCACATGCCGGCCTACCGCAAGGCCGGATTCCAGGTCGTAGGAGTGTTTGACGAGAACGCACACCGCGCGCGGTCAATGGCGGAGCGCTGGAAGATTGCTCGCGTCTGGACCAGTCTGGACGAAGTAATCGCAGACACTGCCGCCCAGAACGTGATTTTTGATGTAGCCATTCCGCCTACGGCGACGTTGCCGCTGTTGGAACGATTGCCAGCGGCAGCTTCCGTGCTGATCCAAAAGCCGATGGGCGTTAATCTGGAGCAGGCGCGCGCCATCGTCGACTGTTGTCGTCAGAAAAGACTGGTCGCGGCAGTCAACCATCAACTGCGCTTCGCGCCCTACATGTTGGCAGTGCGTGATGCATTCCACCGCGGCTGGCTTGGCGCCATGACTGATATTGAAATGCGGTTGAACTGCTCGGATCCATGGCATCTGTTCCCTTTTCTCGAACAGATGGAGCGAGTGGAAATTCAGGTACATTCGATCCACTATCTCGATTTGATCCGATCGCTTCTAGGTGAGCCGGTAGGGGTATACGCACTCACCATTCCGGACGCACGCTTCCCCAAGCTGAAGAGCACACGCTCCTCGATCATTCTGAATTATGGCAGCGCGACGCGGGTGTGCCTGTCACTTAATCACAACTACGCGCATGGTTCGCATCGGCAGGCAGCGACCTTTAAGTTCGAAGGTGATCGAGGGGTAATCTGGCTACGCCTCGGCGTGATGCTCGACTATCCAAAGGGACAGCCTGACTTGTTCGAGATCAAAGTTGAAGGGCGGGACTGGGAAACCCTGACGCTTGCCGGCTCATGGTTCCCCGACGCCTTCATCGGCCCGATGAGCAACTTGCAACGTTTTGTCAGTGGTGAAGATACCATGCTGCTAACCGGTGTCGATGACGTACTCAATACGATGCAGCTAGTGGAAGCGGCCTATGTATCCAGCGCCGGCGGCGGCACCGCGCTATCACGTTCTTGTGAGGGAGCGTAACCTTGCCGCCGACCCCACGTGCTCGGATGCGGCTGACACTCGGCCGCGCATACGGAACAGACCGTCGGGCATGTTTTGCCTCTCCGTCCCGGCCATTGCCACACGGAGGCATTTACTGCATCCCATCAACACCGGTACTATACACTTGTTCAAGGTGGTGGCTGCCGTTCGGGCAGTTAGTCTTATGGCGGCAGGGCAGATGAAATCGCAAACCTCGCTCGGAAAAGCCCTCCGCTTGCTATTTGCGGTCGGAGAAACCACTAACCCTGCAGGAATAAGCGTCGCGGAGCTTATGAAGATAGCGAAGGTCTCTCGGCCGACAGCCTATCGCTTCTTAAATGAACTTGAGCAATTCGGACTGGTGCGATCGGTTCCAAAGCAGCCGATGTGGCAGCTCGGCCCCAAGGTCATTGCACTAGCCGCTCAAGCTGGAAGTTGGGCCATTATGCGCAGACGGGCAAAAGTGGCGATGGAGGAGTTCGTCCAGTCAGGCGGCCCCACAGTGCACTTGGGAATTCGTGACGGTAACGAAGTTGTCTATATTGATAAGGCGGAGAGCCTCAGGTTTGCAACCATCTCGTCTGTAGTGGGACAACGAAGACCACTAAACGTGACTGCTCTCGGAAAATGTCTCGTTGCGTTCGACGCGAATGCGGAACTGCCAGATAACCTGGCCGATGCGGGGCTTGTTGGACGCACTCAAAATTCCATTACAGATCGGCAGCGTTGGGTTTCTGAGATTGCTCAGGTGCGCAAAAATGGGATTGCTCACGATGTTGAAGAATGTGATGTCGGTGCATGCTGTGTCGCCGCTCCGATCTGCGACTCTCAGGGCTACGCTGTCGCTGCCATTAGCATTTCGGCGCTTTCAATTGACCGGGCTAAGAGCGATTCGGATCGTCTTGAGCGCAAGATCCGGCAGCTTGCCGCTGTCATTAGCACGACTTCAGAGAGTCAGTCGGCTCCAACCTAGGTATACTACGAGCCAAGTGAGCATTACGCGCCGCTCGTGGTCTTGAGCAATTCACCACTTACCTTCCGGCTTCGGATTCAAGGCTTTTGATTTAGCTCAGTCTGAATTTCCAATTCTACGTCGTCTCCCACCGCCGGTAGAAATTTCGACATTCCGAATGCCGTCCGCTTTACTTGTGCGTTAGCCACAAATCCGATGGCGGGCACCTGGAGGAACGGATTGATGGTTCGATTTGTTAACGTCGCACTAAAATCAACCGGAAGCGTCTTGCCGCGAATCGTCAAATCGCCAGAGACGATAAAGTGCTTGTCATCAATGCGGCGAACCGACTTCGACACGAACGTAATGTGGGGATTCCTTTTCGCGTCCAGCCAATCCTTTCCGCGAAGCGCAGTGTCACGTTCAGTGGACGTGGTATCTATTGAGGCTGCGTCGATGGTGAAGGAAACACTTGATGCCTCGATCTTATCGTCGTTTAAGGCAATTTTTCCTTCGAACTTACGAAAGACTCCCGGAGTTTTGGTAAGGCCCAAATGCGAGACATGGAAGCCGATGTTGGTATGCGACGGCTCGATCTCCCAATCGGCAAAAGCCGTCAGTGGTTGGAGAGCGACGACGAAAGCGAGCGCGACGGCAAAAGTCAGTTTCATGTCTGGTCCTCTTTTGAATGTGGAGTTGTTCGGATCATGCGTAGCCTCTGTCCATTATCGTATGTGAATGCAAGGACAGCGTCGCGAACCCGGCTGCTACAACTTCAGCTCGCACTCTTCTTGCCCTATCTCAGTTAGGCGACGTTGCGCCAACGCTGGGCACGGTGAGCCCGTACCACGCCAGTCCGGATTCCGCAGCCAGCCATCGAAACGGTTCATTCGGTACATAGTCCATGGTGGCGTTGACAAAGGGATAGTGTTTCCACTCATCCCCGTGCCCCGCCTCGAGATCGGCGATGACTTTGCCGAAGATTGAAGTTAAGTTTACACCATGCCCGCTGTACCCGAGTCCGTAAAAGATATTGCGCTGTCTTCCGGTGCAACCCACGGAAGGCGAAGCGTCCAGGGACCAGTCGACCACGCCCTCCCAATGAACGTCAATTTCGATGCCGGCGAGGCGGGGAAATATTCGCTCGAGCTCACGCCGCAATTGCGACAGATGGGAGGACTTGGCGCCGGGAGGGCTTGTCCCGTTATTATAATTATATCGTGGTGCGCCGCCGCCGATGTGGACGCGCTTACCCTGGGTCAAGCCCAAATAGAACACCTCGGTGCGAGCATCGTTGAACGGTACGGCCGTACGCCAGCCGATCGCCTCAAGTTCCCGTTCACTTAACGGGCGCGTCATCGCAACGTACTCGCGCAGCGGGATTACCGAATTTCGGAAGAACCCCAGATTTGGAGTAAACGCATTGCTTGCCAACACCAGCGATTTCGCCTTAATGATATGTCCGCGGGCGGTGCGCAGTACGTGTTCCTTGCCCTCCTCGATGCTATCCACAGGTGTGTTCTCATAAATGGTCGCACCGGCTTTCTCCGCAGCGGCCTTGAACACATGCACTAGTTTCATCGGGTGAACGTGCCCGCCATTGGGATCGAAGAATCCGCCCTGATAGACCTCAGTGCCTAGGGCATCGACAACCTGCCCAGCATCCCAGAACTCCACGGGCATTCCGATGGACCGCGCGGTCTGCACATATTTCCTGGCTTCTCTCACGCCATTCGAATCGGAGAAAACCTGTAGTGCGCCGTGGGTCTCCAACTCGCAATCGATTCCGGTCGCCAGACTGAGCGCCGACAGAGCTCGCGTGTTTTCGGCGGTCAAGTTGTAGATTTGTTTATCCATTGCAGGCACGGAACTTAAATTCATATAGCGGTCCGCTGTCATCGTCAACACCATGGCGCCGTTTCTGCCGGAGGCGCCGTTCCCGCATCCTCTGGCCTCCAAGACGGCGACGCTTTTCTGCGGTGAGAGAGACCGAATGAAATATGCCGACGACAGCCCCGTTAAGCCGCCCCCCACTACGGCCACATCGACGTGAAGATCCTTTTCCAAGGGGGGATTTTGTGGTGGCTGACTTCGCACCCAGAAACTTTGGTTGAGGTCGAGGCCGAGAGGCTCTCGCCAGATCAGCGGCGACATCAGATTGAGGGCGCCCGCACTCAGCAATGTGCCGCCGCCCGCGAGCACTGTATTCTTCAAAAAGCGGCGGCGGCCTGTGTGCAGCACGGTGTTTGAGAACTCATCCATCATAAGGTATCCATTTGCTTCGGGGGAGCATGTACCACTGACCCTTCAAGAGGGTACTGAGCGACAGCGATCCGATCCCCATCCGCACGAGACATAGTATCGCGATATCGACGCGCCGTACGCGCAGAGCAGCAGGGAAAGCGAGACGGATACTTCTGAAGCAGGTGCAGGTCCAAGTGGTGCCCAACTCATTACTAAACGAATGGAAGGTGACCGCCCTGCTCCGTAATGCACATCGGCCGTCAACGGCGTCGGGCTTCGAACGGCATTAGTCATCATTGTTCATTTTCTGAGATCCACAGACAGCAGCAAGTAGAAACACATTTCTCGAGCAAGCCGTCATTGTGCTAAGACAACTTCGCCAAGGACCGGCCCGATATAGGATGCGAAACGCTTGCGCAGGTCCACGACTCGCGGCTCGTCCAGTATGAAATCCCGGAAATGATCGGCGGTTTTGTAGCTACTGATGGATTTGAAACTGCCGGCCGGCACGACGTCGCGTCGTGTTGACCAGTTTCCTTGGTGTGATTGGTGGTCGTACGAGATGAGCCATGCCACGAAAAGACGCGCCGCGTTGGGGTGCGGGGCGCCCTTGAAGATGCAGCAACGATTTTCCCACACCGTCATTAGATCGTCGGCCGGAGCGATAACATCAATTCGACTGCCGCCGCGCTTTGACGACAATGCTGTTTCAATGGACGTATCGAAAGATAACCCGGCGCGTCCTTGTGCCATTTCTCGTACGACCCCGACATGCCCGCGAATGAACTGCGGCTTGTTGGCCATCAATTCCGGCATGAATTTCCATCCATGTGCTTGTACAATATTATAGTAAAGATACAAGGTGATGTCGTCGTCGTGCGGGTAACTGGATACGACCTGTCCACGAAATTTAGGCTTCAGAAAATCGACAGCAGATTTCGGAATTTGATCTGCAGATACCATATCTTGATTGTAGCCATATCCAAGAGCATAGACGCGAACGCCGACATTGGTGCCGTCTGCATCTTTGAACTGATCTAAAACCTCGTCAAAATTAGGGCCGCGATTGACGATGAGTGCACCTCTATTCTTCCACCGCTCAATATCCTGAATCGTCTGCAGATTGGCGACGTCTGTTTCGACGCTGCCACGAGCGATCTGTTCATCGATCCGTGGAACCAATTGATTGCTGAACCCGGTAGCCAGACTAACCTTTATCCCCGGGAATGAAGTTGCGAATTGGTCAATTGCGGCCTGATGAGGTGCAGTTGGACCGCCCGCATAGTAGGTCAGCGCGCCTTCTTGCTTGGCCGCTGAATAAAGGTCTGCCAAATCACCATGGATCTGGGCAGAGACTTTAGTCAGGTAAAAGGCACTGCTCGCCACTGCCGCAGCTTTGAGAAGGTCTCGGCGACTGATCGCCTCCAGCTTAGTCTTGTGATGCATATGATCCGTCATGTTTTCCTCCCAATTTGATATCGGCTCTGATGCCGGAGTCTCGGGGCCGGCTCAAGAAGGAGCCGGCCTACTGCGCTGCCGTCGAGCCGACGTAGGCGGCGATTGCGATGATGTCGTCCTCGGTCAGGTTGGCAACAACCGCCTTCATCGGCGCCGCCATCGTTCCGTTCCTGGCGCCGTATTGGAAATCATACAACTGGCGAGCAGTGTAGATGGGCGAGCGGCCGGCTAAGGCAGGGGTGTCCCCCTCCCCGCGCAGATCCTTGCCATGGCAGGTCCCGCAGGCCGGGGCGCGGCTGGTTTTGCCGCTCACCAGACTCTCGCCCAGACTGATGCTCCCCATCGGCACATAGGCCACGAAGCCCGTCGCGGGGTCGCGCAGTTGGTTGCGCTCCAGATCCGAGACTGTCTCCACGATGCGATGGCCGATTGGTTCCTGCGGCCCGTCGATGGGTAGCCGCAACCGGTTCTCGACGCGCGTCGGCGCCACTGTCGCGGTCTCCACCACCCGAATCCACGGGTGGTAGACTTGGCCGGCGAAGTAGCGGATCGCCTCTGTAAGCTCCGCGTCGGTCGCGGACTTGGCGACGCCGACCATGCGCTGTGTGGTGCGCGGGTTTGAGCTTTGGCGTGCGCCGCTTTTGAATTCGGCGACCTGACGCGCGAGGTAGGTAGCCGACTGGCCAGCCAAGCTGGCGCTCTCGGGGCGGCCCTGACCATTGGGGAGATGACAAGCCGCGCAGGCCATCATGTCGGGCTCGCGGCCATGGGCCACGGCCTCGGGCATCGGTGGGTGCAAATCAGGCCGCCAATCGGGTGGGTTGAACAAGTCATGTGCCTGGACGCTGGTGTAGGATTTCGCGCTGCCTGGAAGGGTCTTGAGCGTATCTGGCTCGGTGGTTGCCGGCACCGAGCCGGGAGGATCGTTGGGAAAGAGCCAGGCTGGAACAGCCAGTGCGTCGGCGGCTCGCGCCGGGCTTGCACCGGCCATCGCGGCCAAGATAGCGGCGCCGGTCGCACAGGACAAACAGGCTCGCGCCCACTGTCGAAGCTGTTTCATTCCATCCTTCCCGATGACCTTCCGGGAGGTCCGTGTCCGCAATGACATTGAGCAGCACGGCAGGGTATTTGGCCAAGGCGACAACGTGCGTGCCGATCACAACGACCTCTTCGACGGCCACGGAGTCGCCGAGCGCAGCTGCGTCGGATACTGGGGTAGCCTCGCGAAGGTCAGAGATGCCAGAAGTAGGACGGTGGCTGCCCCGTAAAGACCCAGTGTGTAGCTCCCGGATGCGTCGCGGGTGATGGCGAAAGCGGCTGCGCCCAAGGCGCCCCCCAATTGGAAGATCGCGAAGATAAGACCATAGATCTTGCCGAACGCCGCAATGCCGAAGTATCGCTTGATGGCGTATCCGAGGACATCGAATTCAGCGCCGACAACTAGGCCAATGAGCGCGGCGGGAAGGTAAACGATGTCGCCGCTCGGGCCGGCGGAGTAAATCAGGCAAGCCAAAGCCGCGCCGATCGCCATCACGATCATCACGATCGGGGCAAATATGTAGTCCAGAAGGAAGCCAGTCCCGAGGCGGCCGACCAAGAGGGCGACACCGAACATCGACTGTACGAACGCAGCTTTCTGAGGCGTCACGCCTGCGTCGATGAGCATCGGAACCTGTTGGGTGATCAACGCAGTGTTCACCAGGCCCAGCAGGAAGAAAGCAGCCACCAGGACCCGGAACGGAGAACTTTGAATGGCCCGCGTGAAGCTCAGGGATTTGGCGCGGCCGCGCTCGTCCTTCTGCGCCTCGGATTCGGGGGGCGCGACCTCGCGCTCCCTGAGCCATACCAGGCAGACCGGCATGACGATGCACAGAACCACAAGGCCCAACGTCACATAGGCCATCCGCCAGCCATGTGTGGCGATGACGTAGGCAGCAACCGCGGGGACAAAGATGTTCCCGAGTCCGATGCCGCTGTTAGTCACGCCCATCGCCAACCCTAGACGCTTGTCGAACCAGCCACTAACGACACGAAGAAAACTTCCCGGTAGAAGACCGACGCTAACCGCTACCAGTACGCCCCAGGACAGGTAAAATACGTCGATCCTCGCCGGGAGGAAGTACAACAACATCAGGCCGGACGAAAATATAAATAGGGACGGAATGACTATCTTGCGCGAGCCGAACCTGTCGATCAGAAGACCTTGAATCGGCGACATCACTACGACGACTAAATTGATGACCGTCGCCACCAGGGCAACCTGAGCGCGCGTCCAGCTGAATTCGGCCTGCAGGGGCCGAATGAAGACCCCGAGGCCCATTATGGCAATGGTGCTCGGGCCCCACGTCAGCCCGACCATAGCGGCTACGGTCGCGGTGGACCCTGCGCGCGCGATTTCGCGGGATTCAGCTGCAGGGCCCTCTCTATCCATAATAGAGAGATTGGAGGTCATGGCCTAACCTCTGTCTCTTCGGCGTCGTCTGCGGTCGCCTTCATCGGACGCTCAAAATCCTTGCTCCAATGCCCTCGGCCCTGCTGATCGCCCCGCTCGAACATCCAGCTATAGCCGCCTTGAGGGTTGGACAAGATCTCCCAGGCGTTCTCGTCGGCATCCCAGAAATAGAAGCTATAGGTTCCATGCTGGACACGCGGCTTGCTGATCTGGCGCAGCCCCCATCGCGAGGCCTCCCTGACAGTGATCTCGTGCGCGCGATCGACCTCGGCGTCCGAATGGACGTCGATCCCGTTATGATTCGCGAACGGCATCGAATGACCGGTCGGACCAGCCTTGATGACGACATAGACATGATTGCCACCCAAGCGAGCCCAAAGCGAACGTTCGCTCGCCTGCACTACCTCGAAGCCCAGAAACTCTTCATAGAATTTCCTAGTTTGCTTTATGTCTCGACTCTCCAAAGTACCGTGGGAGAGGAACTTCAAGTTCAACGCCGGCTTCGGATGATCATCTCGGTCGGTCATTTCGCCCCCCCAATAACGAACTCTGAGGCTGCCTATGAGGCCTATCCCAACCTTGCATATCCAAGTGAAAAACGGGTCTATCCTTGAACTCAGGTTGCCTCGATCGACTGGAGAATGTCAAGTACGTTGCACATTAGCTAACATCACGCGTGTGACGCAAGACGGTTGGGATGTTCACAACGGCCCGTTTAACGCCCGTCACGAGTCACAGAAGGGTCCACTGGAGGGGGTACAACCGCCGTCCGAGGCATATCAAGCATTCAACGATTGATGCAGCTATTCAGAGAGCCCGAAGTGTTTGCTACGAAAACAATCCGTCGGATTTCGCTAATGAGCCGGCGGATGGGTGTAGTGGAAGACGCACGATGTCATCAATTCAGGCAATAATCCCGTCGAGCCTTCCGGAACTGAATGGCCGCCGACGGCAGACAAGCCTACCGCTCCTACAGGCGCGGTGCCCGCCAAGCTCCGCCAATATCCGTCGTCGCCTTTGCACAGGCGGCGAGTAGACCTTTGCGGTGCTCCTCGTCCGCCGAACGGGGAACGATGTCCGAGGCGATTACCGTAATCGTCGCGACTATTGCATCGTGTGGACCCAGCACTGGCGCTGAGAACGCCCGAATGCCCACGACTACCGTGCTTTCGACGGCGGCCATGAACGCAGATCGGACGCGCTTGCGTTCCTCAAGGAGCACGGGGTTCTTGTCCAGGGGCATCTTGTAGCCCTCGGCTACGAGCCTGGGCGCGAGCAGCGACTCTGGCAGAAAGGCCAGGAACACGCGACCGGCCGAGGACGTCGTCACCGGCAGCACCGAGCCGATGGTCAGGGTGGTGTAGAACGCGGGCGAGCCATGGTTCCAACGAATGATTGTGGGACCGCCGATAGCCCAGACGGATAGCAGCGTGGTCGCCCCACTGCGGTTGGTGAAATCTCGAGCCGCGTCTTGCGCTCGTGTGAGGGCGTCGATCCTCGAAATCGCCGCGAGGCCGGTTCGCAAGGCGGTCGGGCCTAGATCATAGTGGCCAGTGGCGAGGTCTTGCCGCAGCATTCCGCAATTTACCAGGCTCGAAACGTATCGGTGTGTTTGGCTGGAATCCAGCCCCGTCCGCTGCGCAATTTCCTTGAGGGATGCAGACTTTTTAAGGTCAACAACAGCTTGCAACACAGCCACGCCCTGTTCCACAGAATTGATACCGCGCCTCTTCGCGCCCAAATGTTCATATGGTTCAGAAAACAAACCTATACCTCCACATTTGATTTCATAGCTCTATTGCAATACCGGAGTGTCGCCCGCCCTACGCGAGCCAATGGCGACGGCGCTCGCAACATCTAACCATACTTAGCGCCCGATCCAATGCTGGAATGGGGCTGCCTCCAAACGAACTTCGCGGATCGCATTTCCACCAAGTAGATCAATGACTTCGACGGGTCCACGGGGAGGGCCGGCACGTCCATACCCATCTTGCCAGGGGTGAACGGCAGGTTGCTCCCAAGGAGCAAGGATACTCCGCTGTATAATGGACAACTCGTTATATGTCGTAGCAACTGGGCCAGCAGGGCCTCAGCCTGATCGCCATCCGTTGAATGCTGCACTTCTCCTAAGTGACCCAGAGGGGCTCTCGAATGGCTAACTATAAGCTTTTGAGCTATCTGGCCGATGGACGGCACCGCTCCGGTATTTTGGTGAACGGCCAGATTCACGACCTAGCCATGTTGACGCTTGAGGAGGCCGACAAAACCGTCCTTGGTGTTTTGGAGGAATGGTCCTCGGGCCGAGGGAGGGTAGAGCAAGCGGCCGTGCGAGCCTCCGAATCCTTCGCGTCAGGCCGGGCGGTCGAAGACGTACGACTGGCCGCGCCCGTTCTGTATCCGTCAGCGATCTATTGCGCTGGAGCGAACTATGGGGATCATGTGCGGGAGATGGCCGCAGTGAGCGGCCGAACGATCGGCCCGGACCCGAAAACGAACGGCCAGCAGCCATGGCATTTTATCAAGCCCTCGCGGGTGGTCGTGGGTGACTGCGAGACGGTTTGGCTCCCCGCGACTTCCAAAGCCGTCGATTGGGAAGTCGAGTTGGTCGCGGTGATCGGTCGAAAAACGCGCAAGGTCTCAATCGAGGCGGCGCTTGATTACGTGGCGGGCTATACAGTCGCCAACGATCTCTCGGCGCGGGACCTCTCTCGCCGGCCTTCGACGCCGGAGACCTCGCCCTTCTTCTTCGATTGGTTGGCTCACAAGGGTTTTGACGGCGCGTGTCCTGTCGGGCCGTGGATCACACCCGCAGACCAGATCGCGGATTCCCAAGACTTAGCGATCGGACTCAGGGTCAACGGCACAATGAAGCAGGAGTCCAATACGCGCGAAATGATTTTCAGCGTCGCGGAACAAATCGCCCATCTTTCATCTCTGCGCACCCTCTATCCCGGTGATCTCGTGCTGACGGGAACACCCGCCGGCGTGGGTGCCGCCCGACGTGAATTCTTGAAACCTGGCGACCTAGTCGAAGCCTGGGTGGAAAGCATCGGGTCACTGCGGACATCAATTGGATATCCGTCTTTCCCGGACAGCTAAATCGAACACCGGCTATTGTATTATAGACGTCGTATTGCATAATAGATAACTCCTTCGAAGCCGGTCGGGGGTGTCGATCAGGCCGCTTCAGCTCCTTTGGTGCAGACGATGAGCGCCCGGGCGGCCGGCATCCAATGGACATCGTCGACGGCTCACCGGGTTTCTGGGTTAGAAATTGGAAGACAGAATTTGTCCGCAAATCGAAACTGAAGCGGCCGCGCGAGCAAACGCCCGGCGATAGGGTCTTTCAATATTATGATGACAATTGGTGTGGTGGCGGCGCTTGTATGACGCGGGAAAGGCAGACGTCTGTCCTGATCGTCGGCGGCGGCCCCGTGGGCTTAGGCTTGGCGGTCGAGCTTGGTCAACGAGGCATCCAATGCACAGTGATCGAGCGTTACGCCAGTGTTCACACCGTCCCCAAGGGCCAAAACCTGACCCAGCGAACCATGGAGCATTTTCATTTCTGGGGGGCGGAAAAAGCTCTGCGCGCGGCCCGCACGATTCCGCCAGAATATGGGATCGGCGGGCTGACCGCCTACGGCTCCCTCTTGGGTGACTACAGTTATGACTGGCTGCAGCGTGAACTGGTGCGTCCTTTCTACTTCACGAATAACGAGCGGCTGCCCCAGTATGCGACCGAGACGGTCCTGCGCCAGCGGGTGAGCCAACTGCAAACAGTGGAGACCCTCTACGGTTGGACCGCCGAAGATGTCGGACAGGATGAACAAGGCGCCTATGCCGTGATCACCGAGCGCAAACACGGAGCTGAAGGTCGCTGGAAAGTGCGCGCGGACTATGCGGTCGGCTGTGACGGCAGCCGATCGATGGTGCGCGAGACAGCGGGCATCACCCAAGCTCGATCGGACCACAACAGGCTGATGGTTCTGGTGGTGTTCCGTTCCAAAGAGCTGCACGAAATGCTCAAGCGATTCCCGGGTAAGTCCTACTACAATGTCCTACATCCGTCGCTGCAGGGCTACTGGCAGTTCTTCGGTCGGGTGGACTTGGGGACCACCTGGTTCTTCCACGCGCCGGTGCCGTCTGGCACGACGGCCGACAACTTCGACTTCAAGAGCTATCTTCGACAGGCGGTCGGTGCCGAGTTCCACCTCGAGCTGGACTACGTCGGCTTCTGGGACCTGCGCATCGCCATCGCCGACAGCTACCGCGAGCGCCGCATCTTCATCGCCGGCGACGCGGCGCACAGTCATCCGCCTTACGGCGGCTACGGCATCAACACGGGCCTAGAGGATGCCGTCAATCTCGGGTGGAAGCTCGCCGCCACCTTGCAGGGTTGGGGTGGGCCACAGCTACTGGACAGCTACGGGGAAGAGCGACGTCCAGTGTTCGCCTCCACAGCGCGCGACTTCATCGAGAAAGCTATCCAAGAGGATCGCAATTTCCTAGAAGCCTATAGCCCGCAGCAGGATCTGGTTGCCTTCGAGCGTCAGTGGCAGATGCGCCGGTCGGGCGCGCAGTCGGAGGTCCACTCTTTCGAGCCCAACTACGAAGGCTCATCGATCGTCTGCGCGACCGGCGGCACGCCCAGCGCGGTGGGATCGCATACCTTCACTGCTAGGGCTGGGCATCATCTGGCACCACAGCCCCTATCGTCGGGTGGCAACATATTCGATCAGTTGGAAAAGGGGTTCACCTTGCTCGGTTTCGACGCAGATCCTACTGCCCTGCGGGCCTTCGAGACTGCCGCCGTCGAATTGCGTATCCCGCTTAAGATCATCGCGGACAATCGCGCCGATGGGCGCGAAGGTTATCAGGCCACCTATGTCCTGGTACGCCCTGACCAATTCGTCGGCTGGGCCTCAGAAGATCAAGGCGTGGATGCGCCGACGATCCTGCGCCGCTTAACTGGAGCAAATGAGAGCTCTCTCTTGAGGCCTTGATGAAGAGACGGAGTCTTCACGGCGCCAGCACCAATGACATTGCGCCGTATATCGGCTGTAACGCAATCCGCCGCAATCGATTGGGTGAGTCCGATCACAGCCGCTTTTGTACCCGTACAAACCAACTACGGTGTGGGGCGCCATATGCCTAGCGCGCATGCGGAATCACGGCCGCGGCCCCGATCTCGACTTTGGCCTGCGCCTCCATCAGCGCCACGACCTGCACAACACTCATGGCAGGGAAATGCTTTCACATCACCGCGTGGTACGCGGCGCCGATATCCGCGAGTTCTGCGACGGATCGGCTAACGAATGTGGATCAAGCGTGAGCGCGCTGGGATATGCCGAGAGCAACGCGACGGGCACAGGTTTTACCGGCGGCCGAACCACGTATCCGGCAACTTGTTGCAGGTCGATGCCTCTTTGCCGCGCAACGATGCGTCGCACGCTCGTCTCGCACATGCGCCCTTGGCAGAGACCCATGCCGGCCCGCGTCAGCAGCTTGGCAGTGCTGGCGCTCTGGATGCCTGGGTCTGAGCTCACTGCGTCTTCTATCTCCCCGAGGGTGACATCTTCGCAACGGCAAATGAGAGTCGAACGATGCGCCAACTGCTCCGGTAGCTCCCCGCTGGGCGTCGCCAGGCGTGCCAATAGCGACGCGAACGCACGCAAGCCAGTCAGTCTTTTTTGTAGCTTGCGCAATTGCCCATCCGCTTGCTCCATCGAGACGCGGCCCAAGTCCCGCGCCACTCCGAGCGCCGCAATTTCACCCGACAATGCCGCGGCCTCCGCACCCGCCACACCCGTCAGTTCCCCGGCGACCGATATCCCGGGGACGCTGGAGCGCATGTACTCATCAGCCTTGATGACCCAGCCTCCCTCGGCTGCCCAAAAATGCTTGGCGCCCGCTTGTCGCGCAAGTTCGGAC
>Ga0179587_10000023_pt1 | contig 80134 bp, 70 predicted proteins | sample CZODoug2_1_08_16_FD_185932 | JGI IMG/M metagenome (GOLD analysis project Ga0179587, IMG submission 185932) | Vadose zone soil fungal communities from Angelo Coast Range Reserve, California, USA - CZODoug2_1_08_16fungal | ecosystem: Environmental > Terrestrial > Soil > Vadose zone | place: USA...
TCAACGATTTGACGGCGGAAGCGGGCAAGCCGAAATGGGCTTGGGATGCACCGCAACCGAACACGGCCCTGAAGGAAGCCGTCGGCGCGTTTGCGGAAACGAATCTTGCGGCCGCTTACACCGTGACTGAGAAGCAGCAGCGCTATGCCAAGATCGGCGAAATCAAGGCTGCGGCGATCGAGGCGCTGGCGAAGGGCGATGCGCCCAAGTTCACGGCGGACCAGGTCAGCGCTGAATTTTCGAATTTGGAATATCGATTGGTGCGCGAAAAGATTCTCGGCGGGCATCCGCGTATCGACGGCCGCGACACCAAGACGGTGCGTGCCATCAATATCCGCACCGGTGTGCTCGCGAGAACCCACGGTTCGGCGCTGTTTACCCGCGGTGAAACCCAGGCCCTGGTGGTCACGACATTGGGAACGGGACGCGACGCGCAAATCATCGACGGCCTCACGGGCGAACGCAAAGAGCCGTTCATGCTGCACTACAATTTCCCTCCCTTCAGCGTCGGTGAGACCGGCATGATGGGCTCGCCGAAACGCCGCGAAATCGGTCACGGCAATCTGGCCAAACGCGGCGTGAAGGCCGTGATGCCGGGTGTGGAGAAATTCCCGTACGTGATCCGAGTGGTCTCGGAAATTCTTGAATCGAACGGCTCGAGCTCGATGGCCTCGGTGTGCGGCACCAGCTTGGCGCTGATGGATGCGGGCGTGCCGATCAAGGCGCCGGTCGCCGGTGTCGCGATGGGCCTGGTGAAGGAAGGTTCGCGGTTCCAGGTATTGACGGATATTTTGGGCGACGAAGATCACTTGGGCGACATGGATTTCAAGGTCGCCGGCACCAAGGACGGCATTACGGCGCTGCAGATGGACATCAAGATCACGAGCATTACGCGCGAGATCATGAAAGTGGCGTTGGATCAGGCGCGCGACGGCCGCTTGCACATCTTGGGCGAGATGAACAAAGTGCTGTCCAAGCCGCGCGAAAACATGTCCGAGTGGGCGCCGACCATCATCACGCTGAAGATCGATCCGGAGAAGATCCGCGATGTGATCGGCAAGGGCGGAGCGGTTATTCGGCAGATCACCGAGGAGACCGGCACCTCCATTGATATCGAGAATGACGGTACGGTAAAAATCGCTTCCGTGCAGGGCGCGGCGGGCCGCGAGGCGCAGCGCCGCATCGAGTTGATCACCGCCGACGTCGAAGTGGGTCGGGTGTACGAAGGCAAGGTCGCGCGCCTCATGGACTTCGGTGCGTTCGTCACCATTCTTCCCGGCCGCGATGGCCTGGTGCACATATCGCAAATCTCCGAGGAACGCGTTGAGCGCGTGGGCGACAAGCTCAAGGAAGGCGATGTGGTGCGCGTCAAGGTACTCGAGGTGGATCGCCAGGGGCGTGTGCGCCTGTCCATGCGCAACGTCGACGCAGCTTAAAATGTTCGGCGCGGTGGGCTTGACTTCAAGCCCGCTGCGCGTCGTCGATCAGCCGTCGCGCAGCAGGTTCGGCGCCGCGCGCGGACGCGGCGGTTCTCCCGGCGGCAAGGTCTTGACCCGCTCACGAAGCTGAGGTGCCGGCTGCTGGCTCAAGAGCTGTTTGAGGCTCTGTTCCAAATGCGGGCTCACCTGGCCTTGCAAACTGGTGCCGTAGGAGCGGATCACGCCGACCATAAATTCCTGGCTGAGGATTGGCTCAGTCAGGTGCTCCTGTTCGGCAATGACCTGCAGCAAGATACTGCGCGTAATATCGGCACTGTTTTTCTTGTCTACGACGATGAATTCGATCCTCTCGAGGACCAGGCGCCTGACATCAGCCAAGGTGATGTACCGGCTTTCGACCGTGTCATAGAGTCGTCGATTCGGATATTTCTTAATCACTCGCGGTTCGCTCATGGGGCTCCTCGCTCGTGTTGGCCGGCACCACCGGAGGATGCCGGTTCGTGCCAGTCCACGTTTGATCAATAGGACCTACACCATCAAGAATAGCGCAATGCAGCGCTAAGGCAAATCGGCATTTTTCTCTATAATTATCAGTCATTTACGCGTAAATTGAGACGCTTTGGGACCTTTTGGTGGCTCCAGTGCTCAATCGCCCAAGCCCAGGCCTCCGGGATTGCCGCTGACCGAAGCGACTCAGGCGGCGCCAATCCCAGCATCGAAAAGACCGACAACAGCGGCGGCAGCGGCGCAGCGGCGCTCACGTGAACACTGCGCCGCGATTTCGCCAGCTTGGCGTCGTTGGCTTCGGTGAGCACCGGTACGTGCGCATAGAGCGGTTCGGCCATCCCCAAGAGCCGCTGCAGATAGATTTGACGCGGCGTGTTGTCCAACAGATCTGCGCCGCGGACGATGTGGGTGATTCCCTGCGCCGCGTCATCGACCACGACGGCGAGCACGTAGGCAAAGATTTGATCGCGCCGCCTTAAGATGATGTCCCCGACAGCCGTGGACACGTCCTGGCGGAAGGTGCCCTGAATGCGATCGGTGAAACTTATGTAGCCCGAATCGACTCGCAGACGGATCGCGGTCTGCATTGCATCCGCGACCGCGCGCTCGCGGCATGTCCCCGGGTAGCGCAGATCATCTTCCAATTGCAATCGGCTGCAAGAACAGGCAAACGTCAGGTTTTTCGCCGCAAGCTCGAGCAGCGCCGTCTGGTACAGTTCGGCGCGCTCATGCTGGCGAATGATCTGCCCATCCCATTCGAAGCCGAACAGCTCGAGCGTGCGCAAGATCCCGGCCGCAGATCCGGAAACCTCCCTGGGCTTATCGAGATCCTCGATGCGCAACAGCCAGCGCCCGCCATGCGCGCGCGCGTCCAGATAGCTGGCTACCGCCGTGTAAAGAGAGCCTAAGTGCAGATCGCCCGACGGTGTCGGTGCGAACCGTCCTATGTAAGGCTGCGCGGTATCGGGAGCCTGGCTTCTATCGGTACCGGTCGTCGCGGTCGCCGTACTGCTTTTCCCGGCGCTCGCGCCGCTCCTGGGCTTCAACGGACAAGGTCGCGACCGGACGGGCCTCCAATCGCTTGATGCCTATTTCTTCACCGGTCTCCAAGCAATAGCCATAAGAACCATCCTCAATGCGCTTGAGCGCCTCGTCGATTTTGCGGATCAACTTGCGTTCACGGTCGCGCGTTCGAAGCTCGAGGCTGAACTCTTCCTCTTGCGTGGCTCGGTCGTTCGGATCAGGAAAGTTGGCCGCCTCGTCCTTCATGTGCAGCACGGTGCGATCGACTTCGACCATGAGGTCGCGCTTCCAGTTCTGCAATATCCGGGCGAAATGCTCCAACTGCTCCTTGTTCATGTACTGCTCGCCGCGGCGGGCAATATAGGGCTTCACATTGCGCGGGCCTGCCAGCAGGCTTGCCGACACCGAACCCTCGGCGTCGCCGTCCTCATCATTTTGCAGCAGGCGCGGCATCACGAGCGGTCGAGGGTCGAATTTGATCGGCGCGATCTTCTCGCCGTTGGCGTTGGCCTTGGGCGCGGCCGGCGTTGGCACGGCCTTCAGCGCTGCGGGCTTCAGCGCTGCGGGCTTCGGCGCGGCAGGCTTCGGCGCGGCAGGCTTCGCGTGCGGTGTCTTGGTGATCGCAACTTTTGCGCTCACGGGTTTCATTGCGGGTTTGGTCGGTTTCACTGTTACCTTCGATGTGGCGATGGGCTTGGCTTTCGTCGGCGGCCGCGCCGCCTTCTTGGGGGCGGCTGCTTTACGAGCCGCTTTTTTGGGTGTCGCCTTACCTGGCCGCTTAGCCGCTTTTTTGGGTTTCTTCGAGGGCATTTTAGTTTTCCGCCTCCTAACGAAAGAGCGCGCGATTATACCGACGCATTCAGGCCTGTACAGGGCGCGCGCAAAACATATTTTTTATCTTAAGCCTATGATTGGGAAGCAAATCCTCCAAAGCCCGCGGCGAGCCTCGCCCAAGGCCCCGGTAGGCCAAAATCGCTACGGGAGCGTGACGGGGGTGGGAGCGACCCAGCCGGCGGCACGGTGTTCGACCACCACACTGGTGTAAATGCCGCCACGCACGTTGAATTTCGCCAAAATCCGCATAAACCGCGGTGAGGTCGCCGCCACCAGATCCTGCAAAATCTCGTTGGTTACCGCCTCATGGAACGCCCCGCGGCTGCGGAATGACCAGATGTAGAGTTTGAGGGATTTCAATTCCACGCATCGCTCGTTCGGCACGTACTCGAGCTCCAGCGTGGCGAAGTCCGGCTGGCCGGTTTTCGGGCACAAGCAGGTAAATTCCGGAATGCTCATGCGAATGGTGTAGTCCCGCTCCGGCGCGGGATTGCTGAAAACTTCGAGGCGAGTGTTCGGTTCTGTCATGGAGAAAATCGGCGGCGCTCTTAAGGGGTTTACCTATGTGACGTTTACTTTACACTACGCGCCAAGCAGCGGCCCCACGACGCGAGTCCAGGCCGGCAGGAATTGAAGGGTCACAGAAACGATGCGCTTAACGAAACTCAAAATTGCCGGCTTCAAATCGTTTGTCGATCCCACGACCGTCACCTTTCCCAGCAGTCTGACCGGTGTCGTGGGTCCGAATGGATGCGGAAAATCCAACATCATCGACGCGGTTCGCTGGGTGATGGGAGAGATCTCGGCAAAGCATTTGCGCGGCGAATCGATGGCCGACGTTATTTTCAACGGGTCCTCATCCCGCAAACCTTTGGGAAACGCTTCCGTTGAGCTGGTGTTCGATAATTCCGACGGCAAGATCGGCGGGCCCTATGCGAACTATAACGAAGTGGCGTTGCGCCGCGCGGTGAGCCGCGACGGCACCTCGGATTATTTCATCAACGGCCTCAAGGTGCGCCGCAAGGACATCACCCAGCTATTCCTCGGCACCGGATTGGGAACGCGCAGTTACGCCATCATCGAGCAAGGCATGATTTCGCGGGTCATCGAGGCGCGGCCCGATGATTTGCGGGCGTTCCTCGAAGAGGCGGCGGGAATTTCACGCTATAAGGAGCGGCGGCGCGAAACCGAAAGCCGCATCGGCCATACCCGCGAGAACCTGGATCGCTTGAACGATTTGCGCGAAGAGGTCGAGAAGCAGATTCGCCACTTGCAGCGCCAAGCCGCTACCGCGCGGCGCTACCAGACGCTCAAGGAAGATGAGCGCAAGCTGTTTGCGGAATTGCTGGTATTGCGCCTGCAGAGTCTCGATCTCGAGGCGGGCGCGCGCGATGCAGCCACCTCGAGCTGCGAGACAGCCATGCAAAGCGTGCTCGCGGATCTGCGCGAAGCCGAGGCGCAGATCGAACGCATTCGTGCCGAGCAATCGTCGAAGGCCGACGCCTTGAGTGCCATCCAGGCTCGCTTCTATGAAGCCGGCGCCGAGGTGACGCGGATCGAGCAAGGCATCGAGTACGCGCGCGAGCTGCGTCAACGGCAGCACGCGGACTTGGAGCAAATCGATTCGCAGGCTGCCGAGCTCGCCCGGGTCGTGCAGCTCGACCGTGTGCAGTTGGAATCGCTGTCGTTGGAACTCTCGACCATGGTTCCGGCGCTCGATGAAGCTCATGATCGGGAAGGAATTGCCTCCCGGGTTCTGGACGGCAGCGAGCAGGCGCTGGCATCGTGGCAGCAGACGTGGGACAACCACGCGCAGGCGGTGGCCTCGGGACAGCGCGAGACGCAGGTCGAGCGTGCCCGCATCGAACAGCTGGAAAGCCAGCAGCGGCGGCTGTTGCAGCAGCAGCAGCGGCAGGAGGCTGAACGAGCGGCGTTTGCGCAACTGCAGCCGCCGGTGGCGTTGGAAACTTTGACCGAGCGTGCGGAAGTCGCGCGCATCGCAGGCGAGAAGGCCGCTGTCGAGCTGCAAGAGCTGCTGTCCGAGATATCGGCCACCCGCGAGCGCGAGCGCGAGCAGAGCCAGGCGCTCAACGCGCTGCGGACGCGATTGCAGCAGGCGCAAGGCGAGCAGGTTTCGACCGAAGCGCTGCAGCAAGCGGCGCTTGGCAAAGCATCGGGGAAGGTGACCCAGTGGCTCAAGTCCCAATCCCTCGACCGGCAGCCACGCGTCGCGCAGCAGTTGCGCGTGAGCAAGGGTTGGGAGCGCGCCGTGGAGACGGTATTGGGATCGTACTTGGAGGCGGTCTGCGTCGACGGCTTGGACAGCGTCACGGATTTGCTGGCGAGCTTCGACGGCGGTTATTTGGCCGTGGTCAGCACCGCCTCGGCCCCAAGCGCCGTGCGCAATGCCGCGTCGCTGCAGGCGAAAGTGCAGGGCACGAGCGTGCTCGCGTCGGTACTGTCGCCGGTGCATACGGCCGAGACCCTGCCTGAAGCGCTGCAGCTGCGGCGCCAGCTCAAGGTGGGCGAGTCCGTGGTGACTCGCGATGGGATTTGGCTGGGCCATGATTGGCTGCGTGTGTCGCGCGATGCCGATCCACACACCGGCGTGATCGAGCGCGAGGGGACTTTGCGCGAAATCCGCACGCAGGTGGGTGGGCTGGAAAACGAAGTCAAGGAACTCGAACAGCAGCTGGAAGCGACCCGCGAGCGTGCTCGCGAGCACGAGGATCGCCGCGAGCGATTCCAAACCGATGTCAATCGGCTGCACCGCGAGCATGTGGATCGGCGTGCGGAACTCAATGCCGCGCAAGCCCGTACCGAAGACGCGACGCGGCGTTTGGATCAGCTCGAGACCGAGCTTGCCGACGTGCGCACCGAGCTGGCGCGCAGCGAATCCGAGCTGCGCGCATCGCGCGGCCGGATGGAAACGGCCATCGATGCGCTCGCCGAGCTCGAGCCGCAGCGAATGGATCTTGAACAGGAACGCGAGCGGATGCGTGCGGCGTTGAGCGACGCGAGGGCCGCGGCCGCAGCGGCGCAACAGCATGCGCGCGAATTGGCCGTACAAGTGGAATCGCGGCGTTCATCGCACACCTCGTTGATCACCACGTTGGCGCGCCTCGAGAAGCAGCTGGAGGATTTGGAAACCCGCCGGCTCGAACTGGCCGGGCAATTGGCGGAGGGCGAAGCGCCGCTCGCAGAGGCGCAACTGCAGCTGGAGCGCGAGTTGCGGCAGCGTGCCGAAGTCGAGGCGGAATTGCGGGCTGCGAGAATTGCCAGCGACGAATTGGACGCTTTATTGCGCGAGCACGATTCAGCCCGAATGGCCGTGGATCAGCGCTTGGACGCGGCGCGAACGGGTCTGGACGAAGCGCGTTTGGCGGCACAACAAGTGCGCGTACGCCGCGAAGGCGTTGCCGAGCAGCTTACGGCGACGCATTACGAGTTCGAGGTCCTGGTGGCGCAAATTGCCCAGGACGCGACCGTGGATGCCTGGGAGTCCCAGCTCGAGGAGACCAAGGGCAAGATTGAGCGCTTGGGCCAGGTCAATCTGGCTGCCATCGGAGAATTCAAGGAGCAGTCGGAGCGCAAGGAGTACCTGGATCGGCAGTGCAAGGATTTGACCGACGCATTGGAAACGCTCGAGTCGGCGATGCGCAAGATAGATCGGGAGACCCGCACCCGTTTCCAGGACACCTTCGATCGTGTGAACGCCGGCTTGAAGGAAAAATTTCCGCGGCTGTTCGGCGGTGGCCATGCCTACCTTGAGTTGACGGGCGAGGATGCGACCGCGGCCGGCGTATCCGTCATGGCGCGTCCGCCGGGTAAGCGAAACAGCACCATCAGCCAGCTCTCGGGCGGCGAGAAGGCGCTCACGGCGGTGGCCCTGGTCTTCGCCATCTTCGACTTGAATCCCGCGCCGTTTTGTCTGCTGGACGAAGTGGACGCTCCGCTCGATGAGAACAACGTGGGGCGATTCTGCGATATCGTCCGCGACATGTCGCGCAGCGTGCAATTCATATTCATCACCCATAACAAGAGCACCATGGAGATGGCCTCGCAGCTGGTCGGCGTCACCATGAACGAGCCCGGCGTCTCGCGCCTGGTGTCCGTCGATGTCGATGAGGCCGTGCGCATGGCGGCGATGTAGCGCGAAAATAACATGGCCGCCGAGCTGCGCTGGATATTGTTGGCCCTGAGTCTGCTGTTGCTCACCGGCATTTGGTGGTGGGGCAGGCGGCGATCGCTGCAAGCTCCGGGAAACGCCGCGCTGCGCGAGATGAGCCCGACGTCCGCTGCGTTGCGCAGCGACGCGATGCGCAGCGATTCGTTGCGTAGCGAAACGCCCGCCGACAATGCCCATTTCGCGTCTGAGACTGAGGTTGCGGCCGACGCCGAGGCAGAGGCCGAGGGGCCTGCGCCGCAGGGGCGTGGCTGGGGCGTGCCACCTTTTGAACCCTTGAGCATCCGCACCCAAGACTACGATCGCGTTCCGATATTGGACGGGCCCATGATGGTGGACGCCGATCTGGTGCCTGCACGTGCGTCAGCGCCGGCACATGCCCCTGCGCCGGCACATGCCCCTGCGCCGGCACATGCCTCTACAGCTGCGGCTTCACCCAAGCCCGCGAGCACGCTCCCAGCCGGCCGCGTGCCGACGCTTCTGGAGTCCGCTGATCGAAGCTCCGCGGCGCCCGCTCAGACAGCCAACGCCAGCGAGCAGCAGAAAATTGTCACGGTGCGCGTGTGCGCCGCGGGAGAGGCGCGCTGGTCGGGCGCTGCACTGCTGTCGGCGCTGGAATTGCACGGCCTGGCCTACGGCCGCTACCAGGTATTCCACCGCAGGCACGTCGACGGCCGCAGCTTGTTTTGCGTCGCCAGTTTGATAGAACCCGGTACATTCGACGTAACGCGAATGTCCTCGGAGGAGTTTCGGGGAGTCACGCTGTTCGCGGTACTGCCAGGACCGGTAGAGCCGCTGCTCACCATTGACGAATTGCTCAGCGCGGCACGCGGCTTGGCGCAGGAACTGACCGGGATGGTTCAAGACTCGAAGGGCATGCCGCTTTCACCGCAACGCGCGGCGGCGCTGCGCGATGATGTGGCGCGCTTCCAGGCATCGTTGCCCCGAGCGCAGCCTTAAGGAGCTCCTCGAGTGTGCCCGGAGAAATCAGCCGGCCCGCCTAAAAAAGCGGCGGCACGAGCCTCGGAATTGAGGGAGCTGTTGGAGCGGTATAACTACCGCTATCACGCGCTCGATGATCCTGAAGTTCCGGACGCCGAGTACGATCGGCTCATGCTGGAGCTGCGGGCGCTCGAGACCCGGTTTCCGCAGCTGCTGGATCCTGATTCTCCGACCATGCGCGTGGGCGCCGCGCCGATTGCCGCATTCGGCGCCGTGAAGCATCGGGTCGCGATGCTGTCCTTGGACAATGCATTCAGTGACGATGAGGTGCGCGATTTCGACCGCCGCATTCACGAGCGGCTGTCACAGACGGGCGACATACGCTATTCGGCCGAGCCGAAGCTGGATGGCTTGGCCATCAGCGCGCGCTACGAAAATGGCGCTTTTGTGCAGGGTGCGACCCGCGGCGACGGCGAAACGGGCGAAGATGTCACGCAGAACCTGCGGACCATCAAGGCGCTGCCGCTGAAGCTGCGCGGCGGCAATGTGCCGCGCGTGCTTGAGGTACGCGGCGAGGTGTTCATGCCGTTCGAGGGCTTCAAACGGTTCAACGATGAAGCGGCAGCCCGCGGTGAAAAAAGCTTCATCAATCCGCGCAACGCCGCGGCGGGCAGCTTGCGGCAGCTCGATCCGCGCATGACGGCGGCGCGTCCATTGGACCTGTTCATCTACGGAGTCGGGGTGATCGAGGGCGGCGAGCTTGCGCCGCGGCACAGCGAAACGCTGCAGGAATTGCGCCGCTTGGGCTTTAAGATTTGTCCGCAGTCCACGGTCGTCGAATCGATCGAGGGCTGCCTAGAATACTACCGGGAAATGGCTACGGCACGTTCGAGCCTGCCGTACCAAATCGACGGCGTGGTCTACAAAGTGGACGATGTAGAGCTGCAACGCAGGCTGGGATTCATCTCGCGCGCGCCGCGCTGGGCGATTGCTCATAAGTTTCCCGCCGAAGAAGCCTTGACCGTGGTACGGGGCATTGAATTTCAAGTTGGCCGCACCGGCGCCTTGACGCCCGTCGCGCGCCTCGAGCCGACATTCGTTGGCGGCGTCACGGTGAGCAACGCGACGCTGCACAACATGGACGAATTGGTCCGCAAGGACGTGCGCGTGGGCGATACTGTCGTCATCCGCCGCGCCGGCGATGTCATACCGGAAGTTGCGCGGGTGCTGCCGGAGCGCAGAGGCAAGCCCGAGCCGCCCCTGATCGAGCTGCCGGGCAAATGCCCCATATGCGGCTCGCCGGTGGTGCGGGAAGCGGATCAGGCGGTCGCGCGCTGCAGCGGCGGGCGCATCTGCGCGGCGCAGCGCAAGGGGGAAATCCAGCATTTCGCCTCGCGCCGCGCCATGGACATTCAAGGGCTCGGCGACAAGCTGGTGGAGCAGCTGGTCGACGGCAATTGGGTGCGCACGCCCGCTGATCTTTTCTCGCTGCAGTCGGCTCAGCTGGCGGCATTGGAGCGGATGGGCGCGAAGTCCGCGCAAAAACTTCAGTCGGCCATCGAGAACGCAAAACACACCACGTTGCCGCGCTTTCTCTACGCGCTCGGCATACGCGATGTCGGCGAGGCCACGGCGCTGGCGCTTGCGCAATATTTTCCTCAGTTGTCGGAACTGCGCCGCGCCTCCGAGGATGAAATCCAGCGCGTCCCGGATGTGGGCCCGGTCGTGGCGAAGCAGGTGGCGGCCTACTTTCGCGATGCGGACAACGCCGCCGCGGTCGATCGATTGCTGGCGGCGGGGATTACGTGGCCGCCGCCGGCGCCGCCCAGCGCGAGCGCGGCGCAACGCGACAAGACCTTTGTGCTGACGGGTACGCTGCAATCGCTGACGCGAGATGAGGCGACGCAGGCCATCGTGCAACGGGGCGGGAAAGTCAGCGGCAGCGTGTCGAAAAAAACCGACTATGTGGTGGCGGGTGCGGAGGCGGGGTCCAAACTGAAGAAGGCCGAGCAGCTCGGCGTCCCGGTGCTCGATGAAGCTGCCTTTTTGAAACTGTTGAAAACGTAGCGGATTCAGCTGAATCCGCTACGAATCTTCAAACCAACTTACAACGACTTGTCGATCTTGGAGGTTTTCTTCAAGCCATCCACATAGGCTTGGAGCTTCTTCTGGATCACGCCGTTGGTGACCTGCTGCTTGACTTGCTCGAACGGCGGCGGTGCCGTTTCGCGCGTGTCTTCGAGCTTGATGACGTGCCAGCCGAATTGCGTCTGCACCGGCTCTGGCGTCATTTCGCCCTTTTTCAGAGTCTTCACAGCGTCGCCGAATGGCTTGGCCATGCGCGTGAGCGTGAACCAACCCAAATCGCCGCCATTGGCCTTGGAACCGTCCGTCGACTGGGCCTTGGCCACCTCCTCGAACTTGGCGCCGCCTTTGATTTTCTTGATGACCTGATCGGCCAGATCCTTGCTCGCGACCAGGATGTGCCGCGCGTGGTATTCAGTCTTGTCCATGGCCTGGATGGCCGTGTCATATTCAGCATGCAATTCCGCGTCGGTCGGTTCCTTGTCCTTCAAATATTTCTGCGATTCCGAATCTGCCAGCACGCGGATGCGCACCACGTCGAGGCGGCCGGCGACATCCGGATCCTTATCGACGCCCTCCTTCAAGCCCTGCAATGCCAGCAACTGCATGTTGATCAACTCATCCAGTACCTGATTGCGCTGTTCGGCGGTGAGTTCAGCGGTCGGCCGGCCTTGCAACAGGCTCTTCAAATAGATGTCGTATTCCAGGCGCGAAATCGGCGTGCCATCGATGCTGGCAACCGGCGCGGGCGCGGTGGCCGCCGCCTTGTCGGTCGCTGCAGGCGTCGCCGCCTGCTGGCCTTTTCCGCATGCCGCCATCATTAACGCGAATGCGGCCACGGTGGCGATACGGATCCACGGTGTACTCGAGAATTGGCTCATTTGGTCCTCTACGCAAAAAAAAAGCGACTATGGCCATTCGGCCGACGCGCCCGGGGGCGGCAGTTTAGCGTCAACAATGCGATCTCACCAATTTTTGATGCATTTTGCGGGGGTCGAGTGATTTGCTGCATCGCCGCAATACGGCGCCTATTGGGAGCGTCACTCCGGCACGAGCGCTTCGATCGCGAGCGCGTGAATATCGGTCTTTAAAAGATCATCGACCGCGGCGTAAATCAGCCGATGCCGGGCCACGGAGGGTATGCCGCGAAACGATTCGGACACGATCCGAATGCGGAAGTGACTCTGGCCGCCCGCCGCGCCGGCATGGCCCTCGTGGAGGTGGCTTTCATCCTCCACCGTGAGCTGGGCGGGAGCAAATCGGCTTTCCAATCGTTCGCGCAGGCGTTGCGCGCGACTGGCCGCGGGCGCCGGCGCGATCGGTGTGGCCTTGCCGCTCAGCCACAGGACCTGCGGTATGAGAAAAATCATCGTGGCCACGCTGATGCCAAAAACTTTGAAATTCACCCACACGCTTTCGGCGAAATTGCGGGCCACATAAATATTGGCGACCGCCAGCAAGGCAAACCAGGCGACCCAGACTGAGTTGATGATCAGCCAGGTGCGCGCGGAGATTTTCAAGGGTTCATCGAAGACGGCCTCGAGCATGCGGCGAACGAGCGGCTGCTTGCCGACCACCATGCTGCCCAGGAACGCGATCGACGTCAGCCCCAGCAGCACCGTCGGTTTCCACTGAATGAAACGCTTATCGTGCAGCAACAGGGTTGCGGTGCCCAGAACCAGCACGACCGCGGTGGTGATGATGTGCATGGTTTTGAATTTGCCCGTGCGCAGACGATTCACGACCAATAACAGCACGCATGCGATCATCAGTGCCGCAGTGGCCCGGTAGATATCCAGGACCTTGAACGCGACGAAAAATACGATGAGGGGCGACCACTCGAGGAGTTGACTCATCCGCGTATCATAGCCGACGAGATGAGCATCTACCTGCAACTGCATCCGGTCTCCCCGCAGCGCCGCTATGTGCGCCAGGCGGTTGAAGCGCTGCGCCGCGGAGCAGTCATCGTGTATCCCACCGATTCTTGTTATGCGCTCGGCTGTCATATCGGCGACAAGGCCGCGCTCGAACGCATCCGCGACATTCGCCAAACCGACCGGAACCATCATTTCACGCTGGTGTGCCGGGATCTCGCGGACGTCGGTAAATACGCGATGGTGGATAACTGGCAGTACCGGCTGCTGCGCGCGCACACGCCTGGGCCGTACACTTTTCTGCTCAAGGCATCGCGTGAGACCCCGCGCCGTTTGAAGCACGAAAGGCGGGGCACCATCGGACTGCGGGTACCCGATCACCCGGTTACCGCGATGCTGCTGAGCGAGCTTGGAGAGCCGGTGATGAGTTCAACGCTGCTGCTGCCCGGCGAAGACCTGCCGCGCACCGACGCGAAGGACATTTACGAGAAGCTCGAGCACAGCGTCGATCTGGTCTTGGACGGCGGCAATTGTGGTCTGACGCCGACCTCCGTCGTTGATTTGTCCGGCGACCGTGCCATCGTGCTTCGCCAAGGGCGCGGTGATGTCAGCCCCTTTGCGGCAACGGCCACCGTATAATGGCGGGGCAATGCGGGCAAACGAGCTCGTAATTTCATTAAAAAACGAGTGCAAGCATTGGATTTAAGTAGACTTCTCAGTGGATTCCTTAGCACTATCTCGATCTGGGCAATTCCAGTTCTGTTCGCCGTCACCCTGCACGAAGTGGCGCATGGCTGGATGGCAAGATACTTCGGTGATCGCACCGCCGAGTTGCTGGGGCGTCTGAGCTTGAACCCGCTGCGCCATATCGATCCGGTTGGAACCGTTGTTATTCCTGGAGCACTCCTGGCGCTGGGCATGCCGCTGTTCGGCTGGGCCAAACCAGTGCCGGTGGCAACCAGCGCGCTGCGCAGGCCGCGCCTGGCGTTGGTGATGGTGGCCCTGGCCGGACCCGCGGCGAACCTATGCATGGCGCTTCTGTGGTGCGGGATATTGGCCGGGGCGGTGCGCATCAACGCCGACGCGACCTTGGATCACTGGGTGGTGCTCATGGCGCAGGCAGGTATCCTCGCCAACGTGGTGCTGGCGATCTTCAACTTGCTGCCGATTCCGCCGCTCGACGGCGGCCGCGTGCTCGCGGCTTTGCTGCCGCCGCGGCTGGGCGCGCGCTATGAGAGTCTGGCACCGGTCGGCATGTTCATCGTGGTGGGCTTGTCGGTGCTGGGTCTGTTCAGTTGGCTGTTCGTTCCCGCCTACAGGGCTACGGGCCAGCTGATCAACGCGTTGATGGTTGGACCGGCATGAGCGGACCCATCCAAAATCGACGCGTGTTGTCCGGCATGCGGCCCACGGGACAGCTGCATCTGGGGAATTATCACGGTGCCCTGAAAAATTGGATCGAGCTTCAATATCAATACGAATGCTATTTTTTCGTGGCGGATTGGCACGCGCTGACCACCGGTTATGAAGATACTTCCAAGCTCGAGGAGTACACATGGAGCATCGTCGTCGATTGGCTGGCTGCCGGCCTCAATCCCGGCGTTGCCACACTGTTCATCCAGTCGAAGGTACCCGAGCACGCGGAGCTGCATCTGTTGCTGTCGATGATCACGCCGCTCGGCTGGTTGGAACGGGTTCCCTCGTACAAGGATCAGCAGGCGCAGCTTGCCGATCATGACCTGAGCACCTATGGCTTTCTGGGTTATCCGCTGCTGCAAAGCGCCGATATCCTGCTGTATCGCTCACAGTTCGTGCCGGTCGGCGAAGACCAAGTGGCGCATGTGGAGATTACGCGCGAGGTCGCGCGTCGCTTCAATCACATCTATGGGCGTGAGCCGGAATTCGAGCAAAAGGTGGAAAAAGCCATCAAGAGCCTGGGCACGCGAAACTCCGCGATGTACCGCGCGCTGCGCAAAGAGTTCCAGGAGAAGGGCCATGCGGATGCGCTGGCAAGGGCGCGCGCCCTGGTGGAGGCGAATGCCCGTCTCACGGTCGCGGATCGCGATCGTCTCCTGGGATTTCTCGAAGGCGCGGGGATCGCGATACTGCCCGAACCCGAAGCGCTGCTGACCGCAACGCCAAAAGTACCGGGGCTCGACGGCCGCAAGATGTCCAAGTCCTACGGCAACACCATCGGCCTGCGGGAGGACACGGACTCGATCGTCAAAAAACTCAAGGCCATGCAAACCGATCCGGCCCGCGTGCGGCGCACCGATCCCGGCGATCCGGAGAAATGTCCGGTCTGGGATTTGCACAAAATATATTCCACGGCCGAGACTCAAGACTGGGTGCAGAAAGGCTGCCGCTCCGCGGGAATCGGTTGCTTGGAGTGCAAGGCACCGCTGATCGAGAAAATCGTGGAAGAGGTGTCCGGCATTGCGAAGCGTGCCCAAGAGTTCGAGGAGAATCCCGACCTGGTACGCGGTATCATCGCCGAGGGGTGCGAGCGGGCGCGGACGGTGGCACGCGACACGCTGGATGCGGTGCGACAAGCTATGGCAATGAACTACAGATGAAACCTGAATTGACGTTGGTTCCAAGCGCGCCGCCCCCGCCGCCGCCCAGCGTCAGCGCGCCGGCTCAAGGCGAAATGCCGTTTGCGGTCGTGGAGGGCCAGCCCATTATCGAGATGCCGCGAGATTTGTACATACCGCCGCAAGCGCTCGAGGTATTTCTCGAGGCGTTTGAAGGGCCCCTCGACATGCTGCTGTACCTGATTCGGCGGCAGAACCTCGATATTCTCGACATTCCGATTGCGGAGATCACCCGCCAATACATGCGCTATATCGAGTTGATGCAGGTACTGCAGCTCGAATTGGCCGGCGAATATCTTCTCATGGCGGCGACGCTGGCCGAAGTGAAGTCGCGCATGCTGCTGCCGCGGGTCGGCACCGAAGAGGCGGCGGATGAAGCGGATCCTCGTGCCGAACTGGTGCGCCGTCTTCAGGAATATGAACGCTTCAAGCGTGCGGCCGAGGGAATCGACCGCATGCCGCGGCTGGAGCGCGACACCTGGGTTGCCGCGGCTGAGCTGATCGACCGCAAGGTCGTGCGCATTGCGCCGCAAGTGACGCTGCAGGAAATGTTGATTGCTTTTCAAGATGTGCTGTCGCGCAGCGACATGTTTGCCCACCACCACGTGCAGCGCGAACCCCTATCGGTGCGTCAGCGAATGACCGATGTTCTATCCTCGCTGCAGACCAATGCCTTCGTCGATTTCGTACGCCTGTTTAGCGCCGAAGAGGGTCGCCGCGGTGTGACCGTGACGTTCGTGGCGATCTTGGAACTATTGCGAGAAGGGTTGATCGAAATAGTCCAATCGGAAGCCTACGCCCCACTGCATGTGCGCCTCGGCAATCCGGCTCGGCACCTGTCGCTGGTTGCCGACGACAACGCCGCCAACGACGATCTTGCGAGAACCTAAATGAACCATCAATACGTGAAGAATGTGGTCGAAGCAGCGCTGCTCGCAGCCGGCAGGCCGCTGACGGTGGAAGAGCTGGCGAGCGTCTTCGACGAGCGTGACGGATCGATCGCGGACGAGGTCAAGGGTGCGATTGCCGCGCTCGCCGAGGAGTACGCAACGCGCGGCCTGGAATTGCTGGAAGTGGCGAGCGGCTATCGAATACAAATCAGGGCGGCAGTCGCGCCGCCCGTGGCGCGCTTGTGGCAGGAGCGGCCCGCGAAATATTCGCGCGCGCTGCTCGAGACCCTGGCCTTGATCGCTTATCGACAGCCGATCACGCGCGGTGAAATCGAGCAGATCCGCGGTGTCGCGGTCAACCCGAACATCGTCAAGACCCTGCATGAGCGGAATTGGATCCGGGTGGTCGGCCACCGTGACGTGCCGGGTAAGCCCGAATTGCTGGGCACGACGCGGGACTTTCTCGACTACTTCAGTTTGAAGAAGCTGGATGATCTGCCGACTCTGGCGCAGCTCAAGGAACTGGAAGATCTACGCGTGCAACTGACGCTGCCCGGTGCGGAAGCCCAGGTGTTGGCGGAAGCTGAAACCCAGATGGACGCCGCTGCGGATGCCGCCGCGGATGTTGAGCCGCAGACCGAGGACGATGAGGAGCCGCCGGCCGAAGGCGCCGGGCCGCGGACTCAAGGGTTGGTCGCCAGCGGTGCGCAAGACGACGCGATTTGATGCGGCCGCGACCGCCTAAGCCCAAGCGACGGTCGGCCGCATCAGCACAAAAGGATTCGCCGCCCGGCGAGCGCGTGCAGAAGTTGCTCTCGGCCGCGGGCATTGGTTCACGCCGTGAAGTCGAACGTTGGATTCGCGAGGCTCGGCTGAAGGTCAATGGCGAAGTGCCGGCGCTGGGCGCGAAGCTTACCCCCAAGGATCGCATCACCTTGGATGGGCGGCCGGTCAGGTTGCACGCACCGGCCGTCAAGGAACTCCGCGTTCTTTTGTTTCATCGTTCCCCGGGTGAAAATCTTGACCTCAAGGCCGCGACCTCGCGGGCCGCAGAGCACCTGAAACTGCCGCGCTCATCGGGCCGCTGGCTCGCGATCCAACCGATGCCGCCGGTGGACGGCGGCCTTGAAATCCTGACCGACGACGGCTCGTGGGCGCACCGCGTATCGCAAGGCGTGCACGCACTGACGATCGACTATGTCCTGAGAATGCGCGGTCCGCTGAAGGAAGAACTGGTCGAGGAATTTCGCGCAGCCACCGATTGTGAAGGCGAGGCGATGAGTATTCTGCAGGCGGACGCCAAATATGGCGAGGGTTTCAATCACTGGCTCACCGTCACGGCGCGCGCGACCCGCTCCGCGCAAGTGCGGCATTGGTTTGCCGCTCGCGGCATCATCGTGAGCCGGTTGATGCGCGTGCGCTTCGGTCCGGTGCATTTGGGCCACGATCTGCCGCGAGGCCACTCCCGAGCCATGCTGGCCGGCGAACGCAGCGCGCTGATCAATGAGATCGACGCCGCCAAGCCGACGCTGCCGACGCCGGACGCCGTCGCTTGAGACCCCGGACGCCGCTTAAGCGGGAATAAAATCATGCCACGGCGTTGCCGCTGAGGAAGCGCGAGAGAGAGCCGGAGGCCAGGATGGCCTCCGACTCTCGGTTCCGTTTTGGGAGCGGTGTGCGGCACGGGCACTCCCGCGGACCTCCTTCAGTTCAGCCGCGCAGCAACCCCGCACACGATGACAGGGCCGGCACTACCAAACGGCGCACCATTGGGACCTGTGATATAGCCATCTCTCGCCAGCTTCAAAATTCGGAACTCCTCGGTCAGAAGACCGCGATAGCCTTTCTCGATGGCCTCGTCAGTCCACTCATATAGGTTGGCGTCCCACACCGGGCTATAGTCGGTTGCGGTCGTGGGAATGCCGCCAAACGTATTGTTCGGCCGATGGCCGTCCAACAGGGCAGCGGACAGGCCCTGACGCTGGGGATTGGCGCAGCCGCCCTTGAATGCACCGTTGGTCGCGATGAAGATTCGCTCCACAGCGCTGCGGGCGATGTCATCGATCCCGACCTCGAGTCTGCGCATACGGGGGGCGAACGTGTTCCCCTCAATCGCCGACACGGTCGGATCGCTTGATTCGGTGGATATATAGAGGACCGGCTTGCCAAAGCTGTAGCCATTGATCAGAGAGAGCGTGACCGTCCGATTCGCCGGATCAATCGCAATCACCTGGTCATGCACGAGCTTGTAGTCCGGGTTGCCCTGCGGGAAGTTGATATCCGCATCATCCACCGCAGCGGCAATGACCGGCGCGTCGTACACGATGCCGTCGACCCTGACCAGCGGGCTGTAGTTCGCATCGCCGACCGAGCCCGGCTGGGCCTGTCTCGGCGGGAACGCGTGATCTTCGGAGCCTGCCACGAGCACCCGGTCTGGACTGAAGTCCACAACGCCGGATTCAAAGAGAAACGTGCCGTCGGAGCGACGCGTCGCGGGCCGTGCAGCATCGCCCGCGTTCGGCAGTTTCTTGGAGAAGTTCACCCCAAGGCGCTCCGCCTCAGCTTGGTTGCCTGCGTCGAGGATGATGTACCAGGCAGGCTTTGGGCCAGACGGTGTGTTCACCGCACCTTTGAAAAGCGGCAGTGTGATCGTTCCTCTGGGCTTGCCATTGGGGATATTCACCCCTGTGAGCTGTTCGATCGGCAGGTCGAACTTGCCTGAGCGCAGCAGCTGCACCGGCCCCGCAAGCTCCGGGTCCGTGAGCGAATCGGGCGGCGGAAACTGTGAGATGTCGACTTTCGTGCCGATCGAGGCTTCGGGGGGAATAATGTTGCAGCCGGGACCGGGGCCGTTCGCTGCCGGTCCGGGACCGTTCCCAGCCCGCGAGGATTCCTCGGCGGCGAACGCCGTTGCCGAAAAAATTGCTGCGCTGAGCGCGGCCACTGCGATACCGCTGCGCCATCGACGCGGACGATTCGCTTCGAGCGAGGCAATCAAGGCCCCGCCACCTTCTGAGACTCGATTCATGATTCACTCCTGTTGGACGTGTTTGCTGAGAGATGGACGATTGGCATCGATCCCGATCGTCCCGGAACGGCCGATTTGCGCCGGCCTTCTCTAATTCGTCGGCACGAAGCAAAAAGTTACAGTGGGATTGTTTTGCGGGATCGCGCTACCAACGCAGCAGGCGCGGACCGAGCCACGCGCCGATGGCGGTGGGGATCAGTATCCCGATCAGGTACCAAATACCGAGAAACGGCGGCTCGAGCTCGGGGCAATGCAGCGTATATACGAGCGCACCGATGGATCCCGCGGCGAACCCGCTCGCAGCGCCAGCCCAACGCAGCCGCGTCGGGGCAAGGCTCCGCATGACCGCTAGAAACGCTGCCAATAGCGGGGCCGCAATGAGCGCGATCAGGAAAGGGCAAGCCGCGGCGGTATGCCCGAGAATCAATCGTGCTTGATTCTGCGGCGAGGCTGCCGCCAAGGTCATCACCGCAAGAACCCACATCGCGATCACTGCGACTGCAATGCCCACGGGGGCCAAGCCGAGCCGGAATCCGGGGCGAGCCAATCTAACGGCGCTAACAAACCCAAGTACACCTAGAACAGCGCAGTAGCTCTCCCGAACCCAAAACATCGGCTTGGAGGTCTCATGCCAAAGCGCGGGATTGAGTTTCAGCAGCCCAGCGGTGAGGAGGAAGGCGATCAATGCGCCGCCGGCCAGCGCCAGGAGCCAGCGCCGCGGCGGCACACTGAGGTCAACCGCCTCGGTGCCGGTCGATAGCAGGGAAACAAGCTCTTCAGTCTTCATTGGATACTCCGAATCCTCTCCGCAAGAGCCTTAAGGCCACGATGGACCCCAACTTTTACAGCGGACTCCGACATACCGGTGCGTATCGCCGTGTCAGTCACCGATGCGCCCTCGATCTTGACATACAGAATCGGCAGCCGTTGACGATCCGGCAGTCCGCGCAACAGCTTCGCGACGTCATATTGCGCCTCAGTGGCGTCGTTGGCCGTGGCGAATACCTGATCGTCTTCCTCAAGGGGATCAGTGAGCACATCGCGTCGCGATCGACGGCGCAGCAAATCCACGAGCTTGTAACGCGCTATGGCCTGCACCCAGGGCGTCAGAGGTTGTTTCGGGCCGTAGGTATGACGCTTATTGTGAACCGCCAACAACAATTCCTGCAGCAGATCTTCGACTTCCTCCGGCAACCCTCCGAGCCGCCTTCGCAAATAGGATCGCAAATGCGTCGTCAGCTCGTCCAAGAAAATGCGGTACGCCGCTGCGTCCCCGGAGAGACTTTGTAACATCAGGCTGCGGAGGCGCTCCTCGATCAATTGCATCTGAACCCTCTAGTTACTGCGCAGCAGACGGCGAATCGGTGTCAATTACTCGATGCAGCCCGACCCTCGCACATTTGACCGACTGGCCAGTCCGTTTATTGCAGGTCGAATTGTCTGCGCCACGCGATCCATGAAAAAAAGAAGGCCGGTCCGGCGCTGTAAAAGTGCATGTGCACTTCTGCGCCAGACCGGCCAGTTCTCGCAGGGAGCTAGTAGGGATTCATTCCAGTGGTCGGATTCGCAACGGGGCCCAGCTGCATCACGGCATTCGGACTGGCACTGTCATCGTTGAAATAGATGATCTGGTTTCCCTGACCGTTTACCGTGGCTGCAAGCCCGAACAGCGCACCGGGGGCGCCGGCCTCAACCTGCACCGGCTGACCCACGAAACCGCCCGGCAGCACCGGGGAGATTTCGATCAGTAGGTTGGTGGTTTTGCTGGCCGTCGCAACACCGATATCGCCGTTGCCGACCACCAGATCGCCATTCTTCAGGAGAGCCGCACTGATCGGCGTGAACAGGGGCGCGCCGCTGGCAATGACTTTGGCCGAAGCCGCCGAGGGGCCCGAGAAAGTGGGGACAGGGGTCGGCGTCGTCGCGCTGCACTTACCGTCGGCCACGATGCCGTCCTTCGGGATGCTGGACACGCCCGCGATGGCGATCACGCTGGCCGAACTGGTGTCGACAACGTATAGAGTATCGATTGAAGCGTCGTACGTGAGGCCCGAAGGCCCGAATATGGCTCCCGGTTGGCCGCCGCTGCACAAGCCGGTGAGAATTTCCGTGAACGATGTCTGCACATTGTTCGCGTCCAAGCTGATGCGATCGATGGTGCCCCCGACTGCAACGACGTTGTTATTGTCGGGTGCGTTCGACACATAGAGTGCGGCGGGCTGCGTGCCCTTTGCGGCTACAAACGCTTCTCCCCAAGGGTCATTGAAGACGTCTGCGGCGAAGGGCGTTCCGATGGTGCCGGTTGCGCTAACCAGGGGATTTTTATTCGACGTCCACCCGGCCGCTGAGATGCTGTCGTCCGGCAGCATGGTCAGCGCATTGCAGCCCATTAGGTCGGCCGATTGAGCGATGCGATACGGCGCGGCGGGCGTCGCTCCGGGACGGAGACCAATTATGGTTGTTCCCAATCCTTCAGTGTTGGGGGTGGGAAGACCGGCCGGGCCGTTGTTGAAGTTGCACACCACGAGATCGCCCTTGGTGATCGGCCCGACCGTCGCCGGCGCGATGGTGAGGCCATAGGGATTGAAGTCACCGTTCATCGGATCGACGGTCGAGCCCACGGTCAAAATGGTGCCGGTCGGTGCCAGCGCCGCGAGCAGGTTGGGCGTCACCGTCACGCTGGCGGATCCTGACTTGGTGCCACCGGCTCCGGTGCAGCTGAGCGTGTAAGTGTAGCTTCCCGGCGCGGTCGGCACGACCGTCACCGAGCCGCTCGTCATTTGCGTACCGGTGAATGCGCCGGCGGCGGCGCTCGAGGCCGACGCGGTGCACGAGGTGCTATAGGCTGATGTCCATGCCACGGTCATGGCCTGACCGAAATTGATGGTCGCAGCCGCTGCGGGCTGCGAGAAGTTTATGGTGGGTGAGAGCGGCGTTGAACCATAACCGCCACCACCGCCCCCGCCACATGCCGCAAGCATGCTGATGAGCAGTCCGGATGAAACTTGACCCCATGTTGAAACGCGCATGTTCATGTAAGACCTCTTGTGAGTGGGCAATTTGGATAGTGAGTACTTCAAACTTCAAAAATTGTTGCGCGACCAATGGACAGGACAGCTCCGTCTCAGGGGTCGCGTCCACCGCACGGACATGGGCGGAAATCGCAGGCGGCGATTTCTCCTGTAAGAAGAGACTCGGACGCGCGCGTCTTATTCCGTCGGATCGGAAAGATATGAAGATAAAATGCTGCGCATGCGACGGCGCTGGGTGCAGACGTGCGCAGCGTGGTCGTCAGGGCAATGCGGCTAATACCGCGAGCACGGCCCGCGGGTCTTGGAAGGAACGTCGACGTTAAGTTTTAAGTTACGGCGCGGCTTTCGAGGCCTCCAGCAACTGCGCCAGATACTGCTGCCAAACGGCCGCCCAGGTGTGGGTGCCGTGACCGTGGGTTTGGTCCGAGGCCGGCAGCAGCACGAAGCGCCCAGCCTTGACGCGCTTGATCTCCCGCTCCGCGATGCCGAGTTCCGGCGGGTTGATGAAATCGTCGCCCGAATTGATTTGCAGCAACGGCGCTTTGATCTTCTCCAGTCCGGCCGACGCGTCGTAGTCCCGCGAGGCGTTCACTTGGTACAGAAAGTCATTGGCGTCCAGATCTTCCAATTGGCGCTGCAGGTATTTCTGAACGAATTCATCGGCCGCATCCCGGGTGGGGAGGCTGATTTGCATCTGAATCGGCGCGCTGCCGGCGATCAACAGCAAGCCGGCCGCCGTGCGCATGGCGGAGATGGGTTCGGTTACATAGTCGCCCTTCATCCATTGCGGATCGTTGCGAATCGCATCCATGGCCAGATCGCGCCACACTCGATTGCGTCCCGCAATCTGCACCGGCAGGCACGCGAGGGGCATCAATGCGTCCATGAAATCCGCGTAGGTCTCTGCCCACATGAACGTGTGCATGCACCCCATCGAGGTGCCCATGACCAGCCGTAGGTGGTTCACTTCGAGGCCCTTGGTGACCAAGGCATACTGCGCGGCCACCATGTCCTGATAGGAATATTGCGGAAAGCGCGCGTGCAAACCGTCGCTTGGCTTGCTGGATTTTCCGTGCCCGATGCCGTCGGGCAGAATGATGTAATATTTTTCAGCATCCAGCAGCTGTCCCTTGCCGAACAATACGCCGGAAAATCTCTCGTTGATCAGACTGCGGCCGGAACCTCCGGTACCGTGCATGATCAGCACCGCGTTGGTGACGCGCCCCTGCGCATCTTTTTTCGGCTTGCCGAGAAAGGTGTAGTGCATGCGCAGTTCGGGCAGGGTTTCGCCCGACGCAAAGTGGAAATCATGGATGACGTAGTCGCCCTCGAGCGGCCGTGCCTCCGCCGCGGCGGCGGCGTTGCCCGCAGTCAGCCCGGCGCAGAGCAACAGCGTCATGGCGCCGGCATAGAGTGTCCGTGTTTGCATCCTTGAGTGTCCTCGAATGTTATTGGGCGTCAATGAACCGACCATCAATACCGCGCCCGCGCGCGCTCAGCAAGTATAAAAAGGGACCGCTGACCGATTCCGCCGTGGGTACGGTGTTCGGATCCTCCGCCGGATACGCAGCGGCCCGCATGGCGGTACGCATCCGGCCGGGGTTCACGCTGTTCACGCGAATGTTCGCCTCGCCCTCCAATTCCTCCGACAGCATACTGCGAACCGACTCCAATCCTGTCTTCGATACCGCGTAGGCGCCCCAGAAAGGCCGCGATTGCTTCACCACGCCGCTGCTGACAAAGATGATCGAGGCGTCCTCGGACTTGCGCAGGTTCGGCAGCAACACTTGCGTGAGGATAAAGGGGGCGGTCAGATTCACGTGCAAAACCTTGCACCAGGTCGGCACGTCATATTGCTCGAGAGGGGTGCGATCGCCCAGCAAGCCCGCGGCGTGGACCAGGCCGTCCAGTTTGCCGAATTCCTGTTCAATCACGCCCGCCAGCCCGTCGTAATCCACCGCCGTGGCGACAGCCAAATCCAGCACCGCGATCGCGGGCTGCGGTGCGCCCATGGCCTCGATTTCATCGTACACGCGATCGAGTTTGGCGCCGTTGCGTCCCGATAGGATCACACTGGCGCCGGCGCGGGCGCATTCGATGGCCAGCGCCCGCCCGAGTCCACTGCCGGCTCCGGTGATCAGAATGGCGCGTCCCTTCAGCAGGCCGCGGTCTGGCATGAAATCTTTGGGAATCATTGGGTCCTTATGCGTCAATGGGCGCGCCGCGCCGTCGACCAGGCCAGCAGCATATCCCGCATGCCGGTCGACTCAAGCGTCGGCGCGCCTCGGTTCAATTGCCTCAGTCCCAGCGCCGCCAGTACCAACAGGTGCCGCTGTTGGGACCGGTGCGCGTTGGGCAGCGCCTGCGCCGCGATTGCGTAGTTCTGTGCAGCGCGTGCCCGAAGCCGTTGCAGATAGCCAGCGAGCTCAGCCGGCGGATGATCAGCGCACAGGCCGGCATTATCGATGCCTGCGGCCAGAAGCTCGTCCACGGCAAACGGCACGCGTCCCAAGCGCACTTCCCGCGTATAGTCGCGCGTCGACCGCGACAGGTAGTCGGCCACCGCCAAAGCCTTGGTGCATTCTTGCAGGCCCGTCTCGTCGAGATCGACCGTGGCGAGACGGGAGGCGACCGACAAGGGGTAGGCGCGCAGGGCGCAGGCATGAGGCACGAGGTCCGTCCCTCGTTCCAGCGGCGCGCCGTCGGTTTCAGTGACCACCGCATCGATCGACAGCGCCAAGGGGGTGAAATCGACTTCGCCGGCGCGCGGCAATGATGCGAGATACGCCCCGATGGGATGCACCGGAATGCCGGCCGCCAGACGGCGAATTTCCTCCTGCCACCACGCCAACTTGATACGTGCCGCGCTGTGCTCAGTCGCCGGATCCATCAGGGCGTTCCACTCCGCGAGCAGTGCATAGATACCAAGAAGTGGTGCGCGCGCGTTTGCGGCTGCGAACAACCAGCTCCAGTAGCGCGCCGACCCCAAAGGGATTGCCCGCGCGCGATAAGTCTCATCGAGTGCTTTCAGGGCCTGGCTCATCGGCGCCACTGCGCTCCGCGACGTTGTTGCCGGCCTTGTCGGCGGCACTATCGGCTGCTTTGTCGGCTGCATTGTCGGCTGCATGATCGGCGGTGTTGTCTTCCGCAGCGTAGTCCAGTGCGCCGTTGTCCCGCACGCCATCGACGCGCGGCGTGCGCGCGAGACTCGACACCGGTTCGATGGGTTCGATCTCGCGATTCACTCTCAGCCCAAGTCCCTCGAAGCGGCGCGCTGCCGGCAGCACCTGCTGTTCCAGGGAGCCCACCGCTCGGTTGAAGGACTCGACGCTGCCGCCGAGGGATTTTCCCAATTTGCCCAGATGCTCGCCGAAAACCGCCAAGCGCTTGTAGATCTCTTCACCCAGTTGCCGCACCTCGGCGGCATTCTCCGCGAGGACCGTTTGTTTCCAGCCGTAGGAGACCGCTTTCAAGAGCGCGACCAAGCTGGTGGGGGTGGCGAGCATGACGTTTTGGCGCATCGAATCATCGATCAGTCCCGGATTTTCCTGCAGCGCCGCCGACAGGAATTGATCGCCCGGCAGGAACAGGACGACGAAGTCGGGGCTGCGCTCGAATTGCGACCAATATTGTTTCGAGGACAGCTCGCGCACCCGTGCACCGACGATCTGCGCGTGCCGGCGCAATTGGGCGCTGCGCTCGGTTTCGTCCTGAGCCTCCACTGCCGCGAGGTAGGCGTCCAGCGGGGTTTTCACATCCACCACGATGTCGCGCTGTTCCGGCATGTGCACGATCATGTCGGGCCGTATGGAGCCGGTGTCGGTCTTGCGGTGCTGCTGCTCGGTGAAATCCACATGCATGGTCATGCCCGACAACTCGACCAGGCGGCGCAGCGTTATTTCGCCCCATTGCCCGCGCACGTCCGGGCGGCGCAGCGCGGTCACCAGATTGCGGGTCTCGCGCGACAGCGAACTCTGGCCGCTCGCCAATACCTCCATTTGCACCTTGATGGTCGCAAAAGAATCGATGCGGTCGCGTTCAATGGCCTGTATCTGCGCCTCGGTCTTGGCCAGCGCCTCGCGAATGGGTTTGACCAACGATTCAATGGCCGTCTCGCGTTCCTTCAACACCTGCGAGGCATCCAATTGCTGCCGCGCCAGCCGTTCGCGCGCGAGCTGCAAGAACACTTCGCTGTTGCTCTGCAGACTCTCGCGCGCCAGTTCGCCGAATACGCCCTGCAGTTGGTCGCGTGCGCGCACCAAGGTCTGATCTCGTTCGGCGCTCAACATTTCTTCGGTCTTGAGCCGCGCGCGCAACAATTCCGCTTCGATGCGCAGCGCCTGTTCGCGGCGCGCTCGCCACAGAAGTGCGGCCAACCCGCCGAGCACGATGCCGACGATCAGCGCCGCCCACACCCGGATGTCGCTCATAGGCGGCCGCTGGCTTGCAGCCAGTCCAAAAGATCCAGCGGTCGATTCAGGTAGCCGTCGGCGCCCCAATCGCCCGAGTCCTCATCGGCGCGCAGGTAGCCATAATTCGCGACCAGTCCGGGCATCTCGGCCGCATGGGCCGCCTGTATGTCGCGCTGCGCATCGCCGACGTAAATGCATTCGTCGGGGCGTACCTCGGCGAGGGCGGCCGCGTGCAGCAACGGCAACGGATGCGGCTTGCGTTCCGCCAGCGTATCGCCGCTGACGACGCAGGCGAAGCGCCCGCGGATCCCCAAGTCTGCGAGCAAGGGATCGGTAAGCCATGCCGCCTTGTTGGTGACGATGCCGCTTTTTACGCGCCAGCTCGTCAATGCTTTCAAGACTTCGTCCATGCCGGCAAACAGCCGCGTTTCCCGACTAAGCGCGCCGCGATAGATCTCCAGGAAGCGCTGCTGTAGCGCCGCAAGCTGTTCCGCATCGGCATTCGGAAATCCCGCCTTGACGACGCGGGCAGCGCCGTGGCTCACCGCGCTGCGCACCGCATCGAAGGGCAGGGGCGTCAGGGCGTGTTCTTCGCGCAAGCGGTTCAGCGCGCCCACCATATCCGGTGCGGTATCGAGCAGGGTGCCGTCCAAATCAAACAATACCGCCCGTAAGGTGACCGCCATGTCAACCCGGACGTCGGAAGTGCGCAAGGTAATTGATGTCCGTGTTCGGCGAGAGCCGAAATGCGCGCGTCAATGGATTGTAAGTAATCCCGGTCAGGTCCATGAGATCCAGGCCCGCCGCACGCCCCCACCGGGCAAGCTCCGAGGGACGGATGAATTTCAAGTACTCATGGGTGCCTCGCGGCAACATGCGCGCCAGGTATTCCGCGCCGACGATGGCGACCGCAAAGGCCACCGGCTTGCGGTTCAACGTCGAAACGATGACATTGCCGCCGGGTTTCACCAGGGTCGCAAGGGCCGACAGCGCTGCGGCCGGATCCGGAACATGTTCGAGCATTTCCATGCAGGTGACCAAATCGAATGAACCCGGGCTTGCGGCCGCCAACTCTTCGGCGGCGATCGCCCTGTATTCGACCGCCAGCTTGGCCTCGAGCGCGTGCAGTTCCGCCACGTCGAGCACAGCCTGCGACAGATCGATTCCCAGCACGCGCGCACCGCTGCGCGCCATCGCTTCGCTCAATATCCCTCCGCCGCAGCCCACATCGAGCACACGCGCATCCCTCAAGCCAGCAGCAACTTCGACGTAGCGCAGCCGCAGCGGATTGAGTTCATGCAGCGGTTTCGAAGGACCGGCTGGATCCCACCAACTCTGTGCCAGTGAGGCGAACTTCGCCAGTTCCGCAGGATCTACATTTCGCCTCGACGCATCCATGGTTCAACCTCTCGCATTCAGCCGCAGGGGCCACGCCGCCGATCGTGCCGCGACCTCCGGCCAATCGAGGCGAGTCAATTCGCCGCCCGAGAGCAACTGCCGGCCCGCGACCCAGACATCGCTTACGATGTCACGGCCGCCGCCGAAAACCAATTGTGCGAGCGGATCGCCCAAGGGTTGAGTGGCAGGACCCGACAAATCGACGCAGCACAGGTCTGCCCATTTCCCAACTTCCAGAGTACCCGCCTCACTCTCGAGCCCCAAGGCCGCGGCGCCGCCACGGGTGGCGGCGTGCAGTCCATCCCAGGCGTTCGTCAGCAGCGCGGCTATTTTCATGTCCCCCCAAACGTCCTGGCCCAGCGCAGCGCCGCCGCTGCCGAGCCCAAGTCGAACTCCCGCCGCGGCAAGCGCTGCGATTTGCGGCAAGCTGCCGCCAAAATTCAAATCCCACTGAGGACACAGCGTGATCGAGATGCCGGTGCGTTGCATCAGGCTCATATCCGCCTCCGTCAAGTGCACCATGTGCAGCGCATTGAGCGCCGGCGTCAGCAGACCCAAATGCCATAGGCGCTCGATGGGCCGCATCCCGTGCCTCTCGAGGCAGGCGGTGATCTCATGCAACGACTGGTGCAGATCGATCAAGATGCCGGCGTCGAGTTCATCGGCCAGCGTGACCAGCCGCGCGAAGGTCTCGTCGCTCAAAGTATTGGGCGCGCGCGGCGCGAAAACAGTCGACACCAGCGGATCACCCTTGTATTTGTCGCGCAAGCCCAAGGAGCGCGTCAAGGACTGCGCCGCGCTATTCGCCCACGGTGTCGGCACCTCGGTCACCGGCATGCCGACGACCACGCGCATGCCTTGCTCATTCGCCGTGCGCAGCGTTTCTTCCGGGAAATAAGAGCGATCGCAGAAACAGCTGATCCCGGATTTCAGCATTTCGGCGATGGCCGCCAAGGTGCTGTCGCGCGCGAAATCAGCGTTGAAAGTGCGATCGCCTGCGGAGGCTTGGTGCTTTGCGCCGCGAAACAGCAGCGAGGCCGCATCGGTTTGCGCATTGACCATGCCCGGCATCAGCAGGTGCGAATTTCGCTGCAGCACCGCCGTCGCGGAATAGCGCATCGCCGCCGTGGAGCTCGGCAAAATGTCGAGGATTCGACCATCGCGAACCACCAATGAATGATCCTCGAGGAGCGCGTTTGGCGCGGTCATGCAGGCGATCCAGCGGACCTCGATACGTAAATCAGCGGCAACAAAGGACATGAAGGAAGTATATCGGCAAAAGCCGCGCGGTAGGCTTAAGAACCAGAGGGATATGTGCTAGAATTCCGTCATGTTTCAGACCTGTCTTGCTCCCTTTAAACCCCCTCAATAGAAGCCGATAAAGCTCACCGGACTCTCGCAAATGGCCGAGATCGCACGCGAAATATTGCCCGTAAATCTCGAAGACGAGATGCGCAAATCCTATCTCGATTACGCGATGAGCGTCATCGTGGGACGCGCCTTGCCCGACGTCCGCGACGGCTTGAAGCCGGTGCACAGGCGCGTGCTGTATGCCATGCGCGAGCTGAGCAATGACTGGAACAAGGCGTATAAAAAGTCCGCGCGAGTCGTCGGCGATGTCATCGGCAAATACCACCCGCACGGCGATGCATCGGTGTACGACGCGATCGTGCGCATGGCGCAAGAATTCTCGATGCGCTATTTGCTGGTCGACGGGCAGGGCAATTTCGGCTCGGTGGACGGCGATCCGCCGGCTGCCATGCGCTACACCGAAGTACGCATGTCCCGGTTGGCCGGAGAGCTGCTGGCGGATATCGACAAGGAAACGGTCGATTTCAATCCCAACTACGATGAGTCCGAGAGCGAGCCGGCGGTACTGCCCGCGCGCATACCGAATCTGCTGATCAACGGATCCTCGGGAATTGCGGTGGGCATGGCCACCAATATCCCGCCGCATAATCTGACCGAAATCATCACCGCGTGCATCGCGCTCATTGAAAATCCGGACCTTACCCTCGGCCAGTTGATGCAAATCGTCCCGGGCCCGGATTTTCCGACAGCGGGATTCATCAACGGCGCCCAGGAAATCGTCCTCGCCTACAAGACGGGGCGCGGCCGCCTGCATCTGCGCGCGCGCACCCATTTCGAGGACGTCGGCAAGGGTGAGCGGCAAGCCATCATCATCACCGAGCTGCCTTACCAGGTGAACAAGGCGCGCTTGATCGAGCGCATCGCTGACCTGGTGCGCGACAAGCTCATTGAAGGCATTGCCTCCGACGGCCTGCGCGACGAGTCCGACAAGGACGGCATGCGCGTCGTGATCGAACTGAAGCGCGGCGAAGTGCCCGAGATTCTGCTCAACAATCTGTACGCGCAGACCCCCATGGAGCAGGTGTTCGGCATCAACATGGTGGCGCTGGTCGATGGCCAACCGCGGCTGCTGAGCCTCAAGGAGATGCTGGATGCCTTCCTTCGGCATCGGCGGGAAGTCGTTACGCGGCGCACGGTGTTCGAGCTGCGCAAGGCGCGCGAGCGTGGGCACATCTTGGAAGGCCTGGCGATTGCGCTTGCCAACATCGACGAGATCATCGCGGCCATCAAGGCGTCGCCGTCGCCCGCCGAGGCCAAGATTGCGTTGACGTCGCGGACTTGGGCCTCCGGCGCGGTGCCCGACATGCTGCTGCGCGCCGGCGCCATCAGCACCCGGCCCGAAGGTGAAATCGCGGCATTGGGCATTGTGGAGGGCGGCTATCGGCTGACCGAAACGCAGGCACAGGCGATTCTCGAGATGCGCCTGAACCGCCTCACGGGACTCGAGCAGGACAAGATCATTGTCGAATTCCAAGAGCTGCTGGAGCAGATCCGCGACCTGTCGGACATTCTCGCGCGTCCCGAGCGGCTGCTGCAGGTGATACGCATGGAGCTGGAGTACATCCGCGACACCTTCGGCGATAAGCGCCGTACGGAAATCCTCGTCAATCACGAGGATCTCACCACCGAAGATCTGATTTCGCCCGAGGATGTCGTGGTCACGCTGTCGCACGGCGGTTACGCCAAGGCGCAACCCATCTCCGACTATCAGGCGCAGCGCCGTGGCGGCCGCGGCAAGGCTGCCACCAGCGTCAAGGACGAGGATTTCGTCGACAAGCTGTTCGTGGCCAACACCCACGATACGCTGCTGTGTTTTTCGGACCGCGGCAAATTGTACTGGCTCAAGGTCTATCAGCTGCCGCAGGCCAGCCGCGGCTCGCGCGGCAAGCCCATCGTCAATCTGCTGCCGCTTCAAGAAGGCGAGCGCATCAGCGCGATGCTGTCGATCAAGGAATTCGAGGAAGGAAAATTCGTCTTCATGGCCACGAGCTTCGGGACGGTCAAGAAGACTTCCCTGGCATTGTTCTCGCGTCCGCGTGCGAGCGGCATCATCGCCGTGGCGCTGGATCCGGGCGACAAGCTGGTGGGAGTCGCGATTACCGACGGCACCAAGGACATCCTGTTGTTCACCACGGCCGGCAAGGCGATTCGATTCCTCGAGGGAGAGGTGCGCGCGATGGGCCGAGAGGCCGCCGGCGTGCGCGGCGTCAAACTCGCCGACGGCCAGCGAGTCAATGCGTTGATCGTCGCGCAGGACGGCTTCATTCTGACGGCATCGCAGAATGGCTTCGGCAAATTGACGCCGCTCGAGGATTTCCCAAAACACGGCCGGGGCGGCCAGGGCGTCATTGCGCTGCAAATCACCGATCGCAACGGAATCATGGTCGGAGCGCTGCAAGTCAGCCTCGACGATGAGATCATGTTGATGAGCCAAAATGGCGTGCTGGTGCGGACGCCGGTCAAGGACATCTCCATCGTCGGACGCAACACTCAAGGCGTGCGTTTGATCCGCCTCGAGGACGGAGATCAGCTATCAGGTCTCGAGCGCATCGAGGGCCTGGCAGGGGACGGTGAAGACCCGGAGTCCGGGCCCGCCGATGCCGAGCCCGCGGACCCCACGGTCGACGACGCATAGGACCTGCGCCGTGCGCGTTTTCAATTTCTCGCCGGGACCTGCCGTGTTGCCGCTCGAGGTTTTGGAGAAAGCGCGTGACGAATTGCTCGATTGGCAAAACAGCGGCATGTCGGTCATGGAGATCAGCCATCGCAGCGAGGCCTTTGTCGAGGTGGCGACGGAGGCGGAGTCCGATTTGCGCGAGCTGATGGCGATACCGGCCAATTACCAGGTGCTGTTCATGCAGGGCGGCGCCTCGGCGCAGTTCTCCCTAGTGCCGATGAATCTTTCGACACCGCAAGCCACGGCCGACTACATCAACACCGGGCATTGGTCGCAAAGGGGCATCACGGAAGCGGGCCGGTATTGCCAGGTTCACGTCGCCGGCGATGCCGGCGGCAGCTACAGCCGCGTACCGCCGCAGCAAGAACTGCGCTTCAGCGGCCGGGCTCGCTACGTACACTACACGCCGAACGAAACCATCAGCGGAGTCGAGTTTGGCTATATCCCCGATACGGGGGGCGTGCCGCTCGTTGCGGACATGTCATCCAGCATTTTGTCGCGACCGATCGATGTGTCAAAATTCGGGCTGATTTATGCGGGCGCGCAAAAAAACATCGGGCCCTCCGGATTGACGGTCGTGATTGTGCGCGATGATCTCATCGGACATGCGCGTGCCGATACACCCCACGTGTTTGACTACAAGGCGATCGCGGAAAACCAATCCATGCTGAACACCCCACCGACATTTGCCTGGTACATGGCTGGACTGGTATTCAAGTGGTTGAAGAACGCCGGCGGCGTGCACGGGATCGGCGAGCGCAATCGACTCAAGGCACAGACACTGTATGCGGCCATCGACGCTTCGCGTTTGTACAGAAGTTCGGTGGCGAAGGATTCGCGTTCCCGAATGAACGTCACCTTCACCTTGAGCAACCCGGACCTGGATCCGGTGTTCCTGGCGGCCGCGGCGGCGGCCGGCCTGCAGGGTCTCAAGGGCCATCGTGTCTTGGGAGGCATGCGCGCCAGCCTCTACAACGCCATGCCCACGGAGGGTGTCGAGAAATTGACGGCGTTCATGCGCGATTTCGAGACCCGGCATTCATGAGGCGCATTAGGGACAAGAAAAAATCTGCGCCTAAGCCTCGCGCCACGGCCGCGGCGAAGGCGCGCCCGGCGAACACGCGCCCGGCGAACACGCGTGCGGCGAAGGGTAGCGGCGATGATCGGGCGGCCGCGCCGGGAATAACTCCTGAGGGCGCAGGTCTTGGAAATATTCGCGACAACATCGATGCCATCGACGCGCGCATTCATGGCCTGCTCAACGAACGGGCGCGATTCGCACAATTGGTCGGCATCTCCAAATCCGCGTCCGGCAGGGCGGTCGATTACTATCGGCCCGAACGCGAGGCGGAGGTCCTGCGAATGGCGCTCAAGCGCAACCAGGGTCCGTTGCGCGATGAAGAGATCGCACGGCTGTTTCGCGAAATCATGTCGGCATGTCTCGCGCAGCAGGAACCTCTCAAGGTGGCTTTCTTGGGTCCGGAAGGGACTTTTACGCAAGCCGCCGTGCTCAAGCACTTTGGCAACTCGGTCCGAGCGCTGCCGCTGGCGGCGATCGATGAGATATTCCACGAAGTTGAAGCCGGCGTTGCCGACTTCGGCGTGGTGCCCATCGAGAATTCCAGCGAGGGCACGGTCAATCATACGCTCGACATGTTCCTGTCCTCCGGTCTCAAAATCTGCGGCGAAGTGGAACTGCGGATCAGCCACTACCTGATGGGGAAGATGAGCAGCTTCGAGGCCATCAAACGCGTCTGCGCGCATCCGCAGGCACTGGCACAGTGCCGCGCCTGGTTGGACGAGCAACTCCCCGAGGTGGAGCGCGTCGGCGTATCGAGCAACGCCGAGGGCGCGCGGCGCGCGCGCGATGAGCGCGGCACCGCGGCTATCGCCGGCCGCACGGCCGCGGAGATTTATTCGCTGAACCTGCTGGCCAACGAGATCGAGGACCGGCCGGATAACACAACGCGCTTCCTGGTGGTGGGAAGAAAGCTATTCAGCGCCAGCGGCGCCGATCGCACGACGCTGTTGGTATCGACCAGCGACACCGATGATTCGGGAGCGTTGTTTCAGCTGCTCGAGCCCTTCGCGCAGCATCGCGTGAATATGACGCGGATCGAATCGCGCCCTTCGCGCAGACGCAAATGGGACTATGTGTTCTTCATCGATGTCGAAGGCCACGTCAGCGACCCGCCGGTGGCGAAAGCTCTGGCTGCGCTGGAATCGCGGGCCTCGTTGTTCAAGGTATTGGGCTCGTATCCGCGGGCCGTGCTCTGATGCAGATGTTCGAGGCGCATCCGGCGATGCGCGTCTTTGGCACGATGACGGTACCCGGCGACAAATCCATTTCGCATCGTGCGCTGATGCTGTCCGGGATTGCAGAGGGCGTCAGCGAAGTCACGGGGTTTCTGGCCAGTGAGGACTGTCTGGCGACTTTGAGCGCCATGCGCGCTCTCGGCGTGCGCATCGAGCAGCCGGGCGCCACTCATGTGTTGATTCACGGCGTCGGTATGCGCGGTCTGCAAGCCGCGGGCAGGCCCCTCGATATGGGAAACGCCGGCACCGCCATGCGCTTGTTCACCGGCCTGCTGTCGGCGCAGACATTCGACTCGCAACTGATCGGGGACGCATCGCTCATGAAGCGTCCCATGGAGCGCGTGGCCAAGCCTCTGCGCGAAATGGGTGCTGATGTGCGCACCCATAACGGCACCCCGCCCGTCGACATCGGCGGCGCTCGGCGCTTGCACGGGATTGACTACCGCATGCCGATCGCCAGTGCCCAGGTGAAGTCGGCAATCCTTTTGGCAGCCCTTTACGCCGCCGAGCCCACCACAATAACCGCGCCGGGCGTAAGCCGCGATCACAGTGAGCGCATGCTCAAGAGCTGCGGCGTGCACATCAGCACCGACGGCTTGAGCACGACGCTGCAGCCTGCGCGGCAGTTGCGCAACCAGAATTTGAGCGTGCCGGGTGATTTCTCATCCGCCGCCTTCTTTATCGTCGCCGGACTGCTGGCCGGCTCCGAGGAGGGCTTGCTGATTCAAAACGTGGGACTGAATCCAACCCGGACCGGGTTGCTGGATATCCTGCGCAGCATGGGCGGCAGAATCGATATTTTGAATCCGCGCGAGAGTGGGGCGGAGCCGGTGGCCGATTTGCGCATCCGGCCCTCGTCGCTGCAGGGCGTGAACATCCGCCGGGACTTGGTGTCCCTGGCCATCGATGAACTGCCGGTTTTGTTCATCGCCGCAGCCTGTGCGCGCGGCGAAACCTGGGTGAGCGGTGCCGAGGAGTTGCGGGTGAAGGAGAGCGACCGGATTGCCGCGATGAGCGCAGGCTTGACCGCACTCGGCGTGGCGCACAGTCCTTTGCCCGATGGCATGCGGATCGAGGGTCGCAGCGAGGGTCAGGCATTTGCGGCGGGGGAGGTGGACAGCTTCGGCGACCACCGCATCGCCATGTCATTCGCCATTGCGAGCCTGCGCGCCGCCGGGGCGATTACGATCCGCGATGTCGCCAATGTGGCGACGTCCTTTCCCGGGTTCGTCGATCTGGCCCAATCGGTCGGTCTCAAGATCCGTCAGGGTGCCATTTAGGGCCTTCGATGCAAGATGTCCCTGTCATTACCATCGACGGTCCTTCCGGGTCCGGCAAGGGCACGGTCAGCCGGGCGGTCGCCAAGGCATTGGGGTGGTCGCTTCTCGACAGCGGTGCGCTATACCGTCTGGTCGCCCTGGCGGGGCGCCGGGCCTGCATCAGCCTGGATGACGGCCCGGCGTTAGGGCAATTGGCCGGTCGAATCGATATCCAGTTCGGCTCCGATTCGGCCGGAAATGAAGTCGTGTGGCTGGGCGGCCAGGATGTCACCCGGGCCATTCGGACCGAGGAGGCGGGCAGTGACGCCTCCAAGGTCGCCGCCCTACCTGTGGTCCGCGCTGCGCTCTTGGACCGCCAACGGCGCTTTGCGGTGCCACCGGGTTTGGTGGCCGACGGCCGCGACATGGGCACCGTGGTATTCCCCCGGGCACGGGTCAAGATTTTTCTCACCGCCAGCCCTGAGGAGAGGGCCCTGAGACGCTATAAGCAGTTGAAAGAAAAGGGGGTTACTGCTAACCTTGCCGACCTTTCGCTGGAGATAGCGGAGCGTGATCGGCGCGATTCCACGCGCACCGCTTCGCCTCTTGTCGCGAGCGCCGACGCCACCATGTTGGATACAACGGGTATGTCCGTCGATGGCGTGATCGGGCGCGTGTTGGGGATCGCCCGCGATTTTGTTTAGGTTGCGGCTTTCAAGGATTGATCGCCGTTTTTTAAGGTAACCCCTTTGGGCACGCCGGACCTGTGCCAGGGATTTAGTAAGAGAGAACATGACAGAAAGTTTTGCGGAACTGTTCGAACAGAGCATTGCGAGCCAGCGTATTCGTCCTGGCACCATCCTCAATGGATTGATCGTCGAAGTCGGCCAGGACTATGTGATCGTCAATGTCGGATTGAAATCCGAAGCGGTTATTCCTTCCGATCAATTCAAGAATGAAAAAGGTGAAATCGAGGTTTCCGTCGGCGAGACCGTCGAGGTGGCTTTGGACAGCGTCGAGGACGGCTCGGGAGAAACCCGGCTGTCGCGCGAGAAGGCGAAGCGCGCCAGAACGTGGACGCGGTTGGAAACGGCCTTCGAGAAGCAAGAGGTGGTCATCGGCATCATCACCGGCCGAGTCAAGGGCGGCTTCACGGTTGAGATCGACAATGTTCGGGCATTCCTGCCGGGCTCCCTGGTGGACGTACGCCCGGTTCGCGATCCTTCGTACTTGGAAAACAAGCCGCTCGAATTCAAGGTCATCAAGCTCGATCAGAAGCGCAACAACGTGGTGGTCTCGCGCCGCGCGGTCGTCGAGCAGGAATACAGCGCTGAGCGCTCTGCGCTGCTCGATAATTTGCAGGAAGGCGCGGCCGTCAAAGGTGTGGTCAAGAATCTCACCGACTACGGCGCGTTCGTCGATCTGGGCGGCATCGATGGCCTGCTCCACATCACCGACATGGCGTGGAAGCGCGTCAAGCATCCGTCCGAAGTCGTCAAGGTCGGCGAGGAGATCGATGTACGAATTTTGAAGTTCGACCGCGAACGCCAGCGCGTGTCGTTGGGCCTCAAGCAACTCGGCGCCGATCCCTGGCAGAACATTGCGCGGCGCTATCCGGCCAACACACGCCTGTTCGGCAAGGTCACGAACATCGCGGACTATGGCTGCTTCGTCGAAATTGAAGAGGGCGTCGAGGGCCTGGTGCACGTCTCGGAAATGGACTGGACCAACAAAAACGTCAATCCGGCCAAGGTTGTGCACGTCGGCCAGGAAGTCGAAGTCATGGTGCTCGATATCGACGAGGAACGGCGCCGCATCAGCCTGGGTGTGAAGCAGTGCAAGGCCAACCCGTGGAAGGAATTCGCCGACAATTACAACCGCGGCGACAAGGTCAGCGGCCAAATCAAGTCGATCACCGATTTCGGCATTTTCATCGGTTTAGCCGGCGGTATCGACGGCTTGGTGCATCTGTCGGATATCTCTTGGGACATGCCTGGAGAGGAGGCCGTGCGCAGCTATCAAAAAGCGCAGCAGGTCGATGCCATGGTGCTGTCGATCGATCCGGAGCGTGAACGCATCAGCCTCGGGATCAAGCAACTTGCCAAAGATCCTTTCTCGGCCTACATCGCTGAACATCCGAAAAACAGCGTCGTCAAAGGCGTGGTGCGCGAAGTGGATGCCAAGGGGGCGATCATCGATCTTGGCAACGGCGTCGATGGCCAACTGCGCGCTTCCGACATCTCGCGCGATCGCGTGGAAGACGCCCGCCTGGTGCTGAAAGTAGGCGACGAAGTCGAGGCCAGATTTACCGGTGTGGATCGCAAGGGCCGCAGTATTTCGCTGTCGATCAAGGCCAAGGACATCCACGAGGAGCAGGAGGCCATGCAGAATTATCGGACCGATTCACCCACCGGGACGAGTCTGGGCGATCTTCTGAAAGAGCAAATCTCCGGCCAGGATTGAAGGGATCCAAGGCGGCCGCAGCGGATTCGCCGCGGCCGCCCTCTTAAAGTATGTCTAGTGATGCGCACGGATCGATAATGACCAAATCGGAACTCATTGAGATCATTTCGGCGAAGCAGAAGCATTTGCCGGCGAAGGATGTCGAGCTCGCCGTGAAGCAGCTTTTGGAAATCATGAGCGACGCGTTGGCGACCGGCGAGCGCATCGAGATACGCGGTTTCGGCAGCTTCTCGCTGCATTTTCGCCCCCCACGGCAGGGACGCAATCCGAAAACCGGCGAGGCCGTCGCGCTTGCCGGCAAACATGTGCCGCACTTCAAGCCGGGCAAAGACCTGCGCGAACGCGTGAACGACGGCGCGGATCAGCCGATCCGCGACTAGCGCGGAAGTTCACAGGCCGGCCACGGGCACGTGTCCGAATTACCTCTGCTGACATGGGCTTTGGTGCTGGCGGCGCTGGTGCTGGGCATTCTTGCCGGCCACTTCGGCTGGGGCAAGCGCTGGCCCGGATCCTTGAGCAAACTGCATCCTGACTATCTGACGGGACTCGATTATTTGGTGAGCGAGCAGCCCGACCGGGCGCTCGATATGTTCTTAAAGCTGATGGATGCCAACGCGGAAACCATAGAAACGCATTTCGCGTTGGGCTCGCTGTATCGGCGTCGCGGCGAAGTCGAGCGCGCCATCCGCATTCATCAAAACTTATTGGCCCGCAAAGAATTGGCCCCGGCGCATCGTGAGCAGGCGTTGCTGGCATTGGCGCAGGACTACTTGCGGGCCGGAGTGCTCGATCGGGCGGAAGGATTGTTCCAGCAAGTCAGCGAAGTGCCGCGGCTGCGTGCCAGCGCACTCGATGCGCTGCGCGGTGTCTATGAGCGGCAGCATGACTGGCAGCAGGCTCTGCTTGTCTATCGGCAATTGGCGCGCATCAATGCGGCGCCGGCGCGCACCGTCGCCGCGCACTACTTGTGCGAACTGGCGACCGCGGCAATCGAGCGCGGCGACATGAGCGGCGCGCGATCCTTGCTGACGCAGGCGCGCGAAGAAGCCCTGCCGTTTCCCCGCGCAGCGCTGTTGGGTGCGCAGATCGCGGAACGAGAAGCGCAAACGGATCTGGCCGTAAAGCTCCTCAGACAGGCTCTTACGGAGTCGCCGACCCTGCTGCAGGAGGAATTGCCGCACTTGCTGAAGCTGGTGGGGCCGGCGGAGCGCGACGCCATCTTGAGCGAACTCGTGACACAAACGCAGCTGCGCGACTTCGATGAACTGAAACGTTTGGTCTTCGCCGCGATTGCCGCCGGCCTAGGCTCGGCCGCGCCACTGCGTACCTCGATTGAAAAAGTTTTCTCGCACGACGCCACCTTGCAGGCGGTCTGGCAGGAAGGCCCGACACAATCCGAGCGCATCGCGCAAGAGATCGGTGCGTTATTGGCGCAGGCGGAGAAATACCGCTGCAGTGAGTGCGGCTTTTCCGGGCGCAATTTTTATTGGCATTGCCCGGCATGTCATTCGTGGGACAGTTTCGAGGCATTCGCCATCGTCAAATTGCGCTAATACTTCGGCACTGAGAATCTGCCAGGACAGGGCTCGCCCGACGGGATAACAGGTGTCGCGGCAACGGAAAAGGCAGCAGTTGCCGCGACACCTGTTATCCCGTCGGACTGAACACTGGGCTGGTAGACATCACGGCGCCGATGAGAAAGGCACTCGACTTAAATTGCTCTTTGCACTGCTCGTGACGCCAAGCGGCCATACACTCTTAGCTTGGAGCGATGGGAAGCTGGAAGGGAACTGCGCCTTTCTCTTCCGTTCCCTTCCAGCTTCCTGTCTCTCCAAGTCGGAATTGTCCGACGGCGAACCCGTGGGAAATCCGTTATGCTTTATGCATGACACACCCCGTAAAAGCAGTTGTATTTCCGGTTGCCGGGCGCGGCACACGGTTTTTACCCGTCACCAAGGCAAGTCCGAAGGAAATGCTTCCGATCGTGGATAAGCCGCTCATTCAGTACGCGGTGGACGAGGCGCTCTCGGCAGGCGCCGATACGTTGATCTTCATCACCGGTAGCTCGAAGCGCGCGATCGAGGATCACTTCGATTCGAATCCCGAGCTGGAAGCCGTGCTGCAGGCGCAAGGAAAACAGGATCTGCTCGATACGCTGCGCGGAATTCTGCCCAGCTGGGCCTCTTGCGTCTACATCCGCCAATCCGCGCCATTGGGACTTGGGCACGCGGTGCTGTGCGCGCGGCCGGTGGTCGGGGACGCGCCGTTCATGGTGCATCTGGCGGACGATCTGATCGATGCAGAGGTCGCTTGCCTCAAACAGATGGTCGATATTTTCGACAAGCACCACGGCAGCGTGCTGGGCGTGCAGAATGTTCCGAAGCACGACACGGACAAATATGGAATTGTGACGTTGGAGCGATCGATTGCGCCGCGCGTCGGGAAGATGTCGCACATTGTGGAGAAGCCAAAGCCTGAAAAGGCCGCCTCAACGCTGGCGGTGGTGGGGCGCTACCTGCTGTCACCGGCGATCTTTGAGGACCTCGCCAAAATCGGCAAGGGTGCCGGCGGCGAGATTCAGCTCACCGACGGCATCGCGCGTCTCATGCAGCGCGAACCCGTGTATTCCTTCGAGTTCGAGGGCAAGCGCTACGACTGCGGCAGCAAGCTCGGATACTTGCAAGCGACTGTCGAGTACGGCTTGAAGCATCCGAGCCTGGGGCCTGAATTCGCGCACTATCTGCGCGATCTGGCACCGAAACTGTCTTAGCGGAAGGAGCCGCTCTAGCGGAAACGGCCCCGTTGCGACTGGCCGAAGCTTCGCGTTCCCGAACTCGAGCCGTTGCCCGCGTTCGAGCGTGCGCCTGAACTTGGCGGACGGCGCGAATCGCGGCGCTCGGGATTTCCATCCCGGCGTGCACTGCCATGATGATTCTGGCTGCCATGCCGGCCGTGTGCCTGCGCCGGGCGGCCTTCGCGTGACGGCGGCGGCGAGGCGGATTCCACGATTTTGAACACGGGAGTCGGCAGCGTCGGAATGCTGCGCCGTAGAACGCGCTCGATGTCGCGCAGCAATCCCGATTCATCGGACGACACCAACGAGATCGCCTCGCCGTTGGCTCCGGCGCGACCGGTGCGGCCGATGCGATGCACATAGTCCTCCGGCACGTTGGGCAATTCGTAGTTGACCACTTGCGGCAACTCTTTGATGTCGAGCCCGCGAGCCGCAACTTCCGTGGCAACCAGGCAGGTGACCTGACCGCGCTTGAACATGTCGAGTGCCTTGACCCGCGCGGCCTGACTTTTGTTGCCATGGATTGCCGCGGCCTGAATGCCGGCGCCTTCGAGCTGTTGCGTCAGGCGATTGGCGCCGTGCTTGGTGCGGGTGAAAATCAACACTTGCCGCCATTGACCTTCCTGAATCAGATGCACCAGCAGATGCCGTTTTTGTTCCTTTTGCACCCGGTAGGCGCGCTGTTCGACCAGTTCGATCGGCGCGTTGCGCGGGGCCACTTGCACCGACAAGGGATTGTGCAACAGGCGCTCGGCCAATCCGCGGATATCGTCTGAGTAGGTGGCGGAGAACAGAAGATTCTGACGTTTCTGCGGCAGCAGTTTGATGATCCGGCGAATATCGGGAATGAAACCCATATCGAGCATGCGGTCGGCCTCATCCAGCACCAGTATCTGCACTTTGGACAGATCCACGGCGCGCTGCTGCGCCAGATCGAGCAACCGGCCCGGCGTTGCAACCAGGATGTCGCAGCCGCTGCGCAAGGCGCTGATCTGCGGATTGATGCTCACGCCGCCGAACACCTGATACGTGCGCAGCTGCATATATTTCCCATAGTCGCGCGCGCTTTGAGCGACCTGCGCCGCCAGTTCGCGGGTCGGCGTCAGCACCAGGGCACGCGGCGCTCTTGAGCTGCCGTTTGCCTGATCGGCCGCGAGCAGTTGCAGAATGGGCAGCACGAAGCCGGCCGTCTTGCCGGTGCCGGTTTGCGCGCCGGCGAGAACATCCCGGCCCGCGAGCACCGCGGGTATGGCCTGAATCTGGATGGGAGAAGGGGTGTCGTAACCTTTATCGGCAACAGCACGCATCAATTCGGGCAACAGCCCGAGATCGGAAAATGACATTATTAAACCTTTTTAAAAAGTGGACTCGCACGACGGAGCCTTAAGCGTCCGCAGCGGTCAGCAGCGAGGAGGGTGAAAAATCAAAGTGCGTCGAAGACGGACCAAGAGCTAAAGGTGGCACTGACCGAGCACCAGCCTCTTTTAAGCTGCGCGCACTATACACGGTTTGCCGCATCGCGTCGAGGCGGCCAAATCCCACGAAATATGGTTCAGGGAAGATCCTGCAAGACCCCAAATGTTCCCGGCGTGGTTGCACTTTGCAGCAATACCCCAGGATGCGTGGTCGAAACGCCGCCTTGCATCGGAAAGGTGACGCCGTTGCTGACCACGATGTCGGGTTTGCCGTCGCCATTGATGTCCGCCACGGCGATTTGGTTGGCGCCGGCCGCTGCGTAAATGCTGGCGGGCAGAAATTTGCCGGGATTGGCCGGATCGTGCAGCAGCACCGTGACGGACTGAAGTGCCCCGATAATGATGTCGAGCTTACCGGTACCTTCAAGATCCTTGACGACGATGGATTGCGGCAGATCCTGAGGAGCGATGGCGTAGCCGACGGGATTGAGAAATGTGCCGTGATTTGCCGGATCTTGCAGCAGCACGTAAACAGCGGGCGACATTCCGCCGGTGGGGCCTGGGTCGGTGATGAGCAGATCGTTGAGCCCGTCGCCATCGACGTCCGCAATCGCAATGATGTTGGCGCCCGCCACATTGAAGTTGGGGGACTGCGTAAAGACGGTGACAGGTGCCGCGTAAGTCGTCGCCGAGGGCGCGCCGGTGTGCATGAGAACCTTGACACCGACGTTGTCGGTCAGCGCGACGTCGGCAGCGCCGTCGCCGTTGAGATCTCCCAGCGCGACCCAATTGGCACCGCCGGTGTAAAGGCTGATAGGTGCGGCGAAGGTTCCGGCGGAGGTCTGAACGAACAGTGACACGTTGAAGTCGGCGGATACCAAGTCGGGCAGGCCGTCGCCGTTCATGTCCGCGATTGCCAGCTGAGAAGCGCCCGGAGAATTGAGCGCGACCGCCGGATTGAACGTGCCGGGGCTCGTCTTGTTGTTAAAGAACACATTGAGCGCGCCATCATCGAAGCTGGCCGAGACCAAGTCCATGAACCCGTCGGCATTGAGGTCAGCACTGGCCAGATACAGCGGTTTGAATCCATCTGCGGTCGCAACCGGAGCTGAAAAAGCCCCGGCGGCGGTCGACAAATATGCCTTGATATTGGACGGGCTCGCCGATACGGGCGGAAGAACGGTACTGAGCGCGACCACGTCAGCGAATCCGTCGCCGTTGAAATCGACGCTGACGACGCCTGTTGAAAACTCGGAGGGTGTGAAATGACCGCACCCATAACAACCGTACACATGATCATCGCAGCTCGCGAGCAGGGTGCACGCCATGGCGAGCGGCAGGCACAGTGAAATTGCGCGAGAAAGAGGGTATAACATGCGGATATTTCACCCCTTTTTAGATGTTAAAATCCGTCCGCCGGCAAACCGAGCGATCAACGGCACGCTCGACAGCGTATCTTAATTGAGACCGCCCACGCCGTGACCAAGTTCAAATCCCAAGGGTTCGCATGGCAGAAATGACGCTCTTTTCCGGGCCGCTCAGTATGTTCGGCGCGAAGGTCCAGATTGCCGCTCTGGAGAAGAATCTTGCGGTCAACATCGTAATGGTGCCGTTTACGATGGATCATCGCTATGACCCAAAGCATCCCGAAGTGCTGCGGGTTAACCCTAAACGCCAGGTACCGGTATTCGTACATGGCGATGTCGAGATCTTCGACTCGACCCAGATTTTTGAGTATTTCGAACATCTGCAGCCGCACCCGCCTCTCTGGCCGGCGCTGCCCGCGGCGCGCGCACGAGCACGATTGCTCGAACTGAAGTCCGATGAAGTGTTCTTTCCGCATGTGATTCGATTGATGGGTCTGCAAGACAGTCTCGGCGAGGCGGCGGCGCGGGAAGCCATTGCACAGCTGCTCCAATACTACGAAAGCGTCGATGCCATGCTTGAGGGCGGCGACTACATCGCCGGCGAATACACGTACGCCGACATTGCCTTTTACATGGCGCAGATTTTTGCGGCCCGACTCGGCGCACCCATGACCCGCGCGACGCCGCGATTGCTGGCGTGGCGGGAGCGGCTCAGCGCACGTCCCGCCGTCCATCAAACCCTGCTGCAATTCGCCGATTCGCTCGTGCAGTACAATCTGCGGGTTCCCGATTTCATCGAGCGAGCGCTGGCTGCAAAGTCGCGCTGACGTTCACGCGGCATTGTTCGCGAGGCTATACTGGCCGCCCCTGGACAAGAGCTACCGGAAAATGTGGCCAATCACTATTTGCACGCGCCTGGCATACGGTGCTGCCGCTCTAGCGTCAGGCATTGCAGTTCTGACGGCTTCAGTGAGAGCGGATGAGCGCTTTGAAATCACCGAAACAACCATTGCTGAGACTCAACAGGCGATTCGCGAGCACCGGGTCAGCTGTCATCAGATCGTCGACGGGTATCTGAGCCGCATCAGGGCATACGATCAGAGTACCCACTTGAATTCCCTGGTGGTGCTCAATCCGAATGCGCTGGCCGAAGCCGACGATTTCGATGCCGAATTCAAACTCAGCCGGACAATCCGTGGGCTGCAATGCATCGCCGTCATCGTCAAGGACAACTACGATACGAATGATCTGCAGACCACCGGCGGCTCGCTGGCGATGAAGGGATTCGTCCCGTCCACCGATGCCTTCATGGTTCGGCGTCTTCGCGAGGCCGGCGCCATCCTCCTCGCAAAATCGAACATGGCCGAATGGGCCTTCAGCCCCTACGAAACCGTGAGTTCGATCGCCGGCATCACACGCAATCCCTACAATCTCGACGTCGTGCCGGCAGGGTCGAGCGGCGGAACAGCCGCAGCAGTGGCCGCGAATTTCGGTGCGGTCGGACTTGGCACGGACACGGGAAATTCGATACGCGGGCCCTCATCGCATAATGCCCTTGTTGGGATTCGCCCGACCATTGGGCTCACCAGCCGCGACGGCATCATTCCCTTGTTCCTCAGTGCCGATGTGGGCGGCCCGATTGTGCGTAGCGTCGAAGATGCGGCGGCGATGCTCGACGTGATTGCGGGATATGACCCCGAAGATCCCATAACCAAGAATTCCGAGGGACATATTCCGAAGTCTTACAAGGCGTTTCTGGATAGGAACGGACTGCGCGGCGCGCGCATCGGGGTATTTCGTCCCTACTTGGATTCGCCGACGACCGATCCCCAGATCAAGGTTCTGACCGAAAAGGCGATTCGCGATCTGAAGGCGCGAGGAGCGGAAATCATCGATCCCTTCGTGATTCCGAATTTCGATGAGCTGACCAGCGGCATTTACTGCGGCGATTTTCAATCCGATTTGAATGACTATCTGGCGAAGCATGGGCAGGGGGCGGCCTACAGGAATCTGGCGCAAATCATCGAGTCCGGTCTATATCTCCCTTACATCGAAAACCGCCTGAAACAAACAGCCGCCGCCAAACCCGCGAGTGAGGCGGACCACACCCTCTGCCCGGATGTCTATCATAACCAGAAAAAGATCGCGTTCCGCGCCGCGATCCGTGCCGCAATGACACAACACAAAGTGCAGGCAATCGTTTATCCCACGTGGAGCAACGCTCCCCGCAAAGTCGGCGATGACAAGAGTCCTGCGGGAGACAATAGCCAAGTCCTGTCGCCGCAGAGCGGTTTTCCGGCCATCACCGTGCCTATGGGTTACACCTACGACGTGCTGCCCGCGGGACTCACTTTTCTCGGCGACAGCTTCAGCGAAGGCACGTTGATCAAATTCGCCTATGCCTATGAGCAAGCGACCAAGAATCGACACTCACCGTCGAAATTCCCGCCGTTGAATTGAGTACCCCCACCCTTCGGAGAGTTAATCATGGCTGCATGCAAAAGGCCGATCGTCAGCGCGATCGAGAATAACGTTTTGGGTCGGACGCTGGCACTGATGCTGGCACCGACGCTGGCAGGCTATTCACCGCTCTTCGCACAGCAGGCCGCACCTCATCCCATTGTGCTGCATGCGGCGCACTTGCTGGAAATCGACACTGGGCGCGTGCTCACGCCGGGAGAAGTCTTGGTCGTCGGCGAGCGCATCACCGCGGTGGGCGCCGCCGTGTCGCATCCGGCCGGCGCTCAAGTGATCGACCTGGGTGACACCACGCTGTTGCCGGGCCTGATTGATGCTCATGTCCATCTGTTTCTCCACCCAGGGGCCGAAGATTTGCAGACCGTCGAGGAGTCGGTGCCGCAACGGACCGTTCTGGCGATTCTCGCCGCCAGAGACGATCTGATGGCGGGCTTCACGGCAGAACGCGATATGGGCACCGAAGGCGCAGGATCCGCCGACACCGCGGTCCGCGATGCCATCAACAAGGGCTTGATTGCCGGACCACGACTGCGAATCTCCGGCAACGCGATCGACATTCTCGGCGGCCACGAAGACGCCAATCGCTTCAATCCTGCGCAGCAGGTCCTATCGAATGCAACCTATGCGAACAGCGCCGATGAGATCGTCGCTGCGATTCGACAGCAGCATAAGGAAGGATCCGATTTCGTCAAAATGTATGAGACCGGCCCGGATTCAATGCGTGACGGCGTGCTGCACACGCCCTATCAATACACCGTCGCCCAACTCAAGACCGCCATCGACGAGACCGCGCGTTTTGGCGGCGTGGTCGCGGTGCATGCCATGGGGGAGCCGGGATGCCTGTACGCAGCGCAGGCGGGCGTGGCCTCCATCGACCACGCATCTCAGTTGAGCGATGAGACCATGCGAATCATGAAGTCAAAAAACATTCCGGCCGTTCCAACCTTTGCCATTTTTGAATATTTCATGAATGCGTCGCAGGCGGGAGAGAAGCGCGAGCGGCCGATGCTTGAATACAAGATCAAGGAATTCAAAAAGCAGATTGCAGCGGGCATACCGTTTGCCGTGGGCTCCGACGTCGGCCCCTTCCCCCATGGAACTCAGGCGCGTGAACTTGAATTGATGGTGAAGTATGGGATGAAACCGCTGGCCGTGCTGCAGGCGGACATGATCAACGGTGCACGATTGTTGGGCTGGGCCGGCCAAATCGGTGAACTGAAGCCCGGCTATTTGGCCGACATCATCGCAGTGCCCGGCTCTCCATTGGAGGACATCACGGCCGTCGAACGTGTCGCCTTTGTCATGAAAGGCGGCGTCATCGCCAGGCTGCCGGCTGACTCGCGATAGACCTCGAATGAGTGGGAACGGCGTCAGGGCCCTGTTCTTCGATGTCTTCGGCACGCTGGTTGACTGGCGATCCGGCATCGCGCGCGAAGCGGAAGCGGTGTTAAAGCCGCTGGGGCTTTCGTGCGACTGGTGGGCTCTCGCCGATGCCTGGCGCGAGCAATATCAACCGTCGATGGAAGAGGTGCGCTCGGGCCGCCTCGCCTATACCAAACTCGACGTGCTGCATCGGCAAACGCTGAAGGGGATTCTGCCGCGTTTTGGCATCGATGAACTCGCCGATGCAGACCTGAACGATCTCACCCTGGCATGGCACCGCCTTGACGCGTGGCCGGATGTGCAGTCCGGTCTGTCGAGGCTGCGTCGGCGCTTCCTCATCGCGCCTGTGTCCAATGGCAACACGGCGATCATGTGCGATTTGGCACGCCGCAACGATTTTCGTTGGGACGCGATACTCGGCGCCGATCTCGCGCGAGACTTCAAACCCAAGGCCGCAGTTTATCTCGCAGCGGCAGACGCCTTTGGCTTGAGCCCCAGCGAGTGCATGATGTGCGCCGCTCACGGCGGCGATTTGCGAGCGGCGTCCGCGAGTGGACTGCAAACCGCCTTCATTTCCCGTCCCGAGGAGCGTCCCGGGTTCAGCGAAAGCATTCCGAAGATGCAGGTCGGACTGTCCTGCCGCACGACATTGGATCTGGCAACTCAATTGGGTGCATAGGAACCGGCGGGGCCGCGCACAGCCTGTGCCTTGCGCTCGATTCTGCGGGCCGTCAAGATGACCTCGGTGTAGCCGTTGGGCTGTTCGCGGCCCTTGAAAATCAAATCGCAAGCTGCCTTGAAGGCCACATTGTTCTCGAAATTCTCCGCCAGGCGCCGGTAGGTCGGATCCGATGCGTTTTGCTGGTCCACCACGCGAGCCATGTTCCTCAGCGCAGTCATCACCTGTTCGCTGGTACAGATGCCATGCAGCAGCCAATTCGCGACATGCTGGCTCGAGATTCGCAAGGTGGCCCGATCTTCCATCAGCGCCACATCGTAGTAGTCGGGAACCTTGGAACACCCCACGCCGGAGTCGACCCAGCGCACCACGTAGCCTAAAATGCTTTGCGCGTTGTTGTTGAGCTCCTCCTCGACGTCCGACCGAGTCCACTGCGGCGCGGCGAGCAGCGGGGGCGTCAAAATCTCGTCCAACGAGGCCCGCGTCCGCTTGGCAAGCTTGGCTTGCACGTCGGCGACATCGACTTTGTGATAATGCAGCGCGTGCAAGGTCGCCGCGGTGGGTGAGGGCACCCAGGCCGTGTTCGCGCCGGCCAGCGGGTGCGCTATCTTGGTTTTCAGCATATCGGCCATCAGGTCAGGCATGGCCCACATGCCCTTGCCGATTTGCGCGTGGCCACGCAGACCGCACGCCAATCCAATGTCGACGTTTTGCCTTTCATAGGCGTCGAGCCAAACAGCTTTCTTCAGTTCGCTCTTTCGCGGGACGGTTCCGGCCTCTATGGACGTGTGGATTTCATCGCCGGTGCGGTCGAGAAAGCCGGTATTGATAAAGGCGACGCGTTGGCGCGCGGCGCGAATGCATTCCGTGAGATTCACACTGGTGCGGCGTTCTTCGTCCATGATGCCGATTTTCACCGTATTGCGCGGCAGCCTCAGAAGATCTTCCACCGCGCCAAAGAGCTCATCCGCAAAGGCGACCTCCTCGGGCCCATGCATTTTGGGTTTGACGACATAAACGGATCCGCTGCGAGAGTTGCGCTGTGCACCCGCGCCGCGAAGGTCGTGCACCGCAATCAACACGGTCACGGCCGCGTCGATGAAGGTTTCCGGAATCGACGCACCGTCCAGCGTTGCCGCCCGGGTAAGCATGTGATGACCCACATTGCGCACCAACATGAGACTTCGCCCCGAAAGGATCAGCTGCTGGCCGCGCGGCGTTTGGTACTCGCGATCCGCATTCAATCGACGGATGATCGGGCTGTGCCCCTTCTCGACGCGCGCCGCGAGATTGCCGGACATCAATCCCAGCCAGTTTCGATAAACGTGGACCTTGTCGTCCGCGTCGACGGCGGCGACCGAATCCTCGCAATCTTGGATGGTCGTAATCGCCGCTTCCAACACGACGTCGCTGATGCCGGCCGGATCATCGCGGCCGATATAGTGAGTGCGGTCGACGTGCAATTCCACGTGCAGACCGTGGTGAATCAGCAAAAGAACCGTTGGCGAACTGCTCTCGCCCTGAAAGCCGCTGAACGCGGCTGGATCTTTCAGATGCGTGGCCTTGCCGTTTTTCAACCGGACATGGAGCCCCTTGCCGCCCGAAACATAGCTCACCGCGTCGCGATGCGAACCGTCGGCGAGGGCAAAGTGTTCGTCCAAGAAGTCGCGCACGAAGGCGATGACCTTCGCGCCGCGTTGCGGGTTGTACTTGCCGCCGCGAGGTGCGCCATCCTCCGGGATGACGTCAGTGCCGTAAAGTGCGTCGTACAAGCTCCCCCAGCGTGCGTTGGCGGCGTTCAGCGCGTATCGAGCATTGCTGACCGGTACCACCAATTGCGGGCCGGCAATGTGCGCGATTTCAGCATCGACGTTCGATGTGCCGACTGAGAAAGCTTCCTTCTCGGCGACCAAATATCCAATTGCGGATAGGAACGCCTTGTATTTCGATCGATCGAAGTCAGGTCCGGGATTGAGGCGGTGCCAGGCGTCGATTTCTGCCTGCAGCTCGTCTCGCCGACGCAGCAGCGCGGCGTTGCGTGGCGCGAATGCGCTTACCAGCGCAGCGAACCCGCTCCAAAACTCCTGCGCTTGCACGCCGCTGCCGGGGATGGCTTCGTCGTTGACAAAATCGTACAGAGCCTTGTCGATCTTGAGCTTATCTACGCTGACGCTCGCTCTCATCGCTGGAATTCCTGGACCTAGGGTAGCCACCAATGCTGCGGGCATTGCAGCGGTAAATCAATGGCAAATCGCGGTCGGTGGACCCGACGGAACCGGCTGGGTCTTGAGCTTTCCTTCTCGCGTGGACAGATGTGTCTTTTTTGCGTATATCCGGTAGCGCATACCGATGCGTAGCCTTACCACACGCGAGTGGATGGTCGCGGCGACAGTCGTGCCGCTGGGGATGGTGCTGGCGATTGGGGTGGCGGCCACGCCGGGAGAACGGCTGGCGGTGGCCCTGCGTGCGACCGCACGCTGGTCCTTTTCATGGTTTTTGCTGGCATCGACCGGCGGCGCTTTGGTCACCCTGTTTGGCACGAGATTTCAAGCCCTGGCGCGACGCGCAAGAGATTTCGGACTCGCCTTTGCTTCGGCGCATCTGGTCCACCTCGGGCTGGTAGCGGTTCTGTTGTATATCTCAGCGACGCCGTTTCCACGGTGGAAGCTGATCTTTTTCGGCCTTGGCGCTTTCTGGGTTTATTGCTTGGCGCTGTTGTCGATCAGGCGGATAACAGAATTCTTGGATCCGCGCACTTGGCGTATTGTTCGAAGCATTGGAGTTGAATACATTGCGCTCGTTTTTCTGTTCGACTTTGCTCCAAAGCCATTTTACGGTGGCGTCGCAAATCGCCTGATTTATTTGCCATTTTTCGTCATGGCGATCGCCGGGCCACTGCTGCGGCTTGCCGCAGCGGCGAAGCGGCTGGCCGGCAGCCGGCGAGTTGCGGTGTAGTACCATCGCTCCGGTGGAGGCATGGCATACGTGAGGTCGATCAGCAAGCGGTCATGTTCAACTGTGGTTGTGTGCGCGATTGCGCAGCTAATGTCCTTGACCGCGGCCAGGGCAGACAACTGGGTGATCGAGCATGTGAATCTCATTGACGGTACGCATGCGATGCAGTCGGACATGACGATTGCCGTTGAAGGTGAACGAATCACAGCCGTCATTCCCAGCGCGATTGCACATGGCCTCAAGGGCCGGCGCATCGACGGCAGGGGTAAGTATCTGATGCCGGGCTTGATGGATGTGCATATTCATCTGAGGGGCGGCTTCGACGTGAGCGGTAAGGTCGATGCCGAATTGGCGCCTGCCAACCGCGAGGAGGGAGTCGCAGCACTCGCCAGCTTCCTTTACGCCGGCGTCACGACCGTATTCGATGCCGGCAATCGTGCCGAGCATATCTTGCCGCTGCGTGCCGACGAGCGGGCAGCCAGGATTCTCTCGCCGCGCATCTTTGCCACGGGCAACCTCATCACGTACCCGGGCAGTCATGGCGACAGGATTGCGGTACGAATCAGCGATTTCGAGAAGGACAAAGCGTTGCTGGACAGGCACATTGCCGAGCAGCAGCCCGACATGCTCAAACTGACCTTGGAGGAGGAAGGCTGGGGCTCGCGCCCGATGATTCCGTTGATGCCGGTGGATCTGCTCGAGAAAATAACCCGGTACTACAATCAACATGGAATTCGCACGACGGTGCACGTTTCCAGCGAATTGCGCTCGCTCGAGGCGATCTACGCGGGCGTCGACACGCTCGCGCATCCTGTCATCCAGGGGCCGGTCAGCGACTCGTTCGTGAAATTGATGGGCGCGAAGAAGATGCCTTTCGCAAGCACCCTTACCATCGGGGAGAACTACAGTCGCCTCGCGGAGCACCCGGAATATCTGGATCAGCCGCTCTATGTGGCATCACTCACCGCGGCGGAACGCGAGCAACTCAAGTCGAAAACGAGGGCGGAGTGGCAGGCCCGTCCATGGACTTGGTGGATGAAGATCATGACGCCGATCGCCGAAGAGAACATTCGCAAAATTCATGCGGCCGGCGGCATCGTGGCGTGCGGTACGGATCAAAGCAGCGGACCTGCCACTCAGCACGAGCTCGAGCTGTTGGTCGCCGCCGGCATCTCCCCGCTCAACGTCATACAGATCGCCACTTACAACAGTGCGGTATTCCTCGGCAAGGCCGATCAGCTCGGCTCGCTGGAGGCGGGGAAGCTCGCCGATCTTGTTCTCTTGAGCAAGGATCCGACGGTGGACATCAACAATGCCAAGTCGATCGTTTTCGTCATGAAAAATGGCCAGCTTGTCGATGAGAGCCAACTGCCGCTGGCCGGCGGCAGGCAGAAACGCCGGTTTACGGGCGGTTAGTACCGGACAAGCTCACTGAGATCCGACCAAATTTGAATGGCGCGCCCGGGACGAACGCGGCGCGGAGGGTTGAGGCGCGAATGAAAATAGAGGTAATGCTATGGATCTTGGTCTTGATCTTGGTGGCGCTGGCGTTTCTTTTTCCGAAAACTCGATCGTTTAGCCTCTCCGCGATTGGCATCGCCATTGTCGCGATTGTCCTCATCGTCATCATTGCCAAGCGCGGAGAACCGCTTGCACCGAGGGCCGTGACGCCGCCGGCCGTTGAGCAAAAGCCGGTCGATTTCGAGCGCTTTCACGTCGAGAATGTGGATAAAGCGGATCCTGAGGCAAAGAACCGCATACGCGTGGAGGAAATTCGATTCGATCAAATACGCGCCCAGCCCGGAGCGGAACGCGGCAGCATCGGCAGGATTGTGGCCCGACTTTACAACGACTCCCCGACTTACACATTGACCGACTACGGCTACTATCTTGTGGTGCAGGACTGCATCAGAGCCGTCTGCACGACGGTATTCGACCAACATGGACTGTCCGCTGCGTCGGTGCCGCCCAATCAAGCGCGCGACGTCGAGATTGCAGTCCGAGACGGTAGTACCCGCGATCCGCCGCCGATCAAAATACTCGGCACCGCGAATATCCTGCTCGCACCCGCCGCCACGCGCGCCCAACTCATCAGCGGCCCCAAACCCACCGACTAGTATTTTTGGATCATTCCAACGATTCAGAGACGGCTTTGAATTGCGTTCCCTTTACCAGGGTGACCTTTGCGATCGCATGATTGGCTTTCAGCATCGGCGTGACGCTCACGGCGCGATATCCCGCATTCTCTTGTTCAGCCTTGTCCGTCGCCGCTTTCAACGATGTTTTGGCTTTGTCCATGGCCGCCATCTGTTTCTTGGCGGCCGCGACGTCATCCGCTTCGTCCAAAGGACCCGCTTTCGCGACTTTCCCCGTGGTGTAGTCCACGATGACCTCTTGAAACGCTGATCCTCGGGCAGTGTAGACCGAGAGTTGGAAGTGACCTTCATCGACTTCGAATTTAGCGGAAATGACTTGGCCTTGCGATTCACCCGCCGTCATTCCTTGGCTCAACGAGACTTTGGCACTCGGCAACTGCTTCGCGACCGCGGCCTGCTCTTTGGCCTCATCCGCGACGGCGGCTCCCAAGAGCGTGGCGCCGGCGAGCAATCCGATCAACAATACTTTGTTCCGCATGGTCATTCTCCTGGTTGTAAAAGAATCCTCGGTTCTTGGTCTCTCACTCTGTTCCAGCCTGCATGATGCGAAGCACGGGCTTGCCGTTCACGTTCATGAGCGGAAAATAGATCTCGTGGGTACTCGGTTGAACGGCGACCACATGGGCGTTGCGCGCCAAGAACGATTCGCCGCTTTTGCTGACGCTGTTGCCTGAGACGCTGAACTCGCTGACTTCGCCGGACTCGCCGGCCACATACAATTTTTGTCGCTGCGCATCGAAGGCCAAAACATCGGGGTCTTTCGTGACGGGGAACTGGGCGAGAGCGGCGCCGGTGCCAAGGTCGATGACAATGAGACGATCATTGCCCTCGCAGGCGATGAATGCTCTGTGCGAAGCAGCGTCGATCAGCAAGCCATGATTGCCATCCGCTCCTGATACTTTAATTCGCCGAACAATCTTGTCGATGGCCGGATCTACCTCGACCAGCTCGCTAGTGCTTTGCGCATTGATGAACATGTGATGGCTGGCGGCATCGTATTGCGTGTTGCCGATCACTCCCCCGATTTGAACGGTAGCCACGCGCGTATTCGAGTGAGCATCAATCACGGTGTCGGTCCCGCCGTGCTCATCGGAGACGTACACTTTGTGGGTTTCGGGGCTGTACGCCAAGCCATCGGGATAGGTTCCGCCCGGCATTCTTGCGGTGACTTCCAGTGATTTCTCATCGATGGCGACCACCTCGTTCGTGCCGGTGGCCGAGGCATAGACGCGCCCGAGTTCCGGGATCGCCAGCACCCCGTGGACCTGGGCCACGTTGCCGATCCGTTTGACCAGTCGATGACTTTCGGTGTCGACGACGATGACTTCACCGTCGCCTAGGTGTGCGATAAACAGCAACTGGCGATCCGCATCAACGCTCGCATAATCAAGACGGGTTGCACGCCCGCCGAGTGGGACATCCATCAGCACCTTAAGATGAAGCGGAGGCGTCGAGGTAGAGGAGGTCGCGGCCACCGCCGCGCCGAGGGAGCAGAGCATCGTCAAGGCAAGGGAAAGCCGCTTGCTTCCCGATGTCGACATCATGTTATTCATAGGACCTCTTCAGCGTTCGAGCCATCGATGCCGCCACTTGGCAGTAAGATATTTCACCGCACCATCACCCAGGCTGGTTGAAGCAGCGGAAAGGCAATCAATCCAATCACCGCGGCGGCGGCCATCAACAACGGGTTATTGACCTTCCAACGAAACAAAAGGACCAACGACGCCACACCCATGAAAGCCGTCAGCCAGTCACCGATCGCGATGCGACCCAAAAGTACGCTCGCGCCTAGTATGGTGCCGATCGCTGCGGCATAGGCGCCTTTGACGAATCCTTGAACGTTGCGATTGGCCCGGTGGCGCCGCAAAATCGGTGCGGCGATCAGAATCAGTAAGAAGGAAGGCAGGAAAATGCCGACCGTCGCGGCTACGGCTCCCCAAAAGCCGGCGACTAAGTAACCGACGAAAGTTGCCGTAATCACCACGGGGCCGGGGCTGATCATGCCGATGGCGACTGCAACTAAAAATTCGCGCTCGCCTAGCCAGCCGTGTTCCTGCACCACGCCTTGCTGCAGGAAGGGGACAATCACCAGGCCGCTGCCGAAGGTGAGTGCGCCGGCCTTCAAGAAAAACAACAGGAGCTTGCCCAATAGGGTGGTATTCGGGACCGACACCGCGGGAACGGCCATCAGGAATGCGGTGCTTGTCGGGGGTCGGCGCCACAGGGTCCCGTAAACCAAAACACCCAACACGCCGGACGCGATAAAGAGGAGCGCAACCTCGGATTTGAGCACGACCGTCACCACAAAACAGGCCGCGGCGATGCCCCACTGCAAATAATCTTCCATCCCGAGCCTCGCGAGGCGGTGGCAGGAATGCAGGATCAACGCGATGACGACCGGGCTTACGCCGTAAAAGATCGCCGTGACAGGCTGTAGTGCTCCAAAGTGCACATAGAGCGCGCCCAAGGCTGCGACGATCAGAAAGTTCGGCAGAATAAATCCCCAACCGCCGGCCCAGGCTCCCCAAAAGCCCCCGCGCAGATAGGAGATGAAGATGCCGACTTGGATGGCCAGGGGTCCCGGGAGTGATTGGCACACGGCAATCACTTCGCGCATTTCTTCTTTGGTGAGCCAGCCCCGCTCGCCGACCAACTCGCGTTCCATCTGGCCGACCAATGCCACGGGACCGCCGAAGCCTACGAGCCCGAGGCGTAGGAAATACCGCACCAGTTCCTTAATGCGTCCGGATCGGTGATCGCTGGGCGTGTATGAAGTCAACGCGCTATACGCCGGATGCTTACATCGCTGCAAGTCGGCTCTTCGCGCTGCCGTACGGGCAAACAAACACGATTGTTCCGATGTTGCTCCCGGTCCTAGCCGCGCGCTGCGGCTTCACATCAGCAAGATCAAGCGCCGCCCGAAGTCCACGTGTGAGCTTCGCGACGTCATCGTTCGCCCAGAAGTGCATGAAAAATAAATGCGGCGAATCATCAATCATGTGACTGTGGAGCGCAGTGACCTCGATGCCGTTATCACGCATGGCCTTGAGCACCGGGTTGACCTCCTTTCCGAGCAACACGAAATCACCCGTGATGGCGGCATTGCCGCTGCCTGTGGGCTGGAAATTGATGGCAATCGCCGTGCCCATCGAGGGCGGGACCGCCATTCCGCCTTCAGTGATGGACTCCGCGCGCGGAATATTGAATTGATACACGCCGCCATTGATCGTGCCTTTGGCATTGAGTGCCGCGTCGATCGCGGCCGTATCGAGATCGATGCTCGGAGGCGCCGTGGGAGGAGTTGCGACGGTAAAGGGTGTTTGACTCAAAGCCAATCCCGCGTGCAGGGTCTGCGCGAGTTTAACCGGATCCCCATGGCCGCCGACGTGCATGTAGAAGACCGCAGGGGAGGTGCGCAGCAGGTGATTGTGGACGGCGGTGATCTCAATGCCATCGTCCGTGAGTCGCTTCATCACTGGGCTGATCTCCGTATCGGTTAAGACGAGATCCCCCATGAACATCGCGCCGTTGCCCGAGGGGATAAAGGCGATCCACGAACCGAGCGCAAGGGTGGGTTTGATGGCCACCCCGTCAACGGTAATTTTTAGATCGCTTCGCGGCAGGCCGTATTTGTGTACACCGCCGGGCTGATTGGTACCGGGCTTGCCCAAGGCCTGATCCACCTTGGCCCAATCGATGTCGGCGGCGCCGGCCGCTACGCTGATTGCCATCCCGAGAAACGCTGTGATGAGTGACGCGAAACGATTCATAGAGATCTCCTTAAAGAGTTAAAGCGACTAAGAGCCGGGCGAAAACCCAGCCGGGGGCCAGCGGTGGGCTTCATGTTGAAGCGACTTGCACCACGCGTACAGCGCGTCGTACATCACGAGGCCATGGCGCAACATCTCGTGATCATCAGGGAAGGTGGCGGACAGTCCGAGCGAGATCGCATAGAGTCCCGCCGACTGGGGAGCCAAATCCAGGCGCGAGGTGTCGGCGCCGCGCACAATGACGGCAAGGCGCGACACGCCCAAGTCATCGATCTGGTACTTCTTGATAAAAGCATCGAAACTGCACAGCCCTCCCACATGAGTCAGCTCAACGCCGGGTACGTCGTAGGGTGTTGCTCCCATTTCTTTTGCCATCGCAAGGACGCGATCGGCCGGGACATAATGAAACTCGGATTGCGCGTCGATGAACCGCAACAGCAGCCACGGACATGCAATGCGATCGATTTTGGGATGCTCGCGCGTGATCCATTTCATGACGCACTCCAGTTTGTCATCGCCTATCGGGCTCGCTCAAACGAGTGATACAAGTCATCGAAGAGATTCGTGGCACGCTCGATCCGGGCATCGTCCGAGGGCTGGCTCGCGACAATCCCGGCCAACAGCTGTTGAACGCCGGCGGTTTCCTTGCGCCCAAATTTCTGATCTTTAAGATCCAAATCGTGAATGATTTCAGCGATGGCGCTTAGGGCGGAATCTTTGAGCTCGAGTCGGCCGAGGAGCACTTCAAAAGTGCACTGATCCCCCTCGTGCGTGAATTCTGCCTGGTACATATCGAAGCGGATCTCCGCAGCTTCGGGGCGATAGTGCCGGTCGGCGACCCATTTGAACCTGGCTTCGGGATCGACCCAGCGGCGAATGAGCCAGGCACTCGCCATGCGATCGACATGAACATTGGCCCGTGTCACCCAGGTCCGTCCTTTGAGCGAGGTCAGTTTTTCGGTTTCCATGGCAGGTTCGGTCCCCAATGTGTCAACGCTGATATTCCGCGGCTCAAGTTCGCGTAGCAGCGCGCGTACCTGCTCACGGCCATTGGCCTGGAAGAAGTCGATCGCCTCGATGGCACGGATGCGGCCATGGAATCGGGCGTGTTGAGCCGCCGCTTCTTCCGCCGTCGGTGTGTCGCGCTTGCGTTCGAACCGGGTAGAGAACGCACGAATCTCCTCGGCAACGGCGCGGTATTGTTCCTCCCGCGCCGCATCGAATATCGCGATAATTTCCTCATCAGTGAACCCCTGCACGACGCGGGCATCGAGAATCAATCCCTCGCCGCCGGCATCTCGAACCTCACGTAAGGTCCACTCGAAATCTTCCAGGGCCTCTTCTGTGGCGGGCATCAGATAGAGGGCGTTTTTGAATGAGGCGGCGCCCACAGCCTGCAGTCGCCGCCAAATCTTGACCCTCGCGTACGCGGCCTGTGTGGGCAGTTGGAAAGCCAGTACCCACCATCGGCGTGTAGCGTCATCCTCGGGTGCTGAAGAGGTCATCGCTGGAATATATCACTATCTGATAGTCTTATGATACAGTTATATCAACTAACTGGGAGGCCGCAATGACGCGACGCGACTTGGGCCGACTGATGACAGGTGCTCTCACACTGGCGGCGGCGACTCCGCCGGCTATCGGGTCGCCGGGTACTCGCAGCGTCGCCGAGCGTTGGCGGCAAGACTTCCCGGCCCTGCGACACTCCACGGCAAAGGAACAGCGCGTGTACCTCGACAGCGCTGCCACCGCGCAGCGGCCGACCGCGGTCCTGAATGCGTTGCGCGAATTCTATGAGCGCGACAACGCCAATCCTGGCAAGACGCAACACGCGACAGCGCGACGGGCTTATGAGCAATACCAAAAGGCGCGCCAAACACTCGCTCGTTTCATCAACGCGCCGAAGGCCGATGAAATCACGTGGGTCCGCGGGACCACGGAAGGGATCAATCTTGTGGCCGGCGCTTGGGCCCGCAGCACGCTTCGGCCCGGCGACGAGATTCTCTTGACGGTTGCCGAGCACGCCTCAAATCTGCTGCCGTGGCGATTGGCCGCCGAGCAGACCGGCGTGCGGATCGGCTTCATCGACGTTGACGACGAAGGCCGAATCTCACTCGAGGACCTGGATCGAAAGCTTTCTGCGCGAACACGGCTCGTGGCTTTCAGCCATGTGTCGAACGTCGCAGGGTACCTGAATCCAGCCGCTGAGATTTGTGCGCGTTCGCGGCAGGCCGGCGCGCATACTTTCATCGATGCGGCCCAGTCCGCACCGCACGTGCCGCTCGACGTGCAGGCGATTGGATGCGACTTCCTGGCCTTTTCCAGCCACAAGATTGCCGGCCCGATGGGCGCGGGAGTCCTATGGGCGCGCGCAGAGATCCTTGACTCCATGCCACCCTATCAGTCGGGATCCAACATGGCGCACGCGATCGATCTCAATGGCCAGGAATTTGAGAAGGCGGCCTATAAGTTCGGAGCGGGAACGCCGAGTGTCGCGGATGCGATCGGGATGTCGGCCGCGGTCGACTATCTTGAGTCGCTGGGCCGCGAAGCGATTCGAGTTCACGAAGAGCATATAACCCGCTATGCGCTCCAAAGACTGGCAGACATTCCCAGTCTTCGCGTGCTGGGGCCGCGACAATTCAAGGATCGCACACCGGTGTTCGCCTTCGACGTTGCAGGGATCGCGGCCGAAACGCTCATGCACGACTTGGACGCCCGCGGCGTCGCGATTCGCGCCGGCGATCTGTCAGCTCTGCCGCTCTTGAGGCATTTCGGAGTCCGTGATGCTGCTCGCGCCTCGTGTTTTCTCTACACCACGCAGGCTGACATTGACGAATTCATCGAGGCACTGCAGCAATCGATTGCAGTGCGATCCGGAGCCGGCACTCGCTGATGTTCCTATTTCATTGAGAAGTTGATATGCAGCAAGGTAAAATCTCCGACGAGTACATCGCGGAGTAAGGGCCGCTATTTGTGTCGAGGAGACCCCATGAATATTGATAGACGAACTTTTTCGGCCGCCCTCGTGGCAGGTGCCGCCGCATCGTTGACATCCATCCGCGGCACGGCCGCTACCTCCGCTCCTACCAAGGCGCGCAACGTCGTCCTCGTGCACGGGCTCTTTGCCGACGGATCATGTTGGTCCGAGGTGATTGCACGATTGCAGGCCGCGGGGCTCAATGCCACCGCCGTGCAAAACCCTCTGACGACGCTGCCTGAGGCGGTTGCCTCGGCCCAGCGAGTGCTGGCACGGCAGGATGGCCCGACAGTTCTGGTCGGGCATTCCTTTTCCGGGATGATCGTCACCGAGGCGGGTATGCATCCGAATGTGTCGGCGCTTGTGTATGTGGCGGCACGAGCGCCGGATGCGGGCGAGGATTACACGGCGCTGGCCAAGACTTATCCCACGCCGCCGGCCTCCGCCGGCATCATTTTCGACGGCGATGAGGGGCGCCTCAGCCAAGAGGCGTTCTTACGCGATTTCGCAGGCGACCTGCCGGAGGCGAAAGCCAAGGTACTTTATGCCGTCCAGGAACCATTCCAGAAAGCTTTGCTGACCGGCAAGACTACCCAGGCCGCCTGGCGGTCGAAGCCGAGTTTTTATGCCGTCTCGACGGAAGACCGCACCATCAATCCGGATCTTGAGCGCTTCATGGCCAAGCGCATGGGTGCCAAGACCATCGAAGTGAAGTCAAGCCATGTGTCGTTGATCTCTCATCCGGACGAGATCAGCCGGCTAATCCTGGAAGCCGCGCAGCGAGGCTAGCGCGTTACACTGCAACAATCGTTCACCGACCAGCCCGCGGGTCCGCCCATGCCGCTGCGCTTCGCGCTGCCGTCCGCGATCAGGCCCGGCTCCCGCAGCGCCATTTCATCTGTAATCATCGGATTTAAATCGTTAATTTCGTAGTTGACAGCGACATTGTTCGGCGCATAATAGCTGCCAAAGCAGTAATTGCCGAGGCACTAAATGTCCAAGCAGCATTATCGGGTCTCCACGTACAAGGCGCAGATGAGCGTCGGGTATCTCGTGAAACGCGCGCATTCACTGATGCTGGACATCCTGGAGCCGATGATCGAGGAGCACGGTTTCAGCTTCATCCAGTATGTGGTGCTGTCATGGGTGCGCGACGGCATTGCGGTCAATCCGAAGGCCATTTGCGTGCAATATCGTCACGACAGTGGCGCGCTCACCCGCATCATCGACCAGCTGGCCGAGCGCGGCTTGTTGGAGAGGATCCGGCGCGATCGCGATCGGCGCAAGGTGGAGTTGCAGCTGACACCGGCCGGCCGCGAGACGATTGAATCTCTCATTCCGCTGGTCGTTGACAAGCTCAACGAAGTCTTGACCGACTTCAGCAAGACCGAGGTTCATGAATTGTTGCGCTTGCTGGTGAAGCTCAATACCACACTCCAAGCGCATATCGATTCGAGCGTCGTGGCGGCCGAGGCGTAAAGGCCATGTCATTCAAAAACACATTGCTGCTCTTAAGCGTGCTGCTGGTGGGGTGCGTGCTGCCGCCGAGGGAATCCGCGCACCCAGCGGCGCTTGCCGACACGCGCGTGGGCTTGACAGGCGCGGCGGTGGAACCGGTCCCCGATGGATGGTGGAAATCCTTCGACGATCCGCAGCTCGACCGATTGATTCACGCCGGCCTGAAGGACAGTCCGAACCTGGCGCAAGCGCAGGCACGCGTGGCGGACGCCTTCGCGCGTTCGCAAATCGCGCAATCCAAGTTGCTGCCCTCTGCGAACCTGGATGCCAGCGCGCTGTATCAGCGCGCGCCGGAGAACTACATCATTCCGCCGCCGCTCGCGGGGCACACCTTTTGGTTGGGCCAGGCGGGCGCTTCTTTGAGTTGGGATCTGGATTTTTTTGGAAAGCAGGCAAACGCGGTGCATCGAGCCCAGGCGCTGACGCACTCCGCGGAACTGGACGTCGAGAACGCGAAGCTCATGCTCGGCACGGCCATCGCGCAGTCCTACGTCGAGTTGTATCGCGAGGACGCCTTGGCGGACATCGCCGAGCGATCGGCTAAGCAGCGCGAAGACATTGTCGCCATCACGCGCCGGCGGGTCGCCGCGGGCGTCGATACCCAGCTTGAATTGCGGCAAGCCGAAGGCCAGCTGCCGCAGGCCCACGTGGCGCGCGATCAAGCGCAAGCGGCGGCGGATCTTGCCGTGCATGAGCTGGCCGCGCTGACCGGGCAGGGTGCGGATGCCTACGCCTCGATTCAACGCCCGATGTTGAATCTCGATGCGGCGCTGCCGCTGCCGACGGCGTTGCCCATCAACCTGCTCGCGCGCCGGCCGGATGTGCTGTCCGCTCGCATGAACATCGAGGCGGCAGACTCGCAGCGGCTGGCTGATCGCGCCGCGTTTTATCCTGACATCAATTTAAAGGCGCTCGCCGGCATCGGCGCGTTTGGCTTGAACAACCTGGTGCAGTGGAGCGCGCGCGGCTATGGCGCGGGTCCCTTCATCTCGCTGCCGCTCTTCGATGGCGGGCGTCTGCGTGCCCAGTACCGGAGCAGCGAGGCGCAGTTGGACACCGCGATCGCGAGCTACAACGACACAGTGCTGCGCGCCGTGCAGCAAACCGCGGATCAGCTCACGCGCATCGACGCACTGGCGCGTGAACGGGTGGAACAGCAGCAGACCTTGGAAGCCAACGAAGCGGCCTACAAGCTGGCGGAGGAGCGCTATCGCGCGGGCCTGGCCAGTTATCTCTCCGTTCTCAATGCCGAGACCCAAGTGCTCGCCGCGCGCCAAACGATGGTCGACATCGTCGCGAATCAAGCCGTGGCACGCGTGACGCTGCTGCTCGCCATCGGCGGCAGCTTCGATGCGCGCGCCTTAAGTTCAAGTACCGCAGCGAATTCCAATCAAGTTCTGACACGGGTAATACGATGAACACGAAAGATTCCAATCAGACCTCCCCCTCGACCGGCGTACCGGCCGCGCCCCCTGCGGCCGCCACGGCTCCCGGCCGCGCGCGGCGCTTAGGGCTATACGGCTTGGTTGCCGTGGTACTGCTCTGTGGTTTAGGCTATGCAGGCTACTGGTTCTTTGACGGTCGTTATTTTGAAAGCACCGATGACGGCTACGTAAATGGCGATGTGGTGCAGGTGACGAACGAAGTCCCCGGCACGGTGCTCGCGCTCGATGTGGACGATACCCAACTCGTCGCGGCCGGCCAACCGCTGCTTCAACTCGATCCCGCGGATGCGAAAATTGCCGAGCAGAACGCCGAAGCGGATTTGGCGCGTGCGGTGCGTCAAGTGCGCGGCCTGTTCGCGCAAGGCCAAGAGTTGCGTGCGCAGATTGCACAGCGCGAACAAGCCGAGCGTACCGCCGATGATGATTTGCAGCGCCGCGGCAGCTTGATCGCCGACGGCGCCATTTCCGCCGAAGAACTCTCGCATGCACGCGATGCGGTGACCACGACGCGCGCCAATGTGGCGGCGGCCCGCGAGCAATTGAGCCAAACCGTGGCGCAGATCGACGGCACCACCATTGCGAATCATCCGCAGGTACTGGCGGCAGCGGCTGCGGTGCGCAACGCCGCGCTCGCCTTGCATCGCACGGAGCTCACTTCTCCCGTGAGCGGCGTCGTCGCCAAACGTTCGGTGCAGGTAGGCCAGCGGGTCGCGGCGGGCACGCCGTTGCTGGCCGTCGTGCCGCTCGAGAACGTGTGGGTGGATGCGAACTTCAAGGAAGTGCAGCTCGAGCGCATGCGCGCCGGCCAACCGGTGACGGTGCGGACCGATTTGTACGGGCACCAGGTCACGTATCACGGACATCTGGCCGGCATCGCCGCCGGCAGCGGCAATGCCTTTGCGCTCTTGCCCTCGCAGAATGCTTCCGGCAATTGGATCAAGATCGTGCAGCGCGTGCCGGTGCGCATCCTCTTGGATCCGAATGAACTCAAGGCGCATCCGCTGCGCATCGGGCTCTCGACCACGGTGCGTGTCGACCTGCACAATGCGTCCGGCCCGCTCATGTCGACCGCCGTGCGCAATGTGCCGCTGCCGAAGCAGACCAGCGCCGGCGATGATCCGGGCGTCGATACGCGGATCGCTTCCATCATCGCGGACAATGCCGGACCGCATGCGCAGGAACCGGCGAAGCTCAGCCGCAATAAGACGCGCGTTGTTGAGGGCGCGCCGATGTTGGCCGCTCGCCCGTGAGCGCGAATGCCGCCACCGTCGGTGCCGCGCCGGCGCTGATCGGCGGACGCAAGGCCATCACCGCGGTGGCTCTGGCGTTGGGGACTTTCATGCAGGTGCTCGACACGTCCATCGCGAACGTGTCCATTCCCACCATCGCCGGCAACTTAGGCGTCAGCACCGATCAAGGAACCTGGGTGATCACCTCCTTCGCGGTGGCGAACGGGGTGTCGGTGCCGTTGACCGGATGGCTGATGCAGCGCTTCGGTGTGGTGCGCACCTTCGTGGTCTCCGTGGCGCTCTTTACGATTGCCTCTTTACTCTGTGGGCTCGCCTGGAGTCTGCCCTCGCTGATCGCGTTTCGCGTGCTGCAGGGCGCGGTCTCCGGACCCATGATTCCCGGCAGTCAGGCGCTGCTCATCAATGTGTTCGGGCCCAGTAAGCGCACCACGGCCCTGACCATCTGGTCGATCACCACCTTGGTGGCTCCGATCGCAGGTCCCTTGCTCGGCGGCTACATTTCCGACAACTACGTCTGGCCGTGGATTTTCCTCATCAACGTGCCCGTTGGAGTGTTCTGCGCCTGGATGTGCTGGAATAATTTGAAGTCGCAGGAGACCCCGACGCGGAAAATCCCCATCGACCGGGTCGGTCTCGCGCTGCTGTTCGTGTGGGTGGGTGCGTTGCAGATCATGCTCGACAAGGGCAAGGATCTGGACTGGTTCAATTCGCCCCTCATCGTCGCACTGCTGATCGTCACGGTCGTCGCCTTCGCGGCCTGGCTCATCTGGGAACTGACCGAGAAGCATCCCATCGTCGACTTGAGCCTGTTCAAGTCGCGCAACTTCGCGCTCGGCACGCTCGCTAGTTGTCTGGGGTATGCGGTATTCTTCGGCAACATCGTGCTGATGCCGTTGTGGTTGCAAAGCAATTTAGGTTACACCGCTACCTGGGCGGGCCTCGTGTCCGCTCCCAGCGGCATCACCGCCATCATCACCTCGATGCTGATGGGCCAGCTGATGCGCCGCTTCGATCCGCGCATGCTCGCGGCGAGCTCCTTCGCCTTGTTCGCGTTTTCTTACTTCATGCGCGCGCAGCTCACGGCCGACTCGAGCTATCTGGTATTCGTGGCGCCGCAACTGGTGCAAGGTCTCGCCATGGGCATGTTCTTCGTCGCCATGCTCGCCGTGCAATTCGATCGTTTGCCTCAACACAAAGTGCCCTCGGCCTCAGGCCTGTCGAATTTTCTGCGCATCACCGCGGCCGGTTTCGCCACCTCGCTCATCACCACCTTCTGGGACCGGCGCGAAGCGCTGCATCAGTCCCAGTTGGCCGACGTGGTGACGCAGTACGCGCCGGCTTACCAAGAAACGCTGACTCGAATGCATCAGCTTGGATTGAGCGATCAGCTGGCCGCGGGCGCCATGACGCAGAGCATGATCGGCCAAAGTTATCTCTTGTCGTCGCTCGACCTGTTCTATGCCTCGGCATGGCTCAGCGTGTTGTTGATACCTCTGTGCTTTTTGGTGCGCCGTCCCGCCGCCGGGGGCAACGCGCCGGTAGCGGCAGAGTAGGGTGATGCAGCAATCCGCGTCATGACTGCTCCGGCTTATTCTCATCAGACGCCAGTGCTGGGGGATCGTCGGGGTCGGGATTGATCACGCCGAAGTGCGCTGGGATATGGGCGTAGAACAGCCTGATGTTTTCCCTCTGAATCAGCGACAAAAGTCGTTGCGCTTCGTCGTCGTTGACGATGAACTCGACCTCCACCGCCAGCGTGCCGGCCAGCTCAAAAAAGGTAGCCTCATGCAGTATGTGATGCCGTCCAAATCCAGCCATGGCCTTGAACGCCGAACCACCGCGGATGCCGAGTTTATTCGCCTGCTGCATCAACCATTCCCATACGAGGTGCTGGTGATGGCGATGACCCTCGTGCACATAAAATCGAAGAAATGAACCGTTCATAGTCGTGCCATCCTCTTTGATCCGTGCGTTTGGAGTTCCACTCCTGTTATCCTTCACGTGACCACACTGCCGCGAATCTGCAAATGACGACGATTTCTCCGAACCGCAAGCTAGTCACGCTGATCAACGTCTTCACCGTCGAACCCACGAATCAGCAGGAACTCCTCGAGCTGCTGGCCCGTGCGACCGAGACTTCCGTGCGCCATGCGCCTGGTTTCATTTCGGCCAGCCTGCATCGGGGTCTCGATGGGACCAAGGTCACGATGTACGCTCAATGGCGCAGCGTCGAAGACTACCATGCGATGCGCGATAATCCGGCGCCGTTGCCCTATTTGCGGCAGGCGCTCGCAATCGCGAAGTTCGATCCCGGAATGTATGAAGTCGTCGAATCGTACTCCGGAACTGCGTCAGAATTCTAAACCCCTTCCATCGCGGACCGCGATAACGCATTTGCCCTTCACGCTCATTTGCCCTTCACCGCGACGGATGCTGCTTCGCGGCCGTAAGTGGGGGAATGCGCGTATGACGCCGGCACGTCCCACATGCGGGCGGCGTACCACACGGCCCAGGCCACAATGAATAGCGACATGACCCAGACCCAAACCGGAATCGAGGAGCGGGCTTCGGCTCGGCGAGGGTCGAATGGATCGTCGGTGCTGAACGCGTCCACCGTGAGGCGCACCGTGCCGCTGCGTATCGAGTTCGGCCGCAGGCCTGAGACGATGATGCCCGGCCCGTTGCGCACGACGAAAGGAATTTCCTCAACGCCCTCGCGCCCGTTCTCGCCCTCGGCGCGAACTACCAGGCGATGCACGCCGTCGATCAGACTCAGCGTGTCGAGCGCAATATCGATCGGGAGTTCGCGATCGATGAGCGGCTGCGAGTTGTCGTCCAAATAAACCCTGACGCGCGGTTTGTCCGCCCGCTCAGCGGTCATGGCGCAGCACCATGTATTTGGGATGCCGTGGGTCGGCTTCGCCGGGGCGAAGCAGCATCCAGCACATCGCCACGAAGCATGCCACGGTGATCGCACCGGCGATCCCGATGATGATGAAGTTTCCCCAGAACGGACCGATCAGATGATGATGCACAGCGACCTCCGCCTCGTACTTGGTTCAACGATTCTGACTTCATTTTGCCTTTGCCCGCTCGGCGCCCACCTGCGCCGCGGTTATCGGCTTACCGTGGTTGCCCCACGAACTGCGCTCGTAATCGATGAGATCGGCGATCTCGGCATCGCTGAGCGTGCCGGAAAACGGCGGCATGACGCTGCTATAAACTACGCCACTCACCCTGGCATCGTGCAGCCCATTCAACACCACGTCGATGTGCTTGGTAGCGTCGTCCTTGTTGACGGCGGCATCGTCTTTCAGGGACGGGAATGCCCCCGGCAATCCTTCGCCGCTCGCCTGATGGCAGGCCGAGCAGTTGGCCGTGTACAAGGCGGCACCCTTGGTCGCATCGTAGCTTCCGGCGGGTGCCGCGTTCGCAGATACATTCGCGGTCGTCGGCGCTTCCCCCGCACTCGTCGGCGATTTCCCGCCAGGTGGCTCGGACGCCGGCAACGCGGGCTGCTTCAGTGATGCCAGATACGCGATCAAAGCGTCGGCCTGGTGCGTAGGCACCACGACACCACCCGCAGGCGCGTAGCTCTTGGGTAAGGGAACCGGCGTCAGTCCCGCGGGCGATTGCGCCACGACATCGAACATCCAGTTGAACGACGGCATGATGGATTCAGGCACCACGGCCCGCGGGTTATACAGATGAATGTATTGCCACACCGAACTCGGCTGGCGCGCGCCGATATTGGTAAGATCAGGGCCGGTGCGCTCGGAACCAAGCAGTTCTGGAGTCTGGTACCTGAAATCACCCGGAGCGGACGGGCGCCCAAATACTTTGTCTGCATCAAGCGGTCGCACCTGTTGGGTATGACAGTAGCTGCAGCCATTGGCCACATACACCTCACGCCCCTCCGATTGCAAAGCCGTGAGCGGCTCAACGCCGGGGCCGGCCGGTATCTTCGACAGCTCGATGCCGGGCCATACGCCCATCGTCCACGCAAGACACGCGTAGACCAACGTTGATCCTCCTACAATCAGCAAGAGCTTGTTCATGCCACCGACTCCTCGGCACGCAAGGACTGCAACGGCGAGACGACCGCACCCGGCCCATAGCACATGCGCCACACATTCCAACCGAACACAATGTGGCTCGCGAACATGAGCAAACCGCCCACGCCGCGCCCGACGTAGTAACTCTGCATGTCGATGACCGACTGGATGAAGGGCAAGCCGTGCATCCAATCAAGTCCTTGGATGGTCCCGCCGATGGAGAGGGACGTGACGTAAATAAAACAGCCGACGAGCGCCATCCAAAAATGCAGCGCCATACCCAGTTGACCGGCCTTCTTCCCGGTCGCCAAGGGCAGTAGCCCGTAAATGCCGCCCCATATCGCGAATGTGATGATGCCGTACATCGTGAGGTGCGAATGACCCACCGTGAAATCGGTCAAGTGCCAGACTTGTTGCAGCGAACGGAACGCTTCCAGCGTGCCTTGAGTGGATCCAATCAAATAACTCATCACGCCGACGAAGATGAACATCAGCGGGTAGGAATGAATCAGGTCCCTGATACGACCGCGCATGGTCAGCAGAAAATTGCTGCTGCCCCCCCACACCGGGACCAGCATCGCCACGCTAAATACGATGGCGATGGTCTGCAGCCACCAGGGCAGGGGGCTGAACTCGAAGTGGTGCGCGCCGATGATCGGGTAGAACAGCAGGTTGGTCCAGAATGCGAACACGCCCAGCGCGTAGGAGTAGATCGGCCGGTTCAACAGCTTTGGCAATGAGTAGTAGATCACCCCGAGTGCAAGCGGAGTGAACCACATGCCCACGGCGTTATGCATGTAGAAGCCGGATACCGCCACTTGACCGAGCCCATACTGGTACCAGGGCACGATAGCCACGACCGAATTAATCGCGGCCCACAACGTCCCGCCCATGATGTACCAATTGGATAAATAGATATCTGCATTGGTGCGCCGTGCGACCGTACCGATAAGATTCCAGGCGGTCACCAGAACGGCCGCCAGAAAGATCAACCGAATCCACCAGGGCCACTCGCGGTATTCGAGATCGCCATCGATGTAACCGAGATCCATTGCAACGGTACCGGCGAGCGCTGCCACGTTGAAGAGCGCCAGGCCGGTCCACGCCAGCGCCGCGCTGTAAAGTTTCGTGCCGCAGCTACGCGCGGCAACGTAATATCCCAGTCCCACCAAAGCAACGCTCGCGAATCCGTAGAACGTCGCGTTGGTATGGATGGGACGCAGCCTTCCAAACGTCAACCAGGCGCCGGGACCGAATTCCGGTGCCCCAAATTTGAACGCGATCAATAGCCCCACGCCGGTGGCAAATAGCAGCCACAACGTGGCGGTTACCGTATACGCGGAGAACACCGCAATCAGCGCGCGATTGTCTTTCTCACTCAGGTCCGAGTGGCGAGCTGTGACCTCTGTTTGCATGGCTTCTTCCCCCTAGAAGCGGTGGATTCAATTCAGCTGCGGACCGCGGATTCCATTCGCGCTGTTGACCGGACATCGGTGCTGCGCAATCCACGAGTCAGTCGGTCTGGTCCATTCCTCTTGGGAGATGCATCGATTGAACGCGAGCCACGCCGACTCGCGGTTCCACTGAGGAACGCTCGCGCGCATACGGCCTCTGCGGCGTTCTCGCACACAGCGGGAGGCAACCGCCAGCGATAATGGGACCGAATCGCCGATATGAGCTCGCTGCAGCGGCATGTCAGGCGGCCTTGGGATGCTCCCGGCGGAATTGGTATGGCGTATTGCCCGCGATCTTTTTGAAGACCGTGGTGAAATGCGCCTGCGTTTGGAATCCGACACTTAGAGCGATATCGACGAGCGTGTCCGACGTTGCGGCCAACATCTGTTGAGCACGCGCGATACGTTTGCGCAAAACAAAATCGTGCGGCCGCATTCCAGTGGTGGCTCGGAACTGCTTGGCAAAGTACATGCGACTCAGGCCGGCCGCGGCCGCAAGATTCGCCAGCGTGATGCGCCCGCCAATATTCGTCTCGATATACGTCTGGACCCGCATGAGTCGCCATTTTGGCAAAGTCGCCGCGACGCGCGGTTTCCCGGGGTCGGTAACGGAAGGCACCAAAGTCCCGACAAGGTCTGCCATCACCGCGAGGCGCACGGCGTTTTCCGCGCCTGCGAATGCGTCGCTTTTCGACAACAATTGGAGCGACATTGTATTCAGCCTCGCGCTTTGGGCGATGGGTGAGGAGAGCTGTGGTCGATCTTGTTCATTCCGATCTCCGTGATGGGGTCAGCTGAAGTGCCGGCGATAGGCGCTCGGCGTCAGGCCGGTGATCCGGCGAAACGCCGTACAGAACGCGCTCGTGTCGTTGTATCCGACGGTAAGACTGACATCGGTGACCGACGCGGCGCGTTGTGCCAACAATGTCTTGGCGCGTTCGATGCGCTGACTCAACTGATAGCGTTGCGGCGGCAAGCCCAGAGATTGACGGAAGGCGCGGCAGAAGTAGCAGGGGCTCAGGCCAACCAGCCGGGCTAGCGCCTCAAGAGATATCGGCTCGGCCAGATGCTCCTCGATATAAGCGACCGCCTTTCGTCGTTGCCATGCGGCGAGACCACCGCTAGGTCGCGCTTCCGCGCGGTCCGTTCCCGTATTGATTCGCATCAACTCATGTGCCAACACGACCCCTAGAGCTTCGAGGTACTGTCGATGATCTGAGTCGCCCCCCTCGATCAATGTCGCCAGCTTCAACGCCGTCTGCATGATTGCGCTGTCCTCAAAGAATATCCGCGGCGACAGCGACGATCTCGAGTAATCCAGGGGACTGATTGCGAGTTGGATGGGATTGAAATAGAAAAACACGACGCGCGAAAGCGTGCGCGGCTCATGCCAGTCGTGATACTGATGGCCTGCCGGCACAAAGACGAGTTTCCGGCTGCAATCCTGCAGCGTGGATTTCGGTAGGCCCTCGATTGCCGTGCAACCAGCGTGACGCACGCCGCGTTCATGTACCACCAACATGTGGAGCGGTGAACAATAGCGGTAGTCAATTCTGCCGCGCCGGTTGTCCTGGACGATCTCGACGGCCATGCCGGTTCCGCCGGCCGTTTGCCGGCTAACGGCGTCGGGTGGCGAGACTTGCACGACCGGATCGGCCGAGTGGTTCGCGGTTCGATGATGCTCGCAGGCAGGCGGGACGAACAAATGGCGCGTTGCGTAGCTGCTCAGCTCGAAGGCCGGCGCATGCTCTTCGCGCACTGAGTCGGACATAACCGTTTCCCTTCCCTACGATCTACGAATCGTGTTTCTCGAAGTGTTTCTTGGGTATCGCCGCTTCGATGACAGCGTAGTTCGAGCAGGGCGGTTAGTCGATTCTACGAAGGTTGCTGCGAACAGCCTTTGGTTGCAGGGACCTATACTAAGATTCAGAAGTGCGGGCTGCCGCCAGTGCCGCTTCGACGCATCTGATCAATGTGGGTGCGTGGAACGGCTTGGACAGAAAGCAAACTGCGCCGTCATGCAACGCCCGCAGCCGCGCGGACTCTTCGGGGAAGGCTGTGATAAAGATGAACGGCGTGCTGTGACCTTGTTTGCGGAGAACGGATTGCAGTTCGACACCGCTCATGTCCGGCATGCGCACGTCCGTGATCACGCATGATGTCTCATCGATTTGCCGCGACTGTAAGAACTGGGCCGCCGACGCAAATGTACCGACGGTGTAGCCCCGTGCCCGGAGGAGACTGTCAGCCGCGATGCGAATGGACGCATCGTCGTCTATGACTGAGATCATAGGACGAATACGCGGAAGGGGTTCGTCCCTGGGGGCAGCCTTATTGGAGCTTGGCACCAATACATGGTGAACCGCATGGCGGTTTGTAAGAAGTTATACTTAGGTTTAGTTGCGCTTGGTTTGTTCGCGGCGGATTCCGAGAGTGTCGGCGATGCGCGCCAGGTCGGCTAGCGACCGAGTCCGCATTTTTCGCATAACGTGGCTGCGATGGACCTTTACGGTGATTTCGCTGACACCCAGTTCCTCGGCAATCAACTTGTTCATCATGCCGGCGGTTACGAGAGTCAACACCTCGCGTTCGCGGGGGGTCAGCGACTCGTACAACAATCGCAGGTTCGACACCGTCTTTTCGTGTGCCCGCCGTTTTTGATCCGCATCGAGCGCCTGGGTCACGGCGTGAAGCATCTCCTGATGGCGGAACGGTTTGGTCAGGAAGTCGACGGCGCCGGCCTTCATGGCCTGCACGGACATCGGGATATCACCATGGCCCGTCATAAAAATAATCGGGATGTGAATCCCCGACTTGGCCATCTCAACCTGAAAGTCAAGGCCACTCATCCCCGGCAACCTGATATCGAGCACCAGACAGCTGGGAGCATTCGGAAGGGTGGTCCGGAGCAATTCGGGGGCCGACCCGAAAACCTTGACCCGCAAACCAACCGAGCGGAAAAGGCCCGTAAGCGATTCGCGCATTGCCATGTCATCATCAATGACAAGAACGACGGGTTCTTCGCTGCCTCCAACGCCGCCCGGCAATGTCGGCCGCATAGTCACTACGGTGCAACCGATTGTTGCGATAGCGCCATACCCATCCCTCACGAGCCGCACACCGCTTACATTTAACATACTTCGATCGGATCAGCATCTCGCAGTCGAGTCGGCCGGCCCCGGTCCAGGTATTGCTCATCAATGCAGATCAATGCGAGTCAAGCGCTCGCAAGCGCCTGAACCCAAGTCAGCGCTATTTTCGTCCAGCGATCAGCCGGATCCACGATTGGACCAAGGTCTAGTGTTACATCCGCAACGCGCGCCGCGCCGGGCGACATGGTCCGGAATTGTCGGAGGGCTAAAAAAGACGCAACAACGCAAGAGTGGCGTAAAGCCCCTGGATGCCGACTTCCGATCAATTGCCCTGGGAGGTGAAGTTGAACGCCATTGTCCTCATAGCCCTGAAGCGGCCTTACACGTTCGTCGTCCTGGCGATCCTGATCCTCATTTTTGGCGGTCGCGCCGCGCTGAGTACGCCGACGGACATTTTCCCGAATATAGGGATCCCCGTGGTCGCGGCCGTCTGGACCTACAACGGTCTGACCCCCGAGGACATGTCGGGACGGGTCGTCTATTACTACGAGCGCGCGCTCACGACGACGGTCAGCAACATCGAACATATCGACAGCGAGTCACTCTACGGCCGGGGAATCGTCAAGATCTATTTCCAGCCGGGCACCGACGTGGCGGCGGCCCAGGCCCAGGTCACTGCGGTGTCGCAAACCGTGCTGAAGCAGATGCCGGCGGGGATCACGCCGCCGCTGGTGCTGTCCTACAACGCATCGTCGGTGTCCGTTCTCGCCCTGCAGATCTCGTCGGACCAGCTGACCGGATCTCAGTTGTACGACATGGCTTCCAACCTGATCCGGCCCATGCTGATCTCGGTGCCGGGCGTGGCAGTGCCCGCACCCTATGGCGGGACGTTCAGCTACGTCCAGGTGGATCTCGACCAGCAGAAGCTGCTCGCGCACGGCCTGTCGGCGCAGGACGTATCGCACGCCCTGGCACAGCAGAACATCGTGCTGCCGGCGGGTGACCAGAAGATTGGGGCGCTCGATTTCCTGGTCGTGACCAACGCCTCGCCGGTGAACGTGGATTCGTTCAACTCACTGCCGATCAAGCAGGCAGGGCTCGCGGTGGTGACCGTCGGCGACGTCGCCCATGTGTACTTAGGCGGTCCGCCGCAGACCAACTCCGTACTGGTTGGTGGGCACCAGGCCGTGCTGCTGGAAGTGCTCAAGGCCGGAAATGCCTCGACGCTCGCAGTGGTAGCGGGTGTCAAGGCAAAAATACCGCAGATACTGCAGACCTTGCCCGCCGGCGTGAAGATCACACCGCTCAACGATGCCTCGACCTTCGTGCGCGCTTCGGTGAAAGACGTCGTGCAGGAAATGGTGATAGCGGCCGTGTTGACCGGCCTGGTCGTCCTGCTGTTCTTGGGCTCCGGACGCTCGACTTTGATCGTCGGTACCACGATCCCGCTCTCGATCCTCTGCTCCATCTTGGGGCTCTCCTGGGCCGGGCAGACCATCAATGTCATGACGCTGGGCGGCCTCGCGCTTGCGGTGGGCATCCTCGTCGATGACGCGACCGTGATGATCGAGAACATCGATGCGCATCTGGCGACCGGCTTGGAGCTGAAGGCGGCGATCATCGAAGCGGCGAACCAGATCGTGATTCCCACCTTCGTCTCGACCTTGTGCATCTGCATCGTCTGGTTGCCGCTGTTCCAGTTGTCGGGCGTCGCCGGTTATCTGTTTCTGCCCCTGGCCGAAGCCATCATCTTTGCCATGCTCGCGTCCTTCATCCTCTCGCGCACGCTGGTGCCGACGCTGGCCGCCTATCTGCTGCCTGCGCAGGTCGAGGCTCGCAAGGCGGGCGGGGAGCCGCGCGGCCGCTTCGGCCGTTTCCAAGCGGCGTTCGAGAAACGCTTCGATCGGTTTCGCGACAGCTACAAAGAGCTGTTGGACAAGGTGGTTGCGCGGCGCGGCCGATTCGTTGTCGGGTTCCTGGCGGCAGCAATCGGCTCGGTGACCCTGCTGGCGCCGTGGCTGGGGCGCGATTTCTTCCCGGGTATCAAATCCGGCGAGATCGACATGCATTTCCGCGCGCCGATCGGGTTGCGCCTCGAAGAGGCCGGCAAGGTCGCCTCGCTGGTGGACACGGCCATCGGCACGTTGCTGCCGGGCCATGTGACGAATGTCATCGACAATTGCGGCCTGCCGACCAGCGGCATCAACCAGGCGTACAGCGCGAGTGCCACGATCGGATCGCAAGACTGCGACGTCACCATCAGCCTCAACGACCAGGCATCGCCGGTCGACGCGTACCGCGCGATTCTGCGCGATAAACTGCCGAAGCTGTTCCCGGGCACGAGCTTCACGTTTCCGGCTGGCGATATTACGGCGAAGATCCTGAACTTTGGCCTGCCGGCTCCACTCGATGTGCAAATCATCGGGCGCGACATGACAGCGAACATGGCGTACGCGCAGCGAGTGGTCGCCGAGATGCGCCGCATCCCGGGCATCGCGGACGCGACCATCGAACAGACATTGGCGCAGCCGGCATTACTGGTCTCCTCGCATCGCGCCTTCGCGCTCGGCGCGGGCCTGACCGAATCCGACATCGCCGGCAACGCGCTGGCGACGCTGTCGGGATCCGGACAAACGTCGCCGACGTACTGGCTCGACTATAAGACGGGGGTCTCGCACCTGGTGAACCTGCAAACACCGCAGACGCAACTGACCTCGATGAGCGATCTGGAAAATATCCCCATCGACAAGGGCGACGGTGACCCCACCGGTCAGGGTGTGCAGATCCTGGGAAGCTTGAGCCAGATCACCCAGGTCGGGCGGGCGCTGGAGGTGTCGCATCGCGACATCATGCCGGTGATCGACATTTACGCGAGCAATGCCGGACGCGATCTCGGCGCCGTGAGCGATGCGGTCGATGCGGTACTTAAGAAGATGAAAGGCGACGTGCCGCACGGCGCGACCGTGCAGGTGCAGGGGCAGGGGGTGACGATGAAGGCGGCATATGTGCAATTGCTGGTGGGGCTCGCATTCTCGATCCTGCTCGTCTATCTCGTGATTGTCGTCAACTTCCAGTCCTGGCTCGATCCTTTCATCATCATCACGGCCCTGCCGGGCGCGCTGACCGGGATCGTCTGGTCGCTGTTCCTGACCGGCACCACGGTGTCAGTACCCGCGCTGACCGGCGCGATCATGTGCATGGGCACTGCGACCGCCAACTCGATCCTGGTGGTGGCCTTCGCCCGCGACGAGCTCGCGGCGCACGGTGATCCGATCCGCGCCGCCGTGACCGCCGGGTACGCGCGCTTGCGGCCGGTGCTGATGACGGCGCTCGCGATGGTGATCGGCATGCTGCCGATGTCGATGGCCAACACACAGAATGCCCCCCTCGGGCGCGCGGTGATTGGCGGGCTCTTGATCGCGACGTTCGCGACATTGATGTTCGTGCCCTGCGTCTTTGCCCTGATGCACCGCAAGCGCTCAACTGTCGGAGAAGTGTCAACTGTGGGAGAAGTGCGATGAAGCGACGCTTGTTGATCTTTGGGTTGCCGGTGGCGGTCTTGGCGGCATTGCTGCTCTACGGGATAGTGACGCGCGAACGGGCGCTTGCGGCTCTGGCGCGTGTCTCAAATGAACAGGCCGTCGTTCCGGTGCAGATAATCAGCCCAGAGAAGGGGCCTGCCACGCGCCCGCTCGTGCTGCCTGGTACGGTGCGCGCCTGGTACGAGGCGCCGATCTTTGCGCAGGTCGCCGGTTACGTGCAGGGCTGGAACGCGGACTACGGAGCGACCGTCAAGGCGGGGCAGGTGCTGGCGACGATCGATGCGCCGAGTTTGGATGCCCAGTACGCCGCGGCAAAGGCGAATCTCAAGGTGGCGCAAGCGAACTATCAACTTGCGGTCTCCACAGCGGCGCGTTGGCAGGCGCTCGCTGGAACGACGGCGGTATCGAATCAGGAGGTAGAGGTGCAGACAGCCGGTGCGGCGGCGCGCAAGGCCGAACTGGAAGTTTCGGCACAGGATGTCGCGCGCTACGCCGCGCTAGAGGCATTTAAACGCGTGGTGGCCCCGTTCGACGGCGTCGTTACGGCGCGTCTGACCGATGTCGGCAGCTATGTCAACGCAGCGGGAGGCGATGTGTCGACCCGTGGCAGCTCGGCGGAACTCTTCACCGTCGCCGACGTGCATGAGATGCGGGTGTTCGTGTCGGTGCCGCAGGACTACGCGAGCTTGTTAACTCCAGAGACCACGGCGACGCTCCATATGCCTTCGCAACCGGGACAATCCCTCGAGGCGAAGTTCCTGACGACGGCGCGGGCATTCAACGCCAATACGCGAACGGCGGTGACGGAGTTGACGGTGGACAATTCCAACCATGCACTGTGGCCCGGTACGTACGTGGATGTCGTGTTCCAGGTGCCGACCGATCCGTCGGTGCTCACGATGCCCGAATCGGCTCTGATCTTTCGCGCCGACGGGGCGCAGGTGGCGATCGTCGACCCGCAGAACCGCGTCCATCTGCGCAACGTGACACTGGGACAAAATCTGGGACAAACGGTGCAGGTCACGAGCGGCCTATCGCCCGGCGACAAACTCGTGAACAATCCGCCCGCGGGCCTGCTCGAGGGGCAGTCGGTCCAACCCGTAACGCCGGCCGCAGGCTATGCGCCAGCGACCCAGAAAACGGCGGCGCAGAAAACGGCGGCGCAGAAAACGGCGGCGCAAAAGACAGGCACGCCATGAAACGTGGCGCGGCGCTTCTCGCATCGCTTGCTGTGGCGCTCCTCGCGGGGTGCGATCTTGCGCCGGTCTATGATCCGCCGCATTTCATCCTACCCGCGTCCTATCAGGGCAGCGGTCCTTTCGTGGTCGCCCATCCGGAGGAGGCCCTCTCGCCGCGCGGGGACTGGTGGACGCTGTTCGGCGATGCGCAACTGAATGATCTCGAGGACCAGCTGGGGCGTGCGAACCCAACCCTTGCGGTGGCTGCGGACGCCTACGCCCAGGCACGGAGCCTCGCTGCCGAGGCGCAATCGGCGTTCTCTCCGCAGGTGAGTGCGAATGCAGGCACCTCGTACAACAAGTCATCCGTGAATCGGCTCTTTCGCAGCCCGACCAGCACCGCGCCGGTTCGCGAGGGCTCGAACCAGTGGGGGGTGGCGGCATCGTGGGAGCCGGATTTCTGGCATTCACTGCGCAACAGCGCGCACGCGCAGAAGCGCCTCGCGCAGGCCGGCGCTGCGGACCTGGCGACGGCGCGATTGAGTCTTCAGGCGGAGTTGGCGAGCGACTATGTCGCCGTGCGCGGACTCGACGCACAACTCGACGTACTGCGCCAGTCGATCGCCTCGTATCAGGCGGCGGTCGAGGTGGCGCGGTTGCGCACGCGCGGGCAGATCGCCTCCGGCCTCGATCTGGCGCGGGCGTTGAGTCAACTCAATTCCGCGCAAGCTCAAGAGACTGAGACCCGGCTGCAACGCGACCAGATGCAGCATGCCGTGGCGGTGCTCATCGGTGCGATGCCGAGCACCTTCTCGATTACGCCGACTGCTGAGTTTCGGTTAGTTCCACCGCGGCTTCCGGCGGGCGTGCCTTCGGCGCTACTGCAACGCCGGCCCGACATCGCGAGCGCCGAACGTCAGATGGCGGCTGCGAACGCTGAAATCGGCGTGTCGCGCGCTGCGTTCTATCCCAATGTAACATTCAACCTAACGGGAGGCTTCCAGGATAGCGGACTCAATCTGCTGAGCCTGCCGAACAGCCTCTGGTCGGTCGGGGCGGGAGCCCTAGCGCCGCTGTTCGATGGCGGCCTGCGGCGCGCGCAGCTGCGGCACTCGTGGGCACAATACGCGCAGACGCGCGACAGCTATCGGGCGACGGTGCTGGCTGCCTTCCAGGAAGTGGAAGACGGGCTGAGCCAGACCCAACGCCTGGAGACCGAAGACACGCAGGAACACGAGGCCAGCGATCAGGCCGTGCAGGCGCTGTCCATCTCCACGCTGCTCTACAAAGACGGGCTCGACAATTATCTGAACGTCGCAGTTGCGCAGGTGCAGGCACTCGCGGCGCAGCTCACCGAGGTCCAGATACGGATCCGCCAGATCCAGGCAGCCGTGTCGCTGATTCGCGCATTGGGGGGCGGTTGGACTGTGCAAGCGCTGCCTGATGAAAAGCAGACCCTGCAGGCCGGGCCGCTCGACTACGGCACGGGAGAGGCGGACCATGGCCGCAATTGATACCTATGATGCGGTGGTGCTCGGCAGCGGGGAGGCAGGCAAATCGATTGCGTGGCATCTCGGCGGTACCGGCCAACGTGTCGTGGTCGTAGAACAGCGCTATGTCGGGGGTTCCTGCCCCAATATTGCCTGCTTGCCGAGCAAGAACTTCATCCACAGTGCCGGCATCGCCCATACTTTAGCCGCGAGCGAGGCGCTCGGAACCCGCGTCGCAAGGGGTGTGTTGATGCGGGAAGTTCAGGTTCGCAAGCGGGCGATGGTGGAAGGCCTGGTCCAAATGCACTTGAATAAGTTCGCCACCAGCGGTTGCGAACTCGTGATGGGACGTGGCTGCTTCATTGCCGAGCGGACCATCGAGGTCGCGCTCAATGGCGGAGGAACACGCACGCTGCGCGGCGACCGGGTCTTCCTCGACGTCGGCGCTTTCGCAAGCCTCCCCGCGCTGCCCGGGCTCGCCGAAGCCGATCCACTCACGCATGTCGAGCTTCTCGACCTTGATACCGTTCCCGAGCACCTGTTGATCCTCGGGGGCAGCTACGTGGGCCTCGAGCTCGCGCAAGCGATGCGCCGGCTAGGCAGCCGCGTCAGTGTCTACGAGCGCGAGGAGCGGCTCCTACCCCGAGAGGATGTCGATATCGCTGAGGCGATCCGCAGCCTGCTCCAGGACGCGGGGATCACCATCATCACCTCAGCCGACGTGAGCCGCGTCACCGGAAGGTCCGGCGACAGGGTGGCACTCCACGCCGTGATCGGCGGCACGCAGAACATCTTTAAGGGTT
>Ga0179587_10000024_pt1 | contig 79706 bp, 66 predicted proteins | sample CZODoug2_1_08_16_FD_185932 | JGI IMG/M metagenome (GOLD analysis project Ga0179587, IMG submission 185932) | Vadose zone soil fungal communities from Angelo Coast Range Reserve, California, USA - CZODoug2_1_08_16fungal | ecosystem: Environmental > Terrestrial > Soil > Vadose zone | place: USA...
AGCATCATGTCCAACGTATCCATGGTGAGAAGCCCGGTGCCGCGTGCCGCGGTCTGCGTGGCATATGACTGCACGATGCGCAGCAGCAACGAGGCGATCATGACGGTCAAGATCGTAATGAGCCCGTAGTTGGCGAGTTGCGCCATCCAAGCGGAGAAAAAGCGACGCGTGCCATCGAAGAACAGCGACGCGATGAACAGCGGCCCCAGCGCGAGCAACACGGCCAGGGCAATGCTCGACAGGGCAATCAGGAACATCGCGTACACACACAATGCCGCGATGAGCACCCAAATAATCGTGCCCGCGACGAGATACTCAATACCGGACGTGGACAGCGATTTCTTTTCCCAGAGAATTCCGGCAACGCTGCCGCCGCGCTCCCAAATCACGTCAATGGTGGCGACCGGGTCGTTGCTGCCGATGACCGCAGCCGCCAGCTGCGCCGGTGCGCGGTAGAAGGTGTCGACGATGACGGTGTTGTAAAGCCACAGACGCAGGCCGACCCCGAAAATGACCGCCAGTATCGCGATACGCTTCAGACCGGCGATCAGCGGTTCATCGATCTTGCCCGTAAGATGGAGGTACCCCCAGGCCATGACGTAGACAGTCGCCAGCGTGACGACGGCAGGCTCGAGCACGCCGGCGAGCCGCGCGGTATTGTCCCCAATGTACGTCGCAAGTTGGCCGTTGAGCCACGACCAGAATGTCGCGAAAAATCTCATGTGCTCTCCTATTCGATTACGACCCGCCCCAGCTCGACTCTCTCATTGGCAGTCGCGCTACGGCCGGGGCTGGAACCGCGACTCGAAACGCCCTTGGCCCGCGGCGGCCTGCTCCCAGTCCCGTTGCCGATCCAGTGCCGCCTGCGCGTCGGTTGCCTGCTGCAGCACTTGCAGTTTTGTCTGCTCGTTCTGCAGCATTCCCAGTTCCGCGCTGATTCGCGCCTGAAGATCGAGAATGGCTTTCTGGTCGCCCGCGGCGGAAATTGCGCCAATCAAGCTCTGAATGGATGCAAACCTGGCGCTGCTATTGGCGAGCGCCTCCTGCGCCAGCGCCAATCGCACGGCGTTCGTCCGGCGCGCGGCGATGACTTGCTCCCGGCGGTCGGGGGATAGAGTCGCGAGTCGCTGCGGGGTCAGCACGGCCATTCCGTTGACGGCGCTGCGTACGTCGGCGGAGATTCCGGGAAATGCTCCTCCGCCTTGCATCACGCTGGAGAGCTGCGCCCAGTTGGACGGGAGATAGTTTCGCGGGGTGCCGCGAAGCAGCAGCTCCATACCGCGATCGCCCGTCATGGTCTTGAGCGTTAACCTGGCTTGCGACAGCTGATCGCGGGCGGTCTGGACGGCTTGCTCCATGGTTTGAACTTGCTGAACGAGCTGAACGATGGCGGGCGCGTCGATGACCGCCCATTGAGCGCGGACCGGAGCGGGCGCCTTCGCAACCAGGGCGACGGCCACAGAGAGGACGGAAATCTTGGTGAGCATGTATCTCTCCTTCGATGGGCCTGGAAGTTATATCGATGGGACAGGGGTTCCATTCGGGCGTACGTTCGCATCGTGCGCACCGATGAATATCGGCAGCCAATCGTCAGGATCGGGACCGTGCGACGCGATGATTCCGTGCATCCTGGTCAACTCACCGGCTCTGCCCGATATCACCGCAAGCTCGGCGTCGAAGCCTTTGAGGTCGAGTTGGCAGACGACGCTGTGGTGAGCTTGCTTGACCAGGAACATGCGCGAACCCGGTTCGAGCCGCTCCTTGATCAGGCGAAACTCCTGATGCGTGAGTCCGAACCCTGCGGTGTACTCGGTGATATCAGCATCCGCGTTGGGAAAGAAGATTTTGGTGGGCGTTTGCTCGACGAGTGTTCGGCTGATCGCGCTGTCCAGAACATCGCTCGGACTCTGAGTGGCCAAACACATGACGCCGTTCAACTTGCGCCAGGTCTTTGGGCCGTCCTTTGCGAAGCTTTCGAATGCGGGATCGGCAAGCAACCTCCAAAATTCATCCATCCAGCACACCAGCCGGCGGCCGTCGAGCAGGCGACGAGCCAAATGAAACAGGTATAACGTGATGGGCGCCCGGGTAAGGGCGTGATCGAGGAAGTCGGTGACGTCGAAACCCACGACCAAACTCGCGGCCAAATTCGGCGCCAGCGTATCCGTGGGATTATCGAATACCCAGGCATACTCGCCACAGCAGGATTCGCACCATGGGGACAGACGCGCATGCAGTCCATCCGGGTCGGTGGGATCCAAGAATTCCGCGAGCCGCGATAATCGCCGCGCCGATGCTTCGAGCGCTAAAGTGCCGCGCAAGGCCTGATCCAGATCGGCTTGTTCACGAGCCGTGGGCGCCAACGTCCCCGGCGAATGCGGCGAGCACAATTCCCGCAGCCAACTCTTCATGAACTCGATGTTGAAAGGCGTGTCGGGGAGTTGCAGCGGATTGAAGCCGGTTGTTATTCCGCTCTTCAAAGGGAAATACGCGCCGCCCAGGGCCCGAATCAGTATTTCCAGTCCACGATCCTTGTCAAAGACGATCTGTGTGATCCCTTGCCGAGTCAGCATGGCAATCAAGAAGCCGATGAATACCGTCTTGCCGGAACCCGTGGGTCCACAAATGAGCGTATGGCCGGCGTCCTTTCGGCTACCCCCGTCCGCATCGTTGGGATCGCTCGCGTGTAGAGAGAAATAATAGGGCGATCGAGCGCTGGTGATGAGCAATGTCAAGGCATCGCCCCAATGATTCCCGGTGGCCCGACCCAACGGATAGTTGTGAAACGGCGACATGGCTGCCCAGTTTCGCGATGTGATGGGCGATTTGCGGGGTCGAAGCGGAAAGTTTCCGGGGAGCTGAGCCCAGAACGCCGCCTCCAACGCCATGTCCTCCCTCGCGACGAGCATACCGGTATCGGCCAGCAGGCTGCGCGCCAAAGCCACGCCGTCGTTCAGCGACCGCAATCGTCCTCCTGCCGATGCGTCACCGGACTCCGTTACTTCCGCCATTACTTGCAGGCAGAAATGATGATCCCCAATGACGAATTCGTTGCAGGTCAATGCGTCGAGCGCCTCTTTGAGCTCGGCCGATTGAGACACGGCAAAGTCCCCGGCATTCGCCATGCGGTTGAATTGCCGCTGCAGCAGTGCCTGGCCGGCCGCCTTGGTGAGAAATGCGAAGGATTGCGTCAGGACGAATGAGATCGGAGCGGACAGCAGCCGGTTGTACATCCCAACCGTCGTTGGGGTCGGGTATTCCTTGATTCCGAGCATGGCGCCCACACGAGTATCCGTGGGGGACCGATACTCGATGGTTTCGTTGCCGAAGAGCAGACGCCCCGTCGCCAGGATCTGGTTGAGCGGCTTCCGCGCGAACGGAATGTGCTGGCTCTCTCCGTTAATCAGAAGCCCCAGGTATTCAAGCAGGGACGAATACCATGTGGCGTCCTGTCGATAGCATCCCAGAAGTTCCGGCTCATATCGCACCAGCGATGCCGACAGTGTCAGGGCCAATTTTTCGCAGGCGTCGAGCGCTTCGCCCAATTCCCACCGGGACTCGTTGGGCCGCGCCCTTGCAAGCACTCTCGAGACCAATCCCGCGGCCAGACCCGCCGCCGGTCTGTACAGGACGCTTAGATAGATGTCGTTCTGCATCAACGTTTCGTGTCCGACCCGCTGATCGTAGCGAGCCGCCAGGCGATCGGCGAACCCGCCCGTGCGATCCTCGCCACGTGATGCGCCGCCGATGGAGCCAATCTCCGCCCGGCGTCGAATGACTTGCGTCCAAAGGGCAACGCTGGGACCGGCTATGTTTCGCCACAGTACGTTCAGCCGCTCGTGCCAATTGTTCAGTTCGTCATCGTCGCCGCTCTCGAATGCCGCACCGCCCAACCGAAAAGTCTGAAGGTAGTCCCCGAAGACTGTGCGGACGACATGCGGTGACACATGGGCGGCATACGGAATGTGGTCTGCCGCAGCGAATTCACGGCGCAGCGCCGCGGCGTGCTTGACGACATTCATGCGGCATCCATCCGATGCTGCGTCAGGACGTGTACTTCCGCGGCAGCTCGGCGCCTTCGCCCGCGCTCGTTCGGCAGGTCGAGCTCCAAAGGGCTGTAGCTGCTCGCCCGCCACACCCGATAGTTGGCGAACAAGGCCGGTAGCCGCGTGCGGGCCCACAACAACACGAGATCAAAGAATCTGGCATCCCGCGCGCACAGCAGCATGCAGACGCCGTGGATCGGCGTACACAGCAGCAGTGCGAGGAGATTCTTCGTCAGCAGAAATGCCTCCAGGGTGAATACCATGTTGAACAGCAGCGCCGAATAGGTAACTCCCCACCGCATGGGCGGGCGCGTGGCGCCGACGAAAAGCGGATCGACCGTCAAACCCTCGCTGGTTTCGCTTGGCATGACTCCTCCTAGACGCCGAACATGCCGCGAACCCACGTGACGATCTGCGGGGCGCCGAAGGCGATGGCAATGCCGAGAATTGCGCCGATGCACCACCCCCACGACATTCGGTTTGCCATAGCCATACCTCCCAGCACCATGACCAGGATGATTGCGACGGGCGTCAGCCACGCAAGAATGTTGGTCTGAAGCGCGGTCGCACCCGTCATGAACGGCGACGCTTGAGCCAGCGCCAGTTCAGGCGTGATGGAAACCAAGGAGGCGAGCAGACAGCGAGCCGCATTGTGCTTCCCTGTGAAGCGTTGCGTGCGGGAGTGATGCATGGCGGAATTCCTTTCCGAAGTGTTGCAAAATGAACGGTATCGAAAATCAGACTTCGGCTTCCAGCGCTCCTATTTCCCGCTCATCTCGCCGACCCGCGAGTTCTTCGCGCTTCGCCCTCCCCGGTGCGCCGAATCGAAAATTTTGTACGACGAACGAATGGTCGTACTGCTTCTCGCCCTCCTTGTCGATCCAATTGTTGGAGCGGATTTGCGCCTGAAGAATGAGCTGATCGCCCTTGCGCGCATGTTTGGCAATGGCCTCGCCGAGGCTTTCGAATGCCACGAACCAGACGGTGGTGACGGCCTCCCGCACGTTGCCGCGCTCATCCTTACCTGCATAATCGTTGCCGACGAGGCAGAGACGCGTATAGGTGGTATCGCCTTTGACCGCCAATTCTGGATCCTTGGCGAGATTTCCAACGGCGGTGACAGTAAAGCTATTCATGACTACTCCTTTGACTGGTGTTGCGCGGCGAAGAAGGGATATCCTTGCTCGCGTGCCATCAGTCTGAGAGCGTCCAATGAAAACTGAAACGAAATTAACTGCCGAATTTGTGGAGAAAGAAAATGGTGGAGCAGTTCCGCGCTCAGATAAGCACCGGACGACGCTACCGTGCCGCACTATCGGCTCCTAAATCACGTGCGAATTGCTGCAGCTGCGCGTAATCTTGTGTCGAGAACGAAAAACAGGGATGTCAAAATGCTGGACCGCATTCTCCGAACTCTTGCGTTGAATTGTGCGGTGCTGTTGTCGGCTTGCGGTGGAGGGGGAGGCGCCGCCGCGCCGCAACCCACCGTCACGATTACCTCTTCCGCCGCCAATGTGGCGGCCAACAACATGGCCACGCTGACCTGGTCTTCTACCAATGCAACCGCGTGTACCGCGTCCGGAGGTTGGACCGGAGCGCTGGCCGCCTCCGGTTCCCAGTCGGTTAAGGTCGCCCAAACCTCGACCTATTCACTTTCCTGTACGGGGAGCGGCGGTTCGGGCACCGGCAGTGTGGTCGTGACGGCCTACAGCGCGCCGCTACCCACGATCACCGTCGATAACGCCACCTTGCTCGCGAATAATTCTGTGCTCGTGACCTGGGCTTCGCAAAATGCGACGGCTTGTAGCACCACGGGCGGCAGCTTCACGAGCTCCGCGCTCTCCGGAACCCATACGGTGGGCCCACTGACGGCCACGACCACATTCACGATCTCTTGTACGAATCCGGTTTTCGCCACAGCCGTCACGGCGTCGGCCACCACAACCGTGTCGACGACGGCGTCGCTGACTGTAAACGTCTTGGCGCAGCTTCCCGGTTCCCCGATCGTCGATGCGGCAGGCAGGTATTACGTGCCGGATTGGGCGAATCCGGTCACGGTGGCGGTTCCCTTCGTGTATGTTGAACTCGACGATGCGAATCAGCACGTAGTACAAAGGGGATACGCCGATGCGAATGGCACAGCGGTATTCCCGGGACTCGATCCCACGGCGAGCTATTCCGTCATGATTCAGTCGAAAATCAGTTCCACGACTCCGCTGGCGCTTGACTTCGAAGTCGTCAACAACAACGCCCCGATCAGCACGGCCCTGACGACATTTCGGACGCGTTACGGCGTCTACGCAGCCTCCCTTCCTAGCTTTTCACCCGGCGCATCGAAGGTCGCAAGCCAAACCGTAGCGTTGACCGCGCCGGATGGGTGGGATACCAACTCGGGCACCCTCGTTGCTGCCAACCGCGCGGCCGGTCCCTTCGCTCTGCTGGCATCCGCCGTTCTGGAGGCACAGATCGTGTCCGCAGCCACCGGCAGCGCGAACCCAACCTGGCGGCCGCTGACGATTCTGTGGAGCGTCGCAAATAAAGGCGGTCTGATCGCTCCGCCCAACAATTATGATCAAGGGACCGTAACCGGCTCGGGCGGTTTCTGGTCGAATTCCCACTATGCAATCAGCGCCACTGGAACGGACACCGGTGCATCATCCGTTTTGGAGGATTTCATCTATCTGTCCGGAGACCCGACCTTCGAAGCGATGGATTTTTATCCGACGGTCATGACCCACGAGATGGGGCATTTCGTGCAGTCGTTATTTTCGACCGACGCAAGCCCGGGCGGTTCCCATGCATACACCGATTACCAAGATGCCACACTGTCATGGATCGAAGGGAATGCCAGCGGAATCTCGGCGCTGGTGATGGATTCACCGCAACAGCGGCGCGTGGTTACAAACAACGGCGAAATTGTCGTCGAGATCGAGGATATCTCCCAAAATACCGTCAACGGCAATCCCCAGACGTGGCCGGTCGGTTGGTTTCAAGAATCCACGGTTACGAATTTTATGTGGACGGCCCACAGTTCCATGGGCCTTACAACGGCGCAGACTCTCGCGCCCATGTTCTCGGCCCCCTGGAAGGCCGGCCCCTACCTGGATACGATCTGGTCCTACGCGACGATATTGAAGCAACAAAACCCCGCGGTGGCTGCCAGCATCGATTCCTTTAGCTCGGCGCACAACTTCGTCACGGTCGGCAACGACGAATACGGCAGTAAGGAGACGAACCTCGGCAACCGCGCGGCCAAGGATGTTCTGCCGCCGTCCACGACATTGACTGTCGGCCAGACGGTTTCAATCTGTTCGGTCGGCGCTCTGCTCGAATACAACAAGGAAGGTAACGCGCGAATGCTGAAGATCGTTGGCGACGGGATCTCTCACACGCTGACAATTCAAGGGCCGGCGAATACGGTGCCGGTTCTCGGCCGAAACGTCGCCAACGTGACCTCCGGGAGTTCGACATTTACTCTCCAGGGCTCGCTTCCTGCCACCGGATCAACGTATACCGTCGGCGAATGCGGCGTCGTAGCTGGAGAATTCTCGACCGAAACGACCGGCTGCGGCGATCCCAATCCGCCGGCTGAACAATGCTGGTCCGTCAGTTATCAATGAGTCCATATACCCCATCACGGGAAATATTTTTATGACAAGAATCGCACTGAGTCTCTCTTCAATCCTGCTCGCCGGCAGCGCGATTGCGTCCCCTCCCACGCACAATCAATTGGGATACGCCCATAAGATCATCCGCAGCGGAGCGACGATGACGGTGGAGATTACGCTCAAGCCCAAACGTTCGTTCGACAGTGTTTCGGTGCAAGCCGGCAGCGGCGTTGCGTCGATATCCCCCGACTGCTCGTTTATCGGCGTTACCGTGGGGGGCTCGTATGTCTGCCGATTCGACGTCACGGGCAAACCCACCGATGCCGCCATGACCGTAAACATCGTCGCGGAAAGCACACCCGCTCCACATGCTTTGGTACACGCGGAAATACATCATTTGACGATGCCCAACAGCACTTTTGTGCGTTCGGCCGCCGCCGCGGCTGCTTCCAAGCATACTCTCATCAGTTCCCGGCCTTCATCCAAATAAGGGCGCACGAGCGCCGCGCGTTAAAGCCAGCTACACCCCCGGCTTGGCTATCTCGTCGAATGAGTTGCGGAGCCACACCTTGACGCGCTGACGCTCGAGCAGCCGCAAGCCGCTGGTATCGGCGTCGCTCTTGTTCGCCACCGCCCAGAAGCTGACGCTGCTCGCATCGATCTTCATCATCGACACTTCGTGCAGGCGCTTGAGATGGATGACGCTGGCCCCCAGGCTCTGCGCCCTCTCCTTCTCGCCGGATTTTTCCAGGATCCGGAAATCATCGCCGCGAATTTCATTGAGGACCAGTGTGTAATTCAACCGTGTGCCGTGACGATCCAGCAGCCGCTTGAGGAGATCGACGGAATCCTTGCCGGCGTCCATGACATGCCAGTAGCGGATGTGCAGGCCGAGTTCGGGTGCGACTTCGAGCAGCTGCGAATCGTCCATCCATTGCGTCAACCGCTCCTGCGTCTGCGCCGCAAGATCGACCAGCACTCTGCGTTCCGGTACTTCGGCCGCGGCTTCGACGATGGCATCCATGCTTTCATAGCTGTCGATCAGCACGGGCGATGCGTAGCCGGCGTAGAAACGCAGCAGGGCGCCGTGCGAACGGTCCGAATCGAAGCCGAGAAAGGGGATGTTGTTGTCGATCATGTACTGCGCGAGCAGCCGCGCGACCAGGGACTTGCCGACGCCACCCTTCTCGCCGCCGATCAAATGAATGTTCGTCATCGTTGCTCCTCTCTTGTGTGCAGGTAATTTAGCATGGCGCCGGGCATAATCTTCGTCCGATGAATGCACCACAACCGAACTTGATCGCACAGTCCGAGGGCACGACACCATCCGGCGCACGATCCGACGCCGCGGCGGAGCGCATGGCGCTGCGCGCGGTCGAGCTACGCAAAGTATACGGCTCGATGGTCGCACTCGATGAGCTCTCATTCACCGTGAAGCCGGGCGAGATCGTCGGTCTGTTGGGGCCGAACGGAGCGGGCAAGACCACGACGATCAACATGATACTGGGCGTGTTGCAGCCCACCGGCGGCAGCGTGCTGATCGGCGAGATCGATCTGGCGAAGCATCGGGCGCGCGCCCTAGCCGGCACCAATTTCGCGGCCGTGTACGCCGCGCTGCCGGGCAACTTGACGGTGGCGGAGAATTTGCGGTTCTTCGGCCTGTTGTACGGGATCAAAGGCCTGCGGCAACGCGTCGGGGAGCTTCTCGAAGATTTCGACCTCGCGCACTTGCGCCATACTAAGTGCGGGTTGCTCTCGTCCGGCGAACAAACACGGGCGGCGCTGGCCAAGGCGCTGGTGAACAGGCCGACGCTGCTGTTGTTGGACGAACCGACGGCATCCTTAGACCCGTCTGCCGCACAACTCATACGCGAAAAGATCAAGAATCTCGCAACGCAGGACCGCTGCGGCATTCTGTGGACGTCGCACAACATGCATGAAGTGCAGGCGGTATGCGATCGCGTCATCTTTCTGTCACATGGCAAGGCGTTGCTCGAGGGGAATCCGAGGACCTTGCCCGAACAGCATGGAACGGCAACCTTGGAGGATCTTTTCATCCGCCTGGCGCGGGAGCCGCTTGCCGCGGGAGGGCATTCGTGACGCTCCGTCCCATCGCCGGCATCGTCCTGCGGCAGATCTACCTGCTCCGCGGTAGTCCGGTCCGCGTGTTCCCCATGGTGACCTGGGTCGCCATCGACATCGTGCTGTGGGGATTCATCACGCGGTACCTGAATTCCGTGAGCGGCAGCGGCGTCAATTTTGTGCCCACGCTGCTGGGCGGCATCCTTCTCTGGGACTTCTGCACGCGCATCATGCAAGGGGTAAGCACGGCTTTTCTGGAGGACGTCTGGTCGCGCAATTTCCTGAATCTATTCGCTTCGCCGCTCTCGATTTCCGAATACATCGCCGGTCTCGTGATCACCAGCGTCATGACCAGCTGCATCGGTGTCGTCGTCATGCTGGTGCTGGCGACCGGCGTTTTCCACCTGCAATTCTTTTCGTTGGGCGCCCCCTTGGTGGCGTTCTTGATGGTGCTGTTCGTCTTCGGCATCACGCTCGGCATCTTTGCGAGCGCAATCGTGCTCAAGCTGGGGCCGGCCTCCGAATGGCTGTTGTGGCCGATGCCGGCATTGTTATCGCCCTTCGCCGCCGTCTTCTATCCGCTCTCGACACTGCCGCAGTGGATGCAGTGGGTGGCGCATGCCCTGCCGCCGGCCTACGTCTTCGAGGGCATGCGCCACCTGCTGAACGGCGGTGGATTTCCGGCGGCGCTGCTGATGCAGGGCGTGGCGATAGCCGCGGCGGAACTGCTGCTGGCGGCCTATTATTATGGGCGCGTGTATCGTCACGCCGCCCGCACCGGACTGTTGGCGCGGTACAGTGCCGAGAGCGCGGCGTAGTGCCGCGACCCGCGAACCCGCGACTCAACGGAAAATGTCAGACCCATCCGACATGCCGATATAACGAAGTGGTGTTGGTAACCGCCGCGGGAAACGGTAAGGTATCTCACGGGCACCGCGGGCCGCGAGAGATTTAGGTTGACCGATCTCCCTCGTCCAGTTATCCACTCTTTCGCGCTCCGCGGATGCCCACCACGGTTTGCGCAGATGCACGCCGGGGATGACGCGCAGAATTGACTCGCCTGGATGCGGCGGGCCGCTTGCGTGCGGTATCCTCCGCGGATGGAATATGAATCCGCCCGCAGCGTCGTCTACCCGTGGAATTGCGACTCGATGGGTCATTTCGCGACCCAGCACTGCATGAAACTCTTCGACGACGCGACTTATCACCTATTGGGCGCGCTGGGGTATTCGCTGCGCGACGCGCACACGACCCGTCGCGGGTGGGCGGACGTCAGCCACAAGATCAATTATCTGAGCGAAATGCGCGCCGGCGATCTGCTCGTGGCATTGAGTTCGGTGCAACGCGTCGGCAACAAATCGCTCACCTACCGCACTCGCCTGGTGCGGGCGGAACAGCCGCAGGACGATTGCGCCATACTCACCGGCGTCGTGGTCCATTTCGACCTCGAGCGGCGCTGCGCCCTCGTCCTTCCCGATGCCATTCGCGCAGCCGCGCTTAAGGCCATGGGTGAGCGCGCGCCGTGACGAGGACGGGCTTGCCCGCCGCCGCCATTCCGTGGCGCGTAGTGCCTCCGCTCGCCAGCACCGCGCTCACCATGGTGGGCGCCGGCGTGCTGGGATCGCTGCTGCCGCTGCGCTACTCGGCGATGGGCTATTCGCCGGGAGTGATCGGCCTTCTGGCGACGGCCGAAGCCCTGGGCTTCCTGGTGGGCTGCCTGTATGCGCACAAGGTCATCGCGCCTGTCGGACTGGAGCGGGCTTACGCGGCGTTCGCCGGCATGAAGGCGGTTGCCATTCTCGGCCTGCATTTCGCGGACAGCGTTCCCTCCATCGTCCCCTTGAGATTCCTGATCGGCTTGAACGCGGCGGGACTCGCCATCATCGTCGAGAGCTGGCTGAATGCGCTGGTACCGAACGAGCAGCGCGGCCGGGTATTGACCATCTACGTGCTCGTCTACGGCCTTTTCTTCGGCGCCGGCCAGCTACTCGGCCAGAACCTCAACGTGCGCGGTCCCGAGATGCTGTTCATGGCCGGCATCGCGACCATTCTGGCGCTCGTGCCCATGGTCGCCATCGACGTTCGCGCCCCAGTCCTCCCTCATGGCGTCACGCTCGAGATCCTGAAGGCGCTGCGTACCTCGCCGGTGAGCGTGCTGGCCTGCCTGTTGAATGGACTGATACTGACGGCGTTCACAACGGTCGGACCCTTGTTCAGCGAGCGCATCGGCTTCGATCAGCGGCACATCGTGATTCTCATGGCCTGCGTCTCCCTGGGCGGGCTCTTCCTGCAATGGCCCATCGGCTACTTCTCGGACAAGATCGACCGCCGCTACGCCTTGATCGGCATCGGCGCCGGCGTGCTGGCGGTCGCGACCGCTTTGGTCGTGATCGACCGGCAGATGCCGTTCGTGGTGCTCGCCATACTGTTTGCGGTCTTCGGCGGTCTCGGCGAGAGCCTGTACGCAGTCGGCGTGGCGCATGCGAACGACCGCGCCGAGATGTCGGACTACGTGGCCCTGTCATCGACATTGCTGTTCGTTTGGGCGCTGGGCGCCGCAATCGGACCGACCACCGGAACGTACGCCATCCAGCTCACGACGCCGCGAGCATTCTTCGTCTACGTGATCGCATTGACGCTCGGCTTTACGCTGTTCACCGTCTGGCGCTTGTATCGGCGCAGGGTGGGAATGGCGGCGGAGTCGCGGGAGGACTTCCTGGCGTATCCACAAACGTCGCCCGAGATTTACGCCTGGCTCCCGTATCACAAGGAGCCCCTCGAACCGAAAGCGCCCGACGCATCGAAGATGCCCGAGGTACCCGTCGCCGAGCCAGCGCGCACGGCCGCCGGTGAGGCACTGCCGCCGACCGCCTGACGACCGTTTGGCGCCTTGAGACTGCGCGTTTGTGAAAACGGGACGCCGCCGCTAGGCTACTATTGGGCATCCGAGAGAGGCGTGTCTTGAGCGTGTCCGTCAAATCCGTCATCGGGATCATGTTGTGGGGAGTCGGCGCTGCCGCAAGCGCGAGCACTTTCACGCCCCATCATCGGGCGCATATCGAAGGCGAGGGGCCGCGAACCGTCATTCTCGAATCGGGATTCGGCGATACCTTGGACATCTGGCAGACGATCCAGCCCCAGGTTGCGGCCAACTGCGCCAGGACATTCTCGTACAATCGCGCGGGGTATGTCGACAGCGAGCCCGCCGACGCCGCGCGCGATGCCGCGAGCATCGTCGGCGAATTGCGCGAGGAATTGCAGCGCAGGAACTTGAATCCGCCGTACGTGCTGGTGGGACACTCCCTTGGGGGTCTCTACATGCAGTATTTCGCGCGTAATTTTCCGGGCGACGTCGCGGGGTTGGTGCTCATCGATTCCACGCATTGGCAACAGGGACTCAAGGTGGACATCACTGCGGACACGCCCTATCGGTCACGCACCGCCGTTACCCTCTACATGCCCTTGGTGATGCGGCGGGAACTCAGCGACAGCGCCGAGGCGGGTCTCGAGGTGAACGGCAGCCCGAGCGCCTGGGCCATCCCGACCATCGTCTTGTCCAGCACGCGAATCGGCCCCATCGAGACCGCGGATCAGCGCGCACTGGCTGTGACGCTGCAGAACAGCATCGCCGCGGACTTCCCCGGCGCCCGCCATGTGTTCGTCGAAAACAGCGGCCACTACATTCAACGCGACAAACCCGCGGTGGTCATCGACGCGATTCGCGACATCGCGGGGTGCAATCCCCGTTGAACCGGCGTGAGTTTCACCTCCGCGCCGCTGCCGGCGCGGGGAATGTCTTGACCGCGCCGCGCGACCGTAAAGCCAGATGAATCGCCGCCGCGATCTCCTGCTGGGTGCAGGGCTTCGTCAATTTCAACAATCCCAACTTTGTCGGATCTGCGGGCAGTTCGGCGTAGCCGGTGGCCAGGATGATGGGCAATCCGGGGAAGCGGTCCTGAATGCACTCCGCGAGTTGCAGTCCCGTCATGCTCGGCATCGCATGATCCGTGATGACCACGTCGACTTCGATGCCGGAGTCGAGCTTGGCCAGAGCCTCCGCTGCGGAATGCGCCTCGATCGACGTGTGGCCGAGATCATCGATCATTGCGGCCGTCCCGGTCATCACCAGAAGATCGTCATCGACGATCATCACCCTGCAAGGCTCGGTTTGGGGCAACAGATGCGCCGCCTGTGCGGCCCGGGTCACCAAAACGGCGGAGGTCATCGCCCGCGGCAGCCACAGATCGATGGTCGTTCCCGCGTCCGGCTCGCTGTGGATGTCGAGCATGCCCCCGGACTGTGCCGCGAGTCCCTGCACCATGGACAATCCGAGACCGGTCCCCTTGCCCGGGCCCTTGGTCGTGAAGAACGGCTCGGTCGCCTTGGTCAACGTGACGTTGTCCATGCCGACTCCCGTATCGACGATGCTGATCCGCAGGTAGTCGCCCGGGACCAGCCGCGAGCCCGGTCCCCTTTGGGTGATGGTCTCGGCCGCCGCCGCAACCATCAGCCGGCCGCCCTTGGGCATGGCGTCACGGGCGTTCAACGCCAGGTTGAGCAGCGCCAGTTCGAGCTGATTGGCATCCGCCAGGAGGGGCGGCAAGCCGCTCGGAAAATTGAGCGAAAGGTCGATCCCATGGCCCAGGGCACGTTTCAGCAGCTCCTCCATGCCGTTCACCAGCTGCGCCACATCCACCGATTCCGGTTTGAGTTCCTGCCGGCGCGAGAAGGCCAACAGCCGCTGGGTCAGCGCCGCGCCCCGCTGCGCCCCTTGAACGGCGTTCTGCAGCAGGCGCCGGCTATGCTGATCTTCCGCGCCCAGGCGCTTTTCCAATAAGGCAAGGCTGCCCAGCACCGCCATCAACAGATTATTGAAGTCGTGCGCGACGCCGCCGGTCAACCGGCCGATGGTGTCCATTTTCTGCGCCTCGAACAGCTGTGCCAGCGCGGTTTCACGCTCGCGCGTGCGATCGTCGATACGCTGCTCGAGTTCCTCGTTGAAGCGCTGCAGATCGGCGGTCCGTTCCGCCACGCGCCGCTCGAGTTCCGCATTGAAGCGCTCCAGCTGACGAGTCTTCCGGTACAGCTCGACGAACACCTTGACCTTTGCGCGCAGCAACTCCGGCACGACGGGGACCGGAACATAATCGACGCCGCCCAACTGGTAACCGCGCAATTGATCCGGCTTGGTCATCAGCACCGCGGAAACGAAGATGATGGCGGTGGTCTGGAAGCGCGGATGTTCCCGGATCATGGCCGCGAGTTCGAATCCGTCGAGGTCGGGCATGCACACGTCGATCAGGATCAACGCCACCTCGTTCTTGAGCAGCACCTCGAATGCCTGGCGCGCCGACGAGGCCTTGAGGAGATTTTCGCCGACCTCCGCCAGGATTGCTTCGTGGCTCATCAGCTTGGCGTGGTTGTCGTCGACCAGCAGAATATTCACCTTTTCGACGGCGTTCATGGGTGCTACATGCTCAGCGATGCAGCCACATGCGCAGGGCGGAGAGCAGCTGTTCGACATTCACGGGTTTCGCGAGGTAGTCAGAGGCTCCGGCCTCGAGGCATTTCTCGCGGTCGCCCTTCATGGCCTTTGCCGTCAATGCCAGAATGGGCAGGCGGCGGAAGCCGGGGTTCTCGCGAATCACTTCGATGGTCTCGTACCCGTCCATGCCCGGCATCATGATGTCCATCAGAACGATGGCCACGTCGGAACGCGACTCCAGCACCGCGATGGCCTCGCTGCCGGTGGTCGCCGTCAATACCTCCATCCCGCGCCTCTCGAGGACGCTGGAGAGCGCGAAAATGTTGCGGGAATCGTCGTCGACCAGAAGAACGGTCCGCTGCATGAGATCTTGATCGGAGCTGTGCAGCCGCTGCAACATCTCTTGTTTCGCCGGCGGCAGATCCGACACCACCCGGTGCAGGAACAATGCCGTCTCATCCAACAAGCGCTCGGGCGATTCAACCCCCTTCACCACGACGCTTCGCGCCATGGTGTGCAGCTGCGCGTCTTCGTCGGCGGACAGCTCGCGGCCGGTGAATACGACGACCGGCAGGTCGGCCAATGATTCGTGGTCGCGGATGCGCTCCAGCACGTCGAATCCGGACATATCCGGCAGCTTCAAATCGAGGACCACGCAATCCGGCGGATCGTCGCGCAAAACCGCCAATGCCTTCGCGCCCGTATCGGCCAGCGTGATCTTGATGTCCTCGTGGGCGAGCAATTCCGCGACGCCCTTGCGTTCCGCCTCGTCGTCTTCGACCAACAGCAAATGCTTGCGCCGCGGACTCGCGTACCCCTTGATGCGCGCGAACGCGCCGTCCAGGCCTTCCGAAGTGGTCGGTTTCTGCAGGAAGGAGAACGCCCCCCGCGCCAGCCCGTGATGCCGGTCCTCGTCCAACGTCACGATCTGCACGGGGATGTGGCGCGTCGAGGGGTCCTGCTTGAGCTGGCTCAAGACGGTCCATCCCAGCATGTCGGGCAGGAAAATATCCAGCGATATCGCTGTCGGATAGTACTCGCGTGCCAACGCCAGCGCGTCCGCGCCGCGGGTCGCCACCAGGACCCTGAACCCCTTCTCCTTGGCAGCCGCCATCATGATGCGCGCATAGTGCGGATCGTCCTCGACGATGAGCACCACGCTCTCGCCGGGTGCGATCTCTCCGCGATCGTCGAGAATCTGCTCCGGCGGGCGCTCCTGGGCCCGCAACGGCACCGCGGCGCCGGCCGGCGCATCCCCGGAGTTGAGAGTCGACCTCGCGTTGGCGCTGCCCGCGTACATGAGCGGCAGATACAGCGTGAAGACGCTGCCCACGCCGAGCGAGCTGCGCAATTGGATTTCGCCGCCCAGGAGATTGGCAAGTTCGCGGCTGATCGCGAGCCCGAGGCCGGTGCCGCCGTACTTGCGGCTGGTGCCGGCGTCGGCCTGCTGAAATGCCTCGAAGATGATGCGCTGCTTCTCCGGCGGAATGCCGATGCCGGTGTCGGTGACCTCGAAGGAAACCACCTGCGGCGCATGCCTCAAGGTAGGGTGGTCGGCATTCCAGCCGCTTGCCGCCGGGGACACCGCGAGCTTCACTCCGCCGTCGGCGGTGAACTTGAAGGCGTTCGACAGCAGGTTCTTCAAGACCTGCTGCAGGCGTTTCGAATCGGTGATGATGCTGCGCCCGGCGAGATTGGGCGAGATCTCCACGTCGAATTGCAGTTTGCGGTTCTCCGCCTCGTGCCGGAACGGACGCGCGATCATTTCCAGCAGATTGTTGAAATGCACTTCCTCCGCATCCACGGAGACGGTGCCCGACTCGATCTTCGACAGATCCAGAATATCGCTGATGAGGTTCAAAAGATCGGTGCCCGCGCCATGAATGGTGCGCGCGAAGTCCACCTGCTTGGGTGCCAGGTTGCCGTCCGGATTCTCCGACAACTGCTGTCCCAGGATGAGAATGCTGTTGAGCGGAGTGCGCAATTCATGCGACATGTTCGCGAGGAACTCGGACTTGTACTTCGAGGTGAGCGCAAGCTCGGTCGCCTTCTCCTCCACCGCGCGCCGCGCCTGTTCGATTTCCTGGTTCTTCGCTTCCACCTCGACGTTCCGGTCAGCGAGCTGCTGCGCCTTCTGTTCCAGCTGTTCATTGGTCTGCTGCAGTTCGCGCTGCTGCACCTGCAGCTCGGTCGCGAGCTGCTGAGATTGCTTGAGCAGGCCTTCGGTCTGCATGGTCGCTTCGATGGAATTGAGCACGATGCCGATGGAGGTCGTGAGCTGTTCCAGGAAGGTCAGCTGCAGCTCGGTGAACGCGCCGAGCGATGCCAGCTCGATGACCGCCTTGACCTCGCCCTCGAACAGCACCGGCAACACGATCACGTGATGCGGCGGCGCGCGGAACAGGCCGGAACTGATCGGCACCACGTTCTTCGGTATCTCGGTGATCAGCATGCGGCGCGCGATGAGGGCGCACTGCCCGATGAGCCCTTCGCCCAGCTGCAGCCGCTCGGCATGCCCGTTGCCCGCACCGTCCGCATAGGCCGACAGGAGTTTCAGGCCGCTGGCGGCTCCCCCGCCCTCCACTTGATAGATCACGCCCTGCTGCGCCTCGACCAGCGGCGCGAGTTCAGTGAGCAGCATGCGCCCCACGGTGGACAGATCGCGCTGACCCTGCAGCATGTTCGTGAAGCGCGCCAGATTGGTCTTGAGCCAGTCCTGTTCGGTATTGCGATCCGTCGTGAGCCGCAAATTCCCGATCATGGTATTGATGTTGTCCTTGAGCTCGGCGACCTCGCCGCGCGCTTCCACCTGCACCGAACGGGTCAGGTCGCCCTTGGTCACCGCGGTGGCCACTTCGGCGATGGCGCGCACCTGCGTGGTCAGGTTCGCCGCGAGCAGATTCACGTTGCCGGTCAGGTCCTTCCACGTTCCCGCCGCGCCCGGCACGTTCGCCTGGCCGCCCAGCCGGCCTTCGACGCCCACTTCGCGCGCCACCGTGGTCACCTGATCCGCGAACGTGGCCAGCGTGTTGGTCATGTTGTTGATGGTTTCGGCGAGCGCCGCCACCTCGCCCTTGGAGGCGACGGTGAGATTCTGTTTCAGGTCGCCGTCGGCCACCGCGGTCACCACCTTCACGATGCCGCGCACCTGCTCGGTGAGATTTGCCGCCATCACATTGACCGTATCGGTGAGATCCTTCCACGTACCGGCGACGCCCGGCACCTGCGCCTGGCCGCCCAACCTCCCCTCGGTGCCGACTTCGCGGGCCACGCGCGTCACTTCGCCGGCGAAACCGTTCAATTGATCCACCATGGTATTGATGGTGTTTTTAAGTTCCAGAATCTCGCCCTTCACATCCACCGTGATCTTGCGCGACAGATCGCCGCGCGCCACGGCGGTGGTCACTTCCGCAATGTTGCGCACCTGAGTGGTGAGATTCGCCGCCAGAAGGTTCACGTTGTCGGTCAGGTCCTTCCAGGTGCCGGCGACGCCGGGAACCACGGCCTGGCCGCCCAAGCGCCCGTCGGTGCCCACCTCGCGCGCCACGCGCGTCACTTCGCCGGCGAAGGAGCGCAACTGGTCCACCATGGTGTTCAAGGTTTCCTTCAGCAGCAGGATTTCGCCGCGCACGTCCACCGTGATCTTGCGCGACAAGTCGCCGGTGGCGATCGCGGTTGCGACTTCGGCGATGTTGCGGACCTGAGCGGTCAAGTTTCCGGCCATGGAATTGACGTTGTCGGTGAGGTCCGCCCAGGTTCCCGCCACGCCCGGCACCTGGGCCTGGCCGCCCAACTTCCCCTCGGTACCCACTTCCCGAGCCACGCGTGTCACTTCGCCGGCGAATGCATTCAACTGGTCCACCATGGTGTTGATGGTGTTCTTGAGCTCGAGGATTTCGCCCTTCACGTCCACCGTGATCTTGCGCGACAGGTCGCCGCGCGCCACCGCCGTGGTGACCTCGGCGATGTTGCGCACCTGACCGGTGAGGTTCGAGGCCATCGAATTCACGTTCTCCGTCAGATCCTTCCAGGTGCCGGCCACGCCCGGCACGTTGGCCTGGCCGCCCAGCTTGCCTTCGGTGCCCACCTCGCGGGCCACGCGCGTCACTTCGGAGGCGAAGCGGTTGAGCTGGTCGACCATGGTGTTCAGGGTCTCTTTCAGCTGCAGGATTTCACCGCGCACGTCCACCGTGATCTTGCGCGACAGGTCGCCGTTCGCGATCGCGGTCGACACCTCGGCGATGTTGCGCACCTGGGCGGTCAGATTGCCCGCCATCGAGTTCACCGAATCGGTGAGATCCTTCCACGTGCCGGCCACGCCCGGCACCTGTGCCTGGCCGCCCAAGCGGCCTTCGGTGCCGACTTCGCGCGCCACACGGGTCACTTCGCCCGCGAACGAGCGCAGCTGATCGACCATGGTGTTCAAGGTTTCCTTGAGCAGCAGGATCTCGCCCGACACCGTCACCGTGATCTTCTTGGACAAGTCGCCCTGCGCCACCGCGGTCGCCACTTCGGCGATGTTGCGCACCTGGCCGGTCAAGTTCGACGCCATCGAATTGACCGAATCTGTGAGATCCTTCCACGTGCCGGCCACGCCCTTCAGCTGCGCCTGCCCGCCCAACTTCCCCTCCGTACCCACTTCGCGGGCCACGCGTGTGACTTCGCCGGCGAACGCGTTCAACTGGTCCACCATGGTATTGATGGTGTCCTTCAATTCGAGGATTTCGCCCTTCACGTCGACGGTGATCTTCTTGGACAGGTCGCCGTTGGCGACGGCCGTGGTCACTTCGGCGATGTTGCGCACCTGACCGGTGAGATTCGAGGCCATGTAGTTCACATTCTCGGTCAGGTCCTTCCAGGTGCCCGCCACGCCGCGCACGTTCGCCTGCCCGCCCAGCCGTCCTTCCGAGCCCACCTCGCGGGCCACGCGCGTCACCTCGGACGCGAACGCATTCAACTGGTCCACCATCGTATTGATGGTTTCCTTCAGTTCCAGGATCTCGCCCGACACCGTCACCGTGATCTTCTTCGCCAGATTGCCGCTGGCGATGGCCGTCGACACTTCGGCGATGTTGCGCACCTGGGCGGTGAGATTGGACGCCATCGAATTCACGTTGTCGGTCAAATCCTTCCACGTGCCCGCGACGCCCGGCACCTGAGCCTGGCCGCCCAGTCGCCCTTCGGTGCCGACCTCGCGCGCCACGCGCGTGACTTCGCCCGCGAACGCGTTCAACTGATCGACCATGGTGTTCATGGTCTGCTTGAGTTCGAGAATCTCACCCGACACGTCCACCGTGATCTTGCGCGACAGATCGCCGCGCGCCACGGCCGTGGTCACCTGTGCGATGTTGCGCACCTGGGCAGTAAGGTTGCCGCACATGGCGTTCACCGAGTCGGTCAGATCCTTCCAGGTGCCGGCGACGCCGGGCACCAAGGCCTGTCCGCCCAGCTTGCCTTCAGTGCCCACCTCGCGCGCGACCCGGGTCACCTCGGAGGCGAAGGAGCGCAATTGATCCACCATGGTGTTGATGGCTTCCTTCAATTGCAGGATTTCGCCGCGCACATCGACCGTGATCTTCTTCGAGAGGTCGCCGTTGGCGACGGCAATGGTGACTTCCGCAATGTTGCGGACCTGCGCAGTGAGATTGGAGGCCATCGAGTTCACGCTTTCGGTGAGATCCTTCCAGACCCCGGTGACTTCGCGCACCTGCGCCTGGCCTCCGAGCTTGCCGTCGGTGCCCACCTCGCGGGCCACGCGAGTCACCTCGGAGGTGAACACGCTCAATTGCTTGATGAGCGTATTCACGATATTGGCGGAACGCAGGAACTCGCCCTTGAGCGCGCGCCCATCGACATCGAGCGGCACGGTCTGCAGCAGGTCGCCGCGCGCCACCGCGGTGACCGTGCGGGTCACGGCGGTCGTCGGCCAGAGAAGATCGTCGATGAGGGTGTTGACCGATTCTTCCATGTCCGCCCAGGCGCCGTCCGATAGACCGAATCGCACTCGAGTGCGCGTCTTGCCCTGACGCCCGACGACCTCGCCCACGTGTTCCAGCTGCTGGGCCATGCGCTGATTGGCGGCGACGATGCTATTGAACTTGTCGCAGATCTTGCCCGCCACTCCAACCTGGGAACCCGACATGCGCACGGAGAAATCGCCTCCCTGCATGGCGTGCAGCGCGGCGAGCAATTCCCGCAGATCGAGCTCGGATGCGCGGTCGATGGCAGGACCGGTCGCGCGGCGAGCCACGCTGCCGTTGCTTCTGGGTTTTGCCGCGACGCTCGACTTCGATTCCATTTCAAGTCTCCACGCCGTAAAAACGCACTCGTGTGCGTCGAGGCGAAAGGTTCAGACCATAATACGGTGGGCAATCGTGCGAAAAATGGGTTACTCCGAAAGTCGGGTTCGCTTTCTATGGGCGACAGCGTCGCGCGTGCACCGCGCAAATCTTGGCAAATGGGCCGAGGAAAGTCCAATACAGTCGGCAGGATACGACACCGCGTAAAAATTACAATTTTGGCGCCCCGCGGCGACGCGCGTCGGTGAGGCGCATTTACACGATGGGACTTGAGCCGGCGGCGCCTGCAGTCATCTTTTACCCGGCATCGGGGCGGCGAGCCACCCCGATGCCGCCCTTGCGCCACATGCGGAAGCCGCCCAGGAAGGCGAGGTCATTATTGCCCAGCCGCGCGCCCTCCGGCATGTTCTTGAGCTTGCGCGCATTGCCGCCGCCCAGCACGACATAGTCGGCTTCCAATGCCGTCCGCAAGGTCTCGACCACCTTCTTGACGGCGCGGCGCCATTTCTTGGAACCCAGGCGGCGGCGGCCGCGGTCGCCCACATCGTCTTCGTAGGTCCGGCCCTTTTTGTAATGCATATGGGCGAGTTCCATCGACTCCACGATCCCATCGACGATCATGGCGGACCCCAGCCCTGTCCCCAATCCAAGGAACAGCATGCGGCCGCCTTGATAGCTGCCGATGGCCTGCATGGCCGCATCGTTGATGACCCGCGTGGGGCGGCCGAAGGCCCGTCGAAATTCGAAGCCCACCCACCCGCTGCCCAGATTGTGGGGTTCGGTCACGATCTTGCCGTGGATGACGATCCCCGGGTAGCCGATCGACACCACATCGTAGTTCCAGTCCCCGACCAGTTTGTGAACGCCGGCGACCATGCGACCAGCCGTCATCTGCGGACCTGACTCGAACTGCCGAACATCCCGGCGGTTGGAGACGCGCACCTTGACGTGGCTTCCGCCCACATCGATCACGAGCACTCGCTGCTTCTTTTTCGGTTTCATGGTGCGGCAACCATACCGTATTATCACCGCCGTTTGGACACGCAAGCCGATTTAACAACTGGGGACAAATTCTCATGCCGACCTTCCACCGCAGGATCGCGGCCGCGGTTCTTTCCGCCGCAGCCGTGTTCGCAACCGACGCCGCGCTCTCGGCACCCGTCGCGACCGTCGACGTCGATGCACGGGAGGCGCCGCGCGGAATCGAGCGCGTGCATCTGGTGCTGCCGGTCAAACCGGGCAAGCTCACGCTCCTGTATCCCAAGTGGCTGCCCGGTGAGCACGCCCCCAACGGCCCCATCGGCGGCGTATCTGGCTTGAAATTCTCCGCCAACGGCCAAACCATCGCCTGGCAACGGGATGCGGAGAACATGTTCGCCTTCCATCTCACCGTGCCGGCAGGAGTCAGCGCGCTCGACGCGGTGTTCGAAGTGGACGCCGTAGCGGAGGCCGGGTACAACAATGCGCAGCGCACGAGTACCGAATCATTGGCCATCGTGCTCTGGAATCAATTGGTGCTGTACCCCGCCGGCGCGCGATCGGACGACCTGCGGTTCAGTGCGACGCTGCAGCTACCCGTGGGGTGGCGGTTCGGTACCGCCCTGCCACGATCGCCGGGTGCCGGCGGCGGCGCACAATTCGCGCCGGTCTCGCTCACCACCCTGATCGACTCTCCCGTCATCGCGGGCAGCCATTTTCGCAACGTCGATCTGGGCGGCACACCCGCCGTGTCGCTGCACATCGCCGCGGACAGCGAGGCGGCGCTCGAGATATCTGCGGCGACCGCCGGGCAACTTCGCAAGCTCGTGCAGGAGGCGACGACGCTGTTCGGGGCGACCCACTACAGCGAATACCACTTTCTGCTCACCTTAAGCGACCGCATCGGCTACGAGGGCATCGAACACCATCAATCGAGCGACAACCGGCTCGCCGAGCGATCTCTCATCGACGAGTCCCTGCTGCGCAGTGCGGGGGTGGTCACCCTCCTGCCGCACGAATACGTGCACTCCTGGAACGGCAAGTACCGCCGGCCCGTAGGGTTAGCCACCGGTAACTATGATTCGCCCATGAAGGGTGAACTGCTGTGGGTTTACGAGGGCCTTACCGAGTATCTCGGCATTGTGTTGAGCGCCCGCAGCGGCTTGGCGTCCCCGGTGGAGGCCCGCGACCATTGGGCCGACGTGGCGGCGTGGCTGCAGAGCCGGCAGGGTCGCGCCTGGCGGCCGCTGGCCGACACCGCGATTGGGGCGCCGATCAGCTACTCCCAGGCGAGCGAATGGCAGGCACGGACGCGCGGCGTCGACTTCTATGACGAGTCGGCGATGTTGTGGCTGGAAGCGGATGCGCTCATCCGCGGCAAGACGGGCGGCGCCAAGACCCTGGACGACTTCTGTCGGCTGTTCTATGGGCCGCCGAGCACCGCGCCGGCGGTGGTGCCCTACGATTTCGACGACGTCATCAAAGGGCTCAACACGGTTCTGCCCTACGACTGGCGCAACTTCTGGACGGAGCGTCTGAACCGCGTGCGCGCGACCGCGCCGCTCGAAGGACTCGCCGCCGCCGGGTGGCGCCTTACCTATGCCGATGCGCCTTCCGCGGAACAGGCGGGCCAAGCCGAACTTCTGAAACGAACCGACCTGACCTACTCCCTGGGATTCGGGTTGAAGGAAGAAGGCGCGATCATCACCAGCGTAGTGCCGGGTACGCCTGCCGACGCCGCGGGGATCGCACCGGACAGCAGCCTGATCGCCGTGGACGGCCGCAAGTACTCGAAGCACGTCCTGGCGGATGCGCTCAAGGCAAGCGCCAAGGAACCGCGCACGATCAAGCTCTTGATCGAGAAGGACGAGATTTTCAAGCCCATCGACCTAAGCTACGCAGGGGGCGCGCGGTACCCACGCTTGGAGCGCGACGCATCCACGGTCGACTATCTGACCGCTATCGTCGCGGCGCGGAGCCCTTGAGTGCCGCCGCAAGCCTTTTTGATCGCCGGCCGCTGAAGGCATCATGTTCCATATAGAAGAGTTCGGCGCTCCCCGCGGGACTGCCGCATAGGACCATGGCGGTGAGGGCAATGGCGAACCGCCGGATCGGTGCGAGCCCGTGCTCGCGCATTGTCGGCGAGCGACGACAGGTCATTTGACGATAACCGGTGCGCACGTCATTGCGTGATGCAGTTAACACCATCGCCGTAATGCAAAGCATAGCGTCGTCGCGGTCCGTATCTCGCCGCCCGAATAAAGAGTGATGACCATGCTAGCAGGCTACCGCACACTCCCAGGCTACCGCACACTCCTCCTTGCCTGGACGTCGCTCGCGCTGATGTCCGGCTGCGGCTCCAGTTCTTACAGCAGCAGCCAGGGCCCGATCACAGCCACCGGCAGCCTGGTCCCCACGGCGGGCGGAGGAACCGCAAGCCCCGGATTCGCGGGCTCGGCCGCCCCGGCGGGCACCGACGACCTGGTGGTGGCAACGCCTTCCACCGCCATCCTCGCCACCGCGGTCGGAGCGAACCGAACGCTCAGCATCACCTTCGCGTCCAGCGACGGTCGTCCAATGACGGGCTTCGACAGCTCGGAAACCTTGGGCTCCCTGCCGGCCGGCTGGAGCGGGCCCGCCCGTTTCGGATGCACGACGGTGAGCACCGGCAGCGGCTGCGTGCTGAACCTGACTTACGCGCCGACAGTCGCCGGGAGCGGCACGCTCACCGTTCGTTATGTGGTGGTGGACAATGCCGGACTGGCGAGGACGGACGGTTCGCTCAACGTCGATTACACTGCGACCTTGCACGACAATGTCGTCGCGACGGCATCGCCCTCCGGGCAAATCAGCGCGGCAGCCGGCGGCGGCGCCCAGCCGGTCAACGTCAATTTCACCACGGACGACGGCAATGCGGCGACGAACTTCATGCTCACCACCGACCTCACCGCCCTGCCGCCGGGTTGGACCGGCCCGCAATCCAATTTCTCGTGCGCCATCGTCAGCACCGGCAGCGGCTGTCAGCTCGCTTTGAGCTATGCAGCGACCACGAGCAGCGCCGGCGTGCTCACCTTGAACTACACCTACGTCGATGATTACGGCGCGCCCGAGGCAGGGACCCTGAGCATTCCCTACGCCTCGACGACTGCCAACAACGTCGTCGCCACGGCGTCGCCCCCGGGTCAGATCATCGCGGTACAAAAGGGCGGCGGCCAAGCCGTGCCCGTCTCATTCACCACCGACGACGGCAAACCCGCGACCCATCTGCTGGTGACCTCGAATCTTCAGGCGCTGCCGGCCGGTTGGCGCGCCGCGTCGACCCACTTCTCCTGCGACAGCGTCAGCACCGGCAACGGCTGCCAGCTGCCGCTTAACTTTGCGCCGTCGGCCTTGGGCAGCGGTACTCTCACACTGAACTACGCGTACACCGACGACGCCGGTACGGCAAAGACCGGCACGCTCAACATCGGCTATGCCGCGACCACCAACGACAACGTGGTCGGCACGGCATCGCCCGCCGGCCAAGTCAATGCAATCGTGGGATTGGGAACTCATCCGACGACAGTCACGTTCACCACTGACGATGGGCGCGCGGCCACCGCCCTGCAACTGACCAGCGACTTGGGCGCGTTGCCCGCCGGCTGGACCAGCACCTTAGGCTCGTTCGCCTGCAGCGGCATCGATGCCGCCACCGTCTGTGCCTTGCCGTTGACGTACGCACCCGCTGCCGCCGGCAGCGGTTCGCTGGCCTTGGGCTACTCCTACAAGAACAATGCGGGTGAAGCCAAGACGGGCACGGTGAACATTGCATACCGCGCGACGACCGACGACAACATCGTGGCGACTCCCAGCCCGAATTTACTCGCCGTGAGCGCCGGCAGCAGCACCAACGTCACCGTCACCTTCACGACCAACGACGGCAATGCCGCCAGCGCCTTATCCATCACCACGGCACTCAACTCCCTGCCGGCGGGCTGGGGTACCGCATCGACCGGCTTCGGCTGCAGCGTCGTGAGTCTCGGAACCGGTTGCGCGCTATCGCTCGTCTACGCACCCATGATGGCCGATTCCGGAACCTTGAATCTCCAGTTCAGCTACCTCAACGACTCGGGACTCCCGAAGTCGGGTACGGTGTCGGTCCCGTACACCGCAGGTCCCTAGATCGGGGGGCGCAAACCCTTGCAGACGGCTATTGGTGATCGAGGAGATCGCGGCCGGCATCGCGTATCGATCTGCAACCGGTCAGCACCATGGCGACTTCGAGTTCCGCTCGCAAGGTCTCGAGCATTCGGGCGACGGCCGCTTGGCCCCCGGCGCCGAGGGCGTAGGCCCAGGCACGGCCGACGAAGCAGGCTTTCGCGCCCAGAGCGCAGGCCTTGAGCACGTCGAGCCCGGAGCGCACGCCGCCGTCCAAGTAAAGTTCAAGATCGCTGCCCACCGCGTCCACGATGGGCGGCAATGCCGAAATCGATGACCTCACGCCGTCGAGCTGGCGCCCGCCATGATTGGACACCACGATTCCCTGCGCGCCCGCCTTGACCGCGTCGCGGGCGTCTTCCCGATCCAACACGCCCTTGATGACGAGCGGGCCATCCCAGGCGGCGCGTATCCAGTCGAGATCCGCCCAGGTAATGGAACGGTCGAAATTGTTCGCGATCCAGGTCAAAAAATCGCCCGCTCCGCCGCCGCTCTGCAACGCGCCCGCCACCGAGCCCAAGCTATGCGGTCTTCCATTCACCCACACGTCCCACAACCAGCGGGGATGCGTGAGACCGTCCTGCGCCTGATTGAGAAATGCCCGCAATCCCGTCAACCCGCGAAATCCCGAGCGCACGTCGCGATAGCGCGCGCCGGGCAGCGGCAAATCGACGGTGAGCACGAGCACCGGGCTGCCCGCCGCCTTCGCACGGTGCAGGAGCTCGCGCATATAGCCTCGATCCTTCAAGACATAGAGCTGAAACCACGGTGGAACGCCCGCGCGCGCCACCTCCTCGACGCCGCAGATTCCCATGGTCGACAAGCAGAACGGGACCCCCCCGGATGCGGCGGCGCGTGCGGCTTGAACCTCGCCCCGCCGCCCGTACATCCCGGCCATGCCCACCGGGGACAACCCCACCGGTATGCGATACCGCTGGCCCAGCGTCTCGATCGAGGTATCGAGGTCCGACATGTCGCGCATCACCCGCTGCCGCAGCACGAGATTCGCGAAGTCCTCGACGTTGCGCTTCAACGTGACTTCCGCGTAGGAGCCGCCGTCGATGTATTCGAAGAACATCTTCGGCAACCGGCGCCGCGCGAGTTCGCGGTAATCCTCCACGGAAGCGGCACGGCGCAGGGAAGTCACGGGTGTCTACCGCGGCTGCGGAGGGCTGAAGGCGACGCCCGAGGGCGCGCGGGTTTCGCGAAGCTTCGCCGCCACGCGTTCCGCCTCGGCCATCGCGTGGAGCACGTTGCCTCCCGCCAGCTTGGCGACGTCGGAGTCGGTCCAGCCGCGTTTCATGAGTTCCATGAGAAGTGCCGGATATTTGTCGACGCCCTCGAGTCCGGCCGGCGTATCCTCGATGCCGTCGAAATCGGAGCCGAGACCGACGTGGTCCGCGCCCGCGAGAAGCCGAATATGTTCAATATGATCGGCCACTTGAGCCAGCGTCGCCGCCGGGCGAGGATGATCCTTCACCCACTCGGCGAGCGCCGCCTTGGCGCGTTCCGGCTGTCCGATGTACAGGCCCACATAGGGCGGACTGTTGAACCGCGTTCGTTCGGCCGCCTCGCCGGCGTCCCAGTTGTTGCGAACCGCCGAAACATAGCCCGGCGCAAAATTGACCATGACCACGCCACCTTTCTCGCCCACCGTCTTCAGGATGTCGTCGGGCACATTGCGCGGATGATCGACGAGTGCGCGCGCCGAGGAGTGCGAAAAAATCACCGGCGCTTCACTGATCGCCAGCGCCGCCTTCATCGTGTCGGGCGACACGTGGCTTAAATCCACCATCATCCCGAGGCGATTCATCTCGCGGACCACTTCCCCACCAAAAGCCGTCAATCCGTGATGCACGGGAGAGTCGGTGGCGGAGTCGGCCCAATCGGTATTGGTCGTGTGGGTCAGCGTCATGTAGCGCGCGCCCGCGGCGTACATCTGCCGGAGCACGCCGAGCGAGTTATTGATCTGGTGTCCGCCCTCGATGCCGATCAGACACGCGACCTTGTGCGATTGGTGGATACGATGGACATCCGACGCCGAGTAGGCCATCGCCAAGTCGTCGGGATAACGCGCACACATGCGCTTGACCAGATCGATCTGTTCGAGAGTGGTCTGGACGGCTTCGAAGCCCTTGATATCCACCGGCACCCAGACCGACCAGAATTGGCCCCCGACGTTACCGGTACGCAGGCGCGGGATGTCGGTCATCAAGGCCGCGGAATGCGGCGGGAATGGCAGCCGGGCGGTATCGGACTTTAAATCCACCGCCGCCAGATCGCCCTTGAACCGGCTGCGAATCTCCCACGGCAAATCGTTGTGGCCGTCGATGAGCGATGTCTCTGCGAGCACCCGCAGGACCCGTGCCTCATAGGTCGGCGTTGCACCCCATACTGCCGGCGGAATGCACAGCAGGACGCCCAAGGCAAGAATGGGACCGGCGATCTTCAAGCACGTAGCCATGGTTCAACCTGTGTTTTTGTTCGTCGAATCACGTCCCAACCACCTGCAACACGGCCTCCGAGACCCGTTCGTCGATCTCGGCCGCATGCTCGAGATGCACCGGATAGCGGATCAACGCCTGCATGCGCCCATCCGCAAGATGCATCTGGACATGGGGTGAGGTATCTCCCACGGCGGCCACCGCTGTGCTGCGCTGGATTTCTTTGGTCTGCCGCGTAATCTCTTCCCGGTACTGGCTCGAGACGCTGCCGACCGCTGCCAACAGACGATCCTTCAACGCGGCATAGTCCTTGACCACGGGCAGCGTCAACGTCATCTCATGCCAGGAGATGTTCACGCCGGGAATTTGCTTGAACAAGCCGCCCGATGCCTGGAACACGATCAGATTGGCAAAGGCGACGACCCGGCCGGTCGGTCCCAGCGGTCCCTGTGTGTTGAGTTCCATCAGGTGCATCCGCACCAATCCCAGGTCGATCACCTCGCCGACCACCGTGCCGATCTGGATACGATCGCCGACGCGGATGCCGTACTTTCCTATCAGGAAAAAATAGCCCACCACCGACACCAGCACGCTTTGCATCGCAACCGCCAGGCCGGCGGTGAGCAACCCCGCGAAGGTCGCGAAGGTGCTGATTTGGGTGACGAAGCTCAAGCCGACGATGGTGATGATCGCAGCCCATAGGACGATTTTCCGCACCAGCAAGAGCTGATATCGCCGGCGTGGTTCATGCGAAAAGCGCAGCACGGCGCGCCGCCATACTTCGGCGAGCACGAACACGGCCGCCAGGATGCACGCCAGGATCCCCAGACGAACCGCGAGTGCCGTCAACGCGTCGTGATACTGCCGCTGCGTGGAATCGCGCCAGTTGCTCAAGTTGTGCCGATACTGTTGCAGCAATACCCGTTCTTCGGATAACGGAACGAGAATTGACGACGTTTCCTTGAACAACCATGCCAGCGTATCGAATTCGTTCCGCAACGCCTTGAGCGCCGCGCTCGCTGCGCTGTCCGCCTGCGACGCCAACTCATCGCTGCGGGCCGAGTAGGCTTTCAATTGCTTGAGCGGGGCCGCGCTGATCTTTTGGAAGGTATCGGCGAGCGCGGTCGTGCGCTCATCGACGACCTCGATGGCTTTGATTTTGTTTCTCAAGCGGAGCGCGCTCGTGGCCAGATCCCAGATTCCGGTACGCGCGGGGGCCGCGGCAGCCCCGCCGAGCACCGCCATGGGAGAGGAAGCAGAGTTGCCGGCCGGCGCCGGGGCCGTCGGCGAGCCAGGCGCCGTCGTCGCGTTCGCAGCGGGAATGGTTGCCGCGATGGCGTCGATGTGCGCCTTCAGCGCGCTGGCGCCGGCACCCTTTGGGTCGCTCTCGTTGACGAAATCCGCCATCGTGTCCAACAAATTCTTGCGGGCTGCCACCATCGCCAGTTCGCCCTGCAACTCGAGCAGCGTGGCCTCCAGCGCCGGCCCGGCCTTTCCGGACGCTGCGCGCCGGCGGTCCGCCGCCATCTCGTCTTCAATGGACTTTTGCTTGGCGGTAAGGTCAGCGCGCTGGCGATTGAGCGCCTGCGGCGAGGCGTCGGCAGCTTGCCCGGCAGACGCTTCGCTGCTCAAGAGTTCGGCGTTCGCGCGCGCGATCTCGAACGCCAAAGCAACCACCTTATCCGCGGTTTGACGATTCGCGAAAAGGATGAGCAGATCGCTCGGCTGGGTGGCGTTTTGCTGCTGGGTGCCCAGCGTCCGATACCAATCGACGGTTTCATCCAGGATCTGGATGACCTGGTCCGCCGCCAATATGGAGACGCGCGAGTCCTGGGCGGCGGCGTTGGAATCCGCCGCCTGCGCAAGCGCGCAGCCCACTCCGAGGGCGGCGAGCAGAACGAGGAAGCGGCGGCGAAGCATGCCGAATCGTACCGCAAATCACCAGGTTGGATTTCGGCACCGCCGCCGCGCGCCGGCCGTGCGGAGGTACCCCCCAGGGGGGCCGGCCATCACCCCACCGGCATTGCCTGGCCCAGGAGGACAGCATCCACGTCACAAATTCCGCTAAAGGTTCTTCGCGGAACGCCGATTCACCTCATGCGACTTATTTCAAACAGGGAAAGCACCATGACAACGAATACAGTGTCGGGAACCAACCCGGCGGCGAGCCTCTCGTCCTTATTGAGCGCTACTCGCAGTTTCGCCAAAAGGACGGACAACGACGGCGACTCGGATTCCGGCGGCACCATACAAGGCGGCGGCGTACAAGGCGCCGGCGGTACTTTATTTACAGCGCTGCTCGCGGCGTTGACGCAGTTCGTCACCAGCCATTCCGCGGGGAATGCAGCCGGCACCGGGACGCCGGGAACCACGGGCGCCACTTCGACGCCGGCCACCACAACGACGCCCGTCACAGCGACGCCCGTCACAACGACGCCCGCCGCGACGACCACCACGACGAGCGGCACGAGCGGCACGGCCGGTGCGTCTTCGGGCGCGGTACCCAGCTCGCTGCCGCAGGACCTCCATGCATTTTTGCATGATTTGTTCCGTGCGCTACGCCAGGAAGGCCACCCCCGGCACGAAGACGACGACGACTCGCGGCATTCGCAAGTTCCGTCGGCTCCGATCAGCAGCACGCCGGTGCCGACGCCGGTCACCACGACCAGCACCGGTACGGTCACGACCCCCGGCGTGATACCGGTGACTACGCCGACCACAACACCGACCACGACGCCAACCACGACTCCGACTACCACAACCGATACAGGGACCACGACTTCGCCGGTCACAGCCCCGCCCGGCATCGCCCAGTACGGTCAACGCGGCCTCGTTGCGGAGCTCACCGCGCTCATCAAGGATTTGGCCAACAGCGGCGCGGCATCCGGTGTGGCGAGCCCGCCGTCAAGGGTTTCGGCGGATACGCTCGCCGATCTCGACGCCGCATTTGCCAAGCTCATCGGCGATTTGGGCGGCACGGTCTCCGGTGCATCGACGGGCACGACAGCCGTCCCGCCGGCCACCGCCCCGGCGTCCCATCCCGACACTTCCGCACTTCAATCCTTCCTGACCAGCTTTTTGCAGGATCTGCAAGGCAGCGCCGCAAGTGCCGGCACGCTGGGCAATGGCGTAAACGTCACCGCCTAGACCATAGGGCGCCGCTCTCCCCGAGGAGAGCGGCCTCCCCTCACGGGGGCGGCGCACCCACCCGAATTCGGAACATCGTGCCGATCAACCGCAAGGATTCCGGATCGTCCCATGCTTTAGCACCATAAATCTTGTCGAGAACGCGGCCGTTGGCATCGATGAGCACGGTCAGCGGCAGCCGTGTGGCTCCCAGCATGTTTTCCATCTGTAATTTCGAATCGATAAATTGACTGATGGTCGCATTGGACTTTCTGAGCAGCGTCATCGCTTGTTCAGGATAGTCGTCAGTCGAGATGCCGATCACCGTGAACTGGCCGGCGGGATCCAGCCAGGCGAGCCTTTCCAATGACGCCATTTCCGCGCGGCACGGGCCACACCAGCTTGCCCACATATTGATGATCAGCGGCTTACCGCGAAACTCCGAGAGCTTCCTGGGCGAACCGTTCAGCCCCTGAAGCGTCGCATCCCTCAGAGAATCGCCGATTTGCAGTTCGCCGGGTGTTTTTCCCGCGGCTTCAGCCGCGGTACCCAGCAAGCCGAGTACCAAGATACAGCACACCCATCTCATCATGCTTAGGCAGTGTACTCACAATGCGGCGGAAGTGCCCGAACGCACCCAGATCGCATCACCCCGTATTTCGTAGGTGAGCGACGTCGTCGCGAGCACATTGGACATCGCGTCGATCGGTGCCTGATGACGCACCGAGCCGTGGAGGATGGTGCGGTCGGCGACCTGCCGGGCATTGGCGTCGGCGAAATTCAAAGGGCGGCCAAGTTCGCGGCTGACCCATCGCAGGAACCTGATTAAGGAACTGCCTTCGATCTCATAATCGGGGGCCAATGCAGCCGCCCACAACCAGTCGCGGCCATACGTGTCGATGGGTCGCTGCACGATGGACTTACCGGGCGCCGCCAGCAGTTCGGTGCCGGCGTCGGCCACGACCGTATCAGTCCTGCCGACGAACCGGATGCGGCCTTCGCGGACGCGCACACGAACTGCCTTGTCATCGCTCAAGACCTCGAATTCGGTCCCGACGTGCTCGATCGCTCCCGCGTTCGTGATGATGCGCAGAGGACTGCCGGAGCCGGTTCCCTCGGGAATATCGAGGTAAATCAGCCCTCGCTCCAACGATATCTCGCTGGGGGAGATCACCGCCAATTCACTCTTTGCGGAGATCCGCAGCGTGCCCCCGCGAGCAAGGGCGACGAGCGCCGGACCCTGTGCCGTAACACGATCTCCCACCCGCAGTTCCCCACCCTGCGTGAGATTTCGACGTGAAAAGTGTGCAGAAAGGACCGAGAGCGCACCCTCGTCCGTGCGCGACACCGACCCCAAGGGGGCGGCGGTCTGGGCAGGCGGTCTGGCAATCCAGGAGGCGACTCCCACAGCAGCGACCACGGCGGCGGCCAGCGCGAACCAGCGCAGGCGGGAAGACGGCGCGGTGCGCTGCCTCCCGACCGCCGCTCCTACGGGCGTTGTGGCGCGCCACTCATCTTCGACCGCGGCGCGCACGCGTTCCAGCGCGTCTTCACTCAAGGCGGGCGTTCGAAATGCAGACGTCAGTAACTCATCCTCGCTCGAGGCGGGATCCGAATTCTGGGAACGCCCTTCCGTCATGTCGCCGACCTTCTCTGCCAGCCCTGACGAAACGCCTCCCGGGCGCGCGCGAGCATGGATTGAACGGCGATCTCGGTAAGCCCCAATTGCAGCGCGATTGTCTGCACCGACAACCCATCGCCGTATTTCGCCTCCAAGACGAGCGCATAGTTTGCCGGCAGACCCTCCAATACCTTCATGATCTTCGCTCGCTCAGTCGCAGCCTGCAGCTGTAAAACGGGCTCCTGAGCGTCGGGCGCGCGCAGTATTTCCTCCCAACGGTGAGCCGCTTCGGGTTCGTCCAGGCTGACATGGGCGGGGCGTCGCTTCGCCTTGCGATGCTCATCCGCCAACTCATTTCGACAGATTTCCGTCAACCACGTGAACAAAGCCGCCTCACCGCGATAGCTTGCGAGATGTCGGACGGCCTTGATAAGGCACTCTGGACAATATCTTCCAGGGTGGCGGGGTCCAACGCCGTTCTTCGTGCGATAAAGGCTACGAGCCTGGGCGCGCTATCCTTGAAGAACTCATCGAATGCACGCTGATCGCCTGCGCGCATTCTCGCAACCAACGCGCGATCCGCTTCGTACACCCCGTGACATCCTTCGCACTCATTGGTCAGGGGTGCGAGGTTAGACGCCGCGCCAACCATAAATCAATCGCATGTAGGCGAATTTACAAGGATCGGCCGGTCCATCGGCTTGCCTGCGGACTAAGGAGAATGCTGTAGCCATTTTGCGTCATGCGGAGATTGATTCGCAGAAGGTGTACCGTCTAAAGTCTCGGGTTGTTACCCCGGAACGGCGCTGAGGTGCATTTTGGCCAAAAAGAACGCAAGCCAGGGTTGGGAGGGGCACAAGCCCGCGACGAGCGCTCTACTGCTCGATGTAATCACCACGGCGGCCACCGGATCGGCGAAAGTCTCGCGAGCCGATCGAGTCTTGTTCACGGCGTGCGAATTTTGGGCCTCCGCCAGGAATGGCAGCCTGCTGGTCCAACTCGGCGATGACCCGGTGACCCAATTGCGAGCCGCCGAGGCGGCGTTCACCGTCATCGGACTGAAGAAAGCGGCGGGCATCGTTCAGCGCGGGCGCCTGGAGATGATGAAAGCCTCCCCCCCGGTTCCGCTGCAAGTCGTTACCGACAACCTTGAAAGAGAGCTTGCCGCCCTCGATGAGCCGGTCGACCAAATGATCGCCGACTTTGCCAACAAGCAGGCCTCGGACCGACAAACTTAAGTCCAGGTTTCCTCGTACTGCATCGAAAGCGGCCTCGAGCCGCCGGTCCCGTCGCGGCAGCTGCTACCCACTACTAACTACTACCCCCACTCGTACCTACTTAAAAGAATTGTCGCTGCCGTTGCAGTGCGCCAAACTACGCAGGCTAGCGGCCTTGGAATCGAGAGCCGGTCGCAGCGCATAAAAACTACGGGTCGCGAAACTGCGTAAACACTCTGCCTGGCTTAGCGTCTGGCTCCTGGCGGCGTACTCGGCCATGGCCGCCGCTCAACCGCCGGCACGCGTGGTCGTGGTAGAAGTGTTGCGCGCGCTGAAGTCGGCCGGCTTCAACGTTCTCTACAGTTCGGATTTGGTGCCGGGTACGCTCGACGCCCCGGACGCTCTACCCCGCGGTGACCCGATGTCGCGGGCGGTCGCGGCCCTGGCGGCAAACGGTTTGATCCTGCGGCGCACCGGCGAGGCTACCTACGTCGTCACCTCGGGGACTGCCACGCTCCAGCCTTCGGCGGCGAAAGCAGCGGCGGCCGCCCCGCGTGCGGCTCTCGATGAGGTGTCGGTGTTTGCGAGCCGATACAAGTTCACGGCCGGTAAGGCAGGCGAACCGGTGGACTTCAATGACCGTCAGATCGAGGAAATGCCGGGAGCAAAGGCCGACTCGATCCGCGCACTGCACACCGCGCCCGGGCTCGCAAGCAATCTCTCGGCAAGACCGTACGTCCGCGGGGCCATGCTCGACGACGTGCTCTTCGAGTACGACGGTATCGCCCTGGCGGAGCCGTTTCACTTCCGGAATTTTCAGAGCGTGATGAGCATCTTCAATCCCTTCACGGTGAGCCGCGCCGAAGTCTATACCGGGGGCTTCCCGGTCAATTACGGCACTCGCTCGGGCGGGGTGATCGACCTGACCCCCGCGTCAGTACCTTCGGGCTCTGATTACAGCATCAGCGCCAGTTTGCTCAGTTATGATCTCGAAACGGTCGGCCGCAGCGACACTCATCCCCTTGAATGGCTGTTCGTCGCCCGGGCCAGCAGCGACGACCGGGTGCTGCAACGGCTCTTGAGCGAACCGGGAGAGCCCACGTTTTACGACATGGTCGGGCACTTGCGTTGGACGGTCGATCCCGCATCCGCCGTCATCCTCGGTTGGCTGCTGCTTGACGACAAGGTCGCGTTCAACTCGAACTACCAGGAGGGGAACGCGACCGGACGGTCGCACGACGACGCCACCTGGTTGCGCTGGGACTGGACGCCCACCGACACGCTGCAGGGGCAGTCGTCCGCGGCGATCTCCGACACGGAGCGCGACAATAGTGGCACCGTCCTCTGGCCGGGAATCGCATCGGGCAGCCTGGTCGCCGAGCGTTCGTTTTCGACCATCGCCCTGCGCAGCGACTGGACCTACGCTGCCGGGCCCGCACTGCGCTGGAATTTCGGCGGCGAATTCACCCATGAAAGGGCGGAACTCGAGTTCCACCGGCACGAAACTCTCTCGAACGCCATCGCCCTCGCGTTCGGCCGGTCCGCCGATGCATCGATCACCTCGGATCAATCGCCTCGCTCCTCGGTGTTCGCGTTGTACTCCGCGGCACATGGTCGCTGGCAAGACGTCGAAGCGGAAATCGGACTGCGCTTCGACTCCCAGGATTACCGGGGCTTCGGAGAACGAAGTCAATTGACCCCGCGCATCAACCTGCACTACGACTTCAGAGATCGTTGGCGCGCGTACGCGTCATGGGGACAATTCACGCAGGCGCAGCGCGTGGACGAGTATCGTGCCGAAGCCAACCAGGTGGCTCCCGACCCCGCAAGCCGGGCCACCCATGTCATCGCCGGGGTCGCGCACGAGACCGAAGATTCGACGAACTGGCGGCTCGAAGCCTATCGCAATCACTGGTCCGTCATCAGCCCATACTACGAGAATAGCTTCGGGCCGCTATCGCTCCTGCCGCAGTTGGGGCCGGACCGGGTGCTGGTGGTGCCGGCCGACGCGGACGCCGCCGGTCTTGAATTGAGCGCGCAGCGATCCTTCGGCCGGAGTTTGAGCGTCTGGGGCACCTACAGCCTGTCGACCGTCACCGACGATTCGAATGGCCGAGAATGGGTGCGTAATTGGGACCAACCGCACTCGGCGAACCTAGGCATAGCATGGACCGGTGCCCGGATCTCCGTATCAACCCTCTTGGGTTGGCACAGCGGTTGGCCGAAAACGCCCGTGACCGTCGTCCCCGCGAGCGGCGCGACGCCGGCTTACTTTCTCGTGGGGCCACGAAACTCATCACGGTGGAGGAGTTACTTCAGTACCGATCTGCGCGTGTCGACGTCGGTGCCCCTGTCGTTCGGGGAACTGTCCTTATGGCTGGACGGTACCAACCTCACCGGCCGGACCAACCCGTGCTGTGTCGAATTGAATTCAATGGGCGCCGCGGGAGAGGTGCCTGCCGTCGACGTTCAGGTCTGGCTGCCGCGTGTCGTCAACGTGGGCTTCACGGTTACAGTGCGGCGGCCCTAGTTCATTGGAAAAAGTCGCCTGCGGCGCTTTTTGTGCCTGTCCATTGCGCTACGCTATCCCTGCTGCGCGCAAGCCCTGGGTGGCCATCCTGGCCACCCGTTCGACGCAGTGCGTCTCACCCCTGGACGGCACCCTTCGGGTCGACCTCCGGTCGACCAAACGCGATCCTGCGCGTTTGTCGGACATCAGCTTCGTTTCCGCTGGCAAAAAGCGTGGTTTTTGCCAGCTGCGTAGCAGGGGAAATGCAAATACTCGGCGCTCCTGCGCCTCGCCCTTCGGGCCGCCGCGTTCGCGGCGTTCAAGTCGGCCTCCTGCCGACTTAGTCCGACAGGCTGCTAGACCACGTGCGTAATGGCCGTCATCAAAGCACCGGCACGTAGCTGGCCGGCAGACCGTACCCCAAAAGGTCCTCGAAGAGGCTGGTGCCGGCCGATTTGCCCAGTTGCCAGGCTCGCAGCCGGGCGAACTCGCCGGCGTGGATCTCCAGCGCCCGGCACCAGTCCTCGGCAAACGTTTTATAGAGCCGCACGCGTTCCGACGCCAAATGCTCCGGAGCGACGGGGATCTCCGTTATGAGGTTGCGCGTATGCAGCGATGCATGTCGTGGCTCGACCATCTGCAGGCGTCGACCGCGGTGCCGCAGCCAGCACACCGCCAGCGGCAAGGTGCGCGCGCGGTGCAGGATGGGTCCGCTGCGCAGCGGCACCGTCTCGGGCAGCTCCATTTCGCAGCAGGCGACGACCAACTCCACGTCGTCGCGGCCGGCTTCTTTCGCCAACGCGGCCAAGAGCGCCTGTTTGGCGCCGATGGTGCCGGTGTGACCGGTGAGCAGGGCGTGCAAATCGTCGGGGGTTTGGCCCGGCCCCGTATCGCATTCGCATGCGTACTCGGCGGCCTCGCGCAGCGTGCGCCCATCGAATCGTGCGCGGCATGCGGCACCATAACGACCTCGCGGGTCGAGGGACACGTTCGGCAACAGACGTGTTTCATGCCGCGGCGTACGTACCGGTTGTCCGCATTCCTTCGCGACCATGCCGGCGTCCTTCGGTGCGTGCACGTTCAAGTCGGTCATTCAAAATTGAGACGCCGCAAGTCGCCCAAATCAATCGCGCTTTCGGCAAAGAACTCGAGGGCGATGCAATTTATCAAAGGCAATACGCCTTGAGTGCCTCGTAATGCGGCTGCGCCTCATCGGCCAGCCGCTGCAGCGGCGGCGGCAGGCGAACGGCGGATTCGACTCCCCGGGGTTCAAAGCCCGTGGAGCGCTCGACCGATTGGTACCACGCGGGCGCCCAGACCCCGTCGGCCGGTCGCGGACCCCGCGGCCAGCCGAGCATTGACGCGGTGTACACGATGCCCAGTGCCCGGCACAAGCGCTCGAGGGTGCGCGCGGGATTCGCCAGAATGTCGGCGGCATCCACCACCGGCGGCGAAGCGCCCAAGCGCTCGGCCTCCCGCTCGAAGAGTCGGCGCTGCTGAACGAAACCCAAGTCCGGCAGCGTCACATGAGTCCGTTTCGCCGCGTAGGATGCCAGCACGGCCGGAGGATCGCGAATGAGGAACGCGTTCAGCACCTGCGACATCCAGTCTCGCTCGAACCCTTCCAACAGGTGCAGCGTCATGTGCTTCTGATACCAAATGGGCTTACCGCCCGGGACCGGTCCCAGCAGAGCCGCCGCCACCTCGCGGGAGTCGATCGATTGCGAAGCGATCACCTCGTCGCGCAGCGGATGGTCGATTCCCGTCCGATGCAAATAGGCCGCGTAGAAAGGTTCGTCGGTCACGGCCGTATCGCCACGCGCCTCGAACGAGCGCATCATCGCCGTCGAAATGTTGCGCGGGCCGGACCACATCGCGATACGGGTGCCGGCGGCCATCAACGCGCCGACGCGTAGTCGTTGTTGAGCGACTCGTACAGCGATCGCAGGCGCAGCGTGACGGGGCCGGGCAGCGTTGCCGAGAGCCGGCGCCCGTCGATCTCGCGCACCGGCGTCAATCCGCCGAAGGTGCCGGTGACGAAGGCCTCCTGCGCGGAACGCGCCTCTTCCAACGTGAAATCGCCGATCCGTACCGCTATTCCTTCCCTTAGGCAGAGCTCGAGAACCTTGCTGCGGGTAACGCCGTTGAAGCAGTATTCGCCGCTCGAGGTCAGGACCTCGCCCTCACGCACGCAAAAGAAATTCGTGGCGTTGCAGCTCGAGACCGCTCCGAGCGGATCGAGCATCAGTGCTTCGTCGGCGCCTGCATCGATGGCCTCGAGCAGCGCCAATATCAGATTGAGTCGGCTGTGCGAATTCAACCTCATGTCGAACATGTGAGCCGGCGTGCAACGGACCGAGGCCGTGTGCAGCTTGAGTCCCCGGCTCGCGAGATCAGGGTCGGGCAGTTTGTATTCCGCCACGATGACCAGGGTGGCCTTGCCGAGAGCATTGCGCGGATCCTGGTTCGGCGCTGATTTCTCGCCGCGCGTGGCCATTACGCGCAAGTGCACCCCGTCGTGCATGCCGTTAGCGGCGAGCGTACGGTGCAATTCGGCGGCGAGCGCGTCGCGGTTCATGCCGATATCGAGCCGGATCTTTGCGGCGCCCCAAAACAATCGATCCAAATGCTGGTCGAGGAAGAGTAGCGCACCCTTGTGCAACCGCAATCCTTCCCACACACCGTCGCCCACCACGAAGCCGCCGTCGAAGATGGACACCGTCGCGGCGACGCGAGGTACGAGCCGGCCATTGAGGTTGACCAATGCGTCCGCGTTGCGGGGATCGGCGGCAAAGTCCTGGCTTCCGGGCATCAAGATAATATCGCGTGCCTTACACTGCGTTGCAAGAAGCGCCGCCCGGCGAGATCGGGAGCTGTCATGCGGATAGCGGAGTTTGCGAAAATGGACGGCATTGCGCTCGCGGGCGCGCTGCGCGTGGGCACAGTCAGCCAGAGCGAGGTGATCCAAGCGGCACGCAGCGCCAGCACGCTGCTGAATCCCTCGCTCAATGCGGTCCTGGAGTTCTACGCCGACGCGCTCGAACGCGTGGCTGTGGCGGGGGTTGCGGACTTCGCGCAACGCGGTCCGCTCGCGGGCGTTCCCATCTTGAGAAAGGACATCGGCGCCGCCGAGGCGGGACGATTGCAGGAATGCGGCAGCCGATTGCTCGTCGGTCACCGAGCGGCTCGGGACAGCGCCTATGTGGAGCTATGCAGGCGCGCAGGCATGATCTTCGTGGGCCGCAGCGCCACGCCGGAGTTCGCCATTTCGAGTGCCACCGAATCCGTTCTGAACGGGGTTACCAGAAATCCTTGGAATCTCGAGCGCATGGCGGGCGGCTCATCGGGCGGCGCAGCCGCGGCGGTGGCCGCGGGTATCGTACCCATCGCACATGCCAGCGACGGCGGTGGCTCGATCCGCATTCCCGCCGCGGCATGCGGCCTGGTCGGACTCAAGCCGTCGCGCGGACGTGTGAGTCAAGGTCCCGACGGTGCCGATGCGTTATTGGGACTCGCGAGCGAATTCGTCATCACCCGCTCGATCCGCGACGCCGCCGCGGCTCTCGACATCCTGTCGCGACCGCAACCCGGCGATCCCTTCGTGCTGTGGTCGCCCGGCCGATCGTATGCGCAGCTCGCCGCGGCCTCGCCGGCACGGCTGCGGATCGCCGTCACGGCGGACCCATGGGGAGAAGAAGCGGTGAACGGCGAGATCGCGGTCGCGGTGACCAAGGCGGCCCTCCTATGCGAGGAACTCGGGCATCAAGTCGTCTGGGCGTCGCCGCGATTCGACTTCGAAGCGGCGCTCCGGGTGCTGACGAACTGCTTCGCGTTCGGACTCGCCGGCCTCGACGGCGGCGGCGCCGCCAGGGGTGTTGCCTCGAAGCCCGCCCTTCTGGAGCCGGTGACACTCGCCAATTGGGAGCTGAGCCAACGCTTGACCGCGGCCGACATCGACGCCGATCTCACGACGGCGAATTTTCTGCGTAGAGGCGTGGGCGCGTTCTTCGCCGACCACGACGTTCTGGTGACTCCGGGTCTCGCAAATCCTCCGCCTCCGCACGGTCTGTACAGCCAATCGCGAACGGATCTCGATCCTTTGAATTTCATGCGGCAATGTCAGCATACCGATCAATTCCTTCCGATCTTCAATATTACCGGCCAGCCGGCGCTCAGCATTCCAGTAGGCATTTCCACTCTCGGCCTCCCGATCGGACTGCAGCTGGTCGGACGATTTGCGCATGAACATGTGATCCTCGCGCTGGGACGACAGTTGATGGAGGCGGTGCCGCTTCGGGCTCATCCGCCGGTATGGGCGGGCGCGGATTGATCCGCCAGGCGACCGCGCTGCGTGCGTCATCGCACCGACGGACGTAGCATAAGAGGGCATTTCGGGCGACAGCGTGTGCCGCGCACACGCACATTCAAAGGATATCCATATGCGTAAGAAAATAGCCTTGACTTGTTTAATCGCCACCACGCTGATGCTTCCCGTGCTCGCTTATGCGTCCGACGATCGGGATAGCGACCGTTCCCATCCCAAGACGTTCGTGAAGGATTCGGTGATCACCACCAAGATCAAGACGAAGCTGGCCGCGGAACACCCCGGCAGCATGGCGCGCGTCCATGTCGACACCGATGACCACGGCGTGGTCTGGTTGAGCGGTCACGTTCGGAGCGAACAGCAGCGAGAAAGAGCCGTCGCAATCGCCCGTGAGACCGAGGGCGTCACGGAAGTCAAGAATCACCTGCACATCAAAAAAGACGATTGAATCGTCTGTGTGTCTTAGGGGCCGCGGGGATCTACGCGGCCCTTAGATTGCGCCGCAGCATCGCAGCTGGCGCTCGACAGTCAGTGGTCGGATAACTTACCGTCACCGAATCGTCCCAAGCAAGGCGGCGCGTCAAACCTTCGCGCCGAACGTCGATGGCACATCCGTGGTGGCAATCCGGGGCGATCTATCAAATCTATCCGCGCTCGTTCAGCGACGCCGACGGCGATGGCATAGGAGATCTTCGCGGGATCACGGAGCGGTTGGACTATTGCGCGTCGCTCGGCGTCGATGCGTTGTGGCTGTCACCCATCTATCCGTCTCCGATGGCCGACTTCGGATACGACATTTCGGATTTTACGGACATCGATCCGCTATTCGGCACCCTCGCTCAATTCGATGAACTATTGGCCGGCGTCAAGCGCCGCGGCATGAAATTGATCCTGGACTACGTGCCGAATCACACGTCCGACCAACATCCCTGGTTCCGGGAATCACGATCCGATCGGGGCAGCCTGAAGCGCGACTGGTACCTGTGGCGCGATCCGGCTGCCGACGGCGGCCCGCCCAACAACTGGCTGAGCAACTTCGGAGGCAGTGCCTGGCAGTGGGATGAACACACCGGACAGTACTACTATCACGCCTTCTTGAGAGAACAACCCGACCTCAACTGGCGCAATCCCCGGGTGATCGCAGCGATGCATGATGTGCTTCGCAATTGGCTGAAGCGCGGGGTCGATGGGTTTCGGGTGGATGTCCTTTGGCATCTGATCAAGGATGATCTCTGGCGGGACAACCCGCCCAATCCCGATTACACCGCTGCGATGCCGCCACATCTGCGCTACCTGCCTCTTTACACCACCGATCGGCCCGAAGTGCTGGAAGTCGTGTCGGGGCTGCGCCGAGTAGTTGATGAATTCGACGGCCGCGTACTGATCGGCGAAATATACCTGCCCCTGGACCGCCTCATGGCCTATTACGGGCGTGATCTCGGCGGCGTGCATCTGCCGTTCAATTTTCAACTTTTGCAAAACGCGTGGAATGCCCGCGGCATCAGTCATTTTATCGACCGGTATGAAGGCGCGTTGCCGCGAGGCGGATGGCCGAACTGGGTGTTGGGCAATCACGACCATCCTCGCATCGCTTCGCGCGTCGGTCTCGCACAGGCGCGTGTTGCCGCGATGCTGCTCCTCACTTTGCGCGGGACGCCGACCTTGTACTACGGCGATGAGATCGGCATGGTCAACGTGGCGATTTCCGACGATCGCATCCAGGATCCCTATGAGAAGAACGTTCCGGGCGCGGGTCTGGGCAGAGATCCGTGCCGGACGCCGATGCAATGGGACGGCTCACGATATGCCGGGTTTTCCGCGAGTGAGCCCTGGTTGCCGGTTTCGCAGGACTATGCAGCAGTGAATGTTCGCGAGGAGGACCGCGACCCGACCTCTTCCTTAAGCCTGTATCGGAAGCTCCTTCAACTGCGCCGAGCACATCCTGCACTCTCGCTCGGGGAGTATGAACCCATCGCCGCGACCGGTGACTTGCTGGCGTACGTCCGGCGCACGAAGGACGAGCGGTTCCTCGTCGTGCTCAATCTCGGCGGCGAAGCGTGCGGCCTTTCTTGGGATGCGCTCGGACTGTCGGGGCGCCTGCTGCTGTCCACGCATCTGGATCGGCAAGGCGAAGTGTTCACGGACCATGTCGCCTTGCGGCCCAATGAAGGGGTGATCGCCGAGTTGTAGAGATCCACGCGCGGTGCGCCGATTCCCTGTTGCGCTTTGCCGCGAGATGGCTTTCCATGACGGCATCATGGAGTTCAGATCGCCAGCAAACACCGCCGACCCGGCCATCGTTACCGAGCCGCCGGGGCGTACCCACAGCGCGCTACTGGATCAAGCCTTCACCCGCGCGGCGGGCGCGCCGCTGGTGATGGGAAATGGGGTTCGGCTGCTCAAGGATGCAACGGAAAATTACCCGGTCTGGCTTGCCGCGATCCGCAACGCGCAACACAGAATTTACTTTGAGAATTATATTTTCCGCGAGGACGAGATCGGTGCCGAATTCGCCGCAGCGCTCAAGTCCAAGGCGCGCGACGGGCTCCGCGTGCGCGTGATCTACGATTGGATGGGCGGACTACACAAGACATCGCGGAGATTCTGGCGCGCGCTCCGGGAGGCCGGCGTGGAAGTGCGTTGTTTCAATCCGCTGCGTTTCTCCAGCCCTTTCGATTGGGTGCATCGCGATCATCGCAAGACGATTGCGGTGGACGGACGTGTCGGTTTCATCTCAGGACTCTGCGTCGATCATTTGTGGGCCGGCCGCCCCGAACGGGGCGTTGAACCATGGCGCGACACCGGCATCGAAGTCCGTGGACCCGCCCTTTGCGATATCGAGCACGCGTTCGCACACGTCTGGGCGGCCATCGGCACTCCGCTGCCGGATGGCGAACTCGCATCGCGCGACTCGATGGCGCCCGCCGGCGACGTGGCAGTGCGCATTGTCGCCAATGCGCCGGGCGCCACCGGTCTGTTTCGCCTCGATCAGCTGATCGCCGCGGCGGCGCGGCGCACGCTGTGGTTGACGGACGCCTACTTCGCCGGCATACCGCCGTATGTTCAAGCGCTTCGCGCAGCAGCGCTGGACGGAGTCGACGTGCGATTGCTGGTGCCGGGCGCCACTGACATCGCGATTCTGCGGCCGTTGTCGCAATACGGCTATCGGCCGCTGCTGGAAGCCGGCATCCGTGTTTTCGAGTGGAAGGGCACGATGTTGCATGCCAAGACCGCCGTTTCGGATTGTTGTTGGGCGAGGGTCGGCTCCAGCAATTTGAACATCGCAAGCTGGGTCGGCAATTACGAATTGGACGCGGTGATCGAGGATGAGCGCTTCGCCGCGGCACTGGAGGCGATGTACCTCGCCGATCTCGATCGCTCCACCGAGATCGTACTGCGCCCGCGGCGCCGCCGGGGCGAGATTCATTTCGACGGTTCCAAAACAGGTGTCGTCAGGCAAGGTCGCGAGCACGTCGGGATGAGCGGTGCCGGCGGCAGTGCCTCGCGCGCCGCGGCGGGTGCGTTGCGCCTCGGGCGCACCGTCGGCGCTGCGCTCACCGAACAGCGCGTGCTCGAACCTGCCGAAGCGCGATTGCTGGCCCTGGTCGGGGCGACGCTATTGGGAGTGGCGGCAGCCGCATCGCTTTGGCCGCTCCTCATCGCCGCGCCTTTGTGCCTCTTTCTCGTGTGGATTGCGCTCTCCCTCCTGGCCCGCGCCTATTCCCTGAGACGGACGCGGCGTGCCCGCGGCCAGCCGAAAATGCGCGTGGTGCGTACCTCCGGCGAACATAGGTGACTGTATTTTAAAGACTTTTTGAATTCGCAGGCAGCCGCCTGAGGCGCGACGCAGCGGATCTGTGGGCGATTTCACTTGAAACACCCGGGGTTTATTCCTACGCTAGCCGATAAAGCATAAGCTTTCGAAGGCCTTGCAAGCGTTTATTCAGAAAAATGTAGAGATTGACCCCAAACGGATATTTGAGGGATGGTGACTTCATGGCTACACCGGCTCGATCAATTGCCTCGCTGACGATTTCCTTCGGGCTGGTCGCCATCCCCGTCAAGCTGTACTCGGCAACCGTCTCCTCCGAGCGAATCTCCTTCAATCTGCTGCGCCAAAAGGATGGCTCCCGGGTAAAGCAGCAATACGTTGCCGTCAACGACGGAAAAATCGTCGAGCGCTCTGAAATGGTCAAAGGCTATGAATTCGCCAAAGACCAGTACGTGATGTTCAGCCCCGAGGAATTGAAGGAACTCGAAGATTCGACGAGTCACGCGATCGACATCGGCCAGTTCGTTCCGCTGGAATCGGTGGATCCGGTGTATTTTGACGGGACTTATTATCTGGCACCCGACAAGGGCGGCGCGAAGCCGTACACGCTGCTCGCCACCGCGCTTCGCAAAGCTCGCCAATGCGCCGTAGGGCGTTGGATCTCGCGCGGCAAGGAGCACATCGTCGTGATCAGGCCGATAGGTGACGGCCTCGCGCTGCATCAGCTGCATTTCCAGGCCGAGGTTCGCGACCTTAAGGATTTAGGGGTTGAGGCTGCGCCGGTGTCGGAGCCCGAATTGAAGCTAGCGCAACAACTCATCGATCACTTGGCTGCGAAACGCTTTGACCCCAACGAATTCGCCGATGAGCACAAGGCACGAGTGCAGGCGGCGATTCAGAAGAAAGTCGAAGGCAAGGAAGTGTCTCTGGCGGAGGCCCCGGTGTCGGCCAAGGGCGGCAACGTGATCGACTTGATGGAGGCTCTGCGCGCAAGCATCGATGCGCGTGGATCGAAAGCCGGGGATCTCAAGGAACGGAAGGCTCCGAAACGTGCGGCCGCGCAGGGAACGTCGCGCAAGTCCGCCCGCCGATGAAATGCATGCCTACGACACGAAGGACCTGGAGCGGTTGTTTGGATTGCCGGCTTCGGCGGTTCGGGCACTAGCGCGCGCAGGAAACATTCAGCCGGTCAGACGCGCAGGGCGGCTGCACTATTCGTTTCACGACCTCGTGGTGCTGCGCACTGCGAGTGCTCTGCGCGCCGCGCAAATCTCGTCGCAGAGAATCAATCGAACATTGCATAAGCTTCGCTCGGCTTTACCCGCCGGGTCGGCGCTCAACAGCCTTTCTCTGACCGCACTCGGCAATCGAATCGCCATCCGCGAGGGACAGACGCTGCGGGAATCGGAGTCCGGCCAGTATGCCTTGGCACTTGAAATCGTCGAGGAGAAAGGCCGTCTCCACGTGATCACACGGCAAGACTCCGCTGCGCCGCTCGAAACTTCGGCCGCCGAACTTTACTCAAAGGCGCTTGCACTCGAGGAAACCGCACCTCAGGAAGCGCAATTCGCGTACGAAGCGTGCCTCAAGGCCGATCCGAATCATCTGGAAGCGAGGATCAATCTGGGCCGCCTTCTGCACATCGCCGGCCGCCTTGCCGAAGCGGAACGAGTCTATCGTTCGGCCATCCAGGCAGAGCCGCTTCTGCTGTTCAACTTCGCCGTGCTGCTCGAAGACTTGGATCGCGAGCCGGACGCGATCCAAAGGTATCGCGAAGCTCTCGCCCTGGATCCGCAGTTCGCCGACGCGCATTTCAACCTTGCGCGCCTGTACGAACGTGCTCGAGATCCAAAAGCCTCATTGCGCCATTTGCTCGCCTACCGGCGCATGATGGACAACCGAGGTGCCTGACAGTGGTCAAGCCGGCGCTCACCGTTTATCGCACCAAGCGCGATTTCTCGAAGACCGCGGAGCCTTCCGGCGAAGATCGTGTGGCGCCCTCCCCGCGCCTGCGCTTCGTCGTGCAGAAGCATGCGGCCCGGCAGTTGCACTACGATCTTCGGTTGGAATGGGACGGTATATTCAAATCCTGGGCCGTGGCCCGGGGTCCGTCACTCGATCCGGCCGACAAGCGCCTGGCGGTTGAAGTCGAAGACCACCCGCTCGACTACGGGGATTTCGAAGGGACGATTCCACGCGGAGAATACGGCGGCGGCACCGTTCAGTTATGGGACCGCGGGTTCTGGAGCCCGGAGGGCACCTTATCGACGGAAGAAGCCTTCAACAAGGGCGACCTTAAGTTCACGCTGGACGGCAGCCGGCTGCAAGGAAGTTGGGTATTGGTGCGGATGCGAGGCGACCGGTACGGGGGCAAGAGAACCAACTGGCTGTTGATCAAGCACCGCGACGCGAGCGCTAAACCCGGAGATGTCGATTCCTTGCTCGAGGAGGATCGCTCCGTCGCCTCGGGCCGGTCGATGGAACAGATAGCCGCCGGAGTCGGCCGGCGCCCCAAACCCTTTATGCTCGCGAGCACGAAGCTCGCCCGAGCGGACGCCGTGTGGACCGGCAAACCCCCTGACGGCCACGGCCAGCCTCCGGACGGTCAATCTAAAAGGCGCGACAGCGAAGCGCGTGATACGGCGGGTGAATCGCCGGCCAAAACCACGCACCTTAAGCGGCGGAAGCCATTGATGGTGCGGGAGGTGCCGAAGTTCATCGAGCCGCAGCTCTGCAAACTGGCCGAGCGACCCCCGGATCATCCAGGGTGGGCACACGAAGTCAAACTCGACGGCTATCGCGCGCAACTCAGAGTGAATGACGGGCGAGCGGTCGTCCGCACCCGCACCGGTCTCGACTGGACGCCCCGCTTCGCCGCCATCGCAAAAGACGCCGAAGCGCTGCCCGACTGCCTGGTCGATGGTGAAGTCGTGGCTCTCGATAAACGCGGCCTGCCGAGCTTCGGCGCGCTGCAGGCTGCGCTAGCGGAGGAAAAATCCGAAAATCTCGTTTTCTTCGCGTTTGATTTGCTGTTCGAGGGACGAGAGGACTTGCGTGCGCTGCCGTTGACAGAACGCAAGGCTCGCCTCGAAAAGCTCATCGGCTCCCGCGACCTGGGCGGCCGAATCCGCTACATCGCGCATCTGGTGTCGAATGCAGAGGCCGTGCTTTCCTCTGCGCGCAGCATGGGACTCGAGGGCATTGTCTCGAAGAGACTCGATGCGCCCTACCGCTCCGGCCGCGCCGGGAGTTGGATCAAAGCCAAATGCCGTCCGGGACAAGAGCTCATCCTTGGCGGCTGGACCACGGAGGGCGGCGCCGTTCGTTCGCTGCTGGCGGGCGCGCACCGCGATGGCCGCTTGGTTTACGTCGGCCGCATCGGCACGGGCTTCGGACACGCCGTTGCGAAGTCCCTGTTGCCGCGACTGCAAAAGCTGACGCGCGAGACAAGTCCGTTCAGCGGGGCCAATGCACCCCCCAAGGAACGCAATGTACGGTGGCTCGAGCCTACGTTGGTCGCCGAAATCGAGTTTGCAGGTTGGACAGAATCAGGGATGATTCGTGAGGCGGCATTCAAGGGTCTACGCGAGGACAAGGACGCGAAGGAGGTCGTGGAGGAGATGTCGAGCGCTAACGGCTCAACCGACAAGGCGCCCGCGCAGCGCAATAAAGCGCCCGCGCAGCGCGACAAATCGTCCGCGCAGCGGCCGGCGACGCAGGTGCTGGGCGTGTCCATATCAAAGCCGGACAAGGCGCTGTGGCCTGACGCCGGCGATGGTACAGCCGTGACTAAACTAGACTTGGCCCGCTACTACGAGCGCGTGGGCGAGTGGATGCTGCCGCACCTGGCCGGCCGCCCTTGTTCGCTGCTGCGCGCTCCTGATGGGATTGGCGGCGAGCAATTTTTTCAGCGTCATGCCATGGCAGGCATGTCCGATCTGTTTGAACTCGTCAAGGTGCGCGGCGATCGAGCCGCCTACGTGCAGATCGATCGGATCGAAGCGTTGGCCGCCGTCGCTCAAATAGGAGCGCTGGAACTTCATCCCTGGAACTGCGCCGCAAACGATCCTGAAGTCGCCGGGCGATTGGTTTTTGACCTCGATCCGGCGCCGGACGTGAAATTCGACGCCGTCATCGCGGCCGCGCTTGAGGTGCGCGAGCGACTGAAGAAGGTCGGTCTGGTGTCTTTTTGCAAAACGACGGGGGGCAAGGGCCTTCACGTCGTCACGCCGCTGACCGAAGGTAAGGATGCCGTGAAGTGGCCGATCGCAAAGAATTTCGCTCACCTCATTTGCGCGCAAATGGCGCAGGACAGTCCGGCCCGGTATCTCGACACCATGTCGAAAAGCCAGCGCGCCGGGCGGATATTTTTGGACTATCTGCGAAACGACCGCCTGTCTACGGCGGTGGCGGTACTTTCGCCGAGGGCCCGCGCGGGAGCCAGCGTGTCGATGCCCATTGAATGGAGGGATGTCAAGAAGGGGCTTGCGCCCCCATCGTTTACCGTGAGGACGGCACCCCGGCTCCTCGGTAAAACCAAACCGTGGAAGGATTACGCCGGGAGCGCGCGCTCACTTGCGGATGCGATCAAGCAAGCAACTGGCTCGCGGAAAAAAGCGCCGGCTCGGCAGACCTGATCCGCTGGGAATACTCAGACAGGCCCCGAGGAGCATACTGCCGCCGTGGCAACCGCCGATTCGCAATCACTGGAAATCGCCGTCGACGATGCGACCCGCGTCTCCGGCATGTTGATCGCGCCGCGCGAGTCCAAGGCATGCTTCGTGGTTGCGCATGGCGCGGGAGCGGGAATGCAGCACCCGTTCATGGCGCGTTTGGCGAATGATCTTGCCGGGCTCCATATCGCCACGCTTCGATACCAGTTTCCCTATATGGAAAGGCGCGGGAAGAGACCGGATACGCCGTCGGTATGTCACGCCACAGTTCGCGCGGCAGTTGCGGCGGCAAGCGGACTCGTACCGGGACTACCGTTGATCGCTGGCGGAAAATCGTTCGGCGGACGGATGACCTCGCAGGCACAGGCAACCGCTCCGCTCCCGGGAGTCCGCGGCCTGGTGTTTCTGGGATTTCCGCTGCATCCGCCCAAGGAACCGTCGGACACGAGGGGCGAGCATCTTGCACGAGTCCAAATACCCATGCTGTTTCTTCAAGGCGCGCGCGACACGTTCGCAGAACCGGACCTCCTGAATCCGCTGGTGAAGCGTCTCGGCAGCCGGGCCACCTTGTGCCTGCTGCGCGACGCGGATCATTCGTTCCATGTACCTGCCCGAAGCGCCGTGACCGACGCCGAGATCAACGCTGAAATGCTCGCTGCGCTCGCGAAGTGGTTGGAGGCGGTCGTCGAGCGGCCTACGCTGCCGGTGACCGCGCAGGTTCATGGTAGCCGCGGAACATCATAGCGGCCGCGCGAGTTCGAAGTCCCGCATGTTCAAGGCCGGCGCCCGCCGCGCGATCACATCCGCGACCAACCGACCCGAGCCCGCCGCGAGGGTCCAACCCAAATGGCCGTGGCCCGTATTGAGATAGAGATTGCTCAAGCGCGTCGCACCCAGTATGGGCACCCCATCCGCCGACATGGGACGCAAGCCCGCCCAGGGCGTGAAATCACCCTCTTGCAGTTGAGCCGCAAAGGCCGGGAACATCCGTCGCAGCAACTCTTTGAGGTTTTCGATGCGCTGCGGATGGATCGATAAATCGTACCCGGTCAATTCGGCCGTTCCCGCCACTCGCACGCGGTCATCGCCCACCGGGACCACCACCGCATGCAAGTGAGCGTCCGCGACACCAATACGCGGCGCCGCGGCGGGTGCTCGTGACCGCGGCATCGTGATGGAATATCCCTTCGCCGGGCGGACGGGCAAACTCAAGCCCACGTGGCGGGCGAGCAGCGGTGTGTAGCTGCCTGCGGCCAACACATAGGAGTCCGCCGCCATTTCCTCGCCGCCGCATACCAAGTGATGGATGCGCCCTTTCGCATGGTGGATCGCGTCGACGGCGGTTCCGAAGCGCAGCTCCGCGCCGCCCTCCTTGAGCACTCTGGCGAGTTCGACGCAGAATTGATGGGCATCGCCTCCCTCATCGGTTCCATAGTGAATACCGCCAACAAGGCGTTCGCCGATGGGTCCCAATGCCGGCTCCAGGTCAATCAGTGCGTCCCGTTGCAGCGGGCGAAACGACAAACCGTGCCGGCCCAACTCCTCGCACCTTCGCAAGGCCAGCGTCTGCAATGTGGCGGTACGGAACACCGCGAGCACACCGCGGGACTGGTACTGGTAGGAAATCGGGGTCTCAATCCGCAGCCGCCGCATCAGGCCTAAGCTGAAGATGGCCAGTCGAAGGTTCTTCTGAGTGTTGGCGTCATAGCGACGGCGGGTCGAATTGAGAATGAACCTTGGTCCCCACGATAGCAGTCCGGGAATGGCCCGGGGACGCAGCAACATCGGTGCGTGTTCGTGCCCGAGCCACCTCAAGATCTGCCAAAGGACTCCCGGAGAGTTCCAGGGCTCCACCAAACTCGCGTGCAGCAGCGCGCCGTTCGCAAAGCTCGTTTCGAGCCCTGGTCCGCCGGCCCGATCGACGACGGTGACCCTGGCGCCATCCCGCTGCAGATAGTAGGCCGTCGCGAGGCCGGCAAGGCCGGCACCGACCACGATGACGTGGGGTCGTTGTACCATCCGTTCCTCGTACTGGCCGATTCGTATAGTGGCATGAACCATGGACACCTTCATCACTTCCGCGGCGAATGTCCGCGTCCCCAGAATCATTTACGGCACTGCCTGGAAGAAATCCGAGACCGCTCACTTGGTCGCAAAGGCCATCCGGCAGGGATTTCGCGGCATCGATACCGCGTGCCAACCCAAGCATTACGATGAACCCGGCGTGGGCGCGGGGGTCGCGCTCAGTCTGGACGGCGCGCTAGTCCGGGCGGATCTGTATTTGCAGAGCAAATTCACGTCCGTCTCCGGCCAGGATCCGAGGAATGTTCCCTACGACCCGAACGCGCCGCTGCCCGAACAGGTGACCCAATCCTTCGCCGCATCTCTTCGCAATCTGCAAACCGCCTATCTCGATTGCCTGGTCCTGCATTCCCCGCTCGCGAGTCCGGCGCAGACCCTTGAGGTGTGGCGCGCCATGGAGTCACTCGTAACCGGCGGCGGCGTCCGGCAGCTTGGCATCAGCAACTGCTACGGACTCGAACAGCTCAAAGCGTTGTACGCTTCGGCACGCATCAAACCAAGCGTCGTTCAGAACCGGCTATATGCCGAAACAGGCTACGACCGCGAGATCCGTGCGTTCTGCAGGGACCACCGGATCATCTATCAGAGTTTCTGGACGCTGACCGCGAATCCCCATGTTCTTGAGCACGCTACCGTGGCCGGCCTGGCATCGAAGTACGGACGCACGCCGGCACAGGTCCTCTTCCGGTATCTGACACAGCGCGAGGTGGTGCCGTTGACCGGCACCCGTTCCGAAGCACACATGCGCGCGGACCTGGCGATATTCGAATTCGAACTCGAGGATCGCGAACTCGATGCCATGGATGCGCTACTCTGACGTAACTCCACGGACGAGAATAACATTTTGCGGAAACCGGCCCTTCGAGACGGCGCAGCTGCGCACAGACACGCATGAAGTTACCCGACCTGCGTTACAGGGCCTGGGGGATCGGATTGGCGCTCACGGCGGCGCTGCCGGTATTCGCCGGCTTCACCACCCTGGGATGGGAATTCTCGGAGTTTTTGGGTCTTGTGGGGACGATCGCATGCCTTGCGCTGTGCGGCTGCCCCGTCCGACCGCGGGAATCGGACCCGCCGGTTCTGCTCTCGCTCGGCCGCCATGAAATGCTCGGTTGGGTCGCCCTCGGCGCGGCGGCGCTCCATGTGCTCGCGGCCGTGCTGTCGGACCACATGGCCCTCGAGTATCTGAAGAACACCTCGCCACTCTACCAGCTGACGGGAATCGCGGCGCTCGTCGTTCTTCTGGTACTCACGGTCGCATCCGTCGCAGGCGTGCGCCGGCGCGTGTGGCGCAGCCACCGTGACTTCCAGGCGACGCACATCATCTTCGGCTGCCTGCTTGCGGTGTTCCTAGGTGCTCACGTCGTCACGACCGCTCGGTACACCGGAGGTTACGGCCGCCGCATCGTGTATGTCGCAGCAGCGGCCGGCGGCATCGCGATTCTCCTCAGGCGAAGACGCCGTACCGGGACGGCGACGCACGAGCCGGCCGTCATGCGCCGGCTTGCGTTCGGCCGGCATTCGACACTCATGGTCGGCGTCATCGCGGTGGCGATGCTTATCCTCGGTTCGCTCGTTCCAGGCCGCGCCCTGGTCGCGCTCCGCGAACCGCTGCTGCCTCGCGCGAAGATGCTGCCTTTGAACTTCGACCACCGCAAACACACGGCCATCAACTGCCTGGTCTGCCATCATAACTATGCCGATGGACGCGGATTCGATGCCTGCATCTTTTGTCACCGCAGCGCGCGCACGGATCTCAAGGTCGGCGTGGAGGCACGGTTTCATGATTTTTGCCTCAACTGCCACCGACATCCGGGGCCGACATTGCAGCGGCATGGGCCGGTCTCGGGGTGCACGATCTGCCATCAGCCGCCCGCAACTTGATGAAGCCGCGCTATCAGGTGACGGCGTCCGGTTGACGATCCGGCGCGGCACGCTGAAACGCCGGCACTTGAGCGCAGACCCGCTCGATGTGCGCGATCCGCGGATAGACGGCTGGATCGACGCCGAATCGGCGCGCGCTATGGCACTGAGGCACGAGACAGACATCGGCCAGCGTGGGCGCGGCGCCGACGCAGAAGTCACCGCCGCCCGGCGCCTGCGCAAGCATTTCCTCAAAGGTACGAAGGCCTCGGCCGACCCACTCGCGCAGCCAGACTTGAAGCGCAGCGTCGTCGACATTCAGGGTGCCTTGCAGGAATCGAGTGACGGAAGTGTTCTGCAGCGGCTGCACGTCGGCAACCATGATCTGAGCAAGCGCACGCACCCGGGCGCGCTCACAGGGGTTGCGCGGCAATAGAGCGGGTTCGGGGTATGCCTCTTCGAGCCATTCCATGATCGCCATGGATTGAGTCAGGACGCCGTCCGGCGTCTCCAAAGCGGGCACACGCGACTGCGGGTTGAGAGCGCGGTACTCGGGACTGTACTGCTCGCCTCCCGACCGCACCAGATGCACCGGAACATACTCGAAACCAAGACCTTTGCACTCCAGCGCGATTCGCACTCGGTGCGACGCCGAGCTGCGCCAGTAGCCGTGCAAGCGCAAGGCGGTCACAGGGCACCGCGGCGCATCGGGTCGATCCTGATCGTGAAGTTTTTGCACACAATCCCGTCCTTCTCGGTGCTCATGCCGCCCTCTTCAGCGCGCTTTTCCCTGACTCGCCCCGGCTATTTGCCGGGCTCGTCGGCGCTCGTGAAGATGACGACTCGTTCCCGCTGACGGACGGGGACATCCTCCCCGCGGCCAGGATGTTTTCTGCAGCATTGACGTCCCTATCGTGAGTGTCACCACACTCGCTGCACATCCAGGACCTTACAGCACACATGTCCAGACCCTTGGGTCCCGTGAGGGACCCGCAGCTGCTGCAAGTGCGTGTCGTGTTGCGCTCGCTGACGACTCGAACGCTTCTACCGGCCTGCTGGCCCTTGTACTGCAATAGCGTCTTGAGCATACCCCATCCGGTATCGAGCACGGACTTCGCCATCCGCGTCTTCGCCAGTTTGGTGCTGCTCACGTCTCCAACGAGGATGGTCTGATACCGATCGACGATCTTTCGTGAATACTGATGCAAGGCATCTCTGCGCCGGCGCGCCGCCGTGCGGTGTAAACGCTTCGCCCGGCGCTTATGGCCGCGCCGTTGGGCCTGGGCGATCTTGAATTCAATGTCTCGGTAAAAACGCCCCGCCTCAAGCTTCTCACCGTCACTCGTTGCCACCGTGTTCTTGAGCCCTAGATCGAGCCCCACCTCGGCGTTCCAGGCGACCGGCGGCACGGTTATCCTCTCGACCGGGAGACACAGCCACCAGTCCCCGACCGCATCCTGCGCGAAGCAGCCGCATTTCCATTGAGCTCCGTCGAGCAGTTCCCGCTCGAACACCCGAATCGCCTTGCCGGCAAAGCGCAAGGACTTGCCCTTGCGCTTCAGCTGCAGCGCTTTGAAGGGGATCCATCCGAGCGATCGCTTCGCGCCGCGACTTGCACGCCAGCGCAGTTTGACCTTTTTGAACTGCCGACGCCGCAGGGCGAATTCCGCGTTGACTCGCTGAATGGTGCCGGACCCGATGTGCTCAAAATACTCCGTCGCGCCCGCGGAGAGATTGTTCAAATCAAATCCGCTCAGCCATTGACCCGGCCCCGCAAACGGGCGCGCCGCCTTATAGCTGGTCTCGTTGGCCCAATTCCAGACCTGGTTGACTTCGACAGCAGCCGCGTTGAGCCAGGGATAAGCTTCCGCCTTGACCTTTAGGCGCAGCGTGCGGATACACGGTAGGGCTTTGACAGTCATGGACTTCCCGTCAATCATTCCGTCCAATTTACTGTAAGGAAGGCACGACGCTCAAGGGAAATTGCTGCCTCGATCGTCGAGAAATGCGGGAACAAGAGCGGCTAATCCAAGAAAAGGCGATACGAAACCGCCGATGCCGCTGGCGCAAGCGCTCACCTGCATGGCCGCTGCCGTGAAAAGGCGCAGGAGTAGCGCGCTTACGGGATTGGCGCGCTTAGGTGGCTTTCATCACTCGCGTCAGGTGCGCCATCTCGACATTCACCCTTCTCACATAGGTGTCGGCACCCGTGGTGCCCAGATAGTGGCCCAGCGCATCCTGAATGTCGCCGTCCTCGGCATCGAGGTATTCCGCCATGATGGCCGCGCCCACGGAAATGTTCGGCGCGATCAGCATCAGCGAGGGCTCACCGCCGATGCGGAGTATCTTGTCCTGATGCCATCTGGGCATGATCTGCATGAGTCCCTTGGCACCGGTCGCGGGATTGACCGCTCCGGGTTTGAATTTCGATTCAACGGCGGCGATGGCCAGCACCAACGTCGGGTCGATGCCGCGCGCCTGCCCCGCAGTGAACGCCGCGCGCGTAATGCTGACGGCGGCGCCTTCGGCCAGATGAAAGCGTCGCGCGATGTCGCGCGACAGGGCCTTGATGCCTGGAGCCATATCCGTGGCGAGAATTCTGCATGTCAGGTCGATCGATCGGGCGGGTTTCGGGTGCGGGAGCATGGTGAATTCGGTCTGCAACTCCGAGGTGCGCAGGCACATCGACACACCGATGAGCGCGCTAAGCGCCCACGCCAACCGACGCTGCGCTTTCGTTCGATCAATGACAGGACTCATTGCGATTTCCCCTTCGAAGCGGCCTTCGTCCGATCAAGGTACACGCAGAGGGAAGACGGGGAATCTGTCTCTGAAACACGACGACGAAGGGGCGCCGGCGCGCGCCCGCACCTTAAAATTCCGTGAATTCCATCACACTTCGCCGGACTTCACCGCGGGCGCGGCCGCCGCCTCGATCAAGTCCTTCGCAGCCGCGGCATCGTTCAAGCGGGCGATCGCGAGCATGGACAGGCGAGCCAGAAACAGCGTCGCGTTGGCTTCGCCCAACTCGGTCATCGTGCGGCACAGCATCGTGTAAGCGACATCGAGGTCAGCGTCGGTCATTTTCGCGTTTCTCGCAGCCAGTCAGTCGAGAATCCCAGAGCGCGCGAGATGGCCGCGGCGGCCCAGGTCGCCCGCCCATCGCGGCGGCGCCCGAGGACGTGGCCGTCGGGGCGCACCACGTATAGCGTGCCGGAGTTGGCGCCGTACATCGGAAAAAGCCGCCCCGTATGGTCCCATCCATACGCTATCACGCTCACCCCCACCGGCCGCCGGACCACAGGTATGACGTCGAACGGCACGCCGCACCGACGCAACTCTTCCTGAAGGGCCTTAAGCTCGCGCGGAACCTCCGGCGTGTCTGTGAACAGCAGAGCCGTGAAGCCGGGCTCCTGCCCCACCCGCAGCAGGCTTGTGATGTGCACTTGAGTGCGCACGGCGCCCACCACGAGCGTCACCGGACATTCGAGCAGCACGGCGCCGGCTACCGGCCCGCGGTCGAGCGCCGGCGCGCCGTCCGCTGCGTTCAACGGCGTGTCCAGGTAGGTGACGGCGGAGGTTTGACGAGGATTGATCAGCGGACGCACTTCCGAGTGTCGGCCCGCCAGCGACAAGACCGCCGTGCGCATCAGTTCAAACGCAAACGACGGAGGCGCCATGAATTCCGTGCTCTTGGTGCCGTGTCGCAGGTTCTCGCGAGCCGCCGCCACACGCTCGGCACTGTAGCTGTCGAGCAGCGTTTCGCAGGCCGAGCCCTTGATGACGAAGGCCAGCTTCCAACTCAGATTGTCCGCGTCGTCTATCCCCGAGTTGGCGCCGCGTACGCCGAAGATCGGCATCAAGTGCGCTGCATCGCCGGCCAACAGCACGCTTCCTACGCGAAAGCGCGGCAGCGTGAGCGCATTGGCTTTGTAAATTCCGATCCAGATCGGGTTCCAGGCGCCCCGCTCACCCATCATGTCGAGCAGGCTCGCGACCCGCGGCATCACGTTCTCGGGTCTGATCGCCTCGTCCGGATCTTCACCGTCGCGCAGTTGGTAGTCGATGCGCCAGACATCGTCGGGTTGCCGGTGCACCAACACCGTCGATCTTGGGTTGCAGGGCGGATCGAAATACGCGAGCCGCTCGGTCGGCCGGTCGCTGCGCAGCCTAATGTCGACGATCACGTACCGGCCCTCATAGCTCGTACCCTCGAGCGCGAGTCCCAGCGCGTCGCGCACGAAGCTGCGACCGCCGTCGGCTCCCACGACCCAGTCGGTCTCGAGCGTGTAGCTGAGTTCGGGCGTCGCCACCGTCAACCGTGAACCGGAGGCGCCGGTCGCGATGCCGGTGAGCCGGGTCTGCCAGCGAATTTCGATCAGAGCGCACAACTGCTCGGCGCGATCGAGAAGGATCTGCTCGATGCGGTATTGCGCCAGGTTGATCATCGGCGGCAACTTTTGATTCTCGTCCGCCGGCATGCTGAAGCGCAATACCTCGACGTCGCGAAAATAGCTCCGCCCTCCGGTCCAGGGCAGCCCGGCCTTCAGGAAACCGTCGAGCGCGCCGAGCCGATCGATGATCTCGAGGCTACGCCGGGAAATGCAGATCGCCCGGCTGCCGACACAGACGGATTCATCCGCTTCGAGGAGCACGACCGGCACCCCATGCATCGCGAGCCCGAGCGCCGTGCACAGGCCCACCGGGCCACCGCCGACCACCACCACCGGATGACGCTTCTGCTCGACTCCGTCGCGCAGCGCAGGCACCACGGCCGAATGCCGAGCGGCGGTAAACGGGTACCCGACGAACCGATGGGGCATATGAGGCTCTGGGTGTTACGGGCCGGCACCTGTTCGCCGGCCACGAGCGCGACGATCCTAAGGCGGCGCGCCGCACTGCGCAATGGCGCCCGGAGCGCCGGCTGTCACATTCGGTCCTCATGCAACCAATCGATAGGTTCCGGGTACTCACTCCAACAGAGGGGTATTGGTCCGACCGTTAGAAATCAAGAAGGGGAAATCCTGTGAACGTCTCGACACGCATCGCATTGACTGCATCCATGGCTCTCGTCACCGGACTCACGATCGGCGCTGCGACCGCGGCACGCGCAAGCGACGAGCCTTCGGTGGCCTTCGTACAAACGAATCTCGATTCGAACATCGCGGGTCGCGCCAAAGTGCCCGATCCCCATCTCGCCAACGGGTGGGGTCTGGCGTTCCCGCCCGGCGGCCCATTCTGGGTCAACGACAATCATTCCGGGGTCTCGACTCTCTATTTGGGCGACGGAACCATCGTCCCGCTGGTCGTCACCGTTCCCCCGCCGATGGGGTCGCAGTCCGGCTTTGTCTCGTCTCCCACGGGCATGATCTGGAATCCGACGTCGGGATTCTTGGTGCCGGGTTCGAAATTTCCCGCCGCCTTCATCTTCGACACCGAAGATGGGACCATCTCCGCGTGGAATTTCAACGTCGACCCCGCCAACGCCGTGCTTGCGGTCGACAATTCCGCATCGGGCGCGGTGTACAAGGGCCTCGCGTTCGGCACCAACGTCAATGGGACTCACATTTACGCGACCAATTTTAACGCCGGTACCATCGAAGTGTTCGATAACCATTTTGCTCCGGCGACGACGGACGGGAAATTCGTCGATCAGCATGTGCCGGCCGGTTTCGCACCGTTCGGAATTCAGAACATCGACGGTGACCTGTGGGTGACCTACGCCAAACAAGACGCGGCCAAACATGACGATGTCGGCGGGGCGGGAGCCGGTTTCGTCGATGTGTTCGACACCGACGGACACCTGCTGCGGCGCTTCGCCGAGCACGGTGCGCTCAATTCCCCTTGGGGGCTGGCGCGGGCGCCTTACGGCTTCGGCCAGTTCAGCGGCGACATCCTCGTCGGCAATTTCAAGGACGGCCGGATAAACGCCTTCGATTCGCACGGCAATTTCCGCGGCGCACTGCGGCGACCTGACGGTCACGCCATCAGCATTGACGGGCTATGGGCGCTTGAATTCGGGGGCGGGGCGAAAGCGAGTCCGGAGTCCCTTTACTTCACCGCCGGTCCCGATGGCGAGACCAACGGCGTGTTCGGGGTGATCAACGCGATTCCGCACGCTGACGATCACGACTGATAAGCCGGCCGTTGACGAGCGGCGCAAGCCATGGCCGCACCCGAATTCGGGGCCATGGCTTGCGCGGGAGCCCTCGTTGACCGGGCGAGTTATCCTCGCTCAACCGTTGACATCGACCACCACGCGCCCGCGCACCTGGCCTTTGAGGATCTCTGCCGCCAGTCGAGGCACTTCGTCCAAGCGGGCCTTGATGGTCATGCCCTCCAAGAGGTCGAGCGGCAAATCGGACTGCAGGCGATGCCAGGCCTCGATGCGGCGCGGCATCGGGCACATGACGGAATCGATCCCAAGCAGATTCACACCGCGGAGCAGAAACGGAATCACCGTGTGATCGAGTTTGCTGCCGCCGGCGAGGCCAACCGCAGCGGCCGAGCCACCATACTTCGTCTGCGCCAGAACCCGCGCAAGGGTATTGCCTCCGACCGAATCCACGCACGCTGCCCAGCGTTCGCCCTCGAGCGGCCGTTTGGCAGGATCCGCGAACAACGAGCGGTCGATGATCGTGGTCGCGCCGAGGCCTTTGAGATACTCATGGGTTTCGGGTCGGCCGGTGGAAGCGACGACCTGATACCCGCGCTTGGCCAGAATCGCCGTGGCCACGGATCCGACGCCTCCCGCGGCGCCCGTCACGAGCACCTCGCCGGACTTCGGGTTAAGCCCGTGAGCCTCGAGCGCGATGACCGCCAGCATCGCGGTAAATCCGGCGGTGCCGACCGCCATTGATTGCAGGGTCGTGAGGCCCGATGGCAGCGGCACCAGCCACTCCGCATTCGCAGCGGCCTTCTGGGAAAGTCCGCCCCATCGCACCTCGCCCACACGCCACCCGGTCAGAATCACTTTGTCGCCCGGCTTGAAGGTCGGATCGCCGCTCTGGATGACGGTGCCCGCGAAATCGACCCCGGGCACGTGCGGATATTGCTTCACGAGGCCCCCGGCACCCGTCACGACCAGTCCGTCCTTGTAGTTGAGGGTGCTGTATTCCACGGCAACCGTGACGTTGCCTGCCGGTAAGCGGGCATCGTCCAGATTCTGAATCGAGGTGCTGGCCGTGCCGCCCGTGCTGTCAACCACCAATGCCTTGAACATGACGCTCCCCTTTACTATGTAATGGAGCGGAATATAGCAATTGGCCAGCCAGCATGAGCGCCTGTATCGAGGGCTCGAGTGAGCGCGATAGGCCCGATTCTGCAGAATTTGACAATTTGCAGTAACACGCCGACATCCCGTTTCGCTAGAATTGTCGGAAACGGCAGTCATCATCTCGCTCGAGAAACATTGCCACAGGAATCAGTATGACGCAGGTCGATCGTAATGCGGTTCGCAATCTCTCGTCGCGGGCAGAGAGCGAGACGCCTATTCGCCTCGTTTTAGTCGAGGATCATGCGATTCTGCGAGACGGACTAAGGGCGCTCCTCGAACTCGAATCCGACGTTGTGATCGTTGGCGAGTTTGACGGCCTCGAGTCGAGTTTAGACGGCATTCGTCAGTCGCAGCCCGATGTTGTCGTATTGGATCTCGCCCTTACCAATCGCTCCGGGATTGAATTACTGGGCGAGATCGGGCGTCTGTCACCCCGGTCGCGCAAACTGGTGTTGACGGGAAGCGATGGCGAAGAATACATCCGAGCTGCCCTTTTTGCGGGGGCGGATGGCTACGTGCTAAAGGATGCGAGCAGCGCTGAACTCATGCTGGCGATTAGAACGGTTTCGATCGGCCAGCGGTTTTTGTGCAAAGCAATCGCAAGCAAGGTGTTGCGGGGATTCCTGTCGGGCGACAGACAACCGAATTCGCCGATCCCCGCCACTTCGATCACGGTGCGCGAACGCGAGGTCCTTGTGCGCATTGCTCAGGGTCAATCCAACAAGGTGATCGCCCGTGACCTCGGTCTAAGTCCTAAGACCGTCGAAAAACACCGTGCCAATATGATGCGGAAACTACAGCTGCATAGTGCCGCGGCCATTACCATGTACGCGATTCGGAACGGGCTGGATGGCGGCGACCGGGCAGGAATTTTTGCCACGAGTGATTTTGCCGCGCCGGCCTGGTAGCAACGTCATCCCGGCAGTCACCGCGACGACCACAAAAAGTGCTTCCGCTGCGCATATTGGCCGTTTACCTACGATCAATCGCCAAGTCAAACATCGTCACGACGCTTGCAAATGCCCGATGCTCCAAAAGCGGCGTTGCGTGTCCCGCTGCCACGGCAGCACTACAGCGATCGAACAACGCCGCCGATTTCCGCGCACCCATGTATCGCGACATATAGACGATGCCGTCCGCGGCTATTGAATGGGCGTGAAAAATCTGCGCCCAGCGCTGTGTGGTTGGATAATGATCGCGAGCGGAAATCTGATTGTCCGTATGGGCCGCCGCTAGGCCCTCATCGTAAAGTTTGATCAGCCGCAACGGCCGATCGTCCGGACCGCGCTTGAGCTCAATCACCACGCGCGCTTCGAGGTCGTGATAGTCCAGGATCACATCGTCCGAGTGCATCGGCTTGTCGCGCAAGACGGTTTCTGCAAAGGCCGTCGCTGGATCGAACGTCGCGTACATCACGCCAAAGGATCGATCGGGGGCATCAAACCGATACCGCGCCTCCCGCTTGAACCGACAATGACTCGCCGGATCCCGAGATGCGATACGCACCAAGGTGCTGGGTTCAACGTCTTCGACAATCAGCGAGAGAAGATGAAAATTGCGCGGCGGCGCCTGTATTCTTGCCATAGCCAGGAAACTACCGGAACGGCCGCGCTCGTAGCCGCGATTTCGCCGAAACGGGCGTCAGCCTCCGCCCTGCTCGGCCCGGGCCCAGGTCTCCGCTGCGTGCAGGACCGCCTCACCTTCACCGGCGCGCAACGCCTCAACAGGCGTCCGCCCGTCCAGCTCCGGCGAGATCTGCACGAAGAATCGATAGCGCGACCACGGCTCCACGGGAGCGAGTCGATTCAACACCGCCTCGAAGCTCGCGCGAACGTCTCGCTCCTCGACCAAATCCCGCTGCCACTGCGGGAAGCGAAACCCCCGCTTGGATCCAAACTCCAATGCCAATAACTTGCCTTCCTGGCGTCGGTTGTCGACGGTGGCTCGCGACAGTCCTAGCTCAGCCGCCAACTGCTCTCCGTTCAACATATCAGCCCGCTTGAGCAGGTTGACCTTCCTCTCTTCCGCGCGGTCGAACGCCTGCGCGAGGGCCGCCGCATTCTTGCCCGGCAGTGGCGCTTGCGCTCCCGCCCCCGACAACTCAGCCGAAGGATGTTCCCGAATGAGGGATTTGGGCATCGTGTTCTCCAGTCCTAATCCGTTCGATGGGTGACAGTATAGCCGGGATCGTCGATTTCGTCTAATTCGTCAATTCCGTCCATTTCAGAAGACTGAGGACGGAAGATTGACAATCTCGCCGGCTATCCAGCCTGTAGAAGCACCGATACGTCTCCGACTGCATTTCGAGCTTCAATGTGAGTTCGGTGTACTAGCGTTGCCTGCCAGTGAGGCCTCGTCCCTTAAGCTTCGACTCCAAATCGATCTGAAAAGCCGCGCCGGCCTTTCGGAGTCACTGAAACCGCTCGTCCTTCATTTGCTCGAATGATCCAACCTAATTCCAACGTTCGCGCGAGAAGCGCGTTTCCGAGCACGCCCGCGAGATGGAAACGGCGCTCGCTCCAATCCAGACAGGGACGGCAATACAGTCGCCGCGACTGCCGCTTGGTCGAGAGAGCGATACCGAAAGACTGCAGGAAGCTCTCTCCGAATTCAGTCACTCTACCCGCCTCGTCGCCGAGTTCGATCGCTCCCTTGTGGATGAGGGCATCGGTCAATGCGACTCCCAGGCGACCTGCCAAGTGGTCGTAACAGGTTCGAGCTTCGCTCAACAGTCGACCGATGCGGGGGGCCGGACGCTGCTCGGAAGCCGGCTCGGCCGCGACCACCATGATGCCCTCCAGCAAGCGCGCAACCGCCGGGGAAGCAAGGCGAAAATATCGATGCCGTCCCTGCGGCAGTACGGTAAGTAGTCCGGCCTGTGTGAGTTTGCCGAGGTGGCCGCTCGCGGTAGACGGGGATACGCCCGCCAGCTGAGCAAGTTCGGTCGCGGTCAGGGCACGCCCATCCATCAGCGCGATGAGCATCCGGGCGCGCCCGGCTTCACCCACCAGGGCAGCGATCGCAGCCATCTTCGCGCTGGTGGTCATGCGGTCACGATATCCAATTGCAACGCCGGCCGCACCATGACGCTTCGGTCCAGACCGAAGCGTGCGCGCCAGCCTGCCGTTAGGCTGTCCACGGAGACTCAATCGATTCAACCAAACCATCTCGGTCGCCGGAGAACCAATTATGTACACGCTCTGCATCCGCTACACCCTCGATCCCAACCGGACCGCACATTTCAAAGCCTATGTCGACGCCGAACTGGCCGCCATTCGCCGAAGCGGCGGCAAGGTGGTCGGTTACTTCCTTCCGACCGATTTCGCCGGACCAACCAACGCGGCTTATGGGCTGATCGATTTTTCGTCGCTGGCAAGCTACGAGCGGTATCGCCATGAGCTCGCGGAGGCAGCGGACCACAAGGCAAACGTCGCAGAGCTCGAGCGGAGCGGCGCCGTCATCGCAACCTATCGGTCGATCATGAAGCGAGTGAGCGAGGAGCCGGCTGGTTGACCGCGGCAGGAGCGGGACGGCATCGCGATCCTATTCGGCATCCGCGCGGACGGAGGCCGGTTGACGACACTTAGCCATCTATTTTGAGCCCTTTGGTCATGGTGGTCAAAAATTCGCCACTTAGACATAAGCCGCTGAATCGAGATGACGATTTAGTGACAAATTCAAGTTATGCACAGGGTTATCCCCTGAGTTGGTGGATTCAGGAATGCAAGGGAAATATTTTCCGATCCGAAGCGGCGATCGTGCTGCGCGCTAACGGTGCCGCCAACACACGCGCCGCGGGGCACACGAAAGCCACCCAACTATGCGGACAGCTTAGTGCGCGGCTTGCCCGCGAAATCGCGCTTGCCAAGCGGTAGACCCTTCCACCGCAGAATGTCGTAGGCCGTGGTTGCGTGGAAATAAAAATTGGGCTGCGAAAAGGAAAGCAGGAAATTCTCGGCGGTGAAATCAAGATGGCGATTGCCGAACGCGAAACGCATGTCCCGCCCGACGAAAGAGTCGACTTCGGCCGGTTCAATCGCTGAAAGCGCCCCGAGGGTATCGGCGATTCGGGTCTTCAGGGCCGCGAAAGTCTCAGGGGGTGGGGTCATGTCGGGCGAGAACACACCCTTGCGTACCCCCTCGATCGCCCCGAGCGAGTGAACCGCCGTCGACTTGACCTGATACGCGAAGGGCAGCATGTCTTCGGCAAGCCGCGCGTCGATGATGTCATTTGGAGCCAGACCTCTGTCGGCGCACCATGCCTCCGCCGTGCCCAGCAAGCGGCCGACGGACTCAAGAATCTGGCAATAGCTGGGTACAGTGGCGGCGTACAACGAAAGCGACATGGACATCCCCTCACTTCAGAATTCCCCAATTGTAGTCTCCGCCGTGACGGCAAGTGCGTGCGCTGCGTACGTATAAGTGCGGCTCGACCAGGCCTCGCCGAGAGCTTGCGCCATCGTTTTGACGCAGCGTAGGCTGCGTCGCCATTTCTCGGTTACCACTGGACCAAAGGATTGTCTTCCATGCTTACGACGCTCGCGCTCGCCTCAGCCCTGAGTGGCAACTTCGTTCATCCGCAACCCGCGCCCCCGGCGGACTTGCCGGTGGCGGTCTATCAGGGGCGGCGCGCTCGATTGCTGGCTGAGTTGGGGGATTGCGTGGCCGTCATTTCGTCGCAGGGGGTCGTGGAAGGCATCACGGAGGACTTCCGGCAGGACGCGGATTTTTTCTGGCTGACGGGTATCAATGAGCCGGATGCGCACTTGGTGCTGCAACCGAAGTCGGCATACCGCAAGGTCGTGCTGTTCCTGAAGTCCAGGGATCCCGAGGCTGAACGCTGGACCGGCCCGCGGGAACCCATTTCGCCCGAGTTGCTGAAGACCTACGGGGTCGATCGGGTTCGACGCGGTTCGCCCGAGTCGACATTGCTCGATGCGGGACTGCGCCACGACTGTGTCGCCATCATCGCGCCGGCGGGTAGCGGGAAGGACGATCGCGGGGACGATGAGTTGGCGCTGCGTGTGGCGAGCCGATTCGGGCTCAAGGTCGTCTACAAACGCGGTTTACTGGCGGACCTGCGTGCCGCTCATGGACCCGAGGAGCTCGAACGGATGGAGCGCGCCATTGCCATTACGGCGGAGGGACACAACGCGGTTGCGCGCGCGACGGTGGCGGGGGTGTCGGAGCGTGACGTGCAGACACAACTCGAATATGCCTTTTTTGCTGCCGGTGGCACCGGACTATCGTATTCGTCCATTGTGGGCAGCGGACCCAATGGCGCGGTGCTGCATTGGGATAAGAATTCGCGGATTCTGCAAAATGGGGACGTGGTGGTGGTCGACGCGGCGGCCGAGTACGGTCGCTATGCGTCGGACGTCACACGCACCTATCCGGTGTCCGGACATTTTACGGCCGACCAAGCGCGCGTGTATCGGGCGGTGTACCAGGCGCAGGAGGACATTTTCGCGGCCATCAAACCGGGAGTGTCCATGGCGGAGCTGCAGCACGTCGCCGAAGAATCCCTGCGGCGAGCCGGCTATCTTGCCGATTTCATTCATGGGTTCGGGCACTTCGTCGGTCTGGATGTGCATGACGCCGGCGACACGGAGAAGCCGATTCCTGTGGGCGCCATCTTTACGGTCGAGCCGGGAGTCTACCTTCCGGCTCAAGGATTCGGCGTTCGCATCGAAGACGAGGTGCTGATGACCGACCATGGCTATCGAATGCTCACCTCCTCCATCCCCAGAAAACTCGAGGAGGTGGAAGCGTGGATTGCTCGCTCACGCCAACGAGCGCGGTAGCCGCTCCGCGAACTGAGAGTTGAGATACCGATGGCGGGGTCAGAACTGCTATCGCGAGTCGATCACCTCGTGTATGCATGCGCCGAGCTTGAGCGAGGAATCGCTGAAATCGAACAGGTGCTTGGCGTTCGTGCGCGGCTAGGGGGTCGTCACTCGATGTGGGGTACGCACAATGCCCTTGTGGGGCTCGGTGCACGGTCGTACCTCGAGATCATTGCGCCCGATGCTGACCACGCGCCCACTTCGGGCCAGCGTCCTTTCGGACTCGACGCAGTGAGTCGCTCGCATCTGGTCGCTTGGGCCGCGAGTGGCCGCGAGTTGAAGGCCTGGCGGAACGAGGCCGCGCAGGGCGGTGTTCATCTCGGCACAATTCGGTCGGGCAGTCGCCGCCCTGCAGATGGCGTCATGCTCGAGTGGAAGCTCACGGATCTGCGATGCGTCGTCGATGACGGCATCGTGCCCTTTCTGATCGACTGGGGAACGTCGCCCCATCCCTCGTTGACCGCGCCCAAAGGCGCGATGCTCGTGGGACTCCGAGCCGAGCATCCGGACGCTGAGCGCGTGCGCAACATGATGAGCGTGCTTGCCCTGGATCTGCACGTTGACGCAGGGCTGCGCCCGGCTCTGGTTGCAGAAATCCGCTGCCCCAAGGGAGTCATTGCCCTGCGTTAGCCCGTGCGCGCTGCGGACAACCAGGTCAGATTATTCCTACGGTAGTATCCCCTAAAAAGCAAGTGTTAATAAGGGCACGCACGCATAATAATTGCTCGATGTCCGACGCCGCCCTTCCGGTTGCTCTTTGCTGCTACAGAAATCGCGCGGTGTTTGCGAACCGTTGTGATCTATGCAAAACAGAGTATGCGTGCCCGGAATTTAAATCCAAAGCGGCGGTGATGAAGTTCAACGCCCTGATCCCGCCCTCGATGTTACTGGCGCCATTGCCCATTGAGCTTTGGCCGAGCATGTGCGCGACCGCTGCGCCCGGCATGTCCGCGCACTCTACCCGCTCCGCATCAAACGGATCAAGCGAATCTCCGGTACGTCGATTTGTCTCGACGCTGATCGATGCCGACCCCCAAGGCATCTAGCGGCAGCTCGAGCACGACATCTCACCCTTAGCCGCCGGAGGGCGGCGGGGGCGCCAGGTCGATGAGGTAGCCCAGCGCCGCCAGCACCATCAGATAGTAGGCCGTTACGGCGTAGCTTGGCGCCGCCGGAATGTCCTTGCTGAAAACACGATAGCCCGCGCCGGCCGCCACCAGCAGAAACACAGGTTGACGAAAATATGCTGCAAGCAGCACCGCCGCGGCCGACAGAATGATGCGTTCGGTCTTGTTGAGCGCGGCGATCGCCTGCCCCCCATCCAGTACCCAGACGGGAATCAGGTTCAGCACGTTGAGCAGCGCCGTCAGGCCGGCCAGACCGATCCAAAAGGCGTCGCCGGTTTCCTTCCATAGCAATGCGCACACCGCCGCGCCGATGGCACCCGCCAAAGGCCCCGCAAGGCTCACAAAGGCGCGGGTCTGCGCGGACACCCCAAGGGCGGCCCAGCGTACATAAGCGCCAAATCCCGGGAGAAAGACCGGCATGTCCGCGGGCAAACCTCGACGCCTGATATCAACGAAGTGGCCCATTTCGTGCACCAAAAGCAATATTGCGAAGCCGACGCCGAGCTTCGCGCCATACAGCGCCCAATAGAAGGCCACGAACGTTCCGAGGCTGAGCAGAAATTTCATCTTAAAGAGCGCGAGCAGGAATTTGCCGTTGGCGAGAAGAATGGCTATCGGTGCGAATGGACCAAGTCTCTTGGCCCAGGCATGGCGCACGCCGGCCGGTGGGGCACTCGCCAATGCATCCAGCCGCTTCGCATTGCCGCGGATCCACTCGGCCTGCGCCGCATCCGGCGGCAGCAGATCGAGGGCCTTCAACCAATCGTCGCGTGCCGCAATAGTCTCGTGGTGTTCTTCATGCAGGCGCGCGCTGGCCGCCAATTGCTCGAGCCGTGCGGCGTGCACCAGTGCATGGCAATTGCTGCACACCAAAGCACCCGGCGCCAGGACGCCCGTGCAGCGGGAACACTCCTGATTCTTCTCAGGAGGGAGGGAGGACATGGGTTGGTCCGCGGCTTCCGGGCGTTTCAGCCGGGCGTCGCGGGAACGGCCTCACTGATCGGACCCAAGATATTCACCGGCCTGCCGGCGGTGATCTTCCAGGCAATGCGGATTCCGACGAACAGGATGATCAAGCCGATAATTCCGTGCGCAGGATCGGAGAGTTCGAGAAACGGCGATGCCAATCCAAGTAACGCCAGCACGCCAACGGCCTTGACGGGGCTCATCTTTGGCGGGTTAACGGCCGCGGAGCCGCTCATTTGCGCATGCTGCTGCACACTCTTCTGCTTCATGTGCTGCGATATGGCTATCGGGACGGCCGCCAAGGAAACGGCAATGTACGTCAGCAAAACTGCGGCCATCTGGTACCGGCGGCCCCCGACGCCTCCCGAGCCCTTAACGATCGCCTTTGCGACGATATAGCCGACAGCGAGCGAAATGTAGCCGACCATCCAACCGGTGGCGAGGGCAAATGCCACATAGATGAGGAGACCGAGGATGGCGCCGCCGACCCCGAACAACACCCCCCGCACGAATGCTGAATGCGAGTCTTTCGGCATCTGTTCTTGGATTCGCTGGGCGCAGGCCGCACAGGTGAGCGCGGCATTCACTCGGTAGTAGGCCCCGCTAATCGACTGTCCGCAGGACTTGCACGCCGGCTCACCGGGCTTGCCGGAATATTCGGCGGTCGCGAACTGTGGCACTCCGTCGCTCATACCTCCTCCGTACGGGGCACAATATCATGGCATGCACGGGTCCCAGCCACTGTGGTAGCATATTTTTCAATATCTATAAACTTCAAAGGGACTTGAGTTCATGGATAACAATCCCGGAAGCGAATCGACGCCGCAATCTTCTTCGGCGCGTACGCCGGAACCATTGCATTTCACCGGTAGTGGCGCCGAATATTTCGGCATCTGGATCGTCAATTTGCTGTTGACGATCATCACCTTGGGCATCTATTCAGCGTGGGCCAAGGTGCGGCGGCTACAGTATTTTTACCGGCACACCGAAGTGGCCGGATCCAGCTTCGATTTTCATGGCAGTCCGACCAGGATCCTGATCGGACGGGTGATCGCGCTGGTGATGCTGTTTGCCTATAACTACTCGGTACGCTTGCACTCGGCGTTCACCATTGTCATCTTGGCCGCAATTGCGTTCGTCATGCCGTGGTTGCTGCGCAATTCATTCCGGTTTCGGCTCTACAACACCAGTTGGCGCGGCACACGCTTTCACTTTCGGGGCACCGTAGCCGGGGCCTATCGTGTTTTCCTGCTGAACGGGTTTCTGACCGTGATCACGCTTTACGTGATGGCGCCCTTCACACACCAGCGGCTGAAGGCCTATCAGCACGACAATAGCTGGTTCGGACGCACTCGGTGTTCCTTTCATGCACGTGCCGGCCAATTTTATTTGATCTATCTCTTGTTGCTGGCCACCATCGTGGTGTTCGGGGTCGTGATCGGTTTCAGTGGAATCGGCGGCGCGCTGGCTTCCATGTCTCAAGTCCAGAAGCATGGCGGGCATGCCAATCCACAAGCCGTATTCAGGGCTGTAGCCATTCTCTATGGTGGACTGATCTTGATGGGAGTTTCGATTGGACCGGTGTTTCATGCTCTCGTTACAAACCTGATCTGGAACAACACTCGTGTCGGCGAGCATCGGATCGAATGCAACATGTCGCCGTGGATCCTGATTTGGATTACCGCGAGCAACTTCGTGCTGGTTGTACTGACCGTGGGTCTCTTCATTCCGTGGGCGGTGGTTCGCCTCGCGCGGTTTCAGCTGGAATCCGTTCGGTTGCTGCCGGCCGGCGATCTGCAGGAATTCGTTGCTGCGGAACCAGAGAGGATCGGGGCGGTCGGTGAAGAGGCGGCGACCGCGTTCGATTTCGATATCGCCTTATAAGCCCCGGATTGGCTGAATATGGTTCGCGCGAACTACTTCGACGGGCGCTCGACTCGCGTTCGCGTCGTCGATCTGTCGGTGGACGGTGAGGACCTTGTCATTGCCGGCGAGGACATGAATTTCCGCGTCCCATTCGCCCATGTAAAAGTAGACGAACGTCTTGGACGGGCGCCGCGCCGGCTGCGCTTTCCGGACGGCACATTTTGCGAAGTACGCGACCTGGATGCACTCGATACCCTGTTATCGTCGACAGCGCATCGCGATGGGTGGGTCGATCGCATGCAGCGGCATTTGCAGTTTGCGCTCTTCGCCACCGTTGCGTGTGTGGCGCTTGCAGTCGTGGCGTACAAATGGGGCCTGCCGTGGGCGGCTGACAAGGGCGCCCATCATCTGCCGCCGGCGGTTGGAAAAACCATATCGGTGCAGACGCTGAAAATATTGGACGGCAAGCTTTTCATGCCAAGCAAGATTGCCGGCGAACGCCGGCAGACGCTGAGCGACAAATTCCATGCGCTGCAACTACCGGAGGGCGGCACTCCGGATTCAGAGTTGTTGTTTCGCAGTTCGCCTCAACTTGGAGCGAATGCTTTCACTTTTCCCGATGGAACGATTATCGTGCTTGACGATCTCGTCACGTCAATTGACGACGATCAGCAGGTTCTGGCGGTATTCGCCCATGAATTGGGTCATGCGCACGGACGCCACAGCTTGCAGCTGCTGCTGCATAGTTCCGCCGTAGGGGCATTCTGGACTATTTACGTCGGCGATATCAGCACGCTGCTTGCGGCTGCCCCGGCTGCCCTGGTGCAAGCAAGGTATTCGCAGGACCTTGAACGGCAGGCCGATGACTATGGCGCGGCGCTATTGGCCCATAATGGGATGTCGCCGGCACTGCTCGCCGACGCACTCAAAAAGTTGACTGCATCCCATGCCGGGACCTCGACGGAAGGGTATCTGTCGAGCCATCCTTCGACGGATGAGCGCATGCGTCATTTGCTGCTGCTGGCTGCATCGTTCAAGGCCAAGTAGCGCGCTCGGTCCGTACGATTTTTCACCTGCCTTCAAACCATTCGGTCCCTGCCATCGTCTAAGTAGGCAGTAACCGGAAAATCGGGAAGAGCGGTGGGCACTGGCCAAATTCGGCATTTGGGAATCGTCGATGAGGAGTCCGAGCCGGTCTCCCTCATCGCCGCAGCGGCCGGCGGCGACGTCCGTGCATTCGAGCAACTGTATGCCCGATTTGCGCCTTGCGTCTATGGCTTGTGTCTGCGGCTCACGAGTCAGCGCGAAGCGGCGGAGGATTGCACGCAGGACTCATTCGTCGCGGCATGGCGGGCATTGGGCCGCTTCGAGTATCGCAGCCGCTTTTCGACCTGGCTGCAGCGAATTGCCATCCATACGGTGCTGGCGCGCCGTCGTGGGCTGCGGGCCTGGAATGAAGTCGCCGAGCCGTCGACGGGCTTGCCCGATGTGGCCGATCCGAGCGCTGAAGCGGCACCCCTCGATCTCGAACGCGCCATTGCCGCCTTGCCGGAGCGGGCGCGCCATGTGCTCGTGCTGGTGGGTATTTACGGCAGGTCTCGCCGGCCAGGGACTGAAAATCGAACGGGCCAACCAACGACCATAGGGTGGTCCGTTTACGGTTGGGAGGATTGGGAATTCACGGAGAATTCACGGAAATAAGTAATCAAAATCGTGCCGGCGGGATCGCTGCTGATATCCTCGACCGTATCGTTCACGATTGAGACGACTGATGACACAGGGTCCGATGCGCGAACATCCGAATGTCACTTCTGAATCGAACCGGGAAAAGTCGGTCAGAGTCCTCCTTGTCGAAGACTCGGCCGTGCTCGCCGAAATCTTGTCCGAGGCGCTGTCCCAACTCCCCGAGGTCGACTTGGTCGGGGTGGTCGATTCCGAAACCGAAGCCTTCAGGATCATCGCGCGAGACCGGGTCGATCTGATCTTTCTTGATTTGCAGCTGAAGCAGGGTACGGGATTTGGAATACTTCGTTCCCTGGCCGCCATGAATCCGGCACCTCGCTCCGTGGTCTTGACGAACCATGATTTACCGGAATATCAAACCGCCGCGATGGCCCTCGGGGCCACCTATTTTTTGGAGAAGGCGCGGGACTTCCATCGCTTACCCGAGATCGTGCGGGCGATCATCAGCGTCATCTCAGTCGAGTGACGCGCCGCGTGCGCGTCGCACGTAATCACGTTGGTCATCGGGCCTTAGAACACAGGCATGGTTGCAGACAGCGAACTTCGGTCCTACACTACGTTGGAATATAAAAAAAGCCGCCATTAGATTGGCGGGGCCGTTAATTGGCCGGGATGAAAATAGAGAGTCGAAGCGAGTCCGATCCGGACGCGGTGTCCTGTTGCGCGGCTTCCGGCGAGCACGGTCCATGGAGGTCCCTTCGATGATCGACGGGGATAAAGAAGCAGTCAATACTGCAAGGAAGTTTGTATCGATGCCGTTGCTCGTTCCACGTAATGACGCCTGGCCCGCTTTCGGCTGCGCCGAGCGTCGAAATCGGGCGGGATCGGCTTCACCTTGTCCGCCCCACTCCGTCAAAGACCTTAAGAGTTCCATCGTCATTCCGGGGAGAACCTGCATGAAAGCTACGCTGATTATCGGGATCGCATCCGTCCTAACGCTGTCAATGAATGTGGCCAGTGCCCAGACGGGCGCGACCTCGGACACTGGCAACGCAGCTGCCACCAACGAACTCGCCGAAGTGATCGTCACCGGAACGAGGCGTCTTGACCGCACCGTGGCGGAGTCCTCGGCGCCGATCGACGTGCTCACCGGCGCCGAACTGGCGAGTTACCCGGCTGCCAGCATGCTGGATACCCTGTCCAACCTCGTGCCGTCGTTTATCGTCGGCCAGAATGCAATTTCCGATGCGTCCAGCTTCGTTCGCTCCCCGTCATTGCGCGGCCTGCCTGCCGACGAGATGCTGGTGATGCTCAACGGCAAACGCATGAACCGCTCCGCACTGGTGCAGGTGTACCAGGGTGGTGAAACCGAATTGGCGTTCGGCTCGCAGGGGCCCGACCTCAACTCGATTCCGTCCATCGCCATCAAATCGCTCGAGATTCTGCGCGACGGCGCGTCTGCGCAGTATGGTTCCGATGCCATCGCCGGAGTGCTCAACTACCAGTTTCGCAACGCGCCCTCGGGCTTTCAAATAGATGGACGTTACGGCAAATATTTCCCGACCGGCTACTCCAGCGACGGTGGCGACGGTCAGATAGCGGCGAATATCGGCTTGCCCTTGGGCAGCCAGGGCTTCGTCAACTTGAGCGCGGAATGGTCAAGAAACCAACAAACCGTCCGCAACCCGACTCGACCGTCGGCCCTCGCTTTCGCCGCCACTTATCCGAATCTGGCATCTCAGTTGCCGCATTACCCCGGTCCGGTACAGCAGTGGGGGACGCCGCCGTCCGACGCCGTCAAGACGCTTCTCAATTCCGGCATCAAACTCGACAGCGGCGATCAAATCTATTTCTTCGCCAACTACGCCAATATTCAGACCAACGAGAGCTTCAATTATCGCTTGCCCAAAACCGTCACTGATTCGAGCGGCAACACGTTCTCGCATCATCCCTCGTTTAGCGACATTTACCTGGACGCCTGCACGTCACATCCCTCATTTACCGGTTGCCCGGTCGACGGGTACATCCAGGACAGCAATACCTTCAACTTCAGCTCCATCTACCCCGCGGGCTTCACGCCGCGCTTCTACGGTGTCACGCAGCAGTTCTTCGGTGCCGTGGGCTACAAGGGGACCAATCGCTGGGGTATCAATTACGATCTGTCGGGCACAACGGCCCAGAACTCCCTGGCCGTGTCCTTGAAAACTTCACTCAACCCGTCCTTGGGCCCGCTGTCTCCGACCAGCTTCTACGACGGCAAGTTCGTGCAAAAGGAAAACAACTTCAACCTCGACGTGAACTACCCCTGGGCGGTTGGCTGGTTGTCCAGTCCGATCTCCCTGGCGGCGGGGCTCGAATGGCGTGACGAGAACTATCAGCAGCTCCTGGGAGATCAGGCTTCGTACGCCGCCGGTCCGTATGCATCGCAGCGGCTCTATACCTGCAGCATTGCGGGCGTGTGCACACGCACCCTCGCCCTCGATCCGACGACGCTCAAACTGGTCCCGGTCACCGCCACGCAGTCGACGGCGTCCAACGGCTACGGCGGCATCTCGACCGCGGTCGACGCCTCGCAGGTCAGCTATGCCGGATACCTGGATGTAGAGGCCGACGTCATCCCGAATCTCACGCTTGGTCTCGCGGGACGTTTCGAACATTACGCCTCGTTCGGGTCGACCACGCTCGGAAAATTCCAGGCTCGCTTCAAAGCCACTGATTGGCTCGCCTTGCGCAGCACGGTCAGCACCGGATTCCATGCGCCCACGCCCGGCCAGTCGAACGTCGAGACCCTGAGCACGACCTTCTTGCCGGGTACCAGCACTCAAGTGCAGATCGGCACCTACCCGGTGACCAGTGCGGCCGCCAAGTACTACGGTGCAGTGCCGCTGAAGCCCGAAGAATCCACCAATATAAGCGCGGGCATCGTCTTGACCCCGATCCAGGATATGCTGGTGACCCTCGACGGGTACAGCATCGACGTGCGGCACCGGATCGGTATATCACAGACTTTCAACGTGACGCCGGCAGACATCGCCAAGCTCGCGGCCTTGGCCTACGTCGGGGCCGGCGGCACCGTGCAGTACTTCACCAACGGCTTCGACACCAAGACCAAGGGAGCGGACTTGGTGGTCAGTTATCCCTTCCAACTTGGCGACCTTGGCCGCTTGGAGTCGGCCCTTGCATTTAACTACAATATCAGCCACGTCACGAAATACGACCCGACGGTCATCACTCAATCGCGAATCGACGACATAGAACACTATGCCCCGAACCGGCGCGTGAACCTGAATTTGAGCTATGTCCTCGGCCCGATTCGCGCCGCGGTACACGAGAATTGGTATGGTACGTACCGGGACGAGAACGACTATCCGGGCCAGCTGTTCTCCGCCAAATGGACCACGGACCTGGATCTGTCGTACGAGGTGTTCAAGAACTTCACCGCGGCCATCGGGGGGCGCAATATATTCAACGCCTTTCCCGACACCATCGCGAACGCCAGCGATCGAATCTATCCCTCCACGGGCGGCGATGTTACCGGACAGCGCTATCCCCGCACCGGCGGTCCCTTCGGTTTCAACGGCGCGTTCTGGTATGTCCGGGTGAGTGCGACCTTCTAATCCATCCCAATCCGCGCCGCGAGGTCCACACTTCGCGGCGCGGCCAGACCACCATAGCGGGTATCGATCTTATTGAGCAATCTCCGTGCCCCGTCGGAGTCGCCGGCGGTGAGAAGATCGTCTGCTTGAACGATTGTTTTATCCAATTCCTGATTGGTGCGGAGCCGGCAATTGTTCAATCTGGCCAAATCGGGTTTCGCATGTTTCTCGAGCATATCGAGCGCTCGACCAAGGACAGCCGGCCCCGCCACCTCATGACCCGCCCACGGCGACCGCTCCACGTACCAATCGAATGCGCACCACTCGAGCAAGGACTGAACACTCGCGGCGTCCTTCTCGACATTGACGGCGTCATTTTGACCGCTGATATATACGATGCGCGTCATCTCCTGAAAGCGTGAAAATAATTCGGGCGACGGCAGCGGTGCCTGCGCGTCGCCAATCGGATCGCTGCCCGCGTTGAGGAATGCGCCTCGAAAAACGTCCGGAAACCCTAGCGCCAGACGCAGCGCGACTCGCGATCCACCGGAAAACCCACCTACGTATATACGCGCCGGATCCACATGAAAGCGCCGCATGATGTTATGCGCAGCCAGCAACGCCAAGGGTTCACGGCGATCAAGAATGTTCGCCTCGTTTCCCGAATTCGCGGCACTGACGAAGATCACGCCGTGGCGATCCAATATCGCGGCCCAGCCTCGCGGCAGCATCGCATTCTCCCACGGCGGTACGAACACCATTAGTCCATACCCTTCAGCCGGTGAATGCGAAGGAACATAGACTGTAAATCTTTCCTGCGCCAGATCGATGGGTTGATCGCGCAGCGCCACGGCCGAGTGCGCCAACCTCCTACCCGCCCGAACTGCGTTCAATGGACTGAGGAAACGGTGCATCAATTCCGCGCTGCTCGAGAGCGGAGAGTAGTCTGAAAATACCACGTCGTTCTGCAATCCAGTGAACCCTGCCACGGTGTCGCAGGTCGCGGACATCGGAAGAAGTATGACGCCGAGCCACAGCAAAAGGCGCTGAAGTGTGGTCCGCGCGTCGGCGCGAGGCAATATCCAGCGCCATCGGGGTGTAGTTGGCGATCTGAATGGATCCATCGTCATCATCATGGCGTATTCGAAGCGCCATCTCCAATCTCAGGTCGGCGCCTGACGGCCAGAATTATCCCCGGCCGGGGTACAATGGCAGGAACCGGCGCACTTACGTCGCCGCCAACACGCACATACGAGCTCCACACAGAATGCGAGCAGGGTTCGAGCGCTGGTCTTCGAAACTGGGATTCTACCTCGCTGCCGTCGGAGCCGCCGTCGGACTCGGCAGCATCTGGCGCTTTCCTTACCTGACCGGAACGAACGGCGGCAGCGCCTTCGTATTCGTTTTCATCCTGGCTTGTCTTGTCATTGCGACTCCCCTGCTGGTCGCCGAGTTCATCATTGGCCGAAGGTCGCGACGCAATCCTTCGGAAGCGGCCGGAGAAGTGGCGGCGAGTTTCGGACGGTCGCGGGGATGGAATGTCATCGGCATACTCGGCACTGCCGCAACGTTTTTCATCATGTCGTACTACACGGTCATCGCGGGATGGGTCCTGGCCTATACCTGGACGTTGGTCTCGGGCGAACTCACGTCGCTCCCGCGCGGAGCGGTGGAAAGGCACTTCCAGGAGTTTTTGTCCAACCCGCTGCGAGTCGGCGCGTGGCACCTTGCATTCGTCGTATTGGTGGGAAGCATTTCTGCCCAAGGCGTGAACCGCGGGATCGAACTCGCCAACAAAATTCGCGCGCCGGGCTTGCTGATCCTGCTGCTCATTCTCGATGCCTATGCGCTCGCCACGGGAGACGTCAGCCGCGGTCTCACGTTCGCGTTCGCGCCCGACTTCGGCAAGCTCTCGGCCCGCGTGGTCCTTGCGGCCATCGGCCAGGCATTCTTCGCCACCGGCGTCGGGATGGCGATGATGCTCGCGTACGGGGCCTATGTACCGCGCGGCGCATCCTTGGTTCGCGCGGCGCTGGTCATCAGTGGTTCGATCGTGCTGGTGTCGGTGCTTGCGACTTTGATGATTTTTCCGCTGGTCTATCGATACGACCTGAATCCTGCGCAGGGTGCGGAACTGGTCTTCAACGTGCTGCCTATTGCGTTCTCCGAGATGCCCGGGGGTCGCTTGGTCGGTACCTTGTTCTTTCTTCTGCTTGTGCTGGCCGCTCTTACCCCGAGTCTCGCCGGTATCGAACCCATGGTGGCGTGGCTGGCGCAGCGTCGCGGTTTATCCCGTTCGAAGTCAGCATTCGTCGCGGCGGCGGCTGTCTGGGTTCTGGGCATCGGCAGTGTGCTGTCCTTCAATGCGTGGGCACACTGGCATCCGTTCTCGGGAATTGCCCGGATGCGGAATATGACGGTGTTCGATGTGCTCGACTTTGCGTCTTCCAATGTGATGCTGCCGGTGGGCGCCCTTTTCACTTGCATTCTCGTCGGCTGGCGGCTACCCGGTAGCCTGGCGGACATTGAAATGCCGGAGGAGACGCTGGGTACGCGCCGGATCGTACTTTTCCTCCTGCGCTATGTCTGTCCTCTCGGACTGGTTGCGGTGCTGGTGGCGGCCTACTCCTGAGAGGGCAGCGCCGGCGTAGCGGCAGCGCCAGCACGGCCCACGGCGCGGGGACGCATTGCTGCGCCCCCGCCACCATGCCTCATGTTAAAACTTGTACTGCGCCCCCACGCCGATCGTTCGCGGCTGGTTCGTGAGGTAGCCCAGACGGGCGCTGCGTCCGCGCTCGTAGTCGAGCGCGAGATGTGCGTTGGTGTCCCAGAGGTTGTTGAGATAGGCCGCCGCCTCCCAGCGATCGGTCCGCACGCCGGCGCGCAAATTGCCGAGCGAATAGGCTTTGAGCCGCGCGTCGAACGAGATCACGGTGCTCGCCGGGACGCCGCCGTATCCGATCAAGCGGGCCGCATTCGGGTCGCTGCCCTGACCGCCGATCTGGCCAAAACCCGGCTCC
>Ga0179587_10000025_pt1 | contig 78324 bp, 65 predicted proteins | sample CZODoug2_1_08_16_FD_185932 | JGI IMG/M metagenome (GOLD analysis project Ga0179587, IMG submission 185932) | Vadose zone soil fungal communities from Angelo Coast Range Reserve, California, USA - CZODoug2_1_08_16fungal | ecosystem: Environmental > Terrestrial > Soil > Vadose zone | place: USA...
ATTCGCTGCTTAAGCAGTGCTTTGAGTTCGCGGCGTCCAAGGACCTCATACCGGCATCGCCGATGGCCGGGGTACTGCGCCCGGGCGGTGATGAAGTCCCTCGGTATCGCACCCTAAATGACGATGAGGTACGCGCCTTCTGGACCAAAGTCGATTCGGCGAAGATGGCGGACGCGACAAAGCTCGGCTTGAAACTCCTGCTTGTGACGGCCCAGCGCCGGGGCGAGATCACCGCGGCTCGGTGGCCGCATTTCGATTTCGACAAGGCGGTTTGGACGATTCCCGCCGAAGTGTCGAAGAATGGCAAGGAACACAAAGTGCCGCTCTCCCCTCTCGCGACTCAGATACTAACCGAATTGCGCGGGACCACTGGTGACCGTACCCACGTGCTTGCATCCCAGCACAGCATCCAGAAGCCGGATAGCTCCTACTCGGAGCGCGTCTTATCCCGAGCGGTTCGCGAGAATGAGGAACACTTCGGCATCGCACACTTTACACCGCATGACCTCCGCCGCACCGCCGCCAGTATGATGACCTCTATTGGCGTCCCCAGGCTGCACGTCGAAAAAGTCTTGAATCACACGCTCTCGGACATCGCCGAAGTTTATGACCGACATGACTACTTTGACGAAAAGAAGGTGGCCCTAAATCGGTGGGCTGAGCATTTGGCCGACGTCATAGCAAACAAAAGGCCAAAGGTAGTTCCTTTACGTTCGTCGAAGTCGTCAGATCAGGTGGACTCGCCTCGCCAGGTAGGTGCCTAGCAATCCCCTAGCCGAACCACATTCCCCGCGCATTCAGATACGCACTCCACCTTTGGCCAGTGCATTCAGAATCGCCAATGTGCTAAAACCGCGGAGTGGCGGGGGTCGGGGTATGGACCCCCAAGGGGCCTACGGGTATGGGGGGCTTTACCCATCTCGTATAGAGCGGACCCCAAAAATCCGCCCGCCATGAAAAACTCATGTCCTGTGGAATGCGGGCTTTCGGAAATGTGCGACGGTCACGCGGGCAGGAACCACAGATGGCCACCGTAAAGGCTGTTTTATCAGGGGAATGATGCTGTGGAAAAAAATACCCCGGTTTCATACCCCAGGGTAACCAAAGCTCGGTCTGCCTATCTATATTAAAATATGTCGAACCGGCCCGAAAGTGTGCATTGAGCTTAACATTCATCGGTGAACGAGCGTGGGGCCGAATCCAGGACCAAATAACGTAAAAGCCTTCGAAACTCTGGTCAAGGTTCTAAGCGAGTCAGGAGGTCCGGCGCTCCCTTTTGATCGCTGGCATGTCATTGAGCCGATTTACCCGATTGGAGGCCGGTGGTACTTCAGCTTTACGTGCCCCTCCTGCAAGGGCCATAGCCCCCTTTTCCATGACTACGCAGACGGCAATCTGGGTAGCCCATTCGTCAACTGCGGATACGGCGTTGTGGCCACCTGCTTCTTTTGTCAGGCGCGTCACAAGTGTCCATCGGCAGACATGCAGTCACGCCTATGGCCGCTGGCGCCCGGCCAATCGCCCCCAGTCAGCGAATATGCACATCGAGTGCAGCGAAAGTATAAGGATGACCCCGAGTATCGACCACTGGGGGGAAACCTGCATCACTACACCAGCGTGCCTGCGCTGTTGTCGATCATCAAGTCGAAGTGCCTATGGGCCACCCACATTCAATACTTGAACGACGACACCGAAAGCGTGCTGGGCTTGAGTCTAATGCAGCAAGTGGCGACCGAAGCCTTAGTGGGCGCATCCGGCGACGACGCAGAGATACTAAAATATTTTCTAGAATGGATTCGGGACCCTCAAGTCGAAGGTCACTCAGTCTATGTATTAAGCCTTTCCGAAGGTTACGACCAATTGAGCCAGTGGCGCGGCTATACGCCGCCCAACCAGGGCGTTTGTCTATCGATTGACTCGCGGGTACTGGTCGAGCGGATGCAGGCCCAGGGATGGACGTTCCAGATTTGTCGCTATAAACAACAATCGCAGTTGACGTGGGCAGACGCCATTCTCGGTCGAATTCGGAGAGAAGCTGCTACGAAGTACGCAAGTATCGCAGCGAGCGATGACAAGCGGGCTGCATTTACGACGGTGCTAAAGGCGGCCCTTTCGAGTCTGCTGCAAACGGCGGCAACGATTAAGCATGACTCCTTCTTTGAGGAACGGGAAGTGCGCTTCATATCGCCAATGATTCACATTGACGACCCCAGGGTCATGTATCGCAGCAACGCAAAGCATTCGAGACTTCCCTATGTCAATTTCCAGCTAGCGGAACCTAGTACCGCATTGCAGGTCGATGAGGTTATGGTCGGCCCCGGTATCGAAAAAGACTCGCGCCAGTCGGCTATTGACGCTGCGCTGAAAGCCGACAATGTCAAAGGCCGATGCAAGGTGAGCGTTTCGCGCAGTCCCCTAATCTGGTGATTCGAATTGCCTCTAGCGGTGTACGACTTCGTGGGTGCCCGGCATCCTCTATCAGGATCTCGATATCGCCGACATTTGGCACCAACTCGAAGTCGCCCAAACCTAGCGCCCGAACGATACCCGCGCGCTTGCCCACGGGCATGTGGTCGAACACGATGGCGTCTTCTGCGGCCATATTCTTGGTGCTCATGCCGCCCGCTCGCCCACGGCCGCCTCGATAGCGCGCACAAGCTCGCGGGCGTGGTCGAAACCCTCGATGGCCGTAAGCTCATCACGTCGCACGGTCGCGGGGCTGCGGCCCTCATGCCACGTCAGCCAAGGCGCGCGCGGAACGAAACACGCCGTGCCTGTCGCGTCGGCGGCAAATAGACCGAAGTCGCGCGGGTCGGGCGCGTGGTCACTGCACAGAGTTTGCACCGCACCACCAATTGAGTTCGCCATTTGTGGGTAATTGGTAGGCTAGCATTCAACTATCCGCGGACAGTGACAAAGGAGCGAGGTTATATGACTGAACCGACCGAAACCGAGAAACTAGCTAAGTCGATTAACGATTCCGGCTTTCCCTTCCAGATCGGCTTGAAGATGCTGACGAACAGCGTCCACGGATGGCGAGCCACGCTGACCGAGCATCCGTGGCGCGATCAGCTCAATGGAAGCGACAAGTTCATCGATTTTGTCGCGACCTACACAGGCGACCTCGTCAATCTCGTCACCGAATGCAAGCGCGCGAGGAACACCGAGTGGTTCTTTCTACGCGAGTCCGTCGAATCTAACCACTCAGAAAACCGTCTGACCGTGAGGGCACGCGTTCTCGGTTTCACGCTTGGCAATAGTTTAGTCAACGATTGGATGGACGTGCAATTCATCCCCGGCTCGCCGGAGGCTAATTTCTGCGTCATGCGCAAGAACACTACCGAAAGTGGTAGCGGTCAATACAGCCAGGAACTATTGGAAAAGACTGCGTCCGAGATCGTTAGAGCCACACAAGCGCTCACGGAACAGCAGTCCGCATTCCACTCGGTGCAACGCCCGCTTCACAGGGTTTACATCCCAATCATCGTGACGAATGCACAGATGTACATTTGTGATGCTGCATGGGAGAAGGTAAATCTTGACTCCGGCGAGGTCGAGTTTTCTGCGGTGAGACCAATAAAATTTATCCGCTTCAGAAAAAGCTTCGGCGTACCGGACTTACGCAATAAAGCGGGTCACGATATTGCCACTGTTATGGATGTGTCTGCAAACACCGTTATCGTTGTGCAGGCAGCAGCGTACTTAGAATTCTTGGCTCAATGGAATCTTTCCATGCCCTTCTCGAGCCACTTGAAGGACGCTCTCGGTGTTAAGTGAGTGAGCATAAACCGTGCGGTCAAGACGCCTCGCGACCTCCGTGAAGGTGTCAGGACCGGCGCGGGCGGCTCGCCTCACAACAATAAATTACCGACCCGGCTGGGCGAGTTCCCTTCTTGCCTCAATTAAAATCGCAGTGTAGGCCGCCTCGACTAGTCGCAGCGCGCTAGATACATATTCTTCGGTGCAGGAGCTGAAATTTTCGATATGCCAGTGCTCCTTAACCAAGGCCTCGAGCGCCCCGATGGCGTTAGGTGATAGAAAAATGGCCGCTGGGCCCACGAGCCTCCTGACAGCTTGATACGATTTGTTTGCACACCGCGCTAGTTCCTGAAAATGAGGTTGCCCGGATATTGACTGGTCGTACTCAGAGCCCGGTTGAATGAAATACGTACTTTGATCCAGCAACGAATTCCTTAGAATGGTCAGATGTCTTAGCAGGCCTGCATATTGTTGCTCTCGGATTGCCCACTGCTGCCGCGACAGCCAAAATCTTCCTGAGAGAGTGCCTTTTATTTCTTCGGTATCGTGCGTGGTTTTCTGCAACTGCGCGCGGATTTCATCGAAGCTTTCCTTGGTTGCACGTTCGGCTCCCTTCTGCTTCAAGTACGAACCCAGATATGCACCCAAGAGGGAAGCAATCGGCAGTCCTAGGTAGGCCCACAAAACGGAGTAGTGACCCTCTTCGCTTGCCACTTGGGCGATAGCTCGTATTTCATCTGGAGACATCTATATATCTTAATCTTTTCCGCCCCAGCCCCCCAACGGCTAGTGCATACAGTACGCGGCGTTGTATCACAGTTTGCCGAAGATTCGGATGTATGGATGTCATTCATATAATAATCGCTCGTGAAGCTCCGCGCACGGCTTGGTGACACCTTCCCGCTGCGCGACGTGCGGCCGCCTCACCAAAACAAGTTAGGGCGCCGTACCTCGCGGAGGGTATCAGCTTTACGACCAATCGGACGCGTGATGGTGGCCACCAAACCCCGTTGTGCAGGATATCGAAGGCGCTCTCCGGGCTGATAACTAGTTCGTCGGTACCGGCATACATCCACGTCGCCACCACGATCCCTTCGCCTGTTTGGTCGGCAGGACCAAACCCCGCGTCATCCAAGAAGAGGCTCAATCGTTTCACAGCAGGGCGCCCAAAATCTCTACGCATCTCCTGCCATGAAGATGCGAATTGCTTCTGTTGATGTCGGAATCGGTGTTCCACGGGCGCACGCATAGCAGGAGTAGGTGCCTTCTCAATACTCCCCGACATAAGCACGGCTGCGAGCGTCTGAATGCGCGCAGAGTTATCCCACACACCTTGCCATGTCTGAGCCAGCCTGTCCGCTGCTCTGACCGCAGCCTGCACAGGCTCCCAGGTATCCAAACAGATGCGGAAGCATTCAACTAGTTCTTCCAGTGTGTAGAGGCCGTGACCGATAAGCAGATCATCCACCGCGCACCGAGCGCTCCACCAGTCAGCGCCTCTTTCTACCGAAGGAGGCAACCCGTCCAAAGGGGCACCATTTGGAATGGCAAAGTGCAACTTGCCGGGGGCAAATTTGTAAGACGCCGCCACAGACGCTGCCCTGCGAAGAGCTTCATGACCTAGTACCTCGGCACTGGTATGTCGGTTCAGCGAGTAGCCTTCATCGAGCCAACGCCGTTCCTGCGCAATCGCCGCCGCCACAAATGGGTTTCTAGGGTTCATGGAAATCTACTCCCGAACAGATCGAGCAGTGGCCCCGGCGGACGCCCACGACGAGCCTGCGGCGGTCGAACACCAGGCGGGGTGTAATAGACCCTGAGCACTCGTCGGCCGCGCTCACGGCTCCACATGTGGCTTGAGCGCCAGCCCATGAAACTCACGAGAATGGTCGGCAGGCTGCCGGGCGCGACACCGGTTGCTCGCTGCACGACGTGCGGCCGGAAAGCCGTTTGCCGGTCGGCAGTGGCCACGGTTTCCCACCAGTTCATGACCTGAGCGATGTTGATAGTGAGTTTCATGGGTGTGCTTTAGTGTTTTGCGACTCGGCGGGACTGGGAATGGGTGAGCATGGTGACGGGTCATTCCATGGATTCCATGGTCGGAGCAAGTCACTTCTTATCTTTCCTCCTCCACTTTTGATCTCTCTTCATTTTTTCTAAAGAAAAGTAGCTGCAACCCATGGAATCCATGGAATCCATGGAATTTTGGGGCGACAGCCCTCCCCACTTCCGCGCGACCTGTGCTCAACATCACGGCGGTACCCCAAAGAGCCAGATGTGGTTTTTACCGCCGTTCGCCAGCCGATATGCGACAGTCCAGCCCGCCCGCGTCATTTGCCCTTGAACTCGATCGATGGCGCCCACCGTCATCCTCGCGGTGCTGGGCAAACTTGCCGAAAACCTGTCCGACCAACCGTACGGAACCTGTTGCCGAGAGTTCACCTCGCGGCAGATCGCGTCAGCCGTCGCGACGACATGCACCCGGCCTTGGTGTTGAAACACACAGTATCCCGGCGACTTGTTCCAGACAGACCACGGCCCGGGAGCAGTCGCCGGTGTAGTTGCCTTAACAATTTCGGCCAAAGATCTGACCAGAGTCGCCGTGAATGTGTCGCCTTCGATCCAATCACGGGCCGCTGTCATCCGTTTTGATTCGACCGCCGCAATAAATGACCCACCACGCTGCCCGATAGCCTGCGCCAGAGCCTCGCCGGTCACCAGGAAGTCAGCCATCCGGTGCTGAACATTCTGCGTCTTCCAGATGCTGGGTGCGCGCCTCATGCGCTCAGCCAAGAAGAACAGCAACCCGCCCAGGACTTGCCCATGCGCCATCTTGAACTCGGCTCGGATCACATCATCAGGTCGGTAAGTTTTCGGCCTTTCGACTCGAATGACCCACGCGCGATCCAGTGTGTCGGCCTGGCGAATGATGTTGGCGATACCTGTGATGTGCCAAGCAACGAACAGCCGAAGGTTCCGGCTGTCTGCCGTCGTGTACAGCTCAGGTACCGTTATTGCACCACCGGACGAGCTGCGGCACAGAGTGTCCTCCATGTCGCCCTTGAGGGTAGCGCTGAGGTTGTCCAGACACAGGCTATGACGCCCCTGCGCTGCGGAGTAAATGCCGCGCTCCGAATGGGTTACGCTCGGCATCTTGCCCTCAAACGGGTCGATTGACATGATAAGGTGTTGAGCCAAGGTACTCTTACCTGCCCCCGGGCTACCAGTGAGGATCAGGATGGGCTGCGGCGAGTCGGGCCTAAGATGCTCGATCTTGGCGGCAATCAACGGTATCTGATCGTGCTTCGGAATCCCTTGAAGAAGCGGCTGGACAAAGTCCCACGCCTCGTCGGCATCACGAGGAATTACGGGCATGGGCAGTTCGCCGTAACCCTTACCGCGAATAAATATCACGCCGTTGGACTTCTCGACCGTTATGCCGTTGGCGTCCACCCGCGCGACTTGGCGGCCCTTGTCGCCAAGATCGACGATGTATGAGCCGCCGTCCTTGGCGGATCGCTGGTTAGCAGTTTTTGCAGGCTTGGCACGTGCCGCCGTCCTCAACATTGTTTGGAGCTGTTCGAGACCATCTTTTGTTAGCCTAGTGTGAATATTCATTGCTGCTTCGCGAAAAATATCAACACAGTCCGTTGAGTTGAGGCTCAAGGCATCGCCCTGGTGGAGGATGTAGAAAGCGCCCTCGATGTCGCGGAATGAGTCGAACTTCGCCGCGAAATCTCGTGCGCGTTGCGTAGCCACCTCTGCGGCTTTCTGCGCGTCGGTTTGAGCCTCTGGAACGGTATCATTGGCGACCCTGTTAAGCTGTTGACTAGCCCCGTCAGCGTAGGCCGTCTCGTCGGAAGTCGGAGGTGGCTTCGTCGCGAAGGGAAGAACATTCGATCCGGCCTCGCACGTGCTGGTCGATGGGTCTGGCGGAGGTCTTGGTTTGAAAATGGCTGCCTTAATTTCGACGAGACTCATACTGCTGACCTCAACTTTTCAAATGTTGACGGATGAAACCGTCTCAGGTACGTCGCCGCCTGGACGGCGCGTGGTGACAAGTTTCTAGGTAGCTCCAATCTCACGTACCGCTCGGCTTCATCACGTGCCCGCTTGAACAGCGCCGCGACGAGAATCTGCGCACGCGTCGTCAGGGTAGTTCTTTGATCCCACATGGCATCTGGTGCGTACTGGGATTGATCGTTCCGCGTCTGCCGGTCCATTGGGGCCGTCGCACTCCACGAAAGCCACAGTTCGCGGGCTTCTTCATCGTTCAACTCACCGATTTCCACCGATGCCCGCAGAGACATGAGAGTGCTTCGCCATGTCTGGTAATCGCCCGCATCCAGCCATTGAAGTGCTTCTTTGTACCGCGCGTACTGGGCGCCCGGCGTAGCTAGTTTCGGAATGAACGGTGCTTGGCGGACGGTCGGATTCGGAGTCAACTTCAGCAATTCGTCCGCGCTGAGCAAATCTCCGCGTCCGACATGCCGAAAACATTGCGATACGCGATCAGGATGTGCCGCCCATACCGCCGCCGCTTGGTGCATCTTCGATGTCGCCGGGTCTGCCTTGCTGTCGAGCACATGCTCATTGATAACGTGCCAGGCAGCCTCCCATTCGGCCGGACCTAGCGCCCGGTCCATGAAGAGCAGCACGCGCATCCGCACCTTGCCGGCGATCTCGCCGTGGCGAAACGTGGAGAACGCGCAGTACACCGTGTCATCGAGACCGGCCAAAATGGCGTCCTTGTCCTCGCTGGAGATGCCATCAAAGTCAATCGGAAACCATGGTGATTCCGTTACGTGCTTGGCGCTACGCTGCTTGCCCACGGCGCCCGGTGGATACCGCTTGGCCGTTTTGCTTACGTATGGGGCGACAGCCAGCAGGCAGGGCACAAAGTACGGCGTTTGGGCCTTGTCCAGCATGATTCGGGGGCCGTCCTCGGGCGCAATCATCTCGATAACCCTGCTGGCCGATAGCGCCGAATATTCAGCGCTTGGCGTCGTGTCGTATAGTGACTGGAAGAACGCCACCGAGTTGATAGGGATCTGCACCACGATCAAATCATCCAGGGCAGCTTCGGTTCCGGTACAGGCTTATTGCTGTCCAGTATTTCCGCCACCAACTGCTCAGCCGTGCCTGTGAACGGGATAGGCGCTGCCATCGCAAAAGTTCTGCCTGCTTCGGTGGCTCGCTCTCGAAATTTGCCGTACTCATCAATGATCTTTGATGCCGCCGCCGCCGACACTGAGCCATCATCCAGCCCCTTCGCGACCGCAGCCACCGCCTTGTGCATCATTCGAGCGAAAGACACGTGCGCCAGTTCGCCGGAGTTGCGAAGCTGGGTCTCCATGGCGATGCCGATCTTCGCCCCCTTCTCCGTGCCCAGTGCTTCTTGAAGCGTTTCCGGTGGTTCTATACCGGCCTCGATCGCGTATTCCTCGATGTTCTCTGGATCATTCGATGCCAGTCCGAATGCGCGCAACCATTGACGGATGGCGGGCGCCCTGGCTTCCTTGGCACCTATCGCTGCGTAGGCCTTGTCACGGGCGCGACGATAACAAGCCATCGCAAAATCGTACAGAGCTTCGCCTTTTAGCTCGCCCACGCTCGGTTCAATAGATCGAGTGGTCGGCTGTATGGCACGGGCATGCGGCACACCTTGCGCGTCGTCGGACTGCGAAGAGTTGTCCATCACGCCGTCGTCCACGTCGATGTCCATCACACCACCTCGACTTTGCGGCCCGCGAGGGGTTCATCCAGGCTGCCTTCCCCTTGCAAATGCGGCGGGCGGCGCAGCAAAGCGAATTTGCCCGCAAGGAGATCAGCCTTAAATTTACGGTATGTGCTCTGCTTCCAGATGTTTCGGCCAAGCAAATTGGCGTCAGGCGGCGGAAGAATGCCGTCTTTGCCATAGGTGCGGCGGGTACGGGAGCTAATGCCTAGATCATTCTCGATGTACGCGCCGTCGACAACAGGTTCATCAAGGGCGGCATCAACAGGAAGATTGTCTTGCATGTATCGCCTCTACATTGCCGCACATCGATGTGCGACTTCGGGGCGAAGAGTTGCAAGCAGAAATACGGGCGAGAATGCTTTAGGCTTTTCTGCTCCTAATCGGTCGCCTCATTGCCACGCCCACCTTTACGGCCGTAGGCGCTTTTCTTTCTGCTGACAGCTTCCTTCTTTGCAAGCTCGCCTTGTTTGGTTTCGGCCGCAGCGCGTCGCAATTCCCGGATCAGCCGAGCGCGGTCTTCCGAATCAAGCGGCATGGCATCGGGAGATAACTCGCCGGATATAGTGGTAGCGTGTACGCCACCTAGCTGGATCGTGACGTTGCTCGGAGCGTCGTAACTCAGATAGCGCCCGACCTCCGGATAAGTCTCAGAAACCCACTGGTGTATCGACGCTTTTGAATATCGAGGCGGATTGCCGTCCGAAGAAACAACGAGGATGCAAGCAGCCGCATCGTGGAGCCGCTGGCTTTTTTTCTTGGGACGGACGGCTTCGCGGAGCCTCTGTCGTATTGCCTTCCGACTGTCAGCATCGCCGTTGCCGAAAGCCTCGGCCATCCCTGCAGCGATCTCGCTGGCCGTCATGCCGTTGCGAATTACAAACCGCCGGCCAGTGCTCGTATCGAGAAGGTCGTGCTTCCTGGTCACGATTCAGCACCTTGGCAGGGTGAAGTGTACCCCCAGGTGTACCCCGAGGAGATTTTCAGTATTTCGGTGACTCGTAAGCGCTTGATTTAATTGGTCGGGGCGACAAGATTCGAACTTGCGACCCCTTGCACCCCATGCAAGTGCGCTACCAGGCTGCGCCACGCCCCGACCGAGGGAACGAATGATAGGCCAAAAGGGCCTCGAGAAATGGGTTAAGTCCGCCGTCAGCGGCGAAGAATCTTGATCAGCTCTTCCAACTCGAGCCGCATCTGATGAATGAGCTGCTGGCTTTGATTGAGATCCACCTGCGCATCGTCGCCGGTCAGGCGGTTGCGCGCTCCGCCGATCGTAAACCCCTGTTCATACAGTAGGCTGCGAATCTGACGGATGATGAGCACATCCTGGCGCTGATAGTACCGGCGGTTGCCGCGCCGTTTCACCGGTTTCAACTGGGGAAATTCCTGCTCCCAATAGCGCAATACGTGCGGCTTCACCCCGCACAAGTCGCTCACTTCACCGATCGTGAAATACCGCTTGCCGGGAATCGGCGGCAGTTCGCTATTGTTGCTTGGTTCCAGCATACGCCTCGACGCGAGCCTTCAATTTCTGGCCAGGACGAAATGTAACCACGCGCCGCGCGCTGATGGGTATCTCCTCGCCGGTCTTGGGATTGCGTCCCGGCCGCCGGTTCTTATCGCGCAAATCGAAATTGCCGAATCCCGACAGTTTTACCTGTTCGCCGGAAGAAAGTGCAGCCCTGATCTCTTCAAAAAACAGGTCTACGAGTTCCCGTGCTTCACGTTTGTTGAGACCCAATTGATCGAATAGGGCCTCGGCCATTTCGGCCTTGGTCAGGGCTGCCATGCTTATTGATCTCTTATGGAGGCGCTCAATACATCCCGTAACCGCGCGACCACCGCGGTCACAACGGAGTCTGCGTCGACGTCGGTTAGAGTGCGGGAAGAGTCCTGTAAAATCAAGCCTAAAGCGATACTTTTTCGTCCAAAATCTACGCCCGGTCCTCGATATACATCGAACACTCGGAGCTCACTCAACAGGCCTGATGCGCTAACAGTAACATTTTCCTGCAAAACTGCGAGAGGCACGCTCTCATCAACGACGATGGCTATATCGCGGCGCACACTGGGAAACTTTGAAATCTTTACAAAATTCGCGGGCTTGGCGCGAAAAGCTGATTCAACTTCTAGTTCAAAGATTACAGTGTTTACCCCAATGCTCAGGGATTTGACGAGTTGGGGATGCACCTCGCCCAGCCAGCCGATGGGAGTCGAGCCGCGGAAGATGCGCGCCGTTCGGCCAGGACGCAAGCAGCCCAAGGAGCCTGTCTCGAATCGAAACTCCGAAACGCTTCCGGTCAGCGCAAAGAGATTCAGGAGGTCCGCTTTAACGTCGTAGAAATCCAAGGGCTCACGCACGCTGCCCCATTGCTCCGGCCAGCGCGCGCCGGTCGCAATACCCGCGAGCACTTTCACTTCTCGCAGCACGGATTTTTTCACGTCGAACTTATTGCCGATCTCGAACAGCCGCACGCGCGACTGCTGCCGGCGCAGATTTTCCTGCGCGGCTTGCACGAGCCCTGTCCACAACGAGACCCGCATCTCGCTCAAATCCGCGGAGATTGCATTCGCCAATGCCAGCGTCTCCGCCTCCGGAAACAATTGGCGCTGCAACGCCGGATCCACAAAGCTGTAGGTGATGACTTCGCGGTATCCCGCATCGGCCATCCCGGTCAGCAATCGATCATCGGAAATGCTCGACTCAGTGGCATAGCCGGCTACCTGCGGCGCAATCGCATGACATTCCGCGATGCTGTCGAATCCGCGCAGACGCGCAACTTCCTCGATCAGATCCGCTTCGATTCGGATGTCGAAGCGATGCGGCGGCCGGCGCGCGCGCCATCCTTCCGCCGTGGCCTCGACGCCGCCCGTCACCGCACCCAGGAGCGCCTCGACATTCGCGTCCGGCACTGCCACGCCAAGTAAGCTCGAGAGACGGCTTCGCCGCAGGCTCACCCACTCCGGCGGCTCGCCTTGGCTCCCCGCCGCTTCAGCGCGGGTCACTTGCGTCGGGCCCGCTTCACCGTGGGCGATCTGCAGCAGCAGTGCGGTGGCCCGCTCCAGCGCAAGCGCCGGCAGGGTGGGATCCACGCCGCGCTCGAAGCGCTGCGCGGCGTCGGTGAACAGACCCAATCGCCGCGCGCGGCCCGCAACGGCATCCGGCGCAAAATGCGCCGCTTCCAGCAACACATCGCGGGTCGACTCCGATATCGCCGTGCGCCGGCCTCCCATGACGCCCGCCAGCCCGATCGCTCCGCTGTCGTCGGCAATCACCATGAACTCCGGGTCGAGCGTGTACTCCTTGTCGTCCAGCAGCAGCAACCGCTCACCGGCCTTCGCCATGCGCACCGTGATGCCGCCCGAGAGGCGATCAACATCGTAGGCGTGCATGGGTTGCCCCAATTCAATCATCACGTAATTGGTGACATCGACGATGGGCGAAATGCTGTTGATGCCGACCCTGCGCAGGCGCTCGCGGAGCCACGCCGGAGACGTTGCGCCAACTTTCACACCCTTGATGACGCGCGATGCGAATACCGGGCAGCCCGCGGGCGCCTCGATCCGGGTGGAAAACACGGCCGCGTGCCTCGCCCCCACCGGCTCCGCGGTGTACGTGAGATAGCGGCCCTCGTGCGCAGCCGCATAGTCGCGCGCGAGCCCGAAGACGCTCATGCAGTCGCCACGATTGGGCGTGGCATTGACTTCGAGCGCGGTGTCGTCGAGATCCAACGCCTCGCGCACATCGACCCCCAGCGTCAATCCCACGGCAAGCTCCATGATTCCGTCCTGCTCCTGCCCTAAGCCCAGTTCGCGCGCCGAGCACAGCATACCGTTGGACTCGACGCCGCGCAGCTTCGCGCGCTTGATGGTGATGCCGCCCGGCAGTTGGGCTCCGACCATCGCCACCGCGACCTTGAGGCCGCCGCGGACGTTGGGGGCGCCGCAAACGATCTGCAGCCGATTCGAACCGTCCGTGGTGACCTCGCACAACGAGAGCTTCTCCGCATTCGGATGGCGGATTACGCCCAGCACTTCGCCGACCACGACGCCGGAAAAGGGCGGCGCCACCGGCGTCACCGCTTCCACCTCGAGGCCGGCCAGCGTCAGCCGCTGCGCGAGCGCCGCAGGCGTGAGCTCAAGCGGCACGAACTCCCGCATCCAGTGATGGGTGATCCTCACGGGAACTGCTTCAAGAACTGCAAATCGTTTTCGAAGAACAGGCGCAGGTCGTCGACGCCATACCTCAGCATCGCGAGCCGCTCGATCCCTACGCCGAACGCGTAGCCCTGCCAGAGTTCGCTGTCGATGCCGGACGCGGCCAGCACATTGGGATGGATCATGCCGCAGCCCAAGATCTCGAGCCAGCCGGTGTGCTTGCACACTCGGCAACCCGCTCCATGACAGAACACGCATTCGACGTCCACTTCCGCCGACGGCTCCGTGAACGGAAAATACGAGGGCCGCAGGCGCATGCCCAGCGGCTGCTCGAAGAAATGCTCGACGAAGGTATGCAGCATGGCCTTCAAATTCGCGAAGCTGATCGCCGCGCCCACCACCATGCCTTCGACCTGATGGAACATCGGCGTGTGCGTCATATCCGAGTCGTTGCGATAGACGCGCCCCGGGGCGATCACCGCCAGCGGCGGCTTCATCGCGCGCATGGCGCGAATCTGCACGGGCGAGGTATGCGTTCGCAGCAGCCTCCCGTCCGGGAAATAAAACGTGTCGTGCATGGCACGCGCCGGATGATTCTTCGGAATATTCAGCGCTTCGAAATTGTGGAAGTCATCCTCGACCTCCGGACCTGTCGCGATTTCAAATCCCGCCTGCATGAAAATCCGTTCGATGCGCAGTCGCGTGCGCGTGACTGGATGAAGGCTGCCCGATTCCTGGCCGCGACCCGGCAGGGTGACGTCGATCGCGCCCTTGGCGAGTTCCGCGTCGAGCGCTTCCGCGTCGAGCGCTTCGCGGCGGGACTCGATGGCGGCCTGAATGGCCGCCTTCGCTTCGTTGATTCTCTGCCCGGCCGCGGGACGCTCGGCGGCGGGCAATGCTCCTAAACTCTTGAGTTGTTCGGTGAGCTGTCCCTTTTTGCCCAGCAGGCGCACCCGCACATCGTCGAGACGCTCCAAGTTCGCGGACGCGTCAACGTCAGCGAGTGCTCGCTCCACCAGAATCGAGAGTGCGTCGGCAACGGCCATGGTCGAGTCCAAAGGGTGGCGCGGAGATTTGACCGGTGTAAGGCCAAACCCCCGCGATACCCCGAGCGTCTCTACGCCGCGCGGCTCTCGGCTGCCGGAAGGGCTGCCTTGGCTTTCTCCGCAATCGCCGTAAAAGCCGGCATGTCATGCACCGCGAGGTCGGCAAGCACCTTGCGATCGATGGCCAACTCCGCCTTGTTCAACCCGTCGATCAAGGTGCTGTACGTCATGCCGCACAGGCGCGCCGCCGCGTTGATGCGTGTGATCCACAGCGCCCGGAACTCGCGCTTCTTCTCGCGCCGGCCGCGATAGGCATACTGACCCGCCTTGATGACGGCCTGCTTGGCCGTGCGGAATACTTTGCGCCGGGCATTGAAATAACCCTTCGCCTTCTTGAGGATTTTCTTGTGACGTCGACCGGCGACGACACCGCGTTTGACTCGTGCCATATTCTAGTAACTCCAGAGCTCTTAAGCGAAGGGAAGCATTGCTTTCACGCGACCGATATCGGTCTCATGAACGCCCATTTCGCGGCGCAGCTGACGCTTTCGCTTGCTGGGTTTCTTCGTCAGAATATGACGACGGTGGGACTGACCGCGCTTGAAGCCATTCGCTGTTTTGCGAAAACGCTTCGACGCGGCCTTCTTTGTTTTCATCTTAGGCACGTTCGACTCCTGATTTTTTATAGCCCTGTTCACAAACGCCTGACGAGGAATCCCGCGATCCCCATCGAGCGCCGCTACAGGCGGGACGGCGAGACCGTTTAAGGTCTGCCGCTCACTTCTTTTTGGGCCCGAACACCATGATCATCTGCTTGCCTTCCATCAACGGATTCTGCTCGACCACCGAATACGGGGCGAGATCCTCAGAAATCCGCGTCAGGAGACGCCGACCGATGTCTTGATGCACGAGCTCACGGCCACGGTAACGCAATGTCACCTTGGCCTTATCACCCTCGGTCAGAAATCGGACGATGTTACGCAGTTTGACCTGGTAATCCGCCTCTTCCGTCCCGGGACGAAATTTCACTTCCTTAACCTGAATCTGCTTCTGCTTTCGCTTCGCCGCGTGCGCCTTCTTGTTCTGTTCAAACAGGAATTTGCCGAAATCCATCACTCTGACCACCGGCGGCTCCGCCATCGGTGAGACCTCTACCAGATCCAGAGTCTGCGAGCTGGCCAGTTGCAGCGCCTCGGCGCGCGTCATGACCCCTGCTTGGCTTCCATCCGCTGCGATCACGCGCACCGACGGTGCGGAGATCTCCTCATTGCGCCTTACGCGCTTCGACGTTGCGATAAACGATCCTCCAAAACAAGACGGCCGCGGCTCGCGACCTCGTCGCAAAGCAAGGCGGTGAGCTCCTCGAGCTGCAGATTGCCTAGATCTTTGCCACTGCGCGTGCGTACGGCCAGGGTGCGTGCCTCTACTTCCCGTTCGCCGGCGACCAGGAGGAAAGGCACGCGCTTAATTGTATGCTCGCGAATTTTAAAGCCAACCTTCTCATACCTCAAGTCCGTTTCTACCCGAAGCCCATGATTTCTCAGGTTTTCCGCAACTTGCGTGCAATATTCATCCTGCGCATTGGTAATTCCCATGACCACGACTTGCACCGGGGCTAGCCAGGTCGGCAGTTTCCCCGCATGGTGCTCCAGCAAAATACCGATGAACCGCTCCAGCGAGCCGAACATGGCGCGATGCAGCAAAACGGGCGAGTGCTTCTGGCCGTCCTCGCCGATATAAGTCGCCCCCAGGCGCACCGGCATATTGAAGTCCACCTGCAGAGTGCCGCATTGCCAATCGCGGCCGATCGCGTCGCGCAGCACGAACTCCAGCTTTGGTCCGTAGAAGGCGCCTTCCCCGGGGTTCAGCGTGGTTTCGATTCCAGCCGCCGTTGAGGCCTTGCGCAGCGCATCCTCCGCCTTGTCCCACACCTCGTCGGACCCCACTCGCTTCGGCGGGCGGTCCGAGAACTTGATTCGTACGTCGGTGAATCCGAAGTCCCTGTAGATGCTCAAGATGAGCTCGGTGATCTTCACCGCTTCGGACGTGAGCTGGTCCGGCGTGCAAAATACATGGGCATCGTCCTGCGTGAAGGCCCGCACGCGCATCAGGCCGTGCAAAGCCCCCGAGGGCTCGTACCGATGCACCTTGCCGAACTCCGCCAGGCGCAGCGGCAGCTCGCGATAGCTGCGCAAACCCTGCTTGAACACTTGGATATGACCCGGGCAGTTCATGGGCTTGATCGCAAAGGTGCGGTCGTCCGGCGTCTGCGTGAGGTACATGTTCTCGCCGAACGTCTCGATATGGCCCGACTTGATCCAGAGCTCGCGGTCCATGATTTCGGGTGTATTGACTTCCAGATAGCCCGCCGCGTTCTGACGCTCGCGCATGTAGGCAATGAGCTGCTGAAACAGCGCCCAGCCTTTCGGATGCCAGAAAACCGCCCCCGGCGCTTCCTCCTGCAAATGGAACAGGTCGAGTTCCTTGCCGATGCGCCGGTGATCCCGCTTCTCGGCCTCTTCCAGCCGAGTGAGATATTCCTTGAGTTGCTTCTCGTTGGCCCAGGCGGTGCCATAGATCCGCTGCAGCATTTCGTTGCGCGAATCGCCGCGCCAGTACGCACCGGCCACCTTCATCAGCTTGAACGCTTTGAGCTTCCCGGTGCTCGGCACATGCGGGCCGCGGCACAAATCTTCCCAATCGCCCTGCCCATACAGACTGATCGGTTCATCGGACGGGATCGCCGCGATGATCTCCGCCTTGTAGTGCTCGCCGATTTTCTTGAAATGCTCGACCGCGGCATCCCGCGGCATGACTCGCCGACGCACGGGCAGATCCTTGGCGACGATCTCCGCCATGCGCTTTTCGATCGCCGCCAAGTCATCGGTCGAGAACGGCCGTTTGTAGGCGAAATCGTAGTAAAAGCCGTCTTCGATGACGGGACCGATGGTCACCTGGGCGTCCGGATACAGATCCTGAACCGCGTTTGCCAACAGGTGCGCCGTGGAGTGCCGGATGATCTCCAGCCCCTCCGGATCGCGGTCGGTGACGATACTGAGCGCAACGTCGTGGTCGATCAGCGAGGAGGTATCGACCAACACCCCGTCCGCCTTGCCCGCCAGTGCCGCCTTGGCAAGGCCTGGGCCGATCGCGGCCGCGACCTCTCCCACCGACACCGCGTCGTCGAAGCGCTTCTGGCTACCATCGGGAAGAGTAATTACGGGCATGCGACCATCTTAAGCTATGAAAAGGACTACGAACCGCGGTCAGGCACCCTTAAGCCCGGGCGCCCGCCGCAAACGGCGAGGCTACGCCCGCGACCCCCCGCAAGGAAAGTGGTGCGCGCTAGTGGGATCGAACCACTGACCCCCACCATGTCAAGGTGATGCTCTACCGCTGAGCTAAGCGCGCTCGGAGGGCGCGAAAGATACCGGATTCGACGGCGCCGATAAAGGGCGGGTCGCTGAAAATGCGTAAAATCGCCGGTGGGCGTCGCCTTGGGCGCCGGCGACGGGCGGATCCGCCCCCCCTTACTGTGCGCCGGGCTGTGCGCCGGGTTGCGTGTCCTCCGGCTGCCGCGGGCCGGGTTTGATGCGCAATCGGAACTGCGCCTCGCCGATGGTCAAGATGTCGCCATCCGTCAGAAGCTGGCGCGCCACCTTGCGCCCGTTGACGAGCACTCCATTGGTGCTGTGCAGATCCTCGATGATGACGTCGCGCGCATTCGTCAGCACCAGGGCGTGATGGCGACTCACCGACGAGGACTCGACGTGTAGTTCGCAACCCGGCGCCCGGCCGATGCGGGTGCGCCGGCCCAAGGCGTGAGCCTTGTTGTGGGTCCCGTCGATCCGGATCAGATCGACGGTGTATTCCGACGCGGTCGCCGCGCCCGCGGCATCGGGCTGAATCGGCGCCGCCGCGCTTGCATCGGTGCTCTCGCCTCGCTCCAGCCGCCGGAGGATGAATTCGCGCTCCTCGAGGGCGCCGCGCGTGCGCTCCAACGCCGCGCGCAGGGACCGGTTCTCCTCGGTGAGCTGTTCCATTGCCCGCGACCTCGCGGCCGGCTCGCCGGTCGGCCGCTTGACGTCCGCATTGCCCTGTCCGATCAAACGGCGCGCCTCGTGCAAGTGAGCCAACAGCACCTCCATCTGCCCCTCTTGTTCCTGCGCCTCGCCCCGCAGCCGCAGCACCTCCAGCGCGAGGTCGGCGCGGGATTGCTCCGCCGCCGATAGCATCTCCTTGCCGCGCTGCGCCTCGGCGTTGCCGGCGCTCATCTTTTCCGTGAGGTCGGCGCAGGTGCGCTCCAGCTCTTGGACCTTGAGTTCGCGTTTGGTTCGCGTCGCCTGCTCCTTGGCCGCCGCCGCCTCGAACCTCGCGAGCGTTTCGTCCCGGGTCGCCAACTGCGCCGCAAGATCGGCAGCCCGCCGGCGCAGCTCATCGCGCTCGGACAGCAGGGCCCGGTGGTCGACCGGTGTGGCGCTGCTCTCATCGAATGCGCGACGGAACTCACGTGTCCGCAAACGTTCCAGGTGCGCGGCCGCCTGCGCCTTGGCGCCGTTCAGGTCGCGGCGCGTCGCCTGGAGTTCTTCGTCGCCGCGTTTGAGCTGCGCGGTGAGCGTCGCCACCGCCTGCCGGGTGCTGTTAAGGTCGGCTGTCACGGATTCGAGCCGCGCCCGCGCCGCCCGCAAATCGGCTGCGAGCTGAACGGCTGCCGTAGAGCGTTCTTCGAGCGAGGGGACGATCTGCGCGTGCTCGCGTTGCAGGGCGCTGAGCTGGGCATCGCGTTCTGCCAGCGAGTGCAGCACCTGGGCCAGGGTGGCATCGCGCGCGGCCACCGTGTCTCGAAGGGTGCGCGATTGGCGCAGATGCTGCTCGACCTCGCGCAGCGCATCTTCCAATCGAGCCTGTGCGAGGTCCGCGGCTGCACGCGCGCCGGTGAGGTCGGAGGCCAAACTTGCCACGCGTGACGCTGCCTCGGCTTCCGCTGCGCGAGCTTTCTCATGCGATCGGGTGAGCGTTTCGTATTCGGCGCTCCGCCGCGCAATCCGCTCCTCGACCGAACGCACGCTCTCGGCGAGCGAAGGCATATCGGCCGACGACGGCCGGCGAAATTCGGATTTGACGCTGTTCGCCACGGGCGAATAGTCCAGGCGGACCGCATCGTCCGCCACATCATCATCGGAGCTCGCGCCTTCCAGAATCGGCAACTTGTCCGTCCGGTCGAGATCAACGTCCTGAGATTGGCTGTTGTCCGGCACCACCGTCTCTGCTCTAACCCGCCAGGGAGTGCGGAACGCCGAGCGCAACCTGACGCAGCTTTTGAATTTCGTCGCGCACGCGCGCCGCCTGCTCGAACTCGAGATTACGCGCGAGCTTCATCATTTCCGCGTCCAATTTCTTGATGCGCTTCAACGCCTGCTCGGGCGCCATCGACGCATAGTCGGCGCCCGCATCCCTCCCGTGGCTCTCTTGGACGGAGCGCGCGCCTTCCATCACATCGCCGACCGCCTTGACGATGGTGCGGGGCGTGATGCCGTGCTCGGCATTGAACTCGATCTGCTTGCTGCGGCGCCGATCGGTCTCCGCAATGGCACGCTCGATCGAGCCGGTTCGTACATCCGCATACAGAATCGCCTTGCCGCGGATATTGCGCGCTGCCCGGCCGATGGTTTGAATCAGCGAACCCTCGGAGCGTAGAAATCCCTCCTTGTCGGCATCGAGGATCGCGACCAGGGACACCTCCGGCATGTCGAGGCCCTCGCGCAGCAAGTTGATGCCGACGATCACGTCGAACTTTCCCAGCCGAAGGTCGCGAATGATCTCGGAGCGCTCGACGGTCTCGATATCCGAATGCAGGTAGCGAACCTTGACGCCGTGCTCGTTGAGATATTCGGTCAAATCCTCCGCCATCCGCTTGGTCAGCGTAGTCACCAACACGCGCTCGTTGACTTGCGCGCGCAGCCGAATTTCGGACAGCAGATCGTCCACCTGGGCACGAACCGGACGAATCTCGACCACAGGGTCGATCAAGCCGGTCGGACGCACTACCTGCTCGATCACTTGGCCCGACAAGCGCTTTTCATAGGCCGACGGCGTCGCCGACACGTAGATGGCCTGCGGCGACAGATGCTGGAATTCCTCGAATCGCAGCGGCCGGTTATCGAGCGCCGACGGCAACCGAAATCCGTATTCCACCAGCGTCTCCTTGCGGGAGCGGTCGCCCTTGTACATGGCGCCTAGCTGCGGAATGGTCTGATGGCTTTCGTCGATCACGAGCAGCGCGTTCTTCGGCAAATAGTCGAACAGGCAAGGCGGCGGTTCTCCGGGAGACCGGCCCGACAGATAGCGGGAGTAGTTTTCGATGCCGGCGCAATATCCGACCTCGTTCATCATTTCGAGATCGAAGAGCGTGCGCTGTTGCAGACGCTGCGCTTCCACCAGTTTGCTCGCGGCGTTAAGTTCGAGCAGGCGCGCCCGCAATTCGCCGCGTATTTCCTCGACCGCCGACTGCACGCGTTCCTTCGGCGTCACGTAATGCGTGGAAGGATAGACGGTGAGGCGCGGCAACTTTCGCAGCACCTCGCCGGTGAGCGGATCGAACAAGCTCAATGCCTCGACCTGGTCATCGAACAACTCTACCCGCACCGCCTCACGCTCCGATTCCGCCGGAAAGATGTCGATCACATCGCCGCGTACGCGATAAGTACCCTGGTGCAGATCGATCTCATTGCGGGTGTACTGCATGTCGGCGAGCCGGCGCAGCAGCTTTCGCTGCTCGAGACGATCGCCGCGCGACATGTGCAATACCATGGAAAGGTAAGCCTGAGGGTCGCCCAGGCCGTAGATCGCAGAAACCGTCGCAACGATGATGGAGTCCGGCCGCTCCAGCAGCGCCTTCGTGGCCGACAGCCGCATTTGCTCGATATGCTCGTTGATCGAGGCATCCTTCTCGATGAACGTATCGGAAGCCGGCACATATGCTTCGGGCTGGTAGTAGTCGTAATACGAAACGAAATACTCGACCGAGTTCTTGGGAAAGAACACCTTGAACTCTCCGTACAGCTGCGCCGCGAGAGTCTTGTTGTGGGCCAGGACCAGGGTGGGACGCTGAACCTGCTGAATGACGTTCGCGATGGTAAAAGTCTTGCCGGACCCCGTCACGCCGAGCAAGGTCTGGTGAGCCAGGCCTGCGGTGAGGCCGTCGACGAGCTTTTCGATCGCCTGTGGTTGATCGCCCGCGGGGGAGTAGTCCGAATAGAGCTCAAAGTTCATCGATGTATTCTCTCATGTCGGGGGTCATGCGGCACCCGCTGGAGCTCATGCGGCGGCCGACGCGCACCGGCCGCAGCGCCGCTCTACGGCCGCGTGGCGCCCGCCGAGGCTTCAGTGGCGCCCGACGGCTATTTTTCGTACACTTTGACGCCCTTTTTTACACAGGTACCTTCCCTTGGCCGTATCCCTCTCAAAGCGCGTACAAAAGGTCAAACCATCGCCCACACTGGCGGTCACCGCCCGAGCAGCCAAGCTCAAAGCGGAAGGCAAGGACATCATCGGCCTCGGAGCCGGCGAGCCGGATTTTGATACGCCCCTTCATATCGCAGATGCGGGCGTCGATGCAATTCGCTTGGGGTTAACGCGCTATACGGCGGTCGACGGGACCGCCGAGCTTAAGGATGCCATCATCGCCAAGTTCAAACGGGACAACGAACTGACGTACGAACGGAGCCAGATCCTGGTCTCCTCGGGGGCCAAGCAGACTTGTTTCAATCTCTGCGCCGCCCTGCTCGATTCGGGCGACGAGTGCGTGATTCCTGCACCCTACTGGGTCTCGTATCCCGACATGGTAATACTAGCGGACGGCGTGCCGGTGTGCGTCTACGGAGGCGCCGACCAGGGCTACAAGATCACGCCCGCACAGTTGGCTGCGGCCATCACGCCGCGCACCAAGATGTTGTTTCTCAACAGCCCGAGCAATCCGACGGGCGCCGCCTATACGCGCGCCGAGCTCCAGGCGCTGGGAGCGGTGCTCGACCGGCATCCGCAGATCGTCATCGCCTCGGATGAGATGTACGAGCACATCTATTGGGCGCCCGAACCCTTCTCAAGCTTCGCGCAGGCGAACCCACAGCTCTATGACCGCACCGTCACCATCAACGGGGTCTCCAAAGCCTATGCGATGACCGGCTGGCGCATCGGCTACTGCGGCGGTCCCAAGGATCTCGTCGCTGCGATGGGCACGATCCAGGGCCAGTCGACCTCGAATGCCTCGAGCATTTCGCAGCGGGCGGCCACGGTTGGTCTGAACAGCGACCAGGCCTGCGTGTCCGAGATGAACAAGGCGTTCAAAGAGCGGCACGACTTCGTGGTGGCGGGACTCAACGCCATTCCCGGAATTTCATGTCGGGCGGGCGCCGGCACTTTTTATGCCTTTGCCGATGTGACCGGCGCGATGCGTGCCCTTGGGATCAAGGACGACAACGCGTTCGCAGAATATCTGCTGATCGAAGCCGGCGTCGCCGTCGTCCCCGGTTCCGGATTCGGAGCACCCGGACACATGCGGATTTCCTTCGCCTGCGGCATGCAGATGCTAGAAGATGCGCTGCGGCGCATCGCGCGCGCCCTGTCGGTAGCCGTAGCGAAGCGCGCCTGAAACCGTGTTTCGCGTGGCGTTTCCGCGGAAACGCATCATACGATCCTTCGTGAAGTTTACTCTGTAACCATATGAAATATGTAAGCTTAGGATCAACTGGCTTACAAGTCTCCAAGCTCTGCCTGGGTTGCATGACATTCGGAAACCCTGAGCGGGGTGACCACCCGTGGACCCTGCCCGAGGATGAGAGTCGTTCCATCATCAAGCAGGCGGTCGATGTCGGCATTAATTTCTTCGACACGGCGAACGCCTATTCTGATGGCACCTCGGAGGAAATCGTAGGCCGCGCCTTGACCGACTTCGCGCGCCGCGACGAAGTCGTGATTGCGACCAAAGTGTTCTTCCCGATGACCAAGGCCCCTAACGGCGGCGGGTTGTCGCGCAAGGCAATTTTCTCGGCGATCGATGCCAGCCTGCGGCGGCTCGGCACGGATTATGTCGACCTGTATCAGATTCATCGCTGGGACTACAAGACGCCCATCGAGGAGACGCTCGAGGCCTTGCATGATGTCGTGAAGGCCGGAAAGGCTCGATATCTCGGCGCTTCGTCGATGTACGCATGGCAGTTCAGCAAGGCGCTGCACCTCGCCCGCGAGCACGGATGGACGCGCTTCGTCTCCATGCAGGACCACTACAATTTGCTCTATCGCGAGGAAGAACGCGAAATGATGCCGCTCTGCGCCGACGCCGGAATCGGCGTTCTTCCCTGGAGTCCGCTTGCCCGCGGACGGCTGACCCGTGAATGGGACGCCGAGACGCCGCGCATCCAATCCGACGAGTATGGAGGCAAGTTGTACACTTCTGCGATCGACTCCGATCGGCGCATCGTGGGCGAAGTCGCCGCCATTGCGGCAGCGCGAGGCGTGCCGAGAGCACAGGTCGCCCTCGCTTGGGTGGCGCAGCATGCCGTCGTTACCGCCCCCATCGTCGGCGCCTCGAAGCCACATCATGTCGATGATGCAGTCGCAGCGCTGTCCCTCAATTTGACGGCGGGCGAGATGAAACAGCTGGAGACCCCCTACGTTCCTCGCACAGTCGCAGGTCACTCGTGATGAGATACGGACGTGGTTTCTTGACTTAAGGGCCCGGCTTCCCGACAATCCGCGCCTCCTTAAGAATTCCCCGGTAGCTCAGTGGTAGAGCGACGGACTGTTAATCCGTTGGTCGGCGGTTCGAATCCGTCCCGGGGAGCCATATATATCGTAAATACAAGCACTTGCGCGACAGTGCCTTTTCACCTATTTCCATTTCGTGCAGACTCAGTGCAGTGACTTGCACGCCGCGAAGCATGCCGCCGGAGTCTCAAAATGGCATCCATTCAACGCATCGTCTCCCCTCTCACAAAGTCCGTCTCGTACCGAGCGCAGGTGCGAGTTACAGGCCGACCCACGCAAAGCCAGACATTCCAGAACCTCAAAGAGGCGAAGGCGTGGGGCGCCTCCGTCGAGTCGGCCATCCGCGAGAATCGAAACCACCCGCATCTCGCCGGCGGCAAGAAATCCTTCGCCGACCTGGTGCACCGTTACCGAGAGAGCGTCATGAAAGATGCCGGAGCGGGCAGTAAGGCTGTGCGCGGACACCACCTCACGTGGTGGGACAGCTACTTCGCCGGCTGCACACTTGCCGAAATCACGCCGGACCGCGTAGCCGACGCCCGCGATGCTTTGGCCGCGGAGAAGTTCACCCGAGGTAAGGTGCGGAAGAAGAAAGGCGTGGAGATCGCGCCGACCGAGTACAGGCGTTCCGGTGCGACCGTCAACCGCTACCTGGCCACGTTGAGCCACATGTTCACGATGGCCGTCAAAGAATGGCGGCTCGCGGCAACCAACCCGGTCCGCGACATTACGAAGAAAAAGGAAGGTCGCGGCCGTGTTCGGTTCCTGTCGGATTCGGAGCGCGACGCCCTCCTCGCCGCCTGTGCCCAGTCCGATTGGCCGGCGCTGCATACGTTGGTGCTGCTGGCGATCTCCACCGGCGCCCGTCGCGGCGAGCTCATCAATTTGCAATGGGACGACGTGGACCCGCGCGTCCGGGAAGCCTCCGTCGATCCCAAGACCGGCGAAAAGCGCGCCGCCATGGGTCACGCCATTGTTCGCGGGACCAAGAACGGCGACACCCGATTTCTACCGCTGGTCGGCAAAGCACTGGAGGCGCTGCGGTCACTCAAGCCGCCAGGCAGCGCACAGAGTCCTTGGGTGTTCGCTCAGCCATCCGGGTTTCCGGGTCCTTACGAGAACTTCGATGGCGTATGGTACGACGCACTCACCGCCGCGAAGATCCAGGACTTCCGCTTTCACGATCTACGCCATACCACCGCCTCGTATCTCGCCGCACAGGGCGCGAGCTTGCTCGAGATCGCCGACACCTTGGGCCATCGGACCTTGAGCATGGTTAAGCGCTATGCGCATTTGGCGCAAAGCCATAAAGTCAGCGCGATCGAGAAGATGGCCTTGGAGCGCGGCCTGTGAAAGTCGGGCACGACTGCGCCGTCATCCCAGCAACTCAAAAGGATAGTGCCGATGCCCGCGGCGAACTCGGTAAGCTGCAAAGTCGCTGCGGTCGATCGTAAATATCTTGCGCGTCTCCAGCGCTTCGGCGGCGACCACTAGCGAGGCATCAGCAAGATCCATTGGACGGCCGGCATACGATTCCATGAGTTCGAACGCTCGCGTCAATGAATCGTGTTCAAAAAACCATACCGACATCGCGCTCTTAGCGATGAATTCTCGAAGTCTGTCCGAGCCCATGCTCTGCGGTTCGAGCATGTGAAATGGGATGTCAGGGGGAACATGTGGTGCGATGAGACTACTGCGGCAAATTCATCTTGCGCAGAAGCGCCTTGTACCGGAGGTCGCGCGCGAGGTTTTGGAAACGATCGTCGGTCCTGAGAAAAGGCAGCGAACTGCTGCGTTGCTGGTATGCCAGATCTAACAACGCAAAGGCCCGATGGGAATCGTTGCGCGAGGCATAGATCGCTGCAAGCAAATAGGGGTCATCGTTTGACGTTTGCTCCAGGGCGGCGATTTCCCGATCGGCATCGGTTCGGCGACCGAGCGCGTCAAGGGCGAGCGGCCGGAGTCCGCGGCGCGTCATCTCGTTCGGTTCTTGATCGATTTCGGCAAGGGCCGCCATTGCATCAGCCTTGCGCAACAACAGCAAGCCGAGTGAGCCACGTACCATGTCTGCTGCCGGATTGAGTTCGAGGGACTTGCGATAGGCAGCTTCCGCTTCCGCGAGATTACCGCGGGACGACTGCGCCCAGCCAAGATAGAGGTAAGAAAACGAATTAAGCGGATCGAGTTTCGTGGCGTTCGCAGCCAACCGTGCCGCCTGATCGTGATGACCCAGCAAGGTGGCAAGATGCGACGCCATGCCGAATGCTTCAGCATTTTTAGGATCGAGATTCATCGCTGATTTGTACTCGGCTTCGGCGGCCTCCCATTGCCAGTCAAACTCCTGCAGAGCTCGGGCCATTGCGAGATGGCCGTCGGACGACTTTGGATCCAACGCTATCGCTTTCTGTGCCGCATCGTGTGCTTGCGCACTGACCGCGGGCAATTCGGTCAGATTTCCGGAGTAGATGAACTCGTCTACCAGTACCTGGCCGAGAATCGCCAAGGCCGGCGCATAGTTGGGGTCCAATGCCAGTGCGCGCTTGAAATAGTCGACCGCTTTATGGAAGTCCTCCGCGGTTCCGCGATTCCAGCTCGATATGCCTTGCAGATACAGCGTATACACCCCAGGGCGTGCGGTGACCGTGGAGCGATCGAGATCTTGTTGTAGCAGCGACGCCTTCAGTGCGGTGACGACGGCAAGCGCAATGTCATCCTGCACTCTAAATATGTCGTCGAGCTTTCGGTCGTAGGTTTCCGACCAGACGTGATAGCCATTGTCGGCGCGCACAAGTTGAGCTGTTATACGAAAATGGCTTCCCGACTTGCGTACGCTGCCTTCGAGTACATGCGCGACCATGAGCCTGCGGGAAATGGTTGGAATATCCTCCGACTTACCCTTGAAGTAGAAGGATGAGGTTCGTGCAGGAACATACAACTCGGGCACTTTGACGAGCAAATCGATGATCGCCTCAGCCATTCCGTCCGAGAAATACTCCTGATCCTTCTTCTCGCTCATGTCCGTAAACGGTAGAACGGCGACCGATTTCTCGGGAATTGTCAATGCTGCCGGTATCTCTGCTGGGGTTGCGGTAGCCACAGTCGGTGCAGGGGGTGTAATCGCTCGACGTGCCGGTTGCACTACTCTGTAAGCCGCGAACCCTGCGATCGCGACAGTCGCCAGAGACGCCACAACGATTACCCGGCGCAGTGACCGGTCACCGCCTGCACGAGCGGACGCGCGCGAGGGCGTCCGTGCGATCGCAGTGTCCGGGGTCGCAGTTTTCTGAATCGCAATACGGACTGCAGCAACCAGCTTCGGCATCGCGCGTAACGTATCGCCTGCGCTGGCGTCCAGCCACTGGGACGTATTCAGAAAGTACTCAAGGCCCGCCAGCAGCGGCGCTTGATCGATGCGCAGCGAGACCACGGGGTGGCGCTTCGAGGTTGCACGCTCTACCTCTCGTAGAACATGCGAAGACGCAGCGGCGTTCTGAGACAGGATTAGTACTAGTGCCTTGGCGGCGTCGATGGCATGAACGATTTCGTCAGGATAGAAAGTGCCTGGTGTAACGTCTCGGGGGGCCATCCAGCAGGTTACGCCGGAACGTTCCAGACTTTCGCAGACGCTCTCCGCGACGGCGCTGTCTGGTGACGCATAGCTGATAAAAACGTCGATGGATGCTGTCGCAGCCTGCACCGCGTCCGCGGCATCAGTCGGCGGCTGCGCCGATTCGGGTGCTTCTCCGGCCATTCCTTGCCCCTGAGGCATTTTGTTTGCCGACAGAATGGCTCGTAAGCGCTTGTCCTGCAACTGTCGTGCTCGAGAAACCCCAATTCGGGCCCAACGGGGGGTTCGTTAGATGGTGCCAGCGCGCACTTCGTAGTGCCGGGCAATGGGCTCGATCCTTGACAGAAGTAGTCGTGCCTCCGGTTCGAACACAGGAGTGGAATAGTCGTCCCCGGCAAACAGGCGTACGGATTCAATCGATTCGAAGAAGTTCACGACGACAAATTCGACTTCGTTCGCACCGTCGCTGCGCAGAATGTGGATCCCACCACGGTGGAGAGGCTGACGAGCTATTCGCCCAGGTGCCGTGAACGAGGATTACTGTCTCGCCCGGGGGAAGCGCGTGGGGACTAGCGAGGAATGTGAGCGGATCGAAGAAAAGCACCCGGGGTGGCAAGAACTGGAGGGCGCGGGGGGTTTCTGTGCCGAGCCTCCCGCCACAGCGTGATGTGGGCCTCTGAATGCGCGCGTGGGGGTGGGTAAGCTCAAGTGCCGGGCATTGTGGCCAAGTGCGGCCAACCGGTTGTGGCCGTCGAGAGGATTGAGTGCATGGTGGGTGGGATACAGGATCTGTCGAGAACGCGAATTGCGCCTGTGTTCGACGTGCTGCAGGGTCGCACGAACGACTGGGTGCGGGCGCTCCTGTTGTTGAATCGCGGGGGCAGCCAATCGACGGTGGACCTTGAGGGGTTGGATCTCAAGTTTCACAAGGGGTATTGGGGCAAGACGGAGCGGAGCTTTGATCCGCCGGTGGCGTTGCTCTCGTGGTTGATCCGTCATCCGAACCCGCTACTGATTGCCCAGCCGGCCCTCCCGGAGCGCACCCTGCTGGCGAACGGCGAGCCGGCCGTGATCGCGCGGGCGCTGCATGCGCTTCGGACCTCGGCGGCGCCGAAGGGGTGGCATTTGCTCGAAGGGCCGACCGTGCCGGACGTCATGATCGAGACGCCGGACGCCCTCATCGTCATCGAGTGCAAAAGTCCGGAGCTGAATGGCGGACCGGATTCTGCGGCACTCACCGGACGTCATCCGATGTGGCGTCACATCGACGCGGCGTGGGAGATCCGAGGTCGACGGCGTATCTTCGGATTCTTCATCGTCCCGGGTCAGGAGGCGGACGGCGGTGTGCCACCCGCCGTGGAAGCGGCGTTCGGGGAGGCGTTCAGCGAGGCGGTGCTCGAGGCGAACTTTCCACACCGCTCCGCCAAGGAACGCGATGCGATTACCGCGTGTTTTCTGGGGGGCACCACGTGGACCCTCGTGTGCAAGACCCTCAACATATCCTTGGCGTCGCTGCCGCGGACGATACGCGATTCGGCGGGTTGAGGGCCCATCGCGGGCTGCGGGCGCGCGCTAGACCGGAGGGGCACCAGCCCCGCTCTCGACGAACCTCACGTCGGCAATCCAGTTGCGCGTGCGGCGTGCGAGGCGAACGTCCTCACTCTCTTCCTGGAAGGAGGCCGTCGCGCGCCGGAGGAGCGAAGGTGGTACGCCTTCGAAGGCGTTGACGCTGACGACGGCGTAGAGATGACCGTCGATACGGCTTGTGACCACCGGGACAATGCCACAACGGGAGCAGATGTGAAACTCAGCGGTTCGAGTTCCGAAGGCGTACTTGGAGACGAGCGATGGGTCTCGCACGGTGACTTCGAGACGGCCGGTCGGGCAGGACGTCCAAACGCCGCCATGCTTGGTGCAGAACGCGCAATTGCAAGCGCGTGCAGGTATCTCGGACGGTTCGGGTTCCCAGACCAGTGCAAACGAGATATTTTTGCAATGACAGCTGCCGGCGATCAGCATGAAATACTCCATTTTGTGCGCCACCGCCGGGGAAGGGATTTCGCGGCCGCCTCTCGCGCGCTTCCGTTCCCCGCTTGCGCTAAGATCGGCCTCGGCACCGTACCGAGGACTTCAGTGTGGATGTCCTGGCTGGAACCCGCTATACGGCATCGGCCTTGGTAGGAGGGCAACGGCCCGTACCGTGCACGTCCATCATTGAGCGAAAGTCTGATCATGGAAGCTTTGAGCAAGTACCTACCAGGTATATCGTCGATACCGATGGCATGTATCGATTCAAGCAGCAACCAATCGCTGTTTGGGCGCCCAAAGATTGCATTACGGACCTGGCCATCTATACCGGTGATCGATCGGTCGATTTTGATGCAGTGACGCAGGGAGAGCGCGAGTGTCACCATACGCGGACGCGGTCCGCCGGCGCGAGATAGAGCGGCCGACCCGCATGGATGTCGAAAGCTTCATACCAGCCGTCGATATTTCGCACGGTACTGGCTCGATACTCTTCCGGCGCGTGACCGTCGGTCAGCACCACCCTGCGTAGCAACGGCTCACGGTATTTCTCGCGCCAGTTCTGGGCATAGCTGACAAAAAACCGCTGCTCGCCAGTGAATCCCTCGGCCATGCTATCCGGGCGCCCGCGAGCTTCCTGCTGGTAAGCGTCGTGAGCCGCCAAAAGCCCCCCAAGATCGGCGATGTTCTCGCTAAGGGTCTGTTGCCCGTTGACTGCCAGGTCCGGGAACGGGTGATAGGCGTCAAATTGCTTGACCAACCGGGCGCCCGCGGCGCGAAAGTGCGCGAGATCTTCCTTTGTCCACCAGTTCCTGATGCGGCCGGTCGCATCGAAGGTTGCCCCCTGATCGTCGAAGCTGTGTGAAATCTCGTGACCGATGATCGTGCCGATTGCGCCGTAGTTCTGAGCCGGATCGCTGTCCGAGTTGAAGAAAGGCGGCTGGAGCATGGCAGCAGGAAAGTTAAGTGCGTTCATCACCGGCAGGTTGACGGCATTGACCATTTGCGGATTCATGACCCACTCGCCACGGTCTACTGGGTGACCGAGCTTGGCCAGGCGGAAGTGATACTCGAATTTCTCGGCGCGCTCTGCGTTGCCGAACGCATCGCCCCTCACGACATCAAGTCCCGCATAGTCGCGCCAGTGCTCGGGATAACCGACGCCCACCTTGAGTGCCGCGAGCTTCGCCTTGGCGTTCGACTTGGTTTCCGGCGCCATCCACTCGAGCAGGTCGATCCGCCGGCTAAACGCACTGCGCAACTGTTCGACCATCTCTTCGATACGGGCCTTCGCGACGGCCGAAAAGTAGCGTTCGGCATAGAGCTTCCCGACCGCATCACCCAGCGCGTCATTGGTGGCGTCAATCGAGCGCTTCCAGCGCGCGCGTAGCTCCGGCGTGCCGTCGAGCGTGGTGCCATGGAACGCGAAGTGCGCCGATGAGCTTCAACATTTCGGCCACGTGGGTCGCGTATTTCGCCCGAATCTCCGCCATCCCGGCGGACGGATCGAGGTAGTAACTGCGGTCGGGCATTCCGAGTCCTCCTTGGAGGAGAAACGGCACGTACCGGTCAGGATGGTCGAGGTCCTGAGCGACCCAGAGGCCGAACAGGTTGCCGGTGTAGACGTGCGTGGAGTTCAGCACATCGACGTCCGCCCGCAACGTGCCGCCGAGAAACGTCGCAAGCGAGCGGCGATTCGAAATTCCCTCGATCGTCTTCAGAATCGGCTGCAGCGGTCGAAGGCCAAGGGCCTCTATTTGGTCTTCTTGCATGAAGCTCGCAAAGTAGTCGCCAATCTTCCGGGTCTGGGAACCCCCAGGTTGCTCCCCTTCGGACGCATGTTGAATCAGGTCGGCGACCCTGCGCTCGACGAGTTCTTCGATTACATCCCAAGAACCATAGGAACTGCGATCTGAAGGAATTTCGTTCGTTCGTAGCCAAGATCCGTTCGCGTAAGCAAAGAAATTCGCCCCGGGAGCAACCGACCGATCCATCCCGGCGATCTCGAACCCGGGCGGAAAGTTCGCTTCGTTTAGAGCTGGTTCGCCCTGTGCACATGGCGCGAGTGCGAGGCTGAGTCCGAAGACAATCGAGGGTAGGAGGTTTGTTTCCATTGTTCCCAATTCTACAGAATGGCGCGAATGTCCGCTAAGGGGGCGGCGAATTCGGAACCGTCGAACGTTGGTCCGCTGCCGACGTTATGGGGTGAGGGTCGCCGCCAGAACGACCACATTAAGAGTGGCCGGCAAGGTCACGCTCTTGACCGCCTTGGCGTTGTCGATGGCGAGCGAATAGGCGTAGAGGCAAACGGGTGGATGGATGGCTGCGCCGGCGGGGTCGAGGTGATACGCCATGGTCAAAGCAATCGATTCTCCGCTGTAATGTTGCGGGGTATACCAGTCGCTTAAGCTCTGCGAGATGATGGTGGTGCTACCGTCGGTGTAGGTCACGGTAAACGTCTGGCTCGCATGGTTGCCGTTGACGGAAGCGGCCAACAAATTGAGAGTGGAGAAATGGCCGGCGGGCAACGCCACGGTCGCGCCTCGGACGGCATCCGGCACACCGGGCCCCAGTAGGTTGTACGAGACACCGGAGAACTTGAGCGACCTACCGAGGAGCTTGCCGGAGTAGGCCTGCGAGTGGAAATCGAGTCCACCGTTCGTCACGGCGCTGCCGTCGTTGAAGATGGCATTCACGTTAGCCCCAGTGCCCAAACTCACGGCCTGCGGAATCGAGCCAGGCAGAAGTTCGGCGGCCAGCAGCACCACACCGCGATTGCCGGGTAAGGTGAGACTCTTGACGGTTTTGGCACTGTCGATCGCGAACGAATAACCATAGAGGCAAAATCGTCCGTTATGGACGACGCCGCTCGAGTCGAGTCGGTAAGCCATGACCGATGCGATGGATTCGCCGGCATAGCCTTGCGAGGCCCACCAATCACTGAAGCTTTGCGTCAGGCGGGTGGTAGTCCCGTCGGTGTAGGTCACCGTCAAGGTTTGGTTTGCCTGATTGCCGTTGAGACCCGTCGCCAATAATTCCAGGGTGCCGAAATTGCCGACAGGCAACGGGATGCTGATGCTGCTTGCGGCATTGGCCACGCCGGCGCCCAGCGTAAAGGTCACGCCCGACCAGACCAGCGATGCGCCGAGCAAGTTCTTGGAATAGGCGTTGCCGTGCACATCCAATCCGCCGTTCGCGACCGGCTGTCCATCGTAGGACATGGCGGAAACGTTGGCCACGGGAGTGAGATTGACTGTAGTAACGGCACCGCCCGGCGGCGTCACGACCGCACCCGACAGAGTTACCGCCAACACGACCACATATCGACTGCCAGGCAGCGTTATGCTCTTGACCGTCTTGGTGGGGTCGATGGCGAAGGCGTAGCCGTACACGTAGAAGGGACCGGGGTGCTGCGACCCGGTCGGGCCCACCTTGTAGGCCATGGTCACCGCGATGGATTCGCCGGAGTAGTTTTGCGGTCCGCCCCAATTGCTCAAGCTTTGTGTGAGGGTCGTGGTCGACCCGTCGGTGTAGGTCACGACGAAGACTTGATCCACTTGGTTATACAGGCCGGTTGCCAACAAGTTCAACGTCGCGAAATTTCCGGCAGTCAGCGTGAGGGTCGAGCCGGCGACGGCGCTGGCTGCACCCGCAGTGCCGAGTTTGAAAGTCACGCCAGCCCAGTTCACGGAGCTGCCCAGCAAGTTCGCCGAATAGGCGGATCCATGCGTGTCGAGCCCCCCGTTGGTGACCGCCGATCCGTTGTTGAAAATGGCGAAGACGTTGAATGCAGCGGCGAGATCTACGGACGACGACGACCCGGGAAAGGAAATGTCATAGGTCGCGCTGCTCACGGCGCTGGTGTAGTAGCCGGTGGCCGCCGCAATGGCTTTCACGGTGGTCGTGGTCCCGATGGTCAGGGCGGTGGCATACTTCGCCGATGAGGTGGTCGGAGTCGAACCATTCGTGGTGTAGTAGATTACCGCGCCGCGCGTCGTGTCGGAGAGGGTTACGGTTTGAGTGGACGAGAAGGTGCCTCCGGCTGGCGAAAATGTCGGTGCGGTCGCCGTCGATGCCGCGCCGTTCAGCAGGCCGAACACGGCGATCGACTCACCGGTCGGCACGTAAACCTTACCGTTGGCCACCGTGGGCGTGGTGAACTTGACCGCGCTGCCCGGGACGTCGCGGTTGTTGGCTGCTTGATCGCTGTTGTAGAGCATTTTGCCCAGGTTGGTGGCGTCGTAGGCATACAGGACCTGGCAGGCCGTACCGCCGAGGCAGGTGGAGCGGTATTCCGAATTGTCCAAACCCCAGATGATGCCGTTGGTCGAGCCATTGGCCGAGATCGAGGGTACCGGCCCCGCGAAGATGAAGGCCTTGGCGCTCACCGATGTCGGCGTCGTCGAGATCAATCCCGAATTGTTGGCGTTGAAAGAAAACGCTTTCAGCGGCTCAGCTGTGGCGTTGTTCTCGTTGCCGCTGGCCCAATACAGATTGCCGTTCCAATAGGCGGGTGCGCTCCACAGCCCGGAAAATGCGCCGGGAATTTCTTGGACGATATTCGTGTTTGAGGTCGTGCAAGCGGGGGTTAGCGCCGGGCAATACTTGCCGAGGTTGTTGCGATCGGCCAGATAGATGGTGCCCGCCTTGCCGATGATGGTCAGCAACTGTTTGCCGTTGGAGAGAGGAGGCAGCAAGATCAGCCCGCCGGCCGACAAGTCGTCGTCGAGGCCGGTGAGCGCCGACTGATTGAAAGGCGTGAAATAGTCCACCAGCGGCAGTGTGGCGCCGCTCGGCGGACCGAGTTTGAGGATGCTGTTGCCGCGATCGACGGCGTTCCAGGGGCCGTTACCGGTCGCTACATAGACGTTGCCGCTCGGATCGGCGGCGAGACCGCCGCCGCTCATCCAGATGCCATTGCCGGCCCCATTGGGGGAGGCGATGTAGGTACCTTCCAAGATGAGGGTCGTCGCCCCGTAAGACATGACCCAGCCATGCCACGGTGGTTCATCGCAATGGGCGGACCAGCCGATCACGACATGACCGTTCACCAGCAGCAACGCCGCCCTCTGATTCTCCTGCCGCGGGTTGAACGTGACCATCGTCCCGTCGCCATCGCCCGCCTTGCCGGGGACCATGGCTTGAATGTTGACCGGACCGGCGAATTTTTCCGCGCCCGTGCTGACGTCGAGCGCGTGCAGGTACTGCAGAATCGCTCCGTTGAGCTTCACTTTGGCCACAGCGTACAGCGTTCCGTTGGTTGAATCGATCACCGGCGTGCCGGTGACGCCGACCTCCCTTTCGATGTCGTTGCACCCCAAGTCGGTCGTACTGTTCGCCGTGCTGCCGCCTGCCGGGATCAGGCTTTTTTGCCAATACACCCTGCCCGTGTCCGCATCGAAGGCGTAGATACTGTCGTGCTGCGTGGCCACATACACCGCGTTGTGCGTTCCGCCACCGACGCCGACGTTCGAAAGATAGAGCGGTTGCGCGTAGACGACCCCATCGACCGTGATGGTAAACAACTTGCCGAACTGGCCGCTGTTCACATTGGCCGGGGTGAGCGCTGTCTCCTGAGTGTTTTGTCCCGTGCGCGCGTTGTCATTGTGATACGTCGTGACGCTCACTTGCGCCTGCACCGCTGGGGAACAGAGCGCGAGCACCGCGGCCATGACGAGGAAGCGGCGACGAGGCAATTCCATAGGTACCCCTCTCCTTGCTACAGCCTGTCCGCGCGGTTCGTCCCACCTCCCGCATGGAGAGGGCCGGTGTTACCCGGCCCTTTTGGTCATTGGCAGTCCTGCCACGCCTGCCATGCCTGCCGCGCTGCGCCTGTTGTCGGTGGTGAAGGCGGCGCTGAATGCCGAACACTGGGTGCGGGCCCGTAGGCGCTGACCGCTAGTTGCTCGTTGCTTGCCCGTCATTACCGACCGACACTGAAGATTGGATCACAACGAAGGTACGAGATCTGTACGGTAACCCACCAGGGAATGTCGGCGACCCGCTGCCGGGATTGCCCTAGTGCGCGATCCCTCGATGTCGAATTTCACACGATCCGAACGTCATTATGTTGTCGGTTGGCGAGATTGACTGGCGACACCATCGTGGAGAGCGAAATGCAATATGCCCTGCTGATTTATGAATCACCTGAAGACTTCGCGCGCCGCAGCACCGATCAGAGCGATGAGCCGTACATCGGGGCCTGGCGGACGTATTACCGGTCGATGGTGGATGCCGGTGTATACGCGGGGGGACAGGTACTGGACATTCCGGAAACGGGCACGACCGTGCTGCACGCAGGCGGCAAGCGCCAGATCCAAGACGGGCCCTACGCAAACACGAAAGAACAGCTCGGCGGGCTCGTGTTGATCGAACTGCCGTCGCTTGATGCGGCGCTCGAATGGGCATCGCGCTGTCCAGCCGCCGTGAACGGGGCGGTCGAAGTGCGGCCGCTTGCCCCCGGCGTTCAACTGCGCGTGGTGAGCCCCTGTGCGGACAGTTGACCCCGTTCAGCGCGCCGTAGAGTCCATCGCGCGCGAATCGTATGGGCGACTCGTCGCCTACCTGTCGTCGCGCACTCGCGATCCAGCCGCAGCCGAAGATGCGCTGGGAGACGCGCTGCTGGCGGCGCTCGCGACATGGCCGCGGAACGGAATCCCCACGAACCCACAGGGGTGGCTGCTGACTGCGGCGCGCAACCGACTCACGGACCACGCGCGCCAAAGGCTGGTGCGCGCGCAGAGCGCGCCCACGCTCCAAATCATCCTCGATGAAGTTGATCGCGGGGAGGACCGCGACGTCCTGCCGGACCAGCGGCTCAATCTCATGCTCGTATGCGCGCACCCGGCGATCGATCCCGACATGCACACACCATTGATGCTCCAGGCGGTGCTTGGCCTCGATGCTGCGGCGATCGGGCGCGCTTTCCTGGTTTCGCCGCAGGCGATGGGTCAGCGATTGGTACGAGCGAAAACGAAGATCCGTCAGGCGCGGATCGCGTTCGAGATCCCGGATGCGTCCCTGCTCCAACAACGCTTGAGCGCCGTGCTCAGCGCCATTTACGCCGCCTACGGCGACGGCTGGGAAGATGCCGCCGGCGCTGATGCACATCGCGTTGGACTTGCGGATGAGGCCGTCTGGCTCGCGCGTGTGCTGCGCGAACTGCTGCCCGACGAGCCGGAGGTTCATGGTCTTCTGGCTCTGATGTTGCATTGCGAGGCCCGCAGGCCCGCACGCCGCGACGCCGATGGCCGGTATGTTCCGCTCGCCGACCAGGACTGCCGTCGGTGGCGCCCGTCATTGATCGCTGAAGCGGAACAGGAGCTTGCGGCCGCTGCTCCTGGTTCTCGTGTTTCTCGCGTCGGGCGGTTTCAGCTGGAAGCTGCCATTCAGTCCGTGCACGCCGAGCGCTCCCGCAGCGGTCGAACGGACTGGGCGGCGATCGCCGTTTTCTATGATCGTCTTGCGTTCCTCACTCGCGCCGTCGGCGCTGAGGTCGGCCGGGCGGCGGCCCACGCGGAGATGGAGGGAGCCACCGCCGGCTTAAGGCTGTTGGACGAGATCGACCCGGCGGGCGCGTCCGCCTACCAACCGTACTGGGCGGTGCGCGCTCATCTGTTGGGTCGGTCGGGGCTGGAAGCAGCCGCAGCCGCTGTTACGGCCTACGACCGGGCAATCGAGCTGACGGCCGACGAGGCGGTCCGGGGATTCCTGCTGGAGCGGCGCAATGCGGTGCCACTGTCCAAGGATCGGCTGTCGAAATGACCGGCGTTCAAACGTCTTTACGTAAGAACAGCGGTGGAAGTCACGCGATGTGTCCGATGTGTGTAACTACGACGGTCTTGATGGCGGCGAGCGCAACCTCGGGTGTTGGCGTGTTCGGAGTGATCGCCGCGGGCAGGCGGGCACTCCATCGGTGGCTTCTGCGGCAAGGATCGAATCCAATCGAGAGGAGCGTGAAATGAGCATCGGTCAATTTGGGGGGCAGGCCCCCCGCATCGTTTCTAGAGAAGAATGGCTTGCGCCGCGGCTCGAACTGCTCGCGATGGAGAAGGAACTAACGGCGATGAAGGACCATCTCGCGGCAAAACGACGGCGCTTACCCTGGGTCCGAGTCGAGAAAGACTACATATTCGACGGACCAGCCGGCGCGGTGACGCTGTCGCAGCTCTTCGACGGGCGCAGCCAGCTGTTCATCAAGCATTTCATGATGGGTCCCGGGCAGGCCCAACAGTGCGTGGGATGTTCGCTGGAGGTCGACCACCTAGCCGGAATTCGCGTGCACCTCGAACACCACGACCTGTCCTACGCGGTGGTGGCCCGCGCGCCGATCCAGGAAATCGAGCAATTGAGAAAGCAGATGGGTTGGGACTTCACGTGGGTGTCGTCCTTCCATAATGACTTCAACTTCGACTTCAACGTTTCATTTACGGATGCGCAACGCGCCGCCGGCCGCGGCTACTACAACTTTCGCGAGGGGAACCCGGGTCTGGCGGACCTGTCCGGCGATAGCGTTTTCGTCAAAGACGACGCTGGTCAGGTCTATCACACGTATTCCACCTTTGGTCGCGGCGGGGAGCAATTTCTCGGCGTGTACGCCTACCTCGACGCAACACCCAAAGGCCGTGCCGAAAACGGCCCCTATCATTCGCTGCCGGACTGGGCCCGACCGCACAACATGTATGGACGTGGCGGCACCGTCGAGGGCACGGGCCGGTATCACGCAGCGGGTTGCAGTTGCGCGGCTCACGGGGCTCGCGCGCGATGAAGATCTACTGGATTAAGGCACAAGCGCCGCGGCGGGTGCTGGCGCTGGTCAAGCATCTCGGCATCGACGCGGAACTCGTGGAGGTCGATGCAAAGGCCGGCGGACTCAAGTCGCCGGACTATGCAGCCCTCAATCCCAACCTGAAGGCGCCGACGCTGGTGGATGGCGGCCAGGTGCTGTGGGAGTCGTCGGCCATCATGGCCTATCTCTGCATCAAGGCCGGCTCGGACATGTGGCCCATGCACGACGCCGCCGAGCAGACCGAGGTGCTGCGCTGGCTGTCCTGGAGCGATTGTCACTGGTCGCCTGCCGTGGGACCGTTTTACTTCGAACATGTGGTCAGAGCAACCTTCGGGCTCGGGCCGCCGGATCGCGAGGCGCTGAAGCCGAAGGTTGGGGATCTCAAGAAGTATGCAACCGTTCTGGACGGGCATCTCGCTTCCAGGACTCATGTGGCGTGCGCGCGGCTCACCATCGCCGACTTCCAGCTGGGTTCGATGGCGACCTACTGGCGAGAATCGGAGATGCCGCTGGAAGCGTTTCCCAATATCGTGCGTTGGATCGACGGGCTCATGCGCATTCCCGCATGGGCGGAGCCTTGGCCGGCAGAAGTGAACGGCCATCGCGCCCACGAATTCACTGCGGCCCACTAGCTGCGGGGGCGGCGGAGGATGTGGAAGTTGAGCCAGTCTCCGCGCGATCGGGTCGCCCTTGCCTGGCGTGATGAGCTGGCGCTCGATATACACATTCACTTGCAAGACATCGACTGCCTCGAGATTCTCGCGGACCGCGAGTTTCGCGCGTCGCGGCAACGCATCGCGGCCCTGCGGGAGGCCATCGATGCCGGAACTCTTCGATTCGCCGCGCAAAGTTTCGAACACAAACGCCGCAGCTAGGCAAAACGAGACGCCCTCAACAGCGAGGGCGTCTCTCCGCGAACACCGTGCCTTCGCGGCTCACGGTGACATTCGGCTCAAAATGACATCGGTGATCACTCCGTCCGCGAGGCACTCCCGGACGCCCCGCCCGAGACGGCAACCGAGTTGTCGCCGCGCGAGTGTTGCGCATCGGCGCTGCCGGCGCCCGCCGCGCTCGTCATCGCGGCGGGAGGCGCACTCGGTGACGCAGCGATGGGCGACGGAGTCCTGCGTGCGGGGGTCGGCGCAGTCGTGGCCGGTGCAGTCGTGGCCGGCGTCGAAGCCGATCCCGCCGTAGACCCCGCCGCCGAGCCTGTGGTCGACGCAGTGCGCGACGGCAACTCCGTCGCGGCATTGGTCGCGGAAGAGGACTGCCCCGAGGCTTGACCGAGCGCCGTGAATGCTGAGCCATCGGCTTGATGCGCAGCGCTGCCGCTCACCGCTTTGGCCGTGCCGCCCGATCGCTGCGCCGACTCGGCGCCGCTCGTCGCGGGCTTGGTGGCACGAGACGCCTGTCGCTCGGGGAACCTGTCAAATGACGTGCCCGCGGCGCCACGGCCGTCGAAGGCACCCTGCCCCGTCATGCCGCCGAATCCGCTCGTCATTGATCCGCCCAAAGCACCCGCTGCACCCACTCCTCCGCCCAACAGGCCGCCGGCATACGCAGGGGTCACCATCGCTAATACCGCGGCGGCGCCGATGCCCGCAAAGATTTGCTTGGTCTTCATCGTCGATCTCCTTCAAGTGACCCTCGCACATTGCGAAGTCTTCGCTAGTGATACGACGGACCGGGGCGGTTTCTTCCCGCTCGGAGCCAAAAAAGATTCCGGCGGACGCTGCGCGGCTTGCACGCGGCGAGGCCTCCACGTGGCGGGTCTTCAATGATGTCCAATCAGCGGCTTAGGCTCGATCGCAAACTCGGCACCCAGCAATCCATAGCCATATGTCAAATCCTTGCCGGGCGGGCCCAGGTCGATCGCACCTTGCGCCAGCGCCTGCACCGCCGCAGCGGCTTGAGTCGCGTCCGGCTGCAACAGACGCTGCGCCAACAACGCGGCAACGATGGGCGCTGCAAATGAGGTACCGCGAACGGCCACATAGCTCCCTGCGGGAGCGCCGGCCGCCATGTCCGCGCCGGGTGCTGCGAACATCACCTGTGCGCCTCGAGCCGCTTCCACCAGGACGCGATGCTGCGCGTCCACCCCAGTGACGCCGATGACATGCGGATAGGAGGCGGGGTACAAGGGGGGCGCGGCCGGGCCATCGTTGCCGACCGCGGCGACGATGGCATAGCCCCGCGCAGTGAGCGAGGCGACGATGCGTGCCAGCACGGCATTGTCGGGACCCACCAGGCTCACGTTGATGACCGCGATCCGCTCTCGAACCATCCAGCCGAAGGCGCCCGCCAATGCATCCACCGCACCGCCCGTGGGCGCGCCGCAGTACACATCCGCGGCGTAGAGTTCGGCACTTGGGAGGACGCCATGAAATTCCGTAGCTCGCCCCACCAGCAGGGAAGCGACCGCGGTACCGTGCGCCGCCGGAATCACGCGGTCGTCGCAGCCCCATCGATGGGCCGTCGTGCCGCTAAACACCGGATGCGTCAGATCCACGCCGGTGTCGATCAGCCCCACCCGCGCGGCCGGTATCGAGGCGGGAGCGTCGGACCGGACAGCGTCACGCTCGGCGACAGCGCCCTGCGTCCCACCACCGGCGTACAGGTGATTGAATTCGTACGTGCCGGCAGGATCGGCCGCTCGCAGCTTGCGCAGTGCCTTGTCGCTGGATAGGTTCTGCGGCTTTTGCAACACGACCAACCGCCAACCGAGTTCGGCTTCGGTTTGCTCGCGCAGGACGTTGAAACCCAGTGCACGCGCCGCCGCCAGTCCCGCCTCGGACGGCGCGTACGCGAGGATCTCATCGCGCACGATGGCCTCGCCGTGAGGATCGGCGCCTACGGTTCGCGGGTTCGATCGAATCAGGGCCGCGATGGCGAGATGGCGGGCATCGCTCAGCTTCAGGGCCGCCGTCGAATCGGCCTGGGCAATCCCCCGCTGCAGCGATTGCAGAGGATCGCCCGGCAGCTGGACCCCGGGCAGGCGCACTTGTCCCTGCGCCGGACCGGCCAGCACCAGCATCGCCACCATCATCCACCCGACTTCTCGCATGGCACCCTCTGACTGTTAGCATGCGGGATTAAAAGGGCATGCTCAAACGTCTACTGCATGAGTACGACTGAACCGACCGAAAACATCCAGGCGCGGATCATCGAATTGCTGCCGCGGTTACGGCGCTTTGCGCGCAATCTCACGCGCAATCCGCACGATGCCGACGACGTGGTGCAAATTGCGATCGAACGGGCGCTCACGCGCGTCGATCAATGGCATCGCGATGCGCGCTTGGATAGCTGGTTGTTCAGGATCGTTCGCAATGCTTGGATCGACGAAATTCGCTCACGAGCGCGACGCGACGCGCTCTTCGCACCCGAGGAGGCCGGCGAGGCCATCGGGGTCGCCGCGATGGACCGGGAAGTGGATCGGCTGTCCGTGGAGGCCGCGATGGCGCAGTTGCCCGAAGAGCAGCGCTTGGCGGTGAGCCTCGTCTTGGTGGAAGGACTGCCTTATAAGGAGGCGGCCCACGTGCTCGACGTGCCCATCGGCACTTTGACCAGCCGGCTCGCCCGCGGCCGCGAGGCATTGCAGGCCATATTGCAGTGGGCGGAAGGAGAAACCTCGTGACCATACCGGACGACATCTTGATGGCCTTCGCCGACGGCGAGCTGGACGAAGCCACCCGGCAGATGGTGGAGGCCGCCGAACGCGAGGATCCCGACGTGCGCCAGCGACTCGCCGCGCATCGTCAGCTCCGCGCACGGCTGCAGGCCGCCTTTGCCGCGACGCTCGACGAACCCGTGCCCGAGCGGCTTTTGGCCGCGGTGCGTAAGCCAACCGCCCCCATCGCTCCCGTTGCCGCCGTCATCCGTTTGGCCGACCACCGAGCCGCGAAGACCGGCGCGGCGGCACGCAAATTCTCGATCAGCGCCTGGCCGGCGTTCGGGTCGCTGGCCGCGAGCATTCTCGTGGGGCTCGGCTTGGGATTTGCGGTATGGCATGGGCCCGATGAACTATTGAAAACCTCGTCGGACGGCAGTGTGGTGGCGGGCGGGAATTTGGCCAAGGCGTTATCCACGGAGCTCGCGGCGGAGCGCGCTCCCGATCGAGTCGCCACGATCGGGTTGAGCTTTCTCGCCAAATCCGGCGCGTACTGCCGGACATTTTCGCTGTCGAGCGGCCATGCCGGCGCGGGGCTGGCCTGCCGCGACGGTGAGCGGTGGCGCATCCACCTGCTCGCGCCCGCTGCGAATCACGGGTCTGCCGGATCCGAGTACCGCACGGCGGGATCCAATGACTCGCCGCAACTCCGCAGCCTCATCGAGAGCGAGATCCAGGGCGAACCGTTGACTCAAGAGGGCGAGGAAGCGGCGCGCCGTGCCGGATGGCGGGCCGGACCGGGCCATTGAGTCCCGGAAGTCCCGGCGGGAACGGTCAGGCCCGCTTCGGCTTGGGGACCATGCGCCGCTGCCTGATCGATTCCGCTTCCGCCGGCGTGAGAAGCCACGGCGTGTTGAAGGACATGAACCATTCCGCGCGCTCCGCTGCTTCCTTCGCCAGCACTGAGAGCGCTGCGTAATCGTCGATGGTTGCGGTCGGACCTTTGATCACGAAGCCGATTGAATTGAACTTGGGCGTCATGCCGATCGCGTTGATATACGGAAACATGAGATAGGTGTGGCCGCCGTGAGTTATCAGGCGCGTCAGCGACTCATCGATATCCATCGGATTGAAAGGTTTTCGATTTTCCATTTCCCTGCCCTGGCGGTCTCCCTCGGCCAGCGAGTCTAGCAATAATATGTTGCTTTCAGGAGGGAACGGACATCGTCACCCGGTTTCGGCCGTCCTTCTTCGAAGAATAGAGGGCTGCGTCCGCGCGCTCCAGAACCTCGAGTTGACTGTCTTGAGCCGCCCGCTGGGCTATGCCGAAGGACGCGGTGACGCGGATGACCTGTCCCCCGACATCCGTCGACAACGCCTCGATTGCCAGCCGGAGACGTTCCGCAATACGTACCGCCAACTCAGCGCTGGTATCGGGGAGTACCAACACAAACTCCTCGCCGCCAAACCGCGCGACGAGGTCGGCCCCGCGCGCGGTGGATCGCAGCGCCTCCGCCACGGCCTTCAGCACCTCGTCGCCGGCTTCATGGCCGTAGGTATCGTTGACCCGCTTGAAGTGGTCGATGTCCGCCATGATCCATACCTGGCTGACCGGAGCGCCTCCCGGCCGAAAGTGAATCGCTTCCGCACGACCCTCGAGTCCGCGGCGGTTGTGCAGTCCCGTAAGGGGATCTGTCAAGGCAGCGTCGATCAGCTCTTGGGTATTGATGTGCTCGACGCTGACATCGCGAATGACGGCAACATACCCGCCGGTGGAACCGCCAGGCTCGACCACCGGCGCGATCACACAGTCGCCCCACATTTCCTGTCCGCCGCCTTTCTTCCACGAGGCGTCGACTCGGCACCAACCCGCCTTGGCAATCACCTTCCTGACGTCGGAGAAATTGGGGGACGATGTCATTTCCTCCAAATGCAGGGAAACCCGGTTCAACAGCGGCTGGCCCACGATGGCATCGGCTTTGATACCCAATATTCTTCCGATGGAGGGATTCCACTCGACGACCGTTCCCGCATCATCGAGCATGGCAACGCAATACCCGTGGATGTATTCGAACACCAGCCCCATTCGGCGACGTTGCCGGTCGAGTTCGCGTGTGCGTTCTTCCAGCTCGCTCTCGGTGGTTGTCAGTGCGCTCATAAGCTGTCTCGATAGTGCTCGCCGGCGGACGCGGTATCAATGCCGCGGTGCCGCACCGTTGGACCCACAGGTCTCATCTCGTGGATAGCGTCATTCCTTCTTCCGTGGCGGGGAGCTCACCCGCCCATACTAGCGTGGCGTCCACGTCCAGCAACCTTGCCCGCTCGGCAACTGGGTCGACGACCAACGCTCGGACGCCGGGTCGAAATCCCTGGGGCAGGATTTCCGCGCGGAGCGGGCCGCGGCGTCCGATATAATACGGGGCTGACTTCGTTACTCGCCCCCGGGACCTCCACATGAGAAGCACTGTCAAAGTCGATCCGATCGAGGTCGACAAAATACTATTTGATTTCGTGGCGCGCGAGGCATTGCCCGGGACGGGAGTGGACGAGCAGTCCTTTTGGAAGGGGTTTGCGAGCCTCGCCAGCCGCCTCGCGCCGCGCAACGCCGCGCTTCTTGCCAAGCGCGATCGATTGCAGGCATCGATCGATGCGTGGCACCGCGATCATCCGGGTGCACAGTTCGATGCGCGGAGCTATAAGGCGTTCTTGACCGATATCGGTTATCTCGTGCCGGAGCGATCCGCGTTTGCCGTCGACACCGCCGCCGTCGATGCGGAGATCGCGCACATCGCCGGACCCCAACTCGTGGTTCCTGTAAACAATGCCCGGTATGCGCTGAACGCCGCCAATGCACGCTGGGGCAGCCTGTATGACGCCCTTTACGGAACCGACGCCATCGCTCGCGGTAGCCCATCTCGAAGCGGCGTATACGATCCGGAGCGCGGTGCCCGAGTGATCGAATTCGCCCGCCATTTCCTGGACGCGAGCTTCCCGCTGTCCGTGGGCGCGCATCGTGATGCCGTCGGCTACCGGATCGCCGGCGCCGGGCTGGAAGTCAAGCTGCGAACCGGGAGTACCGCTTCGCTCGAGCGTCCGGCCGCTCTGGCCGGCTTTCAGGGCGAGGCCACGGCACCGTCCGTGGTGCTGCTAAAGCATCATGGGCTGCACGTCGAAGTTCACATCGATCGGCAGCACATGATCGGCCGAGGCGACCCTGCGGGCATCAGCGACGTCGTGATCGAATCCGCCATCACCACCATTCAGGATTGCGAGGATTCGGTTGCCGCTACCAGTACCGAAGACAAGGTGGGCGTCTATCGTAGCTGGTTGGGTCTCATGCGGGGCACGTTGGAAGCTCATCTCCAAAAGGGCTCCGAGACCGTTCTGCGGCGCCTGAATCCCGATCGCCGCTATCGAACGCCGGCAGGCGCGGAGTTGGTGCTTCCGGGCCGCAGCCTCATGCTCGTGCGAAACGTCGGCCACCATATGCTGTCGGATGCGGTGACCTTGGGCGGCGCAGCGCTTCCCGAGACGTTCATCGATGCGGCCGTGACCTCTCTCGCTGCGCTCCACGATATTCGCACGGGTGGCGGGCAACGGAGCGGCGGGCTGCGCAATTCGCGCACCGGCTCGGTGTACATCGTCAAGCCGAAGATGCACGGTCCGGAAGAAGCCGAGTTTTCGGATGAACTTTTCGCGGGCATCGAGGACATTTTGAAATTGCCGCGGCATACCCTCAAGATCGGAATCATGGACGAAGAGCGACGCACTTCCGTCAACCTCGCGGAGTGCATACGCGCCGTTCGGAGTCGCGTGGTGTTCATCAACACCGGTTTTCTGGACCGCACCGGCGACGAGATCCACACCTCGATGGAGGCCGCACCGGTCCCTCGAAAGAGCGATCTGAAGAAGGCCGTCTGGCTGGACGCCTACGAGCGGCAGAATGTCGATGTCGGCCTGGCTTGCGGACTTCGAGGCCATGCGCAAATCGGCAAAGGCATGTGGGCCATGCCCGATCTCATGGCGGATATGCTGAAGGCCAAGATCGCGCATCCGATGGCCGGAGCCAATACCGCCTGGGTGCCCTCGCCCACCGCGGCGACCTTGCATGCATTGCATTACCACCAAGTCGACGTGGCGGCGGTGCAGGAAGGACTTAAGGGTAGGCAACGCGCGTCTCTCGATGAGATCTTGACGCCGCCCCTGGTGAAGACGCCCGGTTGGACCGCTACCGAGATCGAGGAAGAGCTCAATAACAATGCCCAGAGCATCCTAGGCTACGTGGTTCGCTGGATCGATTCCGGCGTGGGCTGCTCCAAGGTGCCGGATTACTTCAACGTGGCGCTCATGGAAGACAGAGCGACGCTGCGGATCTCCAGCCAGCATGTTGCGAACTGGCTGCATCACGGGATCTGCACCAAAGCCCAGGTGATGACGGCCTTGAATAACATGGCGAAAGTGGTGGACCAGCAGAATGCCGGCGACCCTGCCTATGAACCGATGAGTCCGGATTTGGACCGCAACGTCGCATTTCATGCCGCTTGCGACCTCATCTTCAAGGGTCGCGAGCAACCGAATGGCTACACCGAGATCATTCTCACGGCGCGGCGGAAGGAAAAGACCCTGCGCAGAGCGCAGGGTTCCCGGTAGACTTCACGCAATGAGCCGACTCACGCTTGCACAGGCGAACAAGATCATCGAAGCCGCGCTTGCCCTTGCGCGCCAGCGCGGGTATCGCGCGATGGGGATGGTGGTTCTCGACGAAGCCGGCCATTTACGCGCCGCGCAGCGCGAGGACGGAGCCAGCATGTTTCGTATCGACATTGCCACGGGCAAGGCCTGGGCCGCGGTGGGAATGGGCGCCTCCAGCCGGGCGCTGAACGAGCGGGCGCGGGACAACCCCCTGTTCTATGGGTCGCTCCCGGCCACCGCGCAGGGCAAATTTCTGGCGCAGACCGGCGCGATTCTCATCAAGAACGCGGGCGAAATCATCGGCGCCGTCGGCGCGAGCGGCGGCACGGGCGATGAGGATGAGTCGATTTGCATGGCGGGCGTCGAGGCGGCCGGGCTCACCTACACCTGAACCGCACTACACCTGAACCGCACTACACCTGACCGGCCCCATATCGGGATCGCAGCGCCGCCAGGCACCCCGACCACGGCATTTCGCGCTCGAACCAGGCGGCGAGCGAGAGCAGCCTCGCATCTTCCCCCAGCGGCATGGCCAGCTGAATCCCAATGGGTAGGCCTGAACTCGACATGGCCAAAGGCAGCGAAACGGCGGGCTGCCCCGTGGCATTGAAAATCTCCGTGTACGGCGCATAGCCATACGAGTCCGCATTCCATCGGTCGAGATCGAACGCGGCCGTGCGTCCGTCGATCTGCCCGATGCGCACCGGAAGTTCGGCGGTCGTCGGCAATATCAACACGTCGAATCGCTTCATCACGTCGGCCATATCGCGTGTGGCGGCGGTCAAGGCGCGACGCGCCCGTACGTAGTCGACGGCGGTGCTGCGCTTCCCTAAGGCTACGGCGGCCCAGGTGAGCGCCTCGAGTTCGTCCGGTGCAGGCGCCCGGCCCACGCGCTCGCGATAAAAATCGATCTCTTCGGCGATGGCCGTCAGCCAGATGACCAGCGCCGGGTCCCCGATGTTGGCCGAATCGGGAAACGCGAACTCCCGAACCTCGTGGCCGGCACGCGCCAGCAGTTGTGCCGCCGATTCGACAACGCCTCCGATCTCCGCATTCGGACGCATGCCGCCGGGCGCGACCAACCCCATGCCGATTCGCAGTGGGGGCACCGCGGAATTCAGCGCGCCGGAGAATCCGGATACGGGCACCGTCAGCGGCGCGCGCGACGTGGGCTCGGCGCCCGCGGTGAGGTCGAGCATCAGCGCCGAGTCTCGTACCGACCGTGTGAGCACGTGCTCGCTGTCGAGGCCGCCCGCCAATTCATCCAGGTGCGGGCCCACCGGCACCCATCCTCGAGAGGGTTTGAAGCCGACCAGCCCACAGGCGGCGGCGGGCACCCGGATCGAGCCGCCCGAATCCGTCCCGTGCGCGATCGGAACCATCCCGGAAGCGACGGCAGCGGCCGCGCCGCCGCTCGATCCGCCCGGGCTGCGCGTCAAGTCCCAGGGATTGCGCGTGGCGCCGCGCCACGTCGGCTCCGTGACGAACTCCTCGGCGAACTCCGGCGTATTGCTGCGTCCCATGATCAACAATCCGGCGGCGCGCCAGCGTGCCGCCAGGGGCGCGTCCAGCGCCGCCGGCGGAAGCTCGGACAGCCAGCGACAGGACGCCGTGAGGCGCAAGCCCGCAACGTCGATATTGATGTCCTTGGCGAGAAACGGCACGCCTGCCAGGGCCGCCCTCAAGTCGACGACGAGCGCCGCGGAGCGCGCCGGGCCGAAGGATCGCTCCACCACGGCGTTGAGTTGCGGATTGAGCGCATCGATCCGCTCGATGGCCGCCTCTGCCAGCGCTTGCGGAGTGACCTCGCCGCGGTGCACGAGTTCGGCGAGACCGGTGGCGTCGAGAGCCACGTATTCACTGGGGCTGATTTGGTTCATCCGGGTCTCCGATGACCCTTGAGCGGGATATTGAAGGTAATCGTCGCTCCGAATGCCTCCGGCGCCTGGCTGTCGATGCGTACCTTGTCGAACACCAGCACGCGCGTGCCCAAGGCGAAGCTTTCCTGTAAGTCGTGGGTCACCATGAAGATGGTCATCTTGTTCATATTCCAGAGCTTCAATATCAGAGTGTGCATATCGGAGGTGATCCCAGGATCCAATGCACCGAAGGGCTCGTCCAACAGGAGTATTTTCGGCTCGCAAATCACCGACTGCGCAATCGACAGGCGTTGCTGCATGCCTCCCGATAGCTGTGCGGGATATTTGTCCGCGGCGGCCTGCAGGCCCACCGCCTCCAGCAGTTCGCGCGCCTTGTCCAGCGCGCGGCGGCGCCGCGCGCCGAACAGGCGGCATAGAACGGGTGAACCCTGCAGTTCAAGACCCAGCAGCAGATTCCCCATCACGGTCAGGTGCGGGAACAGCGAATAGCGCTGGAACACGATGCCTCGATCCGGACCCGGTTCCGCGGGGAGCGGCTGCCCGTCGATCAGGAATGAACCGCGGCTGGGCGCTTCGATACCCAGCAGCATTTTGAGAAATGTGGTCTTGCCGCAGCCGGAGGCCCCCACAATCGTCACGAACTCGTGGTCGTCGACCTTGAGGTTGACGTTTTCGAGCACCATGTGCCCGTCGAATTCCTTCCACAGGTGCTTGACGGTAACTTGCGTCACGGTTGTACCGTCATGCGGCCGCCCTCGCCCAACCGAACGCCTTCGTGCGCAGCAAGCGCAGCAACCAGTCCATGGTGAACGCCAGCAGAGTGATCCACGCGACGTACGGCAGAATGACGTCCATCGCAAGATAGCGGCGCACCAGGAAGATGCGATAACCCAAACCCTCGGTGGAGGCGATCGCCTCCGCCGCGATCAGAAACAACCATGCCGATCCTAAGCTCAGGCGCAACGCGTCGATCAACCGCGGCCACATTTGCGGCAGCACCACCCGAATCACCAATTGCCAGGTGGAAGCGCCCAAGGTTTGCGCCTTGATGATTTGCTCGGTCGGCAGTTCGGCGGCGCGCATCGCGAGATCGCGCACGATAAAAGGCGCCACGCCGATGATGATGAGGGTGATTTTCGCGGTCTCGCCGAGGCCGGCGACGATGAACAGGATGGGCAGGACCGCGAGCGGAGGTATCAACGAAAGCGCCGCGATGAACGGCGCGATGGCCGCCCTCAGGTAAGGCAGCACCCCGATGGCGAGACCGAGCGCCAGGCCCAGCCCTGAGCTGATCGCAAGGGCCACAGCCAACCGGCTGAGGCTCGCACCGGTATCGGTCCAGAAGAGACGGTCGCCGCTGCGCTCGTCCTCCTCGAAGGCATATCGGTGCATGGTGGCGGCGATCGTTGCCGGCGCCGGCAGCAATTTATCGCCGGGGTTCGCGAGCAGCCGCGCGTGCGAGTAATAAAAGTATGCGCACGCCACCAGGATGAATGGCAGCATGCTGAGCAGCGCTCCGCCGCCGCGGCCGGGACGCTGGTTGACTAACCGGCGCACGAGTCGAGGCGCCTCAGCATGAGTCGAGGGTCCTCAAAGCGTGCCGTCGGCGGCCATTTTCATGTAGCTGGGATCGAAGCGCATCTTGACGTTACCGGCATCGCCGAGCAGCTTCCCGCCCGGAAACTGGATGCCGACGACGTCGACGGACCCGGCGCCCTGGCCGAGAATGCCGTGATCGAAGGAAAACTTGCGCACCAGATCCATGTTCTTGATGATGCCGTCGCTCGTCACGAATTGATAGGCATCGACCGGCGCGACGAACAATCGCGTGGTTGCCAACTGGCTGGTGTAACCGGCCGCATCGGTTCCCGATGCCTTCGCCATCGTCTCCTGCGCGGCCTTCGCGGCCGCATCGCTCTTCGACATCACGGCCATGGTTTCGTACCATGCCCCGACCAACGCCTTGCCGAGCTTGGGATTGGCGGCGAGCGTTGCGGTGTTGACCACCATGAGATCCAGGATTTCGCCCGGTATCTTGCTGGAGTCGAACACCAACTGGGCATCGGGCATGGCCAGCACGGCGCTCAACTGCGGCTTCCAGGTTACCACCGCGGTGCTCGCCGGCGTCGAGAAGGCGGCAACCACGTCCGCGTCCGACGTATTGACGATCTTGACGTCCCGCTCGCGCATTCCGGCTCCGGTCAATGCGCGCACCAGCAAGTAGTGCGACACCGACAGCTCGACCAGGTTGATCTTTTGCCCCTTGATGTCCTCGAGTTTCTTGCCCTTGCCCTTCAGCACCACGCCGTCATTGCCATTCGAGAAATCGCCCAGGATCAGCGCGGTCGAGTCCACACCGCCGGCGGCCGGAATGGTGAGCATATCCATGTTGGTCATTGCGCAGGCGTCGAACATTCCCGCGGTGTACTGGTTGATGGACTCGACGTAGTCGTTGATTTGCGTGAGCTTGATCTTGATGCCGTATTTCGTCGCCCATTTCTTCAGAATGCCGCTCTGATCGGCGTAGTCCCACGGCATCCATCCGACGTAGATGCTCCACGCCACATTGAACGAGGTCTTTTCGGCGGCGGCGAGTGCGGGCTGCCCCGCGCCGCCCAGCAGAACGACCATGACCAAGCAGACCCGCCGCGAGAAAAATCGTTGAAGCATCCTCATATATAATTTCCTCACGTACTCAAGACCACCAGGGTTTGGGCCACCGTCACCGCGCGTCCCTCGGCGCACCGCACCTGGCTCACCACACCGTCCACGGGCGCCGTCACCGGCAGCTCCATCTTCATCGACTCGACGGTCACCAAAATATCACCGGCTTTGACGCGTTGACCCAAGGCGGCGGAAATCTTCCAGATGCTTCCCGAGACGGGGCACGCCACCGGCACGTGGCCCGGATGAACCTCCTCGGCCTCGCACTCGACATGCGGCGCCGGCAGATCCGCGGCATACCCTATCTGACCGCTCGCCTCCCAGCGCCGCCGTTCCGCCTCGAAGGCCGCTTGCTGGCGCGACTTGTGCGAGGCGATGTCCGCCGCATTTTGCGCGAGGAAGCGGCGATAGTCCTGCAAACGAAACCTTTCCTCGCCGATATCGAGTTGCACGCGGCCATGCAGAAAGTCGTCGCGAAAGCGCAGCAGCTCTTCGCCGCTCACGGGGTAGAAGCGAATCTGATCGAAGAAACGCAGCAGCCACGGCGTTCCTTGCGGGAACTCCTTCGTCACGTGGTAGGTATTCCACATCTGGCAGGTGCGCCCGACGAATTGGTAACCGCCGGGACCTTCCATGCCGTAGACGCACAAATAAGCGCCCCCGATGCCCACCGCGTTCTCCGGCGTCCAGGTGCGCGCGGGGTTGTATTTCGTCGTGACCAGGCGGTGGCGCGGATCGATGGGCGTCGTGACCGGAGCGCCCAGATAGACGTCGCCCAACCCCAGCACCAGGTAGCTTGCGCCGAACAGAATACGCTTCACCTCATCGATGGTCTCGAGGCCGTTCACCCGGCGGATGAACTCGATATTGCTCGGACACCATGGCGCATCGGCGCGCACGGACTGCATGTATTTGGCGATCGCGAGTTGCGTGGCCGCATCGTCCCAGGACAGCGGCAGGCGCACGATGCGCGTCGCAATCGACATGTCGTCGATCGCGGTCAACGATTCCTCGGCCTCGCGCAGCAAATCGAGGAGGCGGCCCAACGGCAGCACGCGGCTCTCGTAGTGGACCTGCAGGGAACGGATTCCAGGAGTCAACTCAATGATGCCGGGAATATTGGTCTGCTCGAGCCACGACATGAGCGCGTGCACTCGCAGCCGCAATTCCAGATCCAATACGGGCGGCCCATATTCGATCAACATGTATTTGTCGCCCGCGCGGCGATAAACCACCTTTGGGTTCGCGCCTCGCGCCGGTACAGTCGCAAGCACCGGCGAGTCGGGTCCGTTCCGTGAGGCCGGCTCGTTCCTCGAGACCGGCTCGTTCACGGCGTGCGGCCGGCTCGATGTCCTGTCGGGACGGGGCGCCGCCAAGGTCTCGAGGGTGCGTTCCTGGGTATGCTCCGCGGCCAACGCATCATCGGGAGTCAGCCGCTTGAAGCGGATCCGATTGTTCGGCCGCAGCTGGCCCAGTTTCCACAGTTCCGACTTCACCAGAGTCGCCGCGCACACGAAACCGCCCAACGAGGGTCCATCCGGACCGAGTATCACCGGCATGTCGCCCGTGAAATCGACCGCGCCGATGGCGTATGCATTGTCATGGATGTTCGATGGGTGCAATCCAGCTTCGCCGCCGTCGCTGCGGGCCCATGCCGGCTTGGGTCCGATGAGCCGAACGCCCGTCCGATTCGAGTTGTAATGGACTTCCCAGGGTTCCGCGAAAAAGGCGCCGATGTCGTCTCGGGTGAAAAAGTCCGGGGCACCATGCGGACCGTACAGCACGCCGATTTCCCAATCGTCGGTGATGATGGGCCGGCAGTGCGTGGGAATGTCGCAGGGTGCGATCGGCGCGTCCCAGCGGCCGACGTGCAGAACGTCGCCTGACCCTAAGGCGCGGCCGCCGTGACCGCCGAATTTTCCGAGCGTGAAAGTCGCACGGCTCCCCAGGTACTCGGGTACGTCGAACCCTCCGCGAACCGCGAGGTAGGCTCGGCAGCCCGTCGAGTTGACGCTGCCCATGCGCAGAGTCTCGCCGGCACTCACCCCGACCGGCGTCCAGAAGGGCACCTCCTTCCCGCCGATATCGGCGGGCATGGCGGCGCCGCCGAGACAAATCAGCGCATCGGCAAGAAATTTGAGCGTGGGACCGGACACGGTCATCTCGAGCGCCGCAGCGCACGGCTGGTTGCCGACCGCCCGGTTGGCGAGGCGGAACGAGACGTCATCCATCGGTCCCGACGGAGGAACGCCTACGTTCCAGAAACCCACTCGGCCGGGATAATCCTGAATCGTCGTTTGCGTGCCGCCGGAAAGGACCTCGACGCTCAAGGGCGCGAATACGAACGATTCCAAAGCGCGGGTCGTCATGCCGCCGCCGGCGAAAACCGGATCCGCCGCCAAGCAACGAAGATACTCCAGATTGGTCTCGATTCCCGCGATCGTGGTCTCGGACAGAGCCGTGCGCAAGCGCGCGAGCGCGGCTGCGCGATCCCCGCCCACCGTGATTATCTTGGCGAGCAGCGGATCGTACAGCGGCGTCACTTCGGTGCCGTCGCTGATCCACGTCTCGACGCGTGCATCGGGCGGAAAGCGCGCCTGGGTCACCAAGCCCGACGAGGGACGAAATTGCCGCGCGGGATCTTCGGCGTAGACCCGGACCTGGATCGACGCTCCGCGGGCCGGCGGCGGCTGCAGCGCGAGGGTCTCGCCGGCCGCCTGGCGCAACATCCATTCCACCAGATCGATGCCGAGAACTTCCTCGGTCACGCCGTGTTCCACCTGCAGACGCGTGTTGACCTCGAGGAAATAGAACTCCTCGCTGTCGACGTCGTATACATATTCGACTGTGCCCGCGGACTGGTATTGCACCGCCATCCCTAAGCGTACGGCGGACTCGTGCAGGCGAACGCGGATCGCGTCGGACAGTCCGGGCGCCGGAGTCTCTTCGATGATTTTCTGATTGCGACGCTGCGCGGAACAATCGCGCTCACCCAGCGCCACGACAGTGCCCGCGCCGTCGCCGAAGATCTGCACCTCGATGTGCCGCGCCCGCTCGATGTACTTCTCGAGAAATACTCCGCCGCGGCTGAAGTTCTTCGTCGCAAGCCGCTCCACGGCGCCGAAGGCATCGGCCAGCTCCGATTCGCGGCGGACGAGCTGCATCCCGATGCCGCCGCCGCCGGCGGTGCTCTTCAACATCAGCGGATAGCCGATGCGCGACGCTTCGCGGCGGGCGTGCTCGACGCTCTCCAGCAGTTCGCTTCCCGGCAGCAGCGCGACGCCGATGCGGGCCGCCAATTCGCGCGCCAGGTGCTTCAGTCCGAAACTGCGCATTTGCGCTGCCGTCGGACCGATGAACGCGATGCCGGCCGCCGCGCAAGCCTCCGCGAATTCGGCGTTCTCGCTCAAGAAGCCATAGCCCGGGTGTATGGCTTGGGCGCCGGTGGCCCGCGCGGCGTCGAGAATCGCGTCCTGCCGCAGATAGCTTTGCGCGGCCGGCCCCGGGCCGATGAGGACCGCCTCGTCCGCCTGCGTCACGTGCGCCGAATATCGATCGGCCTCCGAGAAAACCGTAACCGAACGGATTTCCAGGCGCTTGAGCGTCCGCAAGATCCGGCAAGCGATCTCGCCGCGATTCGCGACCAGAACCTTATGCCACATCACCGTCCCAAATGAGCACCTCGAGGGGGGTCGGGTTGTAGGCATTACACGGATTGTTGAGCTGCGGACAGTTGGAGATGAGCACGATGATGTCCATCTCGGCCTGCATCTCGACGTACTGACCTGGGCCTGAGAGACCGTCGGCGAAGGTCAGACCACCGTCGGAGGTAACCGGCACGTTCATGAAGAAATTGATGTTGTGAGTCAGATCCCGCTTTCCGAGTCCGAGCGCATCGTGCTGCGCAAGCGCCAGCACGTAGCTGTCGCGGCAGGAATGCATGGTCCGTTTTTCCAGGTCGTAGCGAACCGTGTTCGATTCGGAGGCACACGCGCCGCCGAGGGTATCGTGACGGCCCACGGTGTCCGCCACGATCCTGGCCAGCACCTGCCCGGAGGTCGAGAGCAGTTTCGTTCCGCAGCTCAGATAGACGTTGCCCTGCTCGCGGATGGTGTCCACCGCGCTGTAGCGATCGGCAACATCCGCGGCGTTGAAGAACAAGGTATCCGCAGACTGATTGCCTTCGACGTCGACGATTCGCAGCGCCTGCCCGCGGCGCAACGTGTCGATCCAATAATCGCCGGCCTTGATAACATGGCGGAATACGGCTTCGCCCGGGAGCAGTTTGCTGGTCTCAAGCATGAGCGTCATGTCCCTTCGGGGTGGCGGCCGAAGCGGCGGTACAAATCGGTATTCGCGAAACCGCGAAGATTTTCGGGCCGCGAGTTCTTGCAAAAATCGTCCGCGGCGATGGGCTGCGCCTTGCCGAAGCGGAGCTTGATGGGCTTTCGCGGATAGTCGGATGCCGTGTTGAGCGGATGCGGGCAGGTATGCATGAGCACCAGCGTGTCCATCTCGAAACGCAGCTCCACGACCGCGCCGGCGTTAAGCTGGCGAGCGTCGAATACCATTTTCCCGTCGTCCGCGACCGCGACCTTGCTGAACCAGTTGACGTTGGCCGCGAGATCCCGGCGACCGAGTCCATACTTGCCGGCCTCGACTAGAAACGCGTCATGCCCATTCTGCGTCCATTCATTGCGGAACGCCTGATAGCTCTTTTCGCCCCAGCGTTCGGCTATCAACGCTCTGGTCGAGTTTCCGCAGACGGTGTCATGCCAACCGCGGGTGTCTTCCACGATCGAGCAAAAAATCCGGCCCATGTCGGAATACAGGCAATGACCCTTGGTCAATTTGAACGTGTGCTGACATTTGAGCGTGTCCGGCGCGTTGTAGCGCTCGAGCGTGTTTTGCGGGTTATAGAACAGCATTCCCGCGTTCGCACCGCCCTCCAAGTCCGTCAGCCGCAGCAGCGTGCCGCCCCCGACGTTGAAAGACCAATGTTTCCCGCCGGCGATGATTGTTTCGTAGTCGGCACTGATTTCGCTAAACATGTCCCCTCCCGCACGTGACGTAGCCCAAAGGCCCGGCGCTTGGCGCCGGCAATATCATCGGTCAAGGAGGTTTTCGTTGAATTCGGGATTCCCCAAAAGGGCAGACCATCCCGAGGACGCGCAGCTCCTCGACATTGATCTCCCGGGCTTTTGTCCCGCCGTGTATCCCCGCGATCGCGAATGCGATGCGAGGACTGCCTCTCTCGGACCAGACACCCGCCGCAGGCGGACCGGAACCCTAGACGCACATTGGTTTAACTAGCAGCAATTCCCGTGCCCATGATCCCGCACGGATACACGGCGAATATTCTAGGGGAAAATTCATCTTTCCGCGAACGAGCCGTCACTCTACCTCTTTCCCGCGCACCGCCGCGGCGCATGCGGTGCGGTCGGCGCACCGAATCAGAGCGCAGTTGCTGTCACGCGAAGCTGCATCGGCAGGCAATTGCTCTCGGCAGACATGGCGCCGGCGATTTAAGATGACGGCATGCCGAGCACTCAAAGTCTTCTCATTTCCGATCTACTCCACGGCTACCGAACCGGCCGGGAGACGCCCTCTTCGGTCATGGAGCGTTTGCTCGAACGTTGCGCGGACGAGCGCGGTGTGTGGATCACGCGCCTCTCCCGCGATGACGTCATGGCGCGCGTGGCAGCGCTCGATCCGGCCGCAATCGACAGACTTCCGTTGTACGGCATTCCGTTCGTCATCAAGGACAACATCGATTTGGCGGGAACCGTCACAACCGCCGGCTGCCCAGGCTTCGCCTACACGCCGGCGCAATCGGCGTTCGTCGTTCAACGCCTTCTGGATGCCGGAGCGATTCCTCTCGGAAAAACCAATCTGGATCAGTTTGCCACCGGCCTTGTGGGCACGCGCTCGCCGTACGGTCCCTGCCGCAACAGCTTCAACGCCGATTTCATTTCGGGAGGCTCGAGCTCGGGTTCCGCGGTGGCGGTGGCAACCGGGCTCGCGAGCTTTTCACTGGGCACCGACACGGCGGGTTCGGGCCGTGTGCCTGCGGCATTCAACAATATCGTCGGACTGAAGCCGAGCAACGGCCGCCTGAGCACCCGCGGCGTGGTGCCCGCCTGCCGTTCTCTGGATTGCGTCTCGGTGTTCGCGTTGACATCGGAGGACGCGGGCTCGGTGCTGGACACCGCCGAAGGGTACGACGCGGCCGACCCCTACTCGCGGAAGATTGGCGATCGCGGATTGAACGGCTGGCGTGTCGGGGTCCCGCGGCGGGACCAACTGCAGTTTTTCGGCGACGGGGAATACGCGCGCTTGTTCGATGCCGCCGTTCGCCGCTTGGAGAGCCTCGGCGGCGACGTCAAGGAGATCGACTTCGATCCGTTTCTCGAGGCTGCGCGTCTGCTGTACGAAGGGCCGTGGATTGCCGAGCGGTATGCGGCGGTGGGCTCGTTCATCGACGCGCACTCAAGGGAGGTGCATCCCATCACTCGGCAGATCATCGAGGCCGGTAAGCGCCCGACCGCCGCCGCGGCGTTTGAGGGCGAGTACACGCGCAAGCGACTGCTGCGGCAGACCGAGCCGGTGTGGTCGCAAGTCGACTTCGTGGCGACGCCGACGGCCGGCACGATTTACCGGCTTGCCGAACTCGAGGCGGATCCGCTTCGACTGAACGCCAATTTGGGCTACTACACGAATTTCATGAATCTGTTCGATCTCTCGGGGGTCGCCGTCCCGGCAGGCTTTCGTGCCGACGGCCTGCCTTTCGGAATCACGCTGGTCGGACCTCGGGGCGCGGATCGGGATCTTCTCCACGTCGCGGGTCAGGTGCAACGTGCGTCGGTCACCACGTTGGGGGCGCTCCACGTGCCGCTGCCGCACCGCCCGGTAGCGCCGGCCCGCCTGCGCGAGGGTTTCATGCCGCTGGCCGTCTGCGGCGCCCACATGCAGGGGCTGCCTCTCAATCATCAACTGCGGGAGCGCGGGGGCATTTTTATTGAGGCCACCACCACCGCGCCGCGCTATCGTTTGTTCGCACTTCCGGGCGGGCCGCCTCACCGGCCCGGAATAATGCGTGTGCTTAAGGACGGCGCCCGCATCGAATTGGAAGTCTGGGCGCTGCCGACGGATCAGGTGGGATCGTTCATCGCGGCCATTCCCGCGCCGCTGGGGATGGGCAAGATCGAACTCGACTCGGGGGCGTTGGTCACGGGATTTCTCTGCGAGGGTTATGCCAGCGAGGAGGCCGCGGACATCACCAGCTACGGCGGTTGGCGTGATTACGTCAAGGCGGCGGTCCTGTGAACCAGGGGCCTGTCTGAGACAGGCTCCTGGACGAGAGGCTGCGGTCCCTGTATAGTGCAACGCAGCTAAATAAGGTTGGCGCTCGGTCAGTGCCACCGGTAGCTCGCGGTCCGTCCTCGACGCACTCGTTTATTCACCCCCCCTCGCTGCTGACCGCTGCAGACTTCAAAGGTCTGTCGTGCGAGTCCAAATCTTTTATTAAGGATCATTAATGTCATTTTCCGATCTCGGGCTGTTGCCCGAATTGCTGCGTGCTGTCGCCGATAAGGGCTACGACGTACCCTCGCCCATTCAGCTGCAGGCCATCCCTGCCGTATTGTCCGGCAGAGACGTGCTGGCGGGTGCCCAGACGGGTACCGGCAAAACCGCCGGCTTCGTCCTGCCCATTCTCCAGCGTCTGGTCGCCGACACCACCCATGGCACCAGCCGCGCGCCGCGCGCCCTGGTGCTCACCCCGACTCGCGAACTCGCCGCCCAGGTCGCCCAGAGCGCGCGCGACTACGGGAAGTATCTGCAGCTGCACACCTTCCAGGTATTCGGCGGCGTGAGCATCAACCCTCAGATCAGTAATCTACGCAGCGGCTGCGATGTGCTGGTGGCAACGCCGGGACGATTGCTCGATCTCGCGCAGCAACGCTGCGTGGATCTTTCGAAGATTCAAGTCCTGGTGCTCGATGAGGCGGATCGCATGCTCGACATGGGCTTCATCAACGACATCAAGAAGATCATCCGGCTCCTGCCGCAGAAGCGCCAGAACCTGTTGTTTTCGGCGACGTACTCCGACGACATCCGCGGCCTCGCGGAACGGCTGCTGCACGACCCGATGTCCATCCAGGTTGCAGCCCGGAATGCACCCATCGAACTCGTCGAACAGTGCGCATATCGCGTCCAGAAGGAGCAGAAGCGTCACTTGCTGGTGCATTTGATCCAGGAAGGGCAATGGCACCAGGTGTTGATTTTCACGCGAACCAAACACGGCGCCAATCGCCTGACGCAGCAACTCGAAGGCGCGGGCATCAAGGCCGCCGCCATTCACGGCAATAAAAGCCAGGCAGCCCGGGTCAAAGCCCTCGATATGTTCAAGAAGGGCCAGGTGACCGCATTGGTGGCGACGGAAGTCGCCGCGCGCGGGCTCGACATCAAGGAGCTGCCTCAGGTGGTCAACTACGAGTTGCCCAACGTGCCGGAGGACTACGTGCATCGTATCGGCCGCACCGGCCGGGCAGGCGCCGCGGGCGAAGCGGTCTCCCTGGTCTCCGGGGACGAAGCGGGATTGCTGCGCGACATCGAGCGAGTTCTGAGGCGCGCCATCCCGGTCGTGCCGACGCCGATCTTCAAGATCGTCGAGTCGGCTCCGCAATCGGCGGGACAGGGAAACCGGGGCGCGGGCGACCGGGCGGGCGGAGACCGTCCGCATCAGTCACAGGGTCGGCCCGGGCACTACTCGGGTAACTCGCACGGCAATCGCGCCTCGGACCGGCGCGACACGCGCCGCAGCCCCGGGGGCGGCGGGCGAAGTCAGGGCCAGCAACAGCGAGGCCGGTCGCACTAGAGGCCAATCGCAACGAGATAGTCATCGCGGCTGCGCGGGAGCGGGTACATGTACTCCGCTCCCGCGTTTACAGCGTCGCGACGAACTTCTTCAAATACTCGGCAAATTCGTCCCCGAGACTAGGATGCTTGAGGCCGTACTCGACGGTCGCCTGCAAGTAACCGAGCTTGCTGCCGCAGTCGTAGCGCTTTCCCTCGAATTCGAAAGCGAATACTTCTTCGCGCCGCATCAAACGCGCGATGCCGTCGGTGAGTTGAATCTCGCCGCCCGCGCCCTTCCCAATCTTGGCCAAGTCCTCGAATATCGACGGCGACAGCAGATACCGGCCCACGACCGCGAGGTTTGACGCCGCCTTTTCCGGCTTGGGTTTTTCGACGATCTGTGACATTTTACCGACCCGCGGAGCGATATCGCGCTCCAGCGACACGATGCCGTACTTGTCCGTGTCTTGATTCGGCACGGTCTGAACGCCGAGAACGCTGCCGCCGTAGGTCGCCTGCACCGCCACCATCTGCTTGAGACACGGCACCTCGGCGTCGATCAAATCATCCGCTAGGTGGACCATGAAGGGCGCGTCGCCCACCACGGGCCGAGCACACAGAACCGCATGTCCAAGGCCGAGCGGCGCCGATTGGCGTATGTACACGCATGTGGCCCAGCTCGGAAGGATGCTGTGCAGCGCATCGAGCAATTCCTGCTTGCCTTGCGCCTGCAGGACGGATTCGAGTTCCGGATCATTGTCGAAATGATCTTCGATTGCCCTCTTGGAGCTGCCCGTGATGAAAACCAGCGTCTCGGCACCGGCGGACAATGCTTCGTCGACCGCGTATTGGATGAGCGGCTTATCGACGATCGGCAGCATCTCCTTTGGGCTTGCCTTGGTGATGGGCAGAAATCTGGTGCCGCGTCCGGCAACGGGAAATACGGCGGTCTTGATGGGTTTGTTGGACATGCTTGATGGCTTTGTTGGATATTTGGGAAATGATAGCGGAACTCAACCAAGTTTAACGATCGCGTAGGGCTCAAAGCTATCCCAACCGTGGCATGCCGGGCAATGCCAATAGAAATTGCGACCGGAGAAGCCGCATTCCAGGCATCGATAGTTCTCGGCATGCGCGAGCAACGCGCCGATCTCGTGCGCCACGCGCCTGGTGTCGCGTTGTCCCGTGTCCAACCGGCCTGAATCCGACGTCCAGACCGCGCGCAACGTTGGATCGTCCGCGAAAACTTTTTCGATGAGCGCACGCAGCGGCGCCGCATCGGTAAGGCCGGCCGACAGGGACGCGAACACAAGACGTTTCGGTGCGCCCTGATCGTACGATTCGGCGCGCTTCACCAGTTCGGTCAACACCGCCTCGCGGTCCTCGGGTGCAACGAGGCGCAGCAGATGCGGCAGTTCTTGCTGCATGAGTTTCGGCGCCTCGTGAAGCGCCGTCCGCAACAATCGGACCGCCAGCCCGACGTCGCCATCGCGCTCGGCGATACGCGCGCGCAGCACTGCGGCCCGAGGGAAGGGCGAGACTTCGGCCCGCGCTTCGCGCAGCAGGCGCCGAGCCGTGACCACATCGCCCCGCTCCATCGCCATGCCGGCCAGCTCGCACAGGTAATGGGCGGAAACCACTCGCGGCGGCGCGGCCTTGGTGCGCGCCAGGAGCCGATAGACGTTCAATGCCTGCTGCCACTCGAGTTGGCGCTCGTAAACGCCGCGCAGCGAATCGAGTGCGCTGACGCGCAGACGCGGCACTTCGCTCACCTGCTGGAACAAGACCTCCGCCCGGTCGAGCAGGCCGGCCCGCAGATAATCTTGCGCGAGCGCAAGCAGCGCCTGCTCCCGGTGCTCGGGCGCGAGCGATTCGCGTGCCAGGAGATTCTGATGGATGCGGATGGCGCGTTCGACTTCGCCGCGCCGGCGATACAGCGACCCTAAGGAAAAGTGCGTCTCGATGGTATCCGCGTTGGCTTCCATCAATTTCAGGAACATGTCGAGCGCCCTGTCGGGTTGCTCGGTCACGAGATAGTCGAGTCCCGTCAGATAGTCCGGATGCAATTTGGACAGAGGTTGAGGCCAGCGCCTGCCCCATCCGAAGTGACCCGCAAGAATGCCGATGACTAGAGCCGCAATGCCCACGATCCACGTCAGCGGCGAGAGTTCAGGCATGAGGCCTTGCTAGGTGCCCGTCCGGCTCCCGGAACCTCATGTCAGTACTCGGCGCATCCTGCGCCTCGCCCTGCGGGCATTGCGCTACGCTGTCCTTGCTGCGCGCAAGCCCTGGGTAGCCATTCCATGGCTACCCGTGCGACGCATGCGTCGCACCCGCGTGCGCGGCGTTCAACTCGGCCTCCTGCCGAGTTAGTCGCGGATAGGCTGATCCGCGCCGTCATTGACGCGCTCGCGCAGGTCCTTGCCCGGCTTGAAATGCGGGACATGCTTGCCGGCCAGGGCCACGGCTTCTCCGGTCTTGGGATTGCGGCCCTGCCGCGGTGGGCGGAAATGCAGCGAGAAACTTCCAAACCCACGAATTTCGATGCGCTCGCCCGTCGCCAGCGCATCGCTCATGATTTCCAGCAGCTGCTTGACGGCGAGTTCGACATCCTTCGCCGGTAGGTGCTTTTGTTTGGCCGAAATGATCTCGATGAGTTCCGATTTCGTCATTATCGATCCGTGGACATCGCTTGACATATTTTTTTGAGCGCGCGCGCTTAAGCCTAGTGGCCGTAACGCGCGCCCTTCATCCCTCAATCCTGGCCGGAGATCTGTTCTTTCAGGAGGTCCCCCAGGCTGGTTCCAGTCGGGGAATCTGTTCGATAATTCTGCATCGCTTCCTGTTCTTCGTGGATGTCCTTGGCCTTGATCGACAGCGAAATGCTGCGGCCCTTGCGATCCACGCCGGTGAACCTCGCCTCGATCTCCTGACCCACCTTCAACAGCAGGCGGGCGTCTTCCACGCGGTCACGCGACAGTTCCGAAGCCCGAAGCTGGCCGTCGACCCCGTTGCCCAGATCGATGATCGCGCCCTTCGCATCGACTTCACGGACGACGCCGGTGACGATGCTGCCCTTCGGATGCTCTGCGATGTAGGCGGAGAACGGATCCTTCGCCAGCTGCTTGATGCCGAGGCTGATGCGCTCACGCTCCGGATCGATCGACAACACCATGGCGTCGACTTGCTGGGCCTTCTGGTAGCTGCGAACGGCTTCCTCGCCCGGCATATCCCACGAAATGTCGGACAGATGCACGAGACCGTCGATGCCGCCGGCAAGCCCGATGAAAATGCCGAAGTCGGTGATCGATTTGATCTGGCCGCTCACCTTGTCGCCGCGGTTGTAATTCTCGGCGAAGTCCTTCCACGGGTTGGCCTTGCACTGTTTGACGCCCAAGCTGATGCGGCGGCGCTCTTCGTCGATGTCGAGGACCATGACTTCGACTTCCTGACCGACGTGCACCACCTTGGCGGGATTGACGTTCTTGTTGGTCCAGTCCATTTCCGACACGTGCACCAAACCCTCGACACCCTCTTCGATTTCCACGAAGCAGCCGTAGTCGGCGATGTTGGTGACCTTGCCGAACAATCGCGTGTTGGCCGGATAGCGCCGCGCAATGTTCTGCCACGGATCCGCGCCGAGTTGCTTCAGGCCCAACGATACGCGCTGCCGTTCACGATCGAACTTGAGGATGCGGACGTCGATCTCTTCGCCGACCTTGACCACCTCGGAAGGATGCTTGACCCGCTTCCACGCCATATCGGTGATGTGCAGCAAACCGTCGATGCCGCCCAGATCGACGAACGCGCCGTAGTCGGTGAGGTTCTTGACCACACCCTTGACGGCCGCGCCCTCCTGGAGATTGTCGAGAAGCGCGGAACGCTCGGCGCTGTACTCTTGTTCGACCACGGCACGCCGCGATACCACGACGTTGTTGCGCTTCTGATCGAGCTTGATGACCTTGAATTCGAGGGGCTTGTTTTCAAGGTACGACGGATCGCGCACGGGGCGCACGTCGACCAGGGAACCAGGCAGAAAGGCGCGGACATTGTCGATCTCGACGGTGAATCCGCCTTTGACGCGGCCCGTAATGATCCCGATCACGATCTCCTGCTTTTCGAACGCCGTTTCGAGCCGCGTCCATGTTCGTGCGCGTTTTGCCTTCTCGCGGGACAGGCGGGTTTCCCCCGAGCCATCCTCCACGCTGTCCAAGGCGACCTCGACCGTCTCCCCGACGGTGACCTCGATCTCACCCTTTTCGTTCTTGAATTGGTCGGCCGGTATGACGGCTTCCGACTTCAATCCAACATTGACGATGACGTAGTCCTGACCGACTTCGACGATCAGGCCGTTGAGGATGGTGCCAGGACGAATGCGCTGGCTCGCGATGCTTTGTTCGAACAGTTCCGCAAAACTTTCAGTCATGTTTTCTCTTAAAAATTACTATTCCCTGGCACGGATCCCGTGTGCCAATGGGGTTACCAAAAAACAACGGCAGTCACTCCTTGCGCCGCGGCCTATCAAACACAATCTCAAAGCGACAGACGAGTTCGAACGATTTTCAAGACGCGTTCGACCACCGCATCGACGGGCATACCGGTTGTATCCAGCAAGACGGCGTCTGCGCTTGCGACAAGAGGCGAAACGGCGCGTGTAATATCGCGCTGATCGCGTTCCGCTATCTCTTTCGAAAGGGCGGCAAGGGTAGCAGCAACCCCCTTTTCTTTCAACTGCTTATAGCGTCTGGCCGCGCGTTCGTCGGCGCTTGCCGTGAGAAAAATCTTGACCAGGGCGTCCGGAAATACGACGGTGCCCATGTCGCGCCCGTCGGCCACCAAACCGGGGGCCACCGCAAAGCGCCGCTGCCGCTCCAGCAAAGCCTCGCGGACCGACGGCAGCGCAGCAACCTTGGACGCATCACTGCCGGCGGCCTCGGTGCGAATGTCCCGGGTGACCTCCTGCCCCCCCAAATAAACGATTTCCTCTCCTGCGGCCGTGGAATCGAAGCGAATGTCCAGTTCTCCGGCGAGGTGCCCCAACCCCACAGCGTCGTCCAAATCGATTCCCGCCCGCCGGCCGGCCAGCGCCACCAGCCTGTATAGCGCACCGCTATCGAGCAGGCGCCATCCCAGATTCTTTGCTGCAGCGCGGCTAACCGTGCCCTTTCCCGACCCGGAAGGGCCGTCGATGGTCATGACGGGCGCGTCCAGCACGGGGCTTAGCTCCTAGGCCGGAAGTTCGGTGACGTCGAGCCCGACGCTGCGCGCCATGCCGACAAAGCCCGGAAACGAGGTCGCCACGTTGGCCACGTCCCGGATCAAGATGGGTTTGTCAGACCGCAGACTGGCGACGCTAAAGGACATGGCCACGCGGTGATCACCGTGACTGCCGATCTCGCCGCCGCCGAACGCGGGACCCCCGGGACGACCCTGGATGCGCATGCCGTCCGGCAGAACCTCGTGAGCCACGCCCAGGGTTTCGAGTCCGGCGCTCATGGCCGCGATTCGATCGCTTTCCTTGACGCGCAGCTCCTCCGCGCCCGTGACCACAGTCTCGCCCTCGGCACAGGCGGCGGCAATGAACAGGACCGGAAGCTCATCGATGGCGAGCGGCACCATCGCCGGCGGCACCTCGATGCCCTTCAGCGCGGACGCACGGACCAGAAGGTCCGCCACCGGCTCGGCTCCGCTCTCGCGCGCATTGACGATGTCGATTTCCCCACCCATGCTCCGCAATATGTCGAGCAGACCGGTGCGCGTCGGATTCAACCCGACGTTCTGTATCAGCAGACCGTCATTCGCCGCGCCCAACAAACCGGCCACGATGAAGAATGCCGCCGACGAGAAGTCGCCGGGCACGTTCAGGCGCTGACTTTCGAGCCGCTGCGGCGGGTAGACGGTGCTCGAGAGACCCGCGCTCGTCAGCCGCACACCGCAACTCAATAGCATGCGTTCGCTGTGATCGCGGCAAATCGCGGGCGCGGTCACGGTGGTGGGGCCGTCGGCATACAAACCCGCCAGTAAAATCGCCGATTTCACCTGTGCGCTCGCCACGGGCATCGTGTAGTCGATGCCCCACAACCGTTGTCCGCCGCGGATGTCCACGGGAGGCCGCCCGTCGTGGGTGCGAACGTCGGCACCCATTTCCCGCAGCGGTTTGGCCACGCGCTCCATGGGCCGCTTCATGAGCGATGCGTCGCCGATCAACGTCGATGAGAATTCTTGCGCCGCGAGCAGGCCCGTAAACAGCCGCATCGCCGTGCCGGCATTGCCCATGTCGAGTGCGTGGTGAGCCCCCTTGAGGCCACGCAGCCCGGAACCGCGAATGATCACTTGAGTGGCGCTCAGGCGTTCGATGGACACGCCCAAGGCCCGCATCGCATTCAACGTCGCCAGGCAATCCTCGCTCGCCAGGAAACCCGTAACCTCGCTCGTGCCCGCCGCGAGACCGGACAGCATCAGCGATCGGTGCGAAATGGATTTGTCTCCGGGAACTGTCATCGCTCCCGACACCCGGAGCGCCGGTTGAGCCGCGAAATTGCGCATCAAGTTATCTTGAGCATCAGAGTACCGCTCTCGGATAGGAACCGAGGATTTTGAACAATGAGGCGCGCTCCTCCAAAGCCGTGAGCGCCTTCGCGACCCCCGAATCGCTCACATGGCCCTCGATATCGATGAAGAATACGTAGTCCCACTTGCGCTTGTGCGAAGGCCGCGACTCGATGCGTGTCATGTTCACGCGGTGTTGAGACAAGGGCTCCAGCAGCCGGAACAGCGCGCCGGCATCGTCGGTGTCGCTCGCCGACACCAAGAGCGTGGTCCGATCCGCCCCGCTCGAACTGAAGAGCTTGCGGCCCACCACCAGGAATCGTGTCGTATTGTCGTGCCGGTCTTCGATTTCATTGGCGAGCAAGTTGAGGCCGTAAATCTCCGCCGCAGCGCGGCTGGCAATTGCCGCAGTACCGCTCTCGTCGCGTGCGCGACGCGCGCCTTCCGCATTGCTCGCGACGGCCACCCTCTCGACGTCCGGCATTTGATCGTCCAGCCAACCCCGGCACTGCGCCAAGGCCTGGGGATGCGCGCACACTCGTTTGACGGCCGCAAGTCCGGTCATTCGGCCCATCAGGCAGTGGTGGATGCGAAGTTCCACCTCGCCGCAGATCTTGAGCGAGGAACTCAAGAACATATCGAGGGTGTGATTGACCGTCCCCTCGCTGGAGTTCTCGATTGGCACCACACCGAAATCGGCGATGCCGCCCTCGACCTCGTGAAACACCTCGTCGATCGCGGCCAGCGGCAGGGCGCGCACCGACGATCCGAAATGCTTGATGACCGCGGCCTGCGTGAACGTGCCTTCGGGGCCGAGGAACGCCACCTTGAGGGGTTCCTGCTGGGCGAGGCACGCGGACATGATTTCGCGAAACAGCCGCGCGATTTCCTCGTCGCGAAGCGGTCCCTGGTTGCGCTTGAGCGCCTTGCGCAGAACGTCCGCCTCCCGCTCGGGCCGATAAAAATCGACGGCCTTGCCGGATGCCGTTTTCGAGATGCCGACCAGTTGGGCGAAGCGCGCACGCTCGTTGAGCAAGACGTGAATATGGGCATCGACATCGTCGATGCGGTCGCGTATGTTCGAGAGATCCGGGGGCGCAGCGGCGGACCGTTGTGCCGCCCGCCCCTTCGCAGCCGCCCGCCCCTTCGCGCTTTTCGACGCCGTCAATTTACGCCGCGCCATGCATACCTCACGCGTGCCTGCGCTCGAACTCGGCCATGAACGCCACCAGGGCATCGACTCCTGCCAGCGGCATGGCGTTGTACAGGCTCGCTCTCATCCCGCCGTGTACCCGGTGACCCTTCAGATTCTTCAAACCCGACGCGGCAGCATGTTCGAGGAACAGCACGTCCAATTCGGGCTTGGCGAGCGAGAAGGTGACATTCATCCAGGACCGTGAATCCGTCGCTACCGAATTGCGATAGAACTGCGATCTATCGATCGCCGCGTACAGTCTCTCGGCCTTCGCACGATTGCGCTCGCCCATGGCGGCGACACCGCCGTTGCGCTTCAGCCACTTGAACACCAGCCCGGCCATGTACCAAGCGAACGTCGGCGGCGTATTCAGCATCGAGTGGTCGTCGGCCACCGCCTTGTAGTCGAATACCAGCGGCGTGCCTGAGCGCGCGCGGCCGACGAGATCCTCGCGCACGATCACCACCACCAACCCGGACGGGCCGATGTTCTTTTGTGCGCCGGCATAGATGAGGCCGAATCTCGACACATCGATCGGCCGGGAAAGGATGCTCGACGACATGTCGGCGACCAGCGGTATCCCGCCGGTTTGAGGTATGTAGCCGAACTCCACGCCGCCGATGGTCTCGTTCGGCGTGTAGTGAACATACGCGGCATCGCCGCTCAAGTTGAGTTCGCTCTGCGGCGGCACGCGCTGGTACTCTCCGCCGGCGTCGGCGGCGACGCGCACTCGGCAGTAGCGGCGCGCCTCCGTGATAGCCCGCTGCGACCAATGGCCGGTGTTCATGTAATCGGCGACGGAGTCCGCGCCGGCGAGATTCATGGGCACGAAAGCGAACTGGGCCGAGGCGCCGCCCTGCAAGAACAATACTTTGTAGTTTCGCGGCACGCCCATCAACTCGCGCAGATCCGCCTCGGCCTGGGTGGCGACTTCCATGAAGGCCTTGCCGCGGTGACTGATCTCCATGACCGACATGCCGTCCTGGTTCCAGTCCAGCATCTCGTCGCTCGCCTGTTCCAGGACTTCGGTCGGCAGCGCCGCCGGACCGGGCGAGAAATTGAACACGCGCACGGCAGCCTCGACGCTTACGACTCGGACGGCGGGTCGCCGCCCGGCGGGTCGTCGACCGGCTGATCATCGCCCGGGGCGGCTTCCCCTTCGGCAATGCCATCGATGCGTTCCAATCCCGACAATTGATCGCCCTCTTCCAGCCGAATCAGCCGCACGCCCTGCGTGTTGCGGCCGACCACGGAAATGTCCTTGACCGGTGTCCGCACCAGGACGCCCGCCTGGCTCATCAGCATGATCTCGTCGTCCACGCTCACCTGAAGGGCGCCGATCATCCCGCCGTTGCGGTCGGTGACCTGTAGCGCGATCACGCCCTGGCCGCCGCGCCCATGGGTCGGAAATTCCGGGAGCGGGGTGAGCTTGCCGAATCCGTTTGCGGAGGCGGTGAGGATGTAACCCTGCTCGGCCACGATTAACGCGTTCACCCGCTGGTCGTCGCTCAATTTGACGCCGCGCACGCCGGCGGCCTCGCGGCCCATGGGTCGTACTTCGTCCTCGAGGAACCGGATCGCCTTCCCGCCCGTCGTGAACAGCAAGATGTCCTTCGTGCCGTCGGTGATCGCCACGCCCACCAGCTTGTCGCCCTCATCGAGGGCGACCGCGATGATGCCGCTGGTCCGGGGCCTGGAGAACAGCGCCAGCGAGGTTTTCTTCACGGTACCCAGGCTGGTCGCCATGAAGACGTACTTGCCCTCCTCGAACTCCTTGATGGCCAGCATGGCGCTGATGCGCTCGCCCGCTTGAAGCGGCAGGAGATTCACGATGGGTTTGCCGCGCGAACCTCGGCTGGCCTGCGGCAGCTGATACACCTTGAGCCAATAGAGCTTGCCGTGATCGGAAAAACACAGCAGCGTGTCGTGGGTATTCGCGACGAACAGCTTGTCGACGAAATCCTCGTCCTTGACGCTGGTCGCCGCTTTGCCGCGCCCGCCGCGCCGCTGCGCCTGATAGTCGGACACCGGCTGCGCCTTGGCGTAGCCGCCATGCGACAAGGTGACCACGACGTCCTCGGGCGTAATGAGATCTTCGATGCTGAGATCTTCGTGGTTCGTGATGATCTCGGTGCGCCGCTTGTCGGCGAAAGTGTCGCGGATGTATTCGAGCTCTTTGCGGATCACGTCGAGCAGCCGCGCGGGCCGGGCGAGGATGTCGGAGAGGTCCCTGATCTGCACCAGAAGTTCCTGGAACTCGGCGATGACCTTATCCTGTTCGAGGCCGGTCAATCGATTGAGGCGCATGTCCAGGATTGCCTGAGCCTGGGACTCGGTCAGCAGATAGCCGCCTGGGACGATGCCGAGCGCGGAGGTCTCGCCTTCCGGGCGAGTGCTGATCTCGCCGGCGCGGGCCAGCATTTCGGGAACGGCGCCCGAAGCCCAGGGCCTCGACATCAAGGCGACCTTCGCTTCCGCCGGCGAGGGCGACGCCTTGATGGCCGCGATGATGGCGTCGATATTGGCAAGGGCGATTGCGAGCCCCTCGAGGATATGGCCGCGTTCGCGCGCCTTGCGCAGTTCGAATACGGTGCGCCGCGTGACGATTTCCCGGCGGTGCCGCAGGAACGCATCCAGCATTTCCTTGAGCGACAGCAGCCGAGGCTGGCCATCCACGAGGGCCACCATGTTGATGCCGAACACGGTCTCCATCGTGGTCTGGGCGAACAGGTTATTGAGCAGTATTTCCGGCACTTCGCCGCGTTTTAATTCGATGACGACCCGCATGCCGTCCTTGTCCGATTCGTCGCGCAAGCCGTCCGACGCGATGCCGTCGATGAGCTTGTCGCGGACCAGGTCGGCGATGCGCTCGATCAGCCTCGCCTTGTTCACCTGATACGGCAGCTCCGTGATGATGATGGCCTGCCGATCGCCCTTTCCCACGTCCTCGAAGTGAGTGCGCGCCCGCACGTGCAGCCGCCCGCGGCCGGTTTTGTACGCCGCTACGATCTCCTGTGCGCCGTTGATGATGCCCGCGGTCGGAAAATCCGGACCGGGCACGATCTGCATCAGTTCCGCGAGCGTGAGGTCGGGCTTCTCGATGAGCGCGATGCACGCGGTGACGATTTCGGTCAGATTGTGCGGCGGTATGTTCGTCGCCATGCCGACCGCGATGCCGGATGAGCCGTTGATCAGGAGATTCGGGATACGCGTCGGCAGCACGGCCGGCTCGCTCTCCGACTCGTCGTAATTCGGGTTGAAATCGACGGTCTCTTTATCGATATCGGCCAGCAGCTCCGCGGCGAGCTTCGACATGCGCACTTCGGTGTAGCGCATCGCCGCCGGCGGGTCGCCGTCGACCGAGCCGAAATTGCCCTGGCCGTCGACCAGCAGATAGCGCATGGAAAAGTGCTGCGCCATGCGCACGATGGCATCGTAGACCGAGGCATCGCCATGCGGATGGTACTTGCCGATGACATCGCCTACCACGCGTGCGCTTTTCTTGTAGGCCTTGTTCCAGTCGTTGCCCAATTCGCGCATGGCATACAGCACCCGCCGGTGCACCGGTTTCAGGCCGTCGCGAACGTCGGGCAAGGCTCTCCCGACGATCACGCTCATCGCGTAATCCAGATACGACTTCCGCATCTCGTCTTCGAGATTTACGGGCAATATTTCGCGAGCGATCTCGGCCATTTGCGAGAGTCCGGGTTAGCCTTGTTCATTGGAAAAAGTCGCCTGCGGCGCTTTTTCGGACATCAGCTTCGTTTCCGCCGGCAAAAAGCGTGGTTTTTGCCAGCTGCATAGCAGGAGGAAATGCAAGTCAGACAGGTTCCTAGGGGGCTCAATTTAAGCGGTTTTATTGAAGGGGAGACATGGTCTCGACATCCGGTAATTCTAGCACACTTCCCCATCCGTCTTAAGCCTCCAATGTGCATTAGCCGATATACTCGCCGCATGTCCGCCGTCCCCGCCGATTTGACCGTCAGCTCCCGCTGGATTTTGCCCATGACCTCGCCGGACGAGGTCTTCGAAAATCACACCTTGGTGATTCGGGACGGGCGTATTTTGGACCTGCTGCCGACCACCCTTGCGGCCCTGCGCTACGCCGCCACCGCGCATGTGGACCGATCCCAACACCTGGTGCTGCCGGGCCTGGTGAACGCTCTCACGCGGATCGTGCCGCCCCCCGGCCGTACAATCGCACCGGACCGCTTGCATGACGGCGCGCAGATGTGTATTGCCGAGATGCTCGAGGCGGGAACCACGTGTTTTTGCGGCCTGGGCTATTTTCCGCGGGAATCGGCGCGAGCAGCTGCGGAACAGGGCATGCGTGCGGTCATCGGAATCCCGATCGCGGAAACCTTGAGCCCGTGGGCCGCGAGTCCCGGCGAATACCTGACTCGCGCCTTGAGCTTCCGCGACGAATATCGCGGGCATCCGACCATCGCGACCGCCTTCGCGCTCAAGGAGCCGACCGACATCAGCGACGCGACCTTCGCCCGCATTGCCACGTTGGCGGATGAACTCGACGCCGGTATCGTGACGCCGCTCCACGAGTCGCGCGAGGAGGTAGACGAGTGCTTGATACGGCACGGCGCCCGGCCCATCGTGCGGCTGCACGCGCTGGGACTGCTGACGCCGGCATTGACCGCGGTTCACATGGCGGTTGCGAATGCAGCGGACCTGGAGCTGGCGCAGCGCAGCGGCATCGCCATTGCGCTTTGTCCCGAGTCGAGTTTGCGAGCAGGCAACGGGCCGCCGCCGGTCGCGTCCTGGGCGGCGACCGGGTTGCGCCTGAGCTTGGGCAGCGGTCTCGCCAACCCGGGCGGCAACGTGGACCTCTGGACTGCCATGAGATTCCTCGCCCTGCTATCGATGGCACCGGGCTTGGGTCTTACGGATCTTGCGCACCAAGGTCTCAACGCCTGGGACGCGCTCGCCATTGCGACCCGCGGCGGTGCGGCGGCCCTCGGACTGGATGCAGAGATCGGCACCTTGGAGAAAGGTAAATGGGCGGACATGTGCTGCATCGACTTGCAACGTCCGGCGACGCAATGGGGGGCGCTCGCCGCCGCGCTCGACGCAGCGACACCGTTGGTGTTCAACGGCGGCCGTGACCTGGTGAGCGACGTCTGGGTGTCGGGTCGTCACCTGGTCAACTCGAGAGCATTCACGCGGCTCGATTGGCCGCACGCAGCGAATCGTCTGGCTGCGCGGCATATTGCACCGCTCGGAGATTGAATGTGAATACGACGTCCGGAAATGCCGATCCCGCGGAACTCTCCAAGTTCGCGGCGCTGGCCCAGAGCTGGTGGGACCCCAAGGGGCCCTCCAAACCGCTGCACGACTTGAATCCGCTGCGCCTCCGCTACGTGCAGCGGATTGCCCCGCTCGAGCAAAGCCGGGTGCTGGATGTCGGTTGCGGAGGCGGAATCCTCTCGGAGTCGATGGCACGTGCCGGCGCGCAGGTCCTGGGAATCGATCTGGCGCAGGCGGTTCTCGACGTAGCCGAACTGCACGCCATCGAGGCAAAGATCGCTGTCTCCTATCGCGCCGTGTCGGCCGAAGACCTGGCCCTCGAGCGGCCGGCCGCATTCGACGTCGTCACGTGCATGGAAATGTTGGAGCACGTGCCGGACCCCGCCGCCACGTTGGCGGCCTTGGGGAAGCTCGTGAAGCCAGGTGGCAACGTCATCGTCTCGACCTTGAACCGCAATCTCAAGGCGTTCGCCGTGGCCATCGTCGGTGCGGAATACATTGCCCGCGTCCTGCCGCGGGGCACCCACGAATATCTCAAATTCATCCGACCGTCGGAACTTGCCAGGTGGGGCCGCGGTGCCGGTTTCGACCTTATGGACCTGACCGGAATTTCGTACAATCCTCTGACTCGCGCGTTCCGTCTGTCGACGGATACCAGCGTCAACTACCTCGCGCATTTCCGCGGGGCGGCCGAGCGCAGCGGACGCCTGTGACGGGCGACGAGACCTTGTGGACCATCGCGGTGAGCCTGGGGGCGGGCGCGTGCGTCGGCGGCCTGCTCGGAGTGCTGGCGGCGCTGCTGTGGCGCGCCGGACGGGAATCGGCGCTGCGCGTCGAGGTGGAAACCCTGCGGGCAAGCCTGAAGACGGATGACGTCGTGAGTGTCGAGCGCGAACAGTCGCTCGATCTCGCACGCGCCCAATTGCAGGGAATCTTCGGTGAACTCGCGCGCGAGTCGCTGGTTCAACCCATTCGCGAAGCCCTGGCCAAAACCGAGACCCAGATCCGGAGCATCGAACGCGATCGCATCGATGCCTTCGCCACCATCAGGTCGCAGATGGAAGTCCTTGCGACCGGCCAAACCCTCTTGTCGCGCGAGACCCGGAATCTGGTGACCGCGCTGCGCCGTCCCGACGTCCGCGGCCAATGGGGCGAAATCACCTTGAGGCGGCTGGTGGAACTGTCGGGCATGACAGCCCATGTCGATTTCACCGAGCAACATCATCAAACCACGGAGTCCGGTGCGGTCCGACCCGACATGATCGTGCACATGCCGGAGCGGCGCGATATCGTGGTTGACGTCAAGACCCCGTTGGATGCCTACCTTGCGGCGGTCGAAGCGCGGGACGACGAGGAGCGCTCCGCGCAGCTGCGGCGCCATGCGCAGATCGTCGGCGCCCGCGTGCGCGAGTTGTCGTCCAAACAGTACTGGTCGCAGTTCGAAAACAGTCCTGAATTCGTCGTGCTGTTTCTGCCGGGCGATCAATTCCTGACCGCGGCGTTGCAGGAGAATCATGGCCTCATCGACGAAGCGTTGCGGCAGAACGTCATGCTGGCGACACCCACGAGCCTCGTCGCGCTGTTGAAGGCGGTCGCCTACGGCTGGAAACAGACGGTGCTGGCGGACAACGCGGCCGAGATACGGCGGCTGGGGGAGGATCTGTACAAGCGCCTCGCGGTGTTCGGTGAGCACCTGGGCAAGCTCGGAAAATCATTGGGCTCGAGCGTCGACTCGTTCAACAAGGCGGTCGGATCGTTGGAACAACAGGTGCTACCCGCCGCACGGCGGTTTCCCGAGCTGGGCCTGCGCGTCCAGCGGGACCTTGAGGTCATCGAACCCGTCGACAGCCTGACGCGCACGCCGCGCGACGAGACGCACTCTGAGAATACTTGAAGAACCGTATCGCGGCCGCGCGGTCCCGCCCGGGACCACGCGCTACTGGAGCTGGTTGTTCGCCGCACCCGAAGCCCGGGAACCGCTTCTCGGCATCTATGCGCTGATGGCCGAGTGGCATGCGCTGTTGGACCCCGACACCGAGGCGGATGTCGCGCGGATCAAACTCGCCTGGTGGGGGGACGAGATGAGCCGGCTCGCCGCCGGCTCTCCCCTGCATCCCATCTCCCGCTACCTCGCGAATCTCGTGGGCACGGCTGCGATCGACTGGTCGCCGCTCGGCCATCCGGTGGCGGCTGCCGCCGCACAGGTTGCCGGTGCACCTCTGGAACGCGCCGCCGAATTGCAGTCGCATGCCGACGCGCTATTCGGAGCCCCGCTACTGGTAGCGGCTCGACTCGGCGGGACGTGCACGGCTGGGGTGCCGGCCTGCATCGCGGCCCTGGCCAAGGCCCAGTATGTGGCGCGGGCTCTGTCCGCCTACGGCCGTGAGGCGCGGGCCGGGCGGATCCTCTTCCCGGTGGACGAACTGCTCGCGGCAGGCGTCGACAACGACGACCTGGCAGCCCGCGATCCGCCGCCTCGTCTCAATGCCTATCTGATGCGAATGCGCGAGCATGCGGCCCGCTATTTCGCGAACGCAGCCGCGGCGCTCGCCCCACAGGAGCGGCCGCCGCTGCGCCACCTGTTGGTGCTTGCGACGCTTGGCACAAAGCATTTGAATGGACGCGGGCGACGGGCCGGCACGGAATTTCGGCTGGCCGACCTGTATAACGCCTGGACCGCTGCGCGGCGCGCAGCAGCCGCCCGCTGAGGCAACATTCGGAGAATTCATGTCGATACCCAAGAACTTCGCGCCGCCTGCCGGCTTGCTGGCCGAGCGAGTCGTCCTGGTCACCGGCGCAAGCAGCGGGCTGGGCCGTGCGCTCGCCATCGAGTGTGCGCGTGCCGGTGCAACGGCGATCCTATGCGGCCGGAATGCCGCCAAGCTGAGCCGGGTCTACGATGAAATCGAATCGATGGGGGCGCCGCAACCGGCTATCGCCACGCTCGATCTCGCGACCGCCACGGCAACCCACTACGACGCGCTCGCCGGCACCATCGAGGCGGAGTTCGGCAGGCTCGACGGCTTGGTGCATACGGCGGGAATACTGGGCGATCGAACTCCGCTCGAGCAATACGACATACCCACCTGGTGCCGGGTGCTGCATGTAAATCTCACGGCGCCCTTCATTCTTACTCAGGTGTTGCTTCCCAGCCTGCGCAAAGGCCGGGACCCTTCCATCGTTTTCGTGAGCAGCGGCGTGGTGCATAACTCGCGGCCGTTCTGGGGTGCCTATGCCGTGGCGAAGACCGGGCTGGAGTCGGTGCGCAGCATGTGGGCGCAGGAACTCGAGGGCGAACCCCAAATCCGCGTGAACAGCATCAATCCCGGCCGCATGCGCACTCCGATGCGCGCCGCTGCCTACCCGGCGGAAGATCCGGAAACGTTGCCGACACCTGCGTCGGTCACGGGACCCTTCTTGTATTTGTTGAGCGCCCTCGGCCGCGGCACGAACGGCGAATACTTCGACGCCCAGTAAGGAACCAAGATGCCCTCACACAACACGTTCGCTCCGCGCGCCCTCGTGGCGGCGTCCATCGTGGCCGCAGCCGCGAGTGCGGCGATCATGGTCGCCCCGCGGCCCGTATCCGCCGCCGAGGCGGCCGATCCTCTAAAACACTTCGAAGGCGAATACGTCGCTCCAAATTTCCATTTCGCATCGGGAGAGACCTTGCCCGAACTGCGCATCCACTACACCGTGCTCGGAAAGCCGCACCGCGATGCGCATGGGCACGTCGACAATGCGGTGCTCATTCTGCACGGCACGGGCGGATCGGGGCACAATTTCCTGACCGATAAGTTCAGCGGCGTTTTGTTCGGGAAAGGACGGCTGCTCGACACGACCCGGTATTTCATCATCCTGCCGGACGGCATCGGTCACGGACAATCCAGCAGACCCAGCGACGGGCTGCACGCGCACTTTCCTCAATACGACTATCAGGACATGGTGGCCGCACAATATGCGCTGGTCACGCTGGGGCTGCAGGTGGATCATCTGCGGCTCGTGCTTGGAACCTCGATGGGGTGCATGCATACCTGGATGTGGGGGGAAAGCCACGCAGACTTCGTCGACGCATTGATGCCGCTCGCGTGCCTGCCGGTGCCGATCGCCGGGCGAAACCGCGTCTGGCGCGACCTCCTCATCGATGCGATCCGCTCCGACCCGGATTGGCGGCAAGGCGAATACAGGACCCAGCCGTTCGGCGCCTTGCGCACCGCCGCCGGCTTGCTGCTCATCGCCGGCAGCGCGCCGATCCAGATGCAGCTCGCGCTGCCGACCCATGACGCCGCCGACCAGTTCGTACAGAAATATATGGAACGAGAACTGCAGGACCTGGACGCGAACGACCTGCTCTATCAGTTAAGCGCATCGCGCGACTACGACCCGTCGGCCGGACTCGAGAACATCCGTGCGCCGGTGATGTGGGTCAATTCGGCGGACGATTTCATCAACCCCCCGGAATTAGGCGTAGCCGAGCGGGAAATCAAGCGCGTGCCGAAGGGCCGCTTCGTATTGCTTCCTGCATCGGATCAAACCCATGGACACGGCACGCATACCTGGGCCGCCGTGTGGCAGCAGTACCTGGGTCAACTGCTGGAGTCGCCGCCGCCCTAGGTGCCGGTCTCGGGACCGCCGCCGCTCGCCGCCTAGGAGCCTGTCTGAGTATTTCGCGTGAGCCGCGTTGGCAAGGAGAGGGAGCGGATGCAAGGCGCGCGGCGCCGCCCGTGGTGGTTACCACGGGCAAGCCGTGCAACGCCGCAGACGCCCCTC